>Ga0209570_1001349_pt1 | contig 13938 bp, 15 predicted proteins | sample EBPBio172007_DNA_FD_185861 | JGI IMG/M metagenome (GOLD analysis project Ga0209570, IMG submission 185861) | Wastewater treatment Type I Accumulibacter community from EBPR Bioreactor in Madison, WI, USA - Reactor 1_9/17/2007_ DNA (SPAdes)... | ecosystem: Engineered > Bioreactor > EBPR >... | reverse complement strand
CGATAACTGGCACCAATGGATGAAACCGACCACGGTTTGACGCCACGAATCGCAGATTTGAAAGTGAACAGGAAAGTCAATGAAATCAACGATCTACCAACACCACCTCCGCGCCAGTGCTAGCTTTTCGTACCGTCACTTATTGCACTGAAAACGAGGAGACCCCGATCTTGGGCGACGAGCTGGGCATCGGCCACGATCCCGGCCAGCACGTCGCCTATGTGGGTTCGTGGATCAAGGCGCTGCAGGACGATCCGCTGGAGATTTTCCGGGCCGCTGCAGATGCCGAGAAAATTCAAGACTACGTGCTGGGCCTGGAGCAGCAACAGGTGCAGGAGAAGGACCAGCAGCAGCGCCAGGCGCTGCCGGAGACACAAACTGAACGTGTCGTGGCCGCGCTAGTATCGGCCGGCTGGGTGCGCAGCGATGGCGCTGCCATCGCGTCCAAGTCGTTCGATACGGTGAACGGTAAGAACGATGCACATGCGTTCATAACGGCCGGCGATAGCATCAACCGCACTTTGCAGTTCCAGTACGTTAGCGAGGGCCGCAACGTCGCGGCGGCAGACGGTGCGCTTATTCCAGTCGGTGCGACGGCCGAGCAAGCCGCCCGACTTGCGACTGCCGCCGCCGCACGGGCCGAGAAGTCGATACAGGATTCTTACGGCGTCCGCATCGCCGCGATGTTGAACACAGGCAAGCAGCAGGAGGCGGAGATGACCCCACCGACCAACGGCCAGGCGGACGCCCTGCTGGCCGCAAGCCCAGCCGATGCGACCCACGGCATCAAACAGGCCGCCGATGCGCGGCGGCAACTGGCCGCGGGCGAGATCGACGGCGAGACGTTTGCAGCCGCCACTCGCCAGCACCTCGGCGTCGAGCTACCGCTTGACTGGAACGGTGTGCTGCGCATCGTTGGCGTGGCCGAGCGGGACGGCCAGACCGTTGATGCCGCCCAGGCCGGCATCGAGCCGCAGGCGTTTCAGGTCTATGCGCGCAAGGCCGACGCGCAGTTCGGCGAGGACGCCTTTGCTTTTGTCGCCGGCACTCGCACCGAGGCCGAGGCCGAGGCGCTGGCCGAGCGCCTGCGATTGGTCGATGCGCTGGGCACCGAAGACGAGCACGAGCGGGCGGTGAAGCTGGCCCGCGTGCAAGAAGAACGCGTGCGCCGTGACACTACCGCCACCGAGGAAGACATTTCAGCCGCTAAAGAGGCGCGCAAGACCGCCGAGGCGTGGGCCATGGTCAACAACACGGACGCCCAGCGTCGCGCCGCTGCGCTGGAGCGCCAGGACCGCGAGCAGCAGCAGGCGCAGCAGACCGAGCGGAAATACATCAACGTGCCATTCAAGGAGAAGGACGAGGCCAAGACTCTCGGCGCCCGCTGGGATCGTCAGGAGCAATCCTGGTACGTGCCGGCGGGGGTGGAAGCCACCCACTTTGGAAAATGGGCCCAGGGAGGCGCTACAGCGCCTGTAGACGCGTCGAAGGCAGCGCAGACGACCGAAGGCACCACCCAGGGCCGCAAGGCGTCCAATGAGCGGGGATACCTAGCCGTTCCCTACGGCGAACGCATCGCGGCCAAGGCGGCCGGCGCTGAATGGGACAAGGTGGCGAAGTCCTGGTACGCCGGGCCGAAGGCCGACATGGAGAAGCTGGCCCGCTGGAAGCCCGAGAACGTGCCCGACCAGCAAGGCCCGGCCATGACGTCGCAGGAAGAGTTTTCCGATGCGTTGCGCTCCATCGGCTGCGTGGTCAGCGGAGAGCATCCCATCATGGACGGCAAGAAACACCGCATCAGCGTGGAAGGCGAGAAGCCAAGCGAGAGAGCCGGCTCGGGTTTCTATGTCGGCTATCTTGACGGACACCCTGCCGGCTACATGAAGAACAACAAGACCGGCATCGACATGAAATGGAAGTCCAAGGGCTACACCCTCGATCCCGAAGAGAAGGCACGCATGGCGGCCGAGGCCGCCACCAAGCTGCAGGCCCGCGAAGCCGAGCAGGCTCAGGCCCACGAGGCGACAGCGCAACGTGTCGGCCGTCAGATGGCCGACCTGGTGCCGGTCGAGCAGCCGACGCCCTACATGCAAGCCAAGGGCATTGAGCCGCAGGCCGGCGTCTTCACCGACCGCGCAGGCCAGAAGACCTACATCCCCGCAACGGACGTGGACGGCAAGCACTGGACGATGCAATACATCCAGGAGGACGGCACAAAGCGGTTTGCGAAGAACAGTCGCAAGGAAGGTTGCTTCCATGTCGTCGGTGGCATGGATGCGCTGGCCCAGGCCCCCGCCCTTGTGATCGGTGAAGGCTATGCGACTGCCGGCAGCTTGTCGCAATCGCTGGGCTTCGCCACCGTGGCCGCGTTCGACTCGGGGAACCTGCCGGCCGTTGCGAAGGCTCTGCACGAGAAATTCCCGGTCAAGCCCGTCATCATCGCCGGCGACGATGACCGCCACCTGGAGCTGACGCAGGGCGTCAACCCAGGCAAGGCGAAGGCCCAGGAGGCCGCGAAGATCACCGGAGGCAGGGCAATGCTGCCGATCTTTGCGCCGGGCGAGAACAGCTATCCCGCTGGCCTTCCACCCGTCACCCCGGAGAAGTTCAGGGAGCATCAGCGCACCGGGACGGCACTCAGCGACCAGCAGCTTGTCGCGCTCGATCACATGAAGGGCAAGACCGACTTCAACGACCTGGCGAACAAGAGCGTGCTGGGCAAGGACGGGGTTGACCGTCAGGTGCGGGCCGCCGTCCATGACGTGATCGAAAAGCACCAGGCGCGTATCGAGCCGCAGCAACAGCGCGTGCAACGACAGGACCAACCGTTGCAGCCGCGCCGCGCTGCAAAAATCTGACAAAGGATTTAACGAACGATCAGGGCTGCACTGTGTGAGCGGGTTCCTCCCTACCGCTCCGCAGCCTCCCTTGCGGCCTCGCACCCCGAGGCGGCTTTCTTGGGGCGGCCTCAAATCTGAAGTGCAACGCCCCTTGAACTAAGGTGTTCACATGCAACCCGCCACCCGATACGAACAACTCCAACCCGAAGACCGTATGCGATTGCGAGCATGCGCCAGCAGAGCCTGGGTGTGCGGCCCATCGCCCGCGTGCTTGGGCGCTCGCCCTCGACCATCAGCCGCGAGTTGGCGCGCAACAGCCCTGTGGACGCGGCGTATGGCTCGCACCGCGCTGAGCTTGCGTGCAAGGCTCGCAGGCGCCAGGCCCGCCCCCCTGCCAAACTGTCTTCTGATAGCTTGTTTTGGACGCTGGTGATGACGCTGCTGGACTGGAAGTGGTCGCCTCAGCAGATTGCCGCTACGCTCAAGCGCCTCTAGCAGTCCGCTGCTCAGCACAATCGGCGAAGCGCCTCGACGTCGGCAGCTCGCGCGCCGATTGGGCGTCCCACCCGGGGACAGAAATTGCCAGTAAGGTTTTCGAGCTGCAGCGGCGAACCTAGCAGGAAGAGCGCAGAAAAGCGATGCCGAGGTCGTGTTGGAGGTCTTGCCCAGGCGCCTCATCGCGATCATCTGGATCGCAGCGTCCTGTCATCCTCGTTGGCCGCCACGCGCGATAGTCGTCGCATCTTCGTTCAGTGCGCCAATCGACAGCTGGAGCGTCTTGAGCATGGCAAACAGTTCGTTGGAGAACTTTGCGGCCGGCACACCCTTGGCCCGAAGCGCCCGCTGGTTCATGTGTCGACCTGCTGCTTGCCGTCCTTGACCACCGGCCCCATGAAGGGGGGAATTCTTCCTGGCTATCAACTTGGTGCTGCATCATTTTGATGAAGTCTTCGACGTTGGACGAGCTCACGTCCATGCAGGGCACGAAAGTAAAGCCAATATCGCTGCGGACCGGGCTTGTCGGGGACATTTACGCTTGCTCGTCCTGCTTCCTTACACCAAACGGATAGGCACCGCCAGGTGTGCCTTTGGGCGGGATCTTGAGAGAAAGGATCATCGTCACGGCCAAAGTGACAGCAGTGAAGCCGAGGGAAAACACCACAGGAATCTTGTAAACGTCGATCAGCAACATCTTTGCGCCTATGAACACCAGGACGATCGCCAGACCGTAGCTGAGCAGGTGGAAGCGCTCGTGCATGTTGGCCAGCAGGAAGTACATCGCACGCAGGCCGAGGATCGCGAACACGTTGGAGGTGAGCACAATGAAGGGGTCGGTCGTGATCGCGAAGATGGCCGGGATCGAGTCGACCGCGAACACGAGGTCGACTATGCCAATGAGCAGGATCACCACCAGCAGCGGCGTTGCCATCTTGACGCCGCCAACCACGGTGAAGAACTTCTCGCCGTCGTAGTCCGGCGCGATCTTGAAGCGGCTGCGGATCCACTTGAGGGCGGGGTTGTTGTCCAGATCGGGCTCCTGGCCGGCAGCCCACCACATCTTGACGCCAGTGAACAGCAAGAAAGCCCCGAACAGGTACAAGATCCAGTGGAACTGCGCGATGAGCCAAGCGCCCACCAAGATCATCACCGCACGAAGCACTAGAGCGCCCAGGATGCCAATCATGAGCACGCGCTTCTGGAACTCTGCCGGCACTGCGAAATAGGTGAACAGCATCAGGAACACGAAGATGTTGTCGACCGCAAGCGCCTTCTCGATCAGGTAGCCAGTCAGAAACTCCAGTGACTTGCCATTGGCCAGCGAGCGTGCGGCTTCATCCGTGCCTGCGCCGCCAAGGTACCACCAAAGCCAGCCCATGAAAACGAAAGACACGCCAACCCATACGAGCGACCAGATAGCAGCCTCGCGAGTGCTGACTCGGTGCGCGCCTTGTTTGCTCATCGCAAAAAAGTCGACCAGCAAGGCAACGAGCACAAAAGCCGCGAACAAGGACCACATGAGTGGCGAACCGATGGATTGCATGACTGCGTTTTAAGTGAGTTGCAGGTTAAGACCAGGCGAGCGGGTCAATTGCGGGACGACCGAAACATCTCATAGTGCAAGCCCCAATGCTCGACGGCGGCGACGAGCACGATCGATTCGCCTTCGTCGACATGTGCGTCGACTTCCGCGAGTTCCACACACAAGCGCAACAATTTTACCCGCAGCGCCGGGTCCTGTATCTCTCCCATCAGGTCAGCCAGCGTGCGCTCGTTCACCGGGCTGGCGTCCGCCCACTTTAACTGGTTGCTCGAAAGCAAGTCTTCGCAGAAAGTGTCCAGCAGCGCGTGCAACTCTTGCCGCGTCAAGCCCAGCTGCTCATGCACGAGCAAGCGGTCTAGCCACTGGATCTCGGCGTCTCCGATGTCGCCATCAGCGACCAGGGTCAGGGCGACGATGCGGGCAGCGGACTGCGGGCTGTTCGCGGGATAGCTGCGTATAGTAGGTCTTTCTTGGATGCTGTTGGTCGCGAGGTCAGTCGAAGATGTCACTCAGCCAGGACTTTTTACGGCCGCCATGCGGGCCCCGACCGTGCTCGTAATCGGAATCCACACACTGGGGCTGTGATCGGGCGGCCGGGTTGCCGGTTGGTGCGGGCGGTGCCATGGTCGCCGATCGCTCGATCAGCTTGTCGAGTTCGCCGCGGTCCAGCCACACGCCGCGGCATTGCGGGCAGTAGTCGATCTCGACACCTTGGCGGTCGCTCATCACAAGCGCAGTGTCGGTGCAGGTCGGGCATTTCGTGGTGTGCTCCTTATGGGGATTCATTCGTCCGAACTGCCGAAGCCGAACAGGCTGAGCAGGCTCGTGAACAGGTTGAAAATCGAGACGTACAGACCGACGGTGGCTAGCACGTAGTTCGTTTCGCCGCCGTTCACGATGCGGCTGGTCTCGAACAGGATCAGGCCGGCCGACAGCAGGGCGACCATCGCTGCGACGGCCAGGCCCAGGGCAGGCAACTGCAGGAATACCGCGCCGAGACCGGCAATCAGTGCGATGACCATGCCGGCGAACAGGAAGCCGCCCATGAAGCTGAAGTCGCGCCGGGTCATCAGCACCAAGGCCGACAAAGCCAGGAAAGTGGCGCCCGTGGCCGCCAAGGCCATCGTCACGACCTGCACACCGCCGGGCAGGGCCAGCGACTTGGCAAGCACCGGCCCCAGCGAGTAGCCCATGAAGCCCGTCAGCGCGAACACCGCCGGCAAGGCCCACCCGCTGTTCTTGAACTTGTAGACGGCGAAGAGCAAGCCGAAGTAGCCGCCCAGGGTCAGCAGAACACCCGGCGCCGGCAGCTGAAAGGCCACGCTGGCAGCGGCGATGGCTGCACTGAACAGCAGCGTCATCGACAGCAAGGCATAGGTGTTGCGCAGCACACGGCTCGTACCCGCAACATCGGAGGGCAGCACGGTGCCTGCAGCAACCCGCAACGGTTGGGCAGTTCCCGAGCGAGGGGTCGAGGGGATGGGCGTCAAGGAATTCATGGTGTCGAGTCCTGTGTTGTTCCGGTTCAGCGTTCGTGACTGATGAAGCGTTGGCGCATGCGGCGGGAGTCACTGCCGCGGCGCCACAGGCGCATGAGGAACCGTGCGGCACGTGCCAGCGCGTTGTCCAGTGCAGTGCGCCAGTCGTTTGCCACGGACGCGACGACCACAGACCCTGCGCCATCGGTCCGGAGTTCCACCTGGCAGCGCTTGTCGATGCCGCCGCGCGGTCCGTTCACGTCTGACATCTTCACCTCGGCGCGTGGCACCAGCCAGCCCAGGCGTCTCAAAACGAAGCGCACGCGGCGCTCGGTCAGGTCGCGCAATTCTGTGGCTTGCGGATGGCGGGAGTTGAAGAGCACTTGCATCGCGGATCTCCATCGGTTGGGTGACATACGGAATATGGGTCACCCGGCGATTCTGAAAAAGCAGTCTTTCGAGAACCCGAACATCGGATAAACCTGAACGCGGGATGAGACTTCGACCCCACACTTGGGGATCTGCCGGCTGTGGCAGGCGCGGCACATCAGACCTAGAACGACCTGGACGCATGGCCGTTGCCGACCGCATTTCGCCCACGCATCTGCCATTGCGAAATGCATGAGGAGTTCCTTTGGAGCCAATGATGAAAATCCTGATTGCGGTTGACGGTTCGGCGGCGGCGCTGGAAGCGGCGCAGCATGCTTTGCAGCTGGCGAGGGACGGTTTGCGAACCGAGTTCGTCCTCGCGACGGTGCAAGACCCAACCTACTTGTACGAGCTGATGCTCGCTCCCGATGCAAACGCGCTTGAACGGGTAACAGGCGCAGTTGGCAGCCGCGCCCTCGCGGGAGCGGAGGCATTGTTTCAAAAGGCCGGCATGGCCTATCAACGCGAGATTGCGTCTGGGGATCCAGCCGTCGCGCTGATTGAGGTCGCGCATCGATACGGATGCACGGCCATCTTCATGGGCGCCCGCGGGAGGGGTACGCTGCATAGCGTACTGTTGGGATCGGTATCGACAGGAGTGCTCCGGCGCGCTGCGATACCTGTCACCGTCGTGAAGGCTGTCTCCGCAAACGGTGGGACGACATGACGCCGTCTCGCGCGAGCCTCCTTCAGGACATGTCTGTGTTGAACTCCCCCTGCCGCCAGGCCGCGCCCACGGCGCTGTTGCAATGGCGCGGTCGATGCTGCCACGTCGCTGTCTACTTCTCCCGCACCAGCAGCAACGCTGTTTGGCAATGACCGGCCACGCGGGTCGCGACCGAGCCCATGCTGCCGTAACTGGCCGCACCGAAACCGAGAGACCCCATCGCCACCAAATCAAGTTTGCTCTTCTTGGAGTGGGAGGCGATCGCGTCGCCGGGATTCTGTCCGACAAGGCGCACTTCGGCAGCGGTGATGCCGGCATGTACGAGCAGGTCGCGTACCGGTCTAAACACGTTCTCGAACGCAGCCTTCTGCATGGCCTCGGCCTGTTCTGGCCTGATGCCGGTCGGTACCTCGCGTTCGATCCAGCCTGGCACGTTGATCTTCATTAGATCAGGAACAACGTGGATCAAGCTCACTAAAGGTGAGTGGCCGAACAATTCACGGTGCTCGGCTATAAAGCGCGCGATGGCCGGTCCATAGGAGCTTCCGTCCAGAGCGATACCGACTTTCAGCGAGTCCCGCTTCGGGATCGGACCACCGCGCAGAATGAGCAACGGCTTGGTACACGAGACAGCCACGGTGCTGGTCACTGAGCCGAGAAGCAGTTTCTTCAGACCCGTCTCGCCGTGTGAGCCCATCACAATCAGGTCAGCAGTGTCGCTGGCAATGATCGACGCCAGCTCGTGCGTGATGTCACCGACGACGTGGCGCACCGCAGGGTTCGCCCCGGCACGCTTGAGCGCCACGGCCGCAGGCTTCAACGCTTTTGCTGCTTCCGTATCGTAATGCGCAAGCACGATCTCCTTGCCCAAGGCGCGAGCGACGCGCATGGAAACGGGGGCCTGAATATTGATGAGTTGAACCTCGGTCGGCTGCTTGAGCAATGTTTCTCGCGACGCGACGAAAGCGACGGCCGCCTTGCTGAACGCGCTGCAATCGACGGGCATCAGTATGCGCATGAGCACTCCTCAGGACTGGTTGGGTAGGTATCTCTTTTGTAGGGCAGCAAGATTTCGACATTCATCAATCACCTCCAGATGCGCCGTCAGTGGCGATGAACAGAATCTAGAGCCGGGTCGTTCCCGTGAAAAGCAGATTGTTCTATCTCCATCATCCGAAAAAACAGGACAATTGAACCGGCGACCGGACCCACGGCCGGACGACCAGGGGCACCGTGAACTACAAGCACCTCCAATACTTCCTGCACGTCGCCAAGCTTGGTGGCGTGCTGCGCGCAAGCGAACACCTGCACCTATCGCCGCAGACCATCAGCGGTCAGATTCAGCTGCTGGAGGAGTCGCTCGGCACGCCGCTGTTTGCAAAGAGCGGGCGCGGCTTGGTGCTAACCGAGGAAGGACGCTTGGTACTCGGCTACGCTGAGGACATCTTCTCGATCGGCGCTGAGCTCGAGGAGACCGTGCGCGACCATCCACGGAAGGCCAAGGTGCTGGAATTCCGCGTCGGCGTGGCTGACGCCGTGCCGAAGACGATCGCATGCCGTCTTATCGAGCCGGCCTCGCAGTTGCCTGAGTCCGTTCGCATCGTCTGCCGCGAATGGAAGCTGGACACCCTGCTGAGCGAACTCGCCCTACACCGGCTCGACTTGGTAATCGCCGATGCTCCGATCCCCCCGGCAGTCAGCGTGCGTGCCTTCAACCATCGACTCGGCGCCTGCGGCGTCAGCTTCTTCGCGACACCGCCCCTCCTCGCGGCATGCAAGGGACGCTTCCCAGACTGCCTCCAAGGCGCGCCGCTGCTCATGCCGGCCGAGGAGTCGGCAGTTGGACAGCGCCTGCGCGCCTGGCTCCGGAGGCGGTCGCTGCAACCCAGAGTCGTTGGCGAGTGCGATGACAGCGCCTTGGCGAAAGAGTTCGGCAGGCGGGGAATGGGCATCTTCGTCGGGCCCACAGTGCTCGAGCGGGACATCGAGAAGCAGTATGGTGTTCGCGCGCTGGGTGCTACATCCGAGGTCGTTGAGGAGTTCTTCGCGATCTCGGTCGAGCGCCGCATTACGCACTCTTGCGTTACGGCGATCACCGAGGCGGCACGCAATGAGTTGTTCGCGCCGCGAGCCCGTCGGCCAGCAAGGCGTACCGCCAGTTGAACCTGACGGCTCAGCCCGCCGGCTTGCAGGTCGGCCTTCGCCACAGATTGGTCGTGACTGCCTCTAGCGGCTGAAGACCAGGTTCGCTTTTCTCGAAGCTTGGGTCACGAATGTTCAGCTTTTACCTTTCGCCGTTCCAGGCTAAACTTGCATGCATTCAAAGCGAGTCTCAGACAAGCAGTCTTTAAGAAAGAAGGCCACCATGCGCTCCTATCCTCCCAACAGTCCCGAAGCGGCGGCGCGCATCGTGGCACTTGTCCTCATCGCAGACAGCCATGTCTGCAGCTCGGAATTCGAATCGCTGAGCGAGGTTGATGCGGCGCGTGCCATAGGCATGCCTTCAACGGCATTTCATGGCATCGTGCAATCGCTGTGCGAAGACCTGCTAATGGATGGCTTCGTCGGCGGTTCTATCCTGCGTTACGTAGATGACGGCTCGTTGGCATCGCTGCTGGGCGAGGTCGATCGGCCGGAACTGCGAGACCAGGTGATGCGTATAGCTGCGGCTGCCGTCGATGCCGACAAGCACTTGGCCGACGGTGAGGTTGCCGTGCTTGACGCGATTGGTCGCCACTGGGGTCTGGCCCTGCCAACGGCTGGCACCAAGTCCGGCGTCGCTAGCCTTCTGCGTAGTTGACGATCCCCGAAATCGCGGCGCGGTGCAGCAGGGTTGAAAACTCAACTTTGCCGTGGTTCCCCGCGCTGACCCAGCCAGATGAATAAGCCCCAGGCCACCAGCAAGGCCGCCGCAGCGAAAGCAATGTGCGCGGCTTCCGAAAGCTTCGAGGGATCGTCATGCACCACTTTAAAGACCGCTACCAGGGACTCGATCGCCAGCGAGACGATGACCACCACCAAAAAGCGTGACAGCACGCGGCGGGCGCGTGCCGCAGCACTCAATCGCGAATCTTGTTCGAACTCCTCTTCGACGATGGTATGCGCCAGTTCCATAGCGGCCATCGCAATGGTCAGCATCGCGATGCAGTTCAAGATAAGATCAAAGCGATTGGTCAGCGTCAGCGCAGTACCAGGCTGCACCGATCCCCAAAGCTCGAGGCCCGCGAAGGCGATCAAGGCCATGGCACAGCATGCGAACATCAAGACAATGACCGCAAAGCCAAGCGCGAAGAACCGTTCAGAGAGTTTCGTGACTTTCATGATTGCCCGGGAAAAGTTGAGTGCGACGGGCCTACCTGCCTCGTCGATGCCGAATCTGTCATGACTTTACAGGAACGGAATCACATGTCCGCCCCCGACCTGCGTCCTCTGGTCCTCATCACCGGCGCCGGTGGCAACCTGGGTCAGACGCTCGCAGAGTCGCTCGATGTTAGTTATCGTGTCGTCGGGTTGGACCGAAAGGCACAGCAGACCTCTTTTCCGGTCCTGCAGGCTGATTTCGCGTCGGCGGCGTCCATTGACTTGGCGCTCCACAAGCTACGCGATGCTTTCGGCACACGTATCGCCAGCGTGGTGCACCTGGTGGCTTACTTTGATTTCAGCAACGCCGACGACCCGCGCTACCGAAGTGTCAATGTAGAGGGCACGGGGCATCTGCTGCGCGCGCTGCAAGCTTTCCAGGTCGATCAGTTCATCTATGCCAGCACCATGCTGGTCCATGCGCCGTGCCGACCAGGCGAACGCATCGACGAAAGCCAACCGATCGACCCGCGCTGGGCTTATCCGAGGTCTAAGGCTGCGGCAGAAGAGGTCGTGCGGCGGGAGCACGGCCGAATTCGCTATGTCAATCTGCGTCTGGCAGGTGTCTATGACGACCGCTCACTTGTGCCGACGATGGCCCAGCAGTTCGCGCGCATCTACGAACGCGATATGCAAAGCTACTTCTACTCTGGCAGCACGCTGGTGGGTCAGGCGATGCTGCATCGAGATGACATGCTGGACGCATTCCGGCGCACTATCGATCGGCGTGACGATTTGCCTGCAGATGCGGAGATTCTTGTCGGCGAAGCCGACGCCATTGGCTATGACGCGCTGCAGGATCGATTGGGGGCCCTGCTTCACGGCGTGGACGACTGGCCGACGGTGCAGGTGCCCAAACCCTTCGCTGCTGCGGGGCTGTGGGCACAGGCACGGCTAGAGCCGGTCATTCCCGACGCCATTGACAAGGGCCAGGCGCCTTTCGTACGACCCTTCATGGCCGAGATGGCGGACGACCACTACGCCCTGGATACGCGTCGCGCCCGCGACCTGCTCGGCTGGGAGCCTCGCCACAGCTTCAAGGAAGAGTTGCCCGCCCTTGTGCGCTCCCTGAAGGAGGATCCGCCGGGCTGGTATCGCCGCAACGGTGTGACTCCGCCGCACTGGGTCAGCGCCGCCAGCGACGCGGGCGAAGACGCCGAGGCCTTGCGCCAGAGGCATCAACAGCAGTTCTCTTCGGAGTTGAGCGACAACCGCTGGCCTCACTTTGTCAACATCGCGCTAGGCAGTTGGCTGTTTACGCAGCCACTGCTGATCAACGTGCAAGAGCCCCTGCTGCGCTGGAGCGAGATGGCGCTCGGCGCGTTGCTGATGGTGTTTGCCACGGCAGCGTTGTCGCAGCGTGGTACTGCAGCGCGCTGGGTGTGCGCTGCCATTGGCACGGTGGTGATGGCCATTCCGTTCTTATTCCACACGGGCAATGCCGCGGCCTACCTCTCCGACACACTCGTGGGCGCGCTGATCTTCGGCTTTGCCGTGTGCACCAAGCCCGAGCCCGGGCCCGGCGCGCTGGCGGCGGTTACCGGCCCGGACATTCCACCAGGTTGGAGCTACAACCCTTCTGCCTGGACCCAGCGACTGCCCATCATCGCCACGGCGTTGATCGGTCTGTTCGTCGCGCGTTACCTGGCCGCCTACCAGCTCGGACACATCCCGCATGTGTGGGATCCGTTCTTCGACGGTTCGCTAACCGATCCGCAGAACGGCACCGAGGAAGTCATTACCTCTGCGGTATCCAAAGCCTTTCCCGTGTCGGACGCCGCTCTCGGCGGCTACACCTATCTGCTAGAAATCCTCACCGGCCTGGTCGGCGCAAAGGCGCGCTGGCGCACCATGCCCTGGCTAGTAGTGTTGTTCGGGCTGATGATCGCCCCTCTGGGCGTCACGTCGATTGTCTTCGTCATCATCCAGCCGATCGTGATCGGCACTTGGAGCATCGTGGCACTCATCGGCGCTGCGGCGATCCTGATCCAGATCCCGTACTCGTTGGACGAACTGATTGCCACGCTGCAGTTCGTACGCCGCCGTATGCGGGCAGGTCGCAACGGGCTCGCTGTGTTCTTTCGCGGCGACACCGACACGATGCCGGCCGGCTCCGGTGGCACCGGCGCAGTCGACGACGAATTCGACCAGCGGCCCGGGGCCGTGCTGCGCAACATGATGGCTGGCGGCGTGAACTTGCCGTGGAATCTCGCGCTGGCCGCACTCATCGGGCTGGCGCTTCTGTTCACACGTCTGTGGCCGGGCGTTGAGGGCAACCTGGCTCACGCCCATCACGTGATCGGGTCGCTCGTGCTCACGGTGGTGTCGATCGCGGCGGCCGAAGTGGCACGTCCCGTCCGTTGGTTGAACCTGCTGCTGGGTGCGGGGCTGATGGCGTCGCCCTTCCTGTTCCCGGCTGACACGACTGCACTGCTCGTCAGCGTGGTCGCTGGCGCGGCGCTGATGGCGCTGTCGACCCGCCGCGGGCCCGTGTACCAGCGCTATGGGTCGTGGGACCGGGTGATCAGCTGAGAGGGGCCGCCTGCGCGACTTGCAGCGGATGCCCCGGGTTCGGGCCCGTTCGAATTGCGGTGCTTAGCGGCTCGCCGCCGCGATGACCTGCAGTACCAGGGGGTGGTGGTGTCCGCGACGCGAACGGATGGCGTGGATCTCCTCCTTCACGCCATCGCTGCTTCCGAGCACGCGGAGTCCGCGCATCAGGCCGATGTCGTCCGCGCCGAGCCGGCTGACCGGGAACACGCCCAGCCCACGCGCAGCAAACACCGCAAGCAGCGCACTGTCTTCGAACTCTCCGACGATGCGGGGCCGCAAACCCTGCGCTTCGAACCAATGGTCCAGCGTCGGTCGCAGGGCGGAATGTCCGGTGGGCAGTAGCACCGGCAGGTCGTTGAGACATTGCGGAAAGCGGTCGCGCTCGGTCTTTCCTACCAGCCGGGCCGGGCCGTACCACTCGACCGGCGAATCGATGAGCCGCTCACAGGTGGGGGTCTCCTCGTTTTCAGTGCAATAAGTGACGGTACGCAAAGCTAGCACTGGCGCGGGGGTGGTCTGGGTAGACCGTTGATTTCATTGACTTTCCTGTTCGCTTTGTAAACGGGTATG
>Ga0209570_1001343_pt1 | contig 13979 bp, 10 predicted proteins | sample EBPBio172007_DNA_FD_185861 | JGI IMG/M metagenome (GOLD analysis project Ga0209570, IMG submission 185861) | Wastewater treatment Type I Accumulibacter community from EBPR Bioreactor in Madison, WI, USA - Reactor 1_9/17/2007_ DNA (SPAdes)... | ecosystem: Engineered > Bioreactor > EBPR >... | reverse complement strand
GGCCCCGGATGGGGTCTCCTATGGGTAGAATTGTCCAACAAATGTTGAATTTGGCCCCGGATGGGGTCTCCTATGGGTAGAATTGTCCAACAAATGTTGAATTTGGCCCCGGATGGGGTCATCTGTGGGTAACAATGTCCAACAAATAAAGATTTTGGCCCCGGAAGGGTGCCCTATGGGTAGATGTCCAACAAATAAAGATTTTGGCCCCGGATGGGGTCACCTATGGGTAGAGAAAACGGAAATTATTAACGCAAAATCATGAATTTTTCTGTGAGATATTGTATATTTAAGTGCAGCAAATATCGATAATTACTGATTTTTTCCCGAGAATAAATTTCCTGAATTTTGGAGGTATTTCTAAATGATACGAGAGAAAACTTTGGGAGAATTCACATTCACCACAGACAGTGAAAAAATTGATTATGCAGTAGTGGTGGATTATCTCAAACGAAGTTATTGGGGATCACACCTTGCACCTGAGACGATTATCCGGTCAATTAAAAATTCACTCTGTTTTAGTGTCTATTTTGGTGATACGATGATTGGTTTTGCAAGAGTTGTGACTGATTATGCAAGATTTGCATATCTTGCGGATGTTTTCATACTCGAAGAATATCGAGGAAAAGGAATTTCGAAAAACCTTATTAAGTTTATTATCGATTATCCCGGTGTAAAAGGATGTAAAATCATGCTCGCCACCAAGGATGCCCATGGACTCTACGCAAAGTTCGGATTCAAAACCCTTGACGAGCCATGGAAGTATATGGAATTAAAAGACTGAAATATTAGCAGTTCCCCTTGTTTTTTTGAACACGATAATCACGATTTGAAAAGATATTCACGATGAAAGATTTTAATGCGTTAGAGTGAGGAGTGGTAATCGTCCCGATTGCCGTCTGCAAAATGCTGGGGGGGGTAGAATACGCAAATTGTCTGAATCAGGATTTACAGGATGCTTTTGGATGAAGATTCGCCCATGCGGCGAGATGTGGGTGGGTCGCAGAAAAAATTCTTAGCTAAGCCGAATCCTTTTTAGTTTTCAAATTGAAATAAATTTAAGTAACTTTGAAGGTTACTTTTAAAAGGACATTCACATGAAAATGCAAATAGAAATAGATAAAGAAATACTTGACGAAGCGATGAAGCTTGGGAAACACAATAGCAAAAAAGCTACCATTGAGGCTGCCATTAGGGAGTATATTGCCCGTAAGAAACGCATCGAAATCAAAGAACTTTTTGGATCAATCGATTACGACCCGGAATATGATTATAAACAGTTAAGACAGGCTCGATGAAAGTAATCGTTGATACATGCGTTTGGTCAAATGCTCTGCGGAATCAACTGCAAAAAGTGACTCAAAAAGATTTGTTGCTCGAGCAATTAATAGAGAATGATCAAGTAGTAATGTTGGGACCAATAAGGCAGGAATTACTTTCAGGAATTAGAGATGAAAAAAAGTTTGATGAATTAAAAAGCAAACTTCAGTGGTATGATGATTTCCTGATAAAGACTACTGAATACGAGTTGGCTGCATCATTGTACAATAAGTTGAAATCAAACGGGATTCAAGGGTCACATATCGATTTTTTAATTTGTGCAGTCGCTCTTAATCACGATTTGGGTATTTACACTTATGATAAAGATTTTTTTAGATTTGCCAGCGTTATACCTATTAAATTATTACAATAAATAATAATCTTCAATTGATACATGTTAGTTACCTTGTAAGACCTCGCCACAAGCCCCCTTTTCCCTGAAGGGGAATATATATTCGTAGCTATTGGTCCTCCCCTCATGGGTTTTCCCGTGCAACGGGATTGATATTCGTAGCTCTTGATCGTCCCTCCACAATCCCCTTTTCCCTGAAGGGGAATATATATTCGTAGCTGTATGAATCAACTCCATGACCCTTCCTCCCCCATTTGTGAAAATTTCCGAGAAGCTATATTTTGTCGCTATTAATATGACAAGGAGAAAAATGGAAATGCGATTGAAATTGCAGACCTCGCCTTCTCCAGAAAAAGTGTTTTCCAATGAGAATCATTATTTAAGTAAAGTACATGATAATTATCTATCATTCCATAAAATATTGGCTCTACTAAATGAGAAAATCAAGAATATTTACTATTATCCTTTTATTTGTAGTATTGACAATAATACTTTTCTTTGTTCTTCATTATTCACCCACGCCGACTGAGGTGATTAACAAACCGATTATTAAACCAGCTCCGCAAAGTGTGGTTAAGCAAGATTCAACTTTGCCAAAGCCTCAAGAAGATACTATAAAGGTAATACTTAAAGATTCGGTTCGTTTAGAGGATGAGAATACTCTTAAAAAAGTTAACCAATTTCTAAAAAAATATTCCGAACTCAACATCTCCGGTAGCGTTGAAGAGTACTTGGAACTCTACAAACCTCCGGTTTTACTAGGGGGAATTGTATTTGGTAAAGAAGCATTAGCTGATCTCGCCGGGAAATATTTTGCTAACACTAAAACTCAGCAGCATTACTTTGAATATACAAGAGTTTTTTCCCGCAAAGCGAATGAATATATTGTCTATACGCGAGAAAATCAGGATGGTACTGATCTGAGCACGGGGAAATACATGAGCATTATGGCAAACAAGAGATTCTTACTCGAGGAAATTGGCACTAATCTTTATTGTAAAGAAATGGCAATTTTAACCTTTGAGAATAAGTAAGTAATTAGAAATTAAAATTAGTTTGAGCATTGGCAGATGAATCCGGAGAATTGAATGGATAAAAAAATAGATATCCCTTTTTTCAACAGGCAAGAAGAGTCGGCAAGGCTGTTAAAACTGTTCCGTGACGAAACACTCACGGGACACCCATTTGCATGTGTCATTAGTGGGCAAAAGAATTCGGGTAAAACGGCAATTATCGAAAAATTCATTGGTAATCTTACTGAAGACCTTGCTATTTCTTCGCAGCTACACGACTTCAATAAATTTAAACATGTTGTTGAATTTAAATGTTCGTTGCAATCCCAAACCGAACCTTACAGTGCATTCCTTTCAATCACCTCTCAGATTCTTCAAAATGATAAATACAAACTGCTATTCTCCAGGCTTTTTAGTCTTTTAATGACTTTCATTGGTGCCAGCAACGCATTCAATAGTTTAGTACAACTCGCCCAAATAATCAAAACCAATAATGAATTGGACATCACGCATTTAGAGTTAAAGAAATTTAAGAGATACAAATCATTTTTGAAGCGATTAACCCGGAGAGTTCCTGTAATTTTTATAATTAAAGATGCACAATATCTTGATATTCACTCATTAAAATTGATTGAGTCGATTCTCTATAACCCGAGTGGATTTACGGGGGTATTTTTTCTTGAGATGAACGAAAATCTTGGAGATTCGGATGCCACAGTGTCATGGATTTATAATTTGATAAAAGCGGGAAAAGTGGAAAAGATCCAACTGAATCCCCTTGATCCTGATTTTCCCAGATTAATGTTGGAACCGGTTCTGGGTACAAATTTTCTCACCAACGAAGAGAATGAATTATTGTTTACTGTATCAAAGGGACTTCCCGGAAATCTTGTGGAACTTTTTGGGAAGTTTGTTCGCGATGGTTGGATTTATGAAGAAAATGGCAAATGGCTAAAAGCGCCGAATTTTAAGGAAAAGTTTCAACCAAAAGAGCAACAACTAATTGAGTTGTTGATAGTTTTCTTTTCGGATAATGTGGTAAATGATGCCGCTATGGCGGTTGTAAAAAAAATGGTTCGGAAATGGGGCCTTGCAGATGATTATATTGAATTTTGTTTTCAGATGGTCTCATCAATTCGTACTCTTGGGTATCGATTTGAAAAAACATTGCCGTGGGGGTTCCTATCAGAGTATGTTTTCCAAGTAGTTACCCCTGATGACAGGCATATGATAGTTGAATATTTACCCACACAGAACAATTCACTTCCGTTAAAACATGATAAGGTATTTAATCACGAAAATATTGCTGAAGCAACAAAAATAACACAATTTGACGATGGAATTCTTGTTGAGTGGGGTTATATCGAGGGGAAAAGAATGCGAGAGGTTTTGCTGGAGAGGAAGAGTCTTCATCTTGATAAATGCCTGAAATTGGTTACTGAGGTTATTCAGGGGTTGAGAGAACTTCACAAATACAACATAATACATACTTATATAACCCCCGAAGCAGTTATTGAATCAAATGATGGCACCTATATGTTAGCCACTCTTGATCTTGATATATTGGGCTTTCTAAGGGGTTATGGCAGAAGACTCTACAGTGATTCAATCTACTATTCTGCCCCCGAACTATTGAGTGAAGAAAAACCTTCGGTGAGATCAGATATCTACTCTCTTGGTATGCTTCTTTTTAGGCTCATTACAAACACTTTGCCATTTATAAATTTGGATCCAAAGAGAGCAAAAGAGCAAATTATTAATGGGAAACTGAATTTTTCTGAACTTAAAGGGTTTGACAATTCGGAGTTGTTAGATGAGTTCTTTCAGGGTTGTTTAAGCAAAAACCCTTCGGACAGATTCTCCAACCTTGACGAATTCTTAAATGGACTTCAGAAAGTAAGATCGGGTTTGTCACCTGCAATGAAAACAACTAAGTCCACAATAGAATCGATGGGCACTATTTCAGAGGTTTACAAAGTTCCAATTCTCAAATATGTCATCAGAACCAGTATCTTAGTTGTATTTTTGACTATTTGTATTTTAGTATTCAACTACTATAGTGAAATCAAAAGCATAGTATTATCCTCCAGGGAAATTGAGCAGGTGGTGATAGAAGTCATCCCAGGGAATAAAGACTTTAGCACAGAATCTCCCATGATCCATGAAGAGATCGAGTTTTTAATTCAGGAAAACCTTTTGCGAACCGGTAATGTATCAACTATTGGTAAGTCTGAGTTTCGTGTTATTAAAGAGTCTGATGATGGAGTTGAATATGTCCCAAAATTATACATCAAGGGAGAATTAAGCAGATCCAAGGCTGGTTATGAACTACTGATTATCTATGAAAGTTCCGGTAAAATAATTAAAGATACAACCGTTACATTCAACGAACCGGTAACTTTTCTTCAAAAGGTGTTGCCTGTTCTATCCGCATCTATTTTAGCATATAAAAATGTCAAAATGGAAAATAAAACTCCCATCTGCACAAGTTGGGATGCCTTCACCTCTTTCTTAAAAGGGAGGAAAGCGTGGCACAGGATGGATAAGACAACCGCAAAATCAGAATTTGAAAAAGCATTGTATTACGATCCTGAGTTCACATTGGCAAAGTTAAAGTTACTGGAAGTGCTAAAATTTGAGGGGGGGAACACTCTTGGAATCGATTCCTTGATTACAGGAGTTAAAAAGAATATGTCAAATCTCAGTGATGTAGATTCAGTCAGATTGATGGCAGTTGAATATACTATTTTGGGATCATATCTCAAGTCTGTGAGTTATTACAAACAGATTGCGGAAAAGCTTCCATATGATAAATTTTCGTTTTATGAAATTGCCGAAGCATACTATCAGTTAGTGGATAACGACAATGCCATTGAATATTACCGCAAATCCTTGTCTATTGATCCGGACTTTACTCTCGCTCTCAACCACCTGGGATACTCGCTGCTAAACAAATACAAAGCAGAAGAGGCGTTAGGTTATTTCAGACGCTATGTCGAACTTGATAGTTCAGCAAATTCTTTCGATAGCATGGCCGACGGATTCTTCGCCGCAGGTTTGATCGACAGTGCGATTAAATAAAAGCAAAAGGGATTGGGAATTGATCCAAGCCTGGAATATCTCCATAGTAGTGGCGGTTTATTGTATGCTCTAAAAGGAGAAAAAGAGAAAGCATTCAGTTCATTTGTTCAATACAATGACCTCGTTAAGGGAAATGAAGGACTGGAGATAAACGGCCTGTTTTACACTGCGTTCAACTATTTTCTATTTGGGGATTTTCAAGAAGCTAACAGACTTATTAAAACATCTCTCGAATTACTTTCCAAATATCCCACGATATTGGGTTATCAAGAAAATTACTGGTTAAAAGGGATTATTAGTTTTCACAGTGGGGATTCCTCCGAATTAAATAATATGATCGAACTTTTCAGTCGGGCAATCGACAAATACAAATTTTCTAAAACATCATACCATCCTGTCTATAAATACTTTGTCCACTTAAAAATACTGGCAGCGATCCTTTCAGGGAAAAAGGATCAGTTGCAAGCCTATTTGAATATACTCGATTATGATATTGTTGAAAAAGTGAAAGATCATGGCTCGATTTTCGATTATAGCTTTATTAACTACCATCTTTTTAAAGTGTTTACTTCAAAAAAATTTGAGAACAAAAAATATGCACTTCTACATAAGCAAAAAGCAGAGAACAAAAACAGCTATTACAAGTTGGTAAATCCTGGCTTTCATAATATTTAGAATATTAGAGAATCGTCGATTACTGCAGTTTATTTACACTTGGATACCCCGGATTATTCTTAAAATTTTCCGAAAGGGCAATTTTTTAAACTATATATCCGCATGTGCAAAATGTTTTAATCACGTTTAATAATAATAAGAACAGAACAATAAAGGGGTCCATAACGGGAAGTGTTCCCTGTTAAAAAGATTCGTATCCTCCTGTTTTGTGGGGGGTGTGAATGCAAAGAAATGAGAAGGCTGCCTAAAGAGGGCGGCCTTTTTTTTGATACCTGTGAGCGATTGGTTCGTAATATTTTTTTTGGAGCTGAATTGATTTGTGGATAAAATTATAAATGATCGAAGGACACGCTTCTTTAGATTTAATAAATGCACTCCCCAGCCTTAATATTATGTATTATCTTAAGAAATCTTAAAACAATTTTTCGAAACACAAATTTTTCATTCTATTATACTCCAAAACAAGGAGATCAATCTATGAAAAAACTTCAACTATTTATCCGTATTCTTTTATTTAGCTTAGTAATACTCGGAAGTGAGGAAATACTTGCTCAGACTAGTTACGAAACTGTTTCGCGGGACATTAATCTTGTAGCAACTAACGATTATTATGTCGGAAGCAGCGGTTGGGGAAGTAGTGTCGGTTATATCACAACACAAGACCTGATAATAGGCAAATCGCTTGCATGGAAATACCGAGCATGGGCGATGTTCCCTTTTCAGTCCTTAAATTTAGATGGACATCAGGTATTTTCTGCGGTATTTCTTATGTTCAATGTCACAAATCCAGGTGCATCCAATTCTTTGGTCACCTTCAAGAAATGGTCAAATATTGATGATACTCCGAGGGACCTTGCTCAGGGAGGTGGTCTTTCCTACCAATTGTATGATCAGTTAGCTTTGGGAAATATCTATAGGGCCGATCTCGATATTTTCAGGTCAGTTGGCAGCAAATCAACTTCCTTAGGTCAGAGCGCGGTTGCTGAGTTCGATTTAGCCCATAATTCTGAACACGATTTTTTTATTCTTTCAATGACGGAGAAAAACGATGATTCCGAACCGTTCATCCAAGTCAACACTCAGGATATTCACCTAAAAGTATTTTTCGTGGACTTCTCCCCACCATCTACTACTGCATCAATTACCGAAGGGAATCCGGATATTGATGTTTCAGGAACCGGGAACTACACTGTTTATTTTACCCCATCTGATGATCCGCAATCAGGGGTAACAAAGTATGTAATTAAGGAGTACTTCAATAATACACCGAATGCAGAGACGGTAATCTATCCGTCCGCCTCGCTTTCATGGTCGAGAAGTAATCGACCAGAGGGAAATTACTACTATACAGTTCAATCCTTTAATGGCTCTGGTGTTCCTAGTGACTTAGTTGCAAGCGATGGCGTAACCGTCCAATTCCCACCTCCTCCTCCATCAGTAGAACTATTATATGGTGGTGGTCATTCGCCGGTATCGGGAACCCCTTCCACATCATTTACATTTTATGTATACTATAAGTCTTCGACAGGCTTACCGCCTAATAGTAATTCAATCAAACTTAACTTCGTGAATGGTAGCACTGTAACTCTTACAGGTGGAGGAAATTATCAAACCGGCGTATCATATCAGGGTTCGGTTTCGAATCTTGGAATTGGAAATCATGAATATTTCTTTTCAGGACAGGTTGGAAATAAAGTACTTCGCTACCCTCAAGGTACCCAGAATTTGACCGTTTCAGTTTCTGAACCGGTGCAGGGGTGGGACTTACAAGTCCAAGAGGTCACATCTACACCCTCGGGAGTGACGCCCGGTAGTTCTTTCACCGGCAAAGCGAAAATATACAACGCGAGTAATACACCAGATAAAATTTACAGCAATGTACCTTACGAATTTAAATTTTACAATTCATCAGGTACTTTGATCGATTCTAAAGCAGGCACAATCCCTCAGGTCAGTCAGTACCAGACATTATATATTTCGGAAAACTTCACAGCACCATCAAATGAGGGAACATGTAGTATCGTCTTCAGTGCGAATGTCACAAGGGATGAACATCCTGAGAATAATACTGCATCAAAGCCTCTTGTTGTCAGTAGTTCGGGTCCACAGTATAAATGGTTCGTTTCCAGTGTGGACGCGTGGGTGCAAATGAATAACCAGAATCCAACTCATTATTTTGAGAATTTAACTTATACTATAGCATTTGCAAACAATACAAAGGTCACAATCAAGAGGTCAAATTCCACCAATAATTATGATATTAATAGGAAAAACTTGAGGATGTTTGACAGCCAATCAATAATTGTTATCAATGAAGAATGCTCTTCTTCATCCCCACCCACCGGATGGTTGAGTTTTGGTAAAGCAAATACTGAAGTGGCAAATTATGAGACTACAAATCTTGCAGCATTCCCTGGACAAACGGTTGAGTTTATAGCCACTACTTCACCGATGACATTTTCCGCGACCGAGGCAGATATTTATTTTAACAATGAAGGCGCAATTGTTGAACCATGGTATCATTCTTTTTCGACGACAAACGGCAATCACACCATTAAACATAGATTTAATATCCCGTCTAATGCTGGTGTTGGGACTTATGATTTCTATTGTGGTACACGATTAAATAATAATGACTCCAAATTTGTTGCCCAACTCAAAATTACAGTACTTGCACCGCCACCAACAATTACTGCTATTTCAAAGACAAGTCTTTCGGCGGATGATGAGATTACAATTACCGGATCTAACTTTGGGTCTTCGGCCGGTAGTGTATCTTTTAATACTCTTTCGGCTGCATCGATTTTAAGTTGGAGTGCAACATCCATAAGATGCATAGTCCCGGTTGGAGTGCAGAACGGAACACTTTTCGTAACAGCTCCGGGTGGTCCAAGTAACGCAATGAACTACAATGTAGTTAGCGCAACAGGTATCCCCCAAGTCGTGCAAGCAATACCAGATTTCTCAATCAAAACAAATGAAAACAGATTTGTTGCCGATCTCCGCCAAATATTCTCTGATCCGAATGGTGGTAACTTGACCTTCACATTCGCTTCAATGCAGAATGCTATCGTAGCAAACCCGGATTCTCTGTTGAATGGCAGATTAATAGTCTCTGTTTCTACACTGAATCAAGCCTTTGACCGGATCATTGTTACCGCAAAGGACCCTTCAAATAAATCCGTAAGCGATACCGTGGATGTAACAATTAATCTGGTTGATCCACCGATATCTTCATCTTGTTATGCCCTCAACTTCAATCCCGGCAAATTGTTCCTCACTTGGTCTGATAATAATGCCATTGAAGACGGCTACAAAATTGAAAGAAAATCCGGTTCCTCATCTTGGTCTCAGATCGCACAGGTGGGCCCGAATGTTATTACTTATCTGGATTCCAATTTGAATTCCAGTGTAATATATTTTTATCGAATCAGGGCTTTTAAAGGGCAGTTTAATTCTTTGTATGGTCCGGAAGTATTTGACACAACATTGGTCCCAATTCCACCTGTTCCTTCTGGAATGAACAGCCAAGTGATCTCTGCATACTCAATTAGGGTAAACTGGAGCGACAACTCACTGCTGGAACTCGGTTTCCGCCTCGAAAGAAAACTTGGCACAGGGACTGAATGGGTTGAGATTGGCTACCTTAGTGCAGGAACCACTACTTTTCTTGATACAGGATTAACACCTAATCGGAGTTATTCATACAGATTACGGGCTTTCAATAATACCGGTCTATCTGGCTATTCATCTCCGACCACCTCACAAACCCCTGAAATACTTCCATTGCAGCCCATAAATCTATCAGCAATATCAGATCCGCAATCAATTAGTGTCATCCAATTGACCTGGCACGACATGTCAAATAATGAGGCCGGCTTTAAAGTGGAGAGGAGCCTGGACTCATTAGCGAATTGGGTGCAGATCAGTCAACCTGTTATGAGTTCATATAGAGATTCGGGACTCGTCAGCGGAACAAAGTATTATTATCGGGTTAGAGCCTACAACAATGTAGGAAACTCTCCATTTTCAAACATTGCTTCAGCAACCACGCCTGAAGTACTTCCTAATCAACCTGACAGTGTGATCGCACAAACACTGAGCTCATCGTCTATCCAAGTACGATGGGCAGACAGATCCCACAATGAGCTAGGCTTTAAATTAGAAAGGAAACTCGCTACTGCAACAAACTGGCTTGAGATTGCATCCATGCCCGCTAATGTTAAAACTTACAATGATACAGGATTAGTCCAAAATACTGCATACAGTTATCGGTTAAGATCATATAATTCAATTGGATACTCGGGCTACTCGAATATTGCAAATGCCACTACAAATGATTTGGCACCAATCCCTCCATCAGAACTTACCGCGACAGCACTTGGACCAACAAAAATCAAGCTTCAATGGAGTGATAACTCCGGGAATGAGACCAGATTTACGATAGAAAGGAGTTACTCAAGAAGTGGACCTTGGAACAAAATTGATTCCATGAACATGAATGTCACACTGTACACTGACAGCAATTTAGTACCTGCAACGAAATACTTCTATCGTGTTCGTGCGTTCAATATTATCGGATACAGTGGTTACTCAAATATTGATTCGGCGATAACCCACGATGTACCACCAATTGCTCCAACATCATTGGCGACTCAGGTAATAGGGTCTAGTAAAGTCGCGTTGCAGTGGGCTGACAATTCCGGAAATGAGTCGTATTTTAATATTGAAAGAAGTACCGGGAATATTTGGAACTGGCAAATTATTGACTCAGTTGGAGCCAACCAGACTCAGTATCTGGACAGTAATCTAACCCCAGTGACACTTTACTTTTATAGAATTCAGGCAAAAAATCCTATGGGTTATAGCGGTTACTCTAACATCGATTCAGCTCTGACCTTTGATGTCCCCCCAACGCCTCCAACAAATCTGCAGTTAGCAGCAGTAACAAATCGAATTGTTGCACTTTCCTGGCAGGATAATTCCTCCAATGAGGTCGGATTCAAGATTCTTCGAAAGATAGGATTTGAAGCCACATGGAGTCTACTCGACAGTACCGGAGCAGATATAACAAGCTATACTGATACACTCAATATAACTTCAATTTGCAGGTACAGAATCTATGCTTTTAATTTATTTGGAGAATCTACACTCTCTGATTCAATATCGCTTGATTTAACAGGTATGGATAAAGCATCACTTTTCAGCAGTATACCGAATGAGTTCAATTTATATCAAAACTACCCCAATCCCTTCAATCCAACCACAATCTTCAGATTTGCAATTCCCAAAGAATCAACGGTTAAGATAGAACTCTTCAGTAGCCAAGGAGAGCTCGTGAATGTGGTTGAGTCGTCGGAGAGAAAGCCCGGTTACTACGAAGTCGATCTGAATATGTCGAATCTGGCCAGTGGAATATACCTTTACAGAATTATTGCGATTCCCATGGATAGTAGTGATCCTTACATCCAGACCAAGAAGTTTGTGTTGATGAAATAAAATACGATGTTCCTTGATGTCGGAAACTGAAGAATGAGAAATGAAACTGCCTCTTAACCGGGGCAGTTTTTTTTTATTTGGTAGTGTTCTTTAATTTTATGACATGTTTTTTCAAATTAAGGAACCCTCATGCTTCCCTGTGACATATTCGTTTTGGAAACAAATTTTGGTGAAAAAGTAATTGAATTCAGAAATCAGGATATAACCAAACTTAATGACAAAGTTGATATTCTGGTTGTTTCAGTATTTAAGGGCGGGTATAAGCCAACTCCCGGGACTTTGGTTAATGCTTTGCTCACCGGTTGTTCAGTATCATTAAAGGATGAGGCGGAGAATCCCTTCATTGATCTGAGAGCAAATATGAACATATGGTTCTCGAGGGAACTCGATACGGAGGGTTTCAGCCGGTTGCTTGTTGTGGAGATGCGTTCGAAGTATGGTGATGAACCATTCGATCTGCTGGAAACTTTTAATAATATCTTTGGCGCGCTGGCTGTTGCAGATGTCAGAGAGATAAAAATTAAGACAGTTGCAATGACTCTGCTCGGCACTGGACAACAGGGACTTGAACCAAAAGATGTAATGCCCACCCTACTGGAGCAATCCAAACGGGCACTCAAGACCGTCTCCAATTTGGAAAAAATAATCTATTGCGAGAGAAGCGAAGCAAAAGCAACCATGGTCTATGAGGCCTTGAACGAGGCACTTCAAAGAACCAACCTTCGGTTTACCGAGGAACAACTTCAGACAATTATTGAACCAATTCTCCAAGATCTGAATAAAAACCTACGAAAAGTTGCACGCGCCCAAAAAGATTCGATACAAGTTCAGAGAATTATCTCCGCCTGGAATGAATATGTTCTAAAGAGGGAATTCGTGCCATGGCAATTCGGTCAGTTCTGCAGATTGTTTCTGGAAAATTTTCTCCTGTATTATAAATGGAGGAAGGAAGAGAAAGATACAGGCAGAGGTATCAACAGTGTTGTTTTCAGAGAAAATTTCTCACCCTGGGTCCAACAATATCTTCACATGCTCAGAGTAACCGGGAATACTTATTCTCACGAGCGAAAAGATTATGTACCTTCCCAAACAGAACAGAAGGATATAATTATCGCACTGAATTCGCTTTTAAGAATATTGGAATTTTGGGGAGAGAATCTGAAGATCAAGGAGTAGAGACTCCCCTCACCCAAACTCCAAACTGATATGTTCAATTTCAACTCTTCCGTCAAGGATGAGTGGTTGTGTGTTGTCATCGAGATGGTGTAGAGTTCCTGCGGGGTGGATGCGAAGAGATATGTTGTGCAGGGTTTCACCTGACTTGGAGAAGATGTAAATTCTTGTGGAGTGGTGGTTGATATTGGCTTTCACCATGTAGTGTTTTTTGGCATCAAAGAAGGTTTTGGATGTGATGCTTTCATCCACTTCTACCGATGCCGCCCGGTATTGAACTTTTGACTGCTTTTTGCTTTCCGATGGGGAAGTATGCGGATACAAATATATGATATTATCATGAGGACGGTAAACTCCAATTTTTGAGCTCAGGAGTTCTCTGTCAGAATCGGCGATTGAATCATTTATTGTCATAGCAAATTCTCTAAAGTGGTCGAGGGAGTCGACATATTTTTTATTCCCGGCAATATACTCCCTTTTTCCATCGCTGAGTTGTTCAGGATGAAAGACAAACAGATACAGATCGTAATCAGATATTGTTGGGATTAAGTTCATTTGAATATTTATCTCTTTCTAATATATAGTTAAAAAAATCAGTTATTCGGACAATTCGTTCTTGACAGAAAGAAGGTGCACAAGTTCCTTCTTCATTACCTTTAACAGATATTCCAAAATGTTGTGATATTTCTGTTTGTACATCTCCTGGCTAATAGAGTTATCAATCGATTCAATATAATGGTATAACCCCGTTTTAACCCCACCATCTTTCAAATCAGACATAATCTCCCGCAAGGCAGACTCAATCATCAGGGATTCATTTTCAGAAAGTTTTCCCTTTTCGAGATATGAATATCTCAATTTCTCGA
>Ga0209570_1001342_pt1 | contig 14018 bp, 15 predicted proteins | sample EBPBio172007_DNA_FD_185861 | JGI IMG/M metagenome (GOLD analysis project Ga0209570, IMG submission 185861) | Wastewater treatment Type I Accumulibacter community from EBPR Bioreactor in Madison, WI, USA - Reactor 1_9/17/2007_ DNA (SPAdes)... | ecosystem: Engineered > Bioreactor > EBPR >... | reverse complement strand
GGAAGCGTCTGCCGACGATTGCTACACAGACCTGCTACACAATCTGCCTCGCGCTACGGGCCTAAGCATCAGCAAACGCTCAGGAAATGGGCGCGGGGGCTGTTACACCTGAGGTTATAGCCATATGACCCCAGTTGGGCGGGGGTTCTGCCGACGGGGCAAGGGACAAGCATGTGGTGGATACTCGGGATCGTCGCGCTTCTCGTCTTCTATTGGCTTTCTCCAACTGGAAAGGAAATGCGGCGGGCGGCTGCGCAGGAGCGGTTGGATAAGAAGCGGGCTGTGGAGGCCCATCGCGACGCCGACCAACAGGAACAGCCCTACACCTACAAGATCGCGCGATACGGCAATGAGACGTTGGCCGTGCGGTATGGGGTCGCCAACCTGAAGAAGGTGGTGGACGAGTATTGGTATCATGGCAAAGGAGGCGTGCCGCGCCGAAACCCCGATCGAGATCGCACACGCTACGAAGACGCGGAAACGATCACGTTGAAGAAGCTACGTCCCGCTGGTTCAGGGAGATACGAGGTCGAACTGGTGGACTTCGGTGGACGGGTGGCAGTAGCCGAGGTCCGCCCAGGTAGCGAAGTCGTCAAGGCATTCCATCCAATAACCGACTCCTGGTTTGATGACTGCGCTGCCTTGGAGAAGACGCTCGAAGCAGGCGCTACATTCACCCTCAAGGAACTCGCAAGGTTCCACGTTCAGAACGCGGTCCGCGTGCAACGACGCTGAAAATGCAGTCGTTGCTCACGAAGCCCTGAGGGCGGACAGATCGAGGCCGGAATATTCGACGCGGCTAATAGCTTCGAACAAGGTCGGCATTCGATAGCCGCTTCCGTAGGCATCTGACACCGAGGCGGCCCCGTTCGAGCCCCCTTGATGCGCCCATCCCCCAAGCGTCATTGCGATATCTCGGTCGATGCGAGCTTCACGCAGCCCGTCGCGAAACGTGTGGCGGAAACTGTGGAAGCACGTTCGAGGCGCATATCCGCCAGATCGTCGGAGGAACCGAGCAAACCAAGCTGAGAAGGTCGTTGACCTGTATCCGGTCGCACCGAGTTCGATCTCGCCGAAAAGTTTCACAGCGCCCGTCGTTGCTCGTCTCTCGACGAACTCGACAAAGCCAAGAGACAAAAGCTGCGGATGGACGGGAATGACGCGCTCGCTCGAACTTGTCTTGAGGCGTTTGTCGGTCTGAGGCGCGTCCGATGCTGCCGTCACGACGAAGCAGGTAACCCCCTCGACCGTCTTGATGTCGGCCACATCAAGTTGGCAGACTTCATTCAGCCGAAGGCCGCCGAACAGGCCGACAAGCGGAATCCAGAACCGCGCATTCTTAGGTCGGTTAGGGCCGACGACCCCGTAGCCGGGTCCGTCATCTTTGCACCCCGTGTATAGGGGCGCAGAGAAGATCGCCTGAAGCTGTGCCGTCGAGAACGGAAGCCGCTTATCGCGACGGAGCGTTGGGTCAGGCAGCCGAAGGCCGACCGATGGATTGCGGTCGATGACCTCCTCCTTGACCGCCCAGTTGAAGATGCCCCCGAGCTTGTTGAGGTAGGCATTCACATTTGCAGCGTTGATGAGGTCCGTGCGCCCCTCAGCGCGGGCGCGGGCGGCTGCCTCGCGTGGGGTAAGACCGGGATAAACCTTAGACGCATGTCGCGGGAGCGCACGCAGCACTTCGACCAGACCCCGGCAGTCGGCGCGGGTGATCGCCCGAATGGGGGTGCTCTCGCCCAGGACTGAAAGCACCACCCGGCGTGTCGTCACATAGGCGGTTCGAGTCGTCGGCGACCAATCGTGAGTGGGGTCCGACATATACGCGTCGTAGACATCCCCAAGCGTCGGCCCAGTTGCAACGGGTCTCAACAAGGCAGCGGGCGCTTCGGCGCTTCCTTTGCCGATGATCGTCCGATCGACCGCGACCCCAGGCTCCTCCCTCAGAGCCTCAAACTCTCTTTCAATCGCGGCGGCGACCGCGTGGGAACGCCGCATGGCCACCCGTGGGCTGTCCGTCTCCAACGATCGCCAGACTTCAGCCCTGCCAACGATGGTCCGTAACGCGGTGGGAACGCGCCGCCGGAAGTAGATTCGCCCGCCGCGCCAAACGAGATGCGATCGGACTTTGTGTAGCAGGTTTGTGTAACAGCCCCCGCGCCCATTTCCTGAGCGTTTGCTGATGCTTAGGCCCGTAGCGCGAGGCAGATTGTGTAGCAGGTCTGTGTAGCAATCGTCGGCAGACGCTTCCCCGCAGGGGATTTCCTGAGCGTTTTCAATGACGATTGGAGGACTGGCGCACCCGACACGATCGAGCGGAGGGGTCGTCTTGGATGGGCGGGTCAACGGGTTGCTCCAGGCCAGGAAGGCGCTCCCAGCGTCCTCCAGAACCTTTCGGCGTCAACCGTTCTCGACGGTGTTTATCACCGCCCTGGACGGTGGGCCTGAGGTGTCGGCCACGCTGACGGACCGTTTACGTCGCCGTGGTTTTCTCTCGGGTCAGCCGTGAGGTCGAGGATGAGCAGTTTTACCGCTGAGGAGCGGCTGGAAGAGGCGGCGCGCCGCAAGGCTGCCGATCTGGCCAGGGACGCTCGCCTGGATAGCGGCAGCAGCCCGCACGGGCCGAAGGCGCGATGCGTCCACTGTCAGCGAGAGTTCCCGATCTTCGAGGGTCATGTCGGCGAGGCCAGCCTGTGTGACCACTGTCTTCATCGGGATTGAGCGGCTGTAGGTGGTCTAAGCCGCCTCGGCTTCGTTCAGGGCACGGTAGACCGAGGCTCTGGAGACGCCCGTCTCTTTCACGATCTCGGGGATCGTCTTGCCCTGGGCTTTGAGGCGGCGGACCTCGGGAGCCTTGGCGCGTGCCGTGGGGATACGACCTCGGTATTTCCCTTCGGCCTTCGCCTTGGCGATCCCAATCTTTTGGCGCTCCAACATGATTTCCCGCTCCCAGGTGACGATAGAACCGAGCAAGGACAGGATGAGGTCAGAGGTCGGGTCGCCACTCGTGAGATTGAGCGACAGGATGCGGACCGACACGCCCTTCTCGCGAAGTCGGGAAACGATACTCAAAAGCTCAACGACGCTGCGTGCGAGCCGGTCTGGCTTGGTCACGATGAAGGTGTCGCCCGACCTCACCCAGTCGAGAGCGGCCTCCAGTTCAGGGCGACGACGGGCGACCGCGCTGACATGCTCGCGGTAGATGCGGGTGCACCCCGTCTTGGTCAGTTCCTCGATCTGATCTTCGAGTCCGGCGCGTTGGTCAGGCGTCGAAGTCCTGCAATACCCAACGAGCATGCCCGTCGGCGGGTTCTGTTCCACATGGCTCATAGAAGCAGTGAACCACACATCTCAAAGGCGTCTACTGGAACCGTGTGAGGCAGGATTGGACCTCATTCGGAATTCCCAGCCGGGCGAGGTCCAATGAGATCGACCGGCGTGCAGTTTGTGCAGTTTGTGCAGTTAGTCGCCGAGTGCGGACCAGACCGGGCCTGCGGCCCGGCCATCCACAAGGTCAGGCATCGACGGGAACCGACGACATCGAGAACCGCGACCTCGCTGGCGATCGAGCAAAGCGAGTGAGCGCGAGGGCGCACGAGGCGGGCGCTTCGTGCCCGGCTCGATCAGGCATGACGCAGGTCGCTCATTCGACGTGACCAGTCCTGCCGTCGATCCGAGTCGCCGATCTTACCTACGTCGGCACGCCGCGCTGACGCGCGTCGGTCGTGCTCACGCCGAGTGGTCGTCAGGCGACGGCTCTGTTGGTCGAGACCTCGCTTGCGCTCGGCTCGCCCACCAGCCCGTCGATAACGAAGCGGCGTCTCGCCCGATCTGCCCTTCGGCCTCGATCTCTTCACCCGAGGATTCTCGACGCCGATGTCTCCTGTGCTTTTAGACCGCACACCCCAGTGACGATCCACCCCAGCCAACCTAACCTCCCTATCTGCACAATCTGCACGAGGGTCGGGTGAGCAAGACAGTCGCGCCAGAGGATGTCGCCCAGGAGCTTGGCGAGACCTTCTTGCGGCTGGCTGTGCCGTGCGTTTTCTTCGTCGCGGCCATCGCGTTTGCCGACGTAGCTCTGGCCGATCCCTGCGAGGCTCCTCTTCCCCGGCAGGGCACCACCTTTACCGGTCCCGTCACTTATGTCGGAGACGGCGACTCCCTTTGTGTCACGACGACTGCGGGACAGGTCGAAATCAGGCTCGCCGACTTCAACGCGCCCGAACTGCAAGAACCCGGCGGACCACAAGCCAGGGAGACTCTGCGGCGTCTCGTGATGGGCAGGCGTGCCACCTGTCGCGCAGGTCGCCGGTCCTATGATCGGGTCGTCGCTCGATGCGAGGTCGGCGGGACGAGCGTCGGTGACCTGATGCGGCGAGCGGGCATTCGAGAGGGCGGACGCTGATGCCTGCACGTGCCGACGGCATCACCTGCGCGCCCCCCTCCCGCTACACAGCGGCGGAACGAGAACAATTCCTGGTCCTCGTGCACATGGGCGGTGAGGCGAACGCCACCCCGGATCGCATCCGTCGTGCCGAGGCTCTGGCGATGGCGTGGTCTGGTGGGGACCTGATCGGGATTGCTGCCTTGAAGCGGCCTCTGGATAGCTATCGCGAGAAGGTAGCCCGGCGGAGCGGCGTCAGCCTCAGATCGTCGGAGTGGCCCTACGAACTTGGTTACGTGTTTGTCCTCCCCAACCATCGAGGGCACGGCTACGCCAAACGGCTCGTCGAGCATGCGGTAAGGGCTGCTGGCCGTCGCAATGTCTTCGCCACCGTCCGCACGAACAACGAGCCCATGCAGGCGACGCTTCGACGGTTTGGCTTCGCCCAGGCCGGGCGCGACTACCTCTCCGACGACGCCGAGAGGACGCTCTCGCTATGGACTCGCCGCGCCTGAGCCACACGCGCCCGACTAAATATCGGCGGGGCAGCGCGTGCCCGGACGTTTGAAGTGTATGTTCTGGATCGCAGCGCGACAGGTCTACGAGGAGTGCAGGCGTCTTGGCCTCTGTCGGTCACAGCGCGACTTCTCGCGACGCCTGCTCGGGCGGGGGCCGCACTACCTGAGGCTGGTATTGAACCGACGCGGGTTCGTCAGCGACACCACGACTCGTGTGCTTCGTAGGCGGCTCGCCGCCATAGACGGGCAAGACCCAGAAGAGATCGCCGCGATCTTCCGGTCCATTGACAGAGCGAACGAGATGGCGCGATGGCTGCGGCGAGCTTGAACGCGCGTAGTCATGGCCGGACGGCTGTTTGGAGGTTCTCGCAATCCGACCGCCAGGGGCTCCTCTCACACTGACGTGCCAAGTCTGCGGCGACATGGGCGGCACATTGCGAGCGAACCGCAGACCAATCTACGCGTCGGTTCCGCATGAGCGCCGCACGATCAATCGACATCATCGCTTCCCGGCCCAGTGCAAAGTCGAAGCCGTCTTCAAGCGCACAGGTCAGGCGGAGTTGATTGGAGGGAGAGTCGGGCTGGTTAATGTCCACTCCAACTTGGGTTCCGACCATGTTCTCGCAACTCCCAGTCGCGTAGTGGATCACCGCTTCTCTGCACGTCGTGAACCGAGGTTGCCGCAACTGTTCTTCGGATATTGCTCGAACGGCCCTTACGCAGGCGTTTGAGACCTCGTGCTGCCAGTAGCTCCTCGACCGAAACCGCGCTTCGACCGAGGGTGCGAGGGAGATGCCGAGTTCGATAGCCGCGCGATCAGCGGCTTGGAACTGACTACACGCAGATTGCCCCTCCCGCCGCAGTTGGCTTTCGAACGACTCCAGGCGCGTGGCCTCCGCTCCGTGGCCTTGAGCACGGGTCACATCGAGGGTGCACCGATGTGCCGCCCTATCATTCACCCAGGCTCGACACTCCGGGGTGGCGTCTGCTGAGACAAAGTTTGCGGAGTCAGTGTTGTCGCATGCCGCCAGCATGACGGCGGCGGCCAACAGCACAGGCCGCACTATCGGGGCAAATCGTAACCCCTGAGCCCCGCTGCTCAGCACCCTAATCGACGTCATCGAACACCCCGCGCCCAATAGCTTGACCATACCTGCTTCGAAGAGCCTTATTTGCGCAAGGATGGGGATGATGATGCGGAACGCGATTTTCTTTTTTGTGGCTGCGTTATTCGCGGCTCAGCCAAGCTTTGCCCAGGAATACCCGCAGAGCGAGGACGAGCAGCGGTATGAGCCTTGGAGATTCAATTCTCAGGAGACCACGGCCTTCGTCGAAAGCGGTAATGAAGCAGATCAGGCGACCTTGAAGGTCATCCTTTCGTCCTCGATGGGGGTGAGCACCGACTCCCTGGGCTTCGAGTTCCAGTCCGTTCCGACAGCGGGCGACCCGTATCCTCCCCTTGTCAGAAGGCTAATGGGTCGCGACCTTGGGCGGCGCGTGTTTCTCACCATAGATGGTTCCCAGCGTTTCGAAGCAGCGACGGCGACCTATTCCAGAGGCCCCGACGACTCCCTGATTATCTCGTTCAGCTTCACGCCCATGGCGGATGATGACGGAGTATTGCAGCCGTCGGAGCCGAACTGCCGCGTGTTGCAGGCTTTGCAGAACGCACGCTCGATCTCGATCAGCTTCCCGCTCGATGACGGCACTACGTCCGGGGCCGACTTCACAGGCCGGGGCTCCAGCCGGGCGATTGCTGCGCTTGGTGTGTGCAGGTAGCTGCCCTCCGCACGGTCAGTCCCACCCGTCAAACGCGGCGAGCAACATCGTCTCGTCCCAGCTTCCGCCGAACGCATCCGCGACGCCCTGGAGCGACGGATCAGGCTCCGCACCGACCGCGCAGATCAAACCGAGGGGCGCGAGCTTGTCGCGGACCCGCAGGAGGGTCTGCCGCTCCACCCGCTGGTTTCCTGCCGCGTGCACGCGTTGGACGGCCCACGAACCGCTGTCGAGGAGCCGGGTCTCGATCAGGAGTTCCGCGCCCCGCCAAAGGACCATCGCCCAAACGCCGGAAGCCGCCTGAGGCAAGATGCGGTCCGCGCTCAAGCAATTGCGGTAGTGCTGGCCGATCTCCCGAGCCTTGGCGATCGGGAACCTCTCCAGGTCCGGGTCCGCGTCGCAGGGATGAGTTTCCGGGAACAGCCGGTCCGCCTTGGAGAGCATCACGGCCAGGAACGGGCGGCTCCGACGTTCCCGCGCCTTCGCCACAGCATCCTTGATCGCGTCATCAGTCGCCCACGAGCACAAGCGGCGAATGACCGCGACATCCCGTTCGAACCGCCTGACAGCCTCTTCGCCGTCGAGGCCGTTCACAACGCCCGGCACGAGCAGACCAGGATCGGACATGGCCATAACCGCTTCCAGACGGCGCTCATCGAGAGTCCCGCACTGTTCGAGCGCCGCCCGCCTACGCCGATCCAGGGAATCGTCCGAGGCGAACAAACGGTGGAGCAATCCGTAGAAGTCCGGCAGGCCGAAGGGCTGGCCGTGAAGTTTCCTGAGAGCACCCAGCAGGCCGTCGGGGCAATCACCGTAGCTGGCCTCGATCAAGTCGCGTGCCGACACCCTCGGGGCGATCGCAGCGAACTCCGCCATGAGGGGACGAGGGCTTGCGGTGAGCCAGCCGTCGTCGCCCGTGAGCCGGAACATCGTGTCGCCGCTCGTCGCTCCGCCAGCCGCGAGGCAGGCCCAAAGCGCCTGCCGCCACTGCAACCGCGCTCGGCAGACTCGCCCCAGGAAGCCCGGTGCAGCGTCGTCGATCTGCACGACCTGATCCAGCGCCCAGCCCGAGTGGACGGGGAACAGCGCCCTACCGCCGGGCAAAGTTTCGGTGCCAGTGGGATTGTCGTTGTCCATGAACCGCCTCCGTTAGGGGCGGCGAGCACCGTGCTCAGCCGCGTAAACAGCGGCGAGCGGCAGCAATGGCGGTCAGGTGCTTCATCACCGCAATCGTCTCACGATCTGCCGATCTGTCCAGCGGCATCCCAACGCCTTGCCGGGCGTGGGCGGCGCGCCCTACGGTAGCAACGACTGTGAGTGATCGTCTGATCGCCCGCAGGACGGTGGTCGGGGGCGTGAATGACGAATGATCTGCGCAGGCTGCTCGCTGAGCTTCGCGAAGCGGCGAAGACGGAGCGCGAGAAGGGCACCTATTTCGAGCGGCTCGCCGTTGCCTTCATCAAGCACGATCCTGGGATGGCCCAGGAATACGAAGACGCTTGGCTCTATGCGGACTGGGCGAAGGACCAAGGAATCCAGGCGAAAGACCTGGGCATCGACGCGGTAGCGAAGCTACGCTCGGGCGGGTTCTGCGCCATCCAATGCAAGTTCTATGCGGAGAGCCACAAGCTCCGCGCCGAGGACCTCAACGGCTTCCTCGCTGCCTCCTCGACGGGCCAGTTCGAGCGCAGGCTCTTCATCGACACGACCAACCAGCCCCTCAGCGAGAATCTCGAACACCTCCTCGTCACACAGCAGGTTCCCACGACCCGGATTGGTCTGGACCGCCTCGACGAAAGCCCTGTCGATTGGGCCGCCTTCCTCCTGCGAGGCGAGATCAAGGTTGGTGCGAAGAAGGAGCCACTGCCCCACCAGCTTGAGGCGTTGCGATGCACCGACGAAGGTTTCGCCGAGCATGATCGCGGCAAGCTCATCATGGCTTGCGGGACCGGCAAGACCTTCACCGCCCTGACTATCGCTCAGGAACTCGTTGGGCCGGGTAAGTCGGTCCTGTTCCTCGTCCCGTCGCTCTCGCTGATGTCTCAGTCGGTCCGCGAATGGACTATCGACGCCAAGGTCCCACTCCGCTCGTTCGCCGTTTGCTCGGATGCCCAGGTCGGGAAGCGCCGCCGACAGAGCGATGACGTGGCCGAGATCGAGGTGCATGACCTCGACTACCCCGCCACGACGAACGCCGCGAAGTTGGCCGCCAAGGCGAGCGCACCGTCGCCTGATCGCATGACCGTCGTCTTCGCGACCTACCAGTCGATCCAGGTCATCAGCGAAGCGCAGAAGCAGCACGGCCTACCCGAGTTCGACCTCATCATCTGTGACGAAGCGCACCGAACTACTGGTGCGACGTTCCCCGGCGAGGACCAGTCAAACTTCGTCCGCGTGCACGATCAGGAGTATCTGCGCGGCAAGAAGCGGCTCTACATGACCGCCACGCCGCGCGTCTTCGGCGAGGTCGTGAAGGCCAAAGCCAACGAAGCGTCGGTCGAATTGTCCTCGATGGACAATGAGGCCCTGTATGGGCCGACCTTCTTCGCGCGGGGCTTCGGGTGGGCCGTCGAGCAGGGCCTCCTCACTGACTACAAGGTCATCGTCCTGGCGGTGGACGAAGAGATGGTCAGCGCGAGCATCCAGTCGCGCCTCGCCGACGCAGAGAGCGAGCTAATGCGATCCTGCGCGAAGGGATGGAGCACGGCGTGCCGACATATGCCTTGGCCCGTTATGCGGCCTCGTCGGTGGCTGACGGACGAGATCGAAAGATCGAGTGGACGATCGAAAGGTTGGCGACTGGGGAGTTCCCGCTACAAGCGTTCAAGGCTGCACTTCTCCGCAGCCTCGCGTGGCTTCCTGGACGAGGCGAGCCTCCCTGCTCAGAGGCGGTGCGGTTCCCGCGCTAAATACGGGATGGCATATGAACGATTCCTGGTCCCGCACGACGCCGAAGACTGGGGAGCACACCTGATTCGAAAGGGCATTGGACGCTGGGAAGCTTACGAGGGCGACGACCTTGCGCTTGTCTTCCGGCGACATTGCGACGCTGCTCAGGCGAAGCTTTGTTTCGAAGGCGACGTGGAGAGCGTTCCCAATGCGACGACGGGTGAGATGGCGCTGATGGTCCCTGCCGACATATGCACCCAGGAGCTTCTCGATCAGATCGAGGACCTGGGGATCGAGTTCCATGCGTTCGACACGATCATCATCGACGCCGAGGACTCTGACATGGACACCATCGGCGCGGCGCTCAACGAGTTCCGCCAGGAGCATCTCGCAGCCCGAGCTTAGCCTTCACCTTCGTGCAAGCGAGCCGTGCTGGCGTCCACCTCGTGCAGTTTGTGCAGTTTGTGCACTTAGGTCCCCTCCTCCTTGTCCTCGTCCTCGTCCTCGTCAGCCGACACCGCACGCGCCCGACGCCCCTTCTTCGGCGGCTTCTTCGCGACCCCAACATCCCCTTCATGTGTCAGGCTCACGTCGTGCAGGCCGGAGCCTTCAAGCATCGCCTTGAGGCGCTCGGCCTGCTGCTTGCTGAACAGGTAGACGTCGTAGCGACCGTCGAACTCAGGGCGACGGATGGCTCCGCGAAACGCGAACTGAAAGATGTCCTCGTCCTCGGCGGAAATGCGCACCTCCTCCTTCGTCACGTCGAGCAGCGACATGATGGGCTTGAGGTGGGCGGATGCCTTGCTGCTGTAGATGAAGGCGCAGCTTTCATGGGCCATCATCCCGTCGTGGCCAGCCAGCCGCGCCTTGGACGGCTCGGTCCCGCTAATGCGATGGGACATGGCCGTCTTGGCGATGCCGTTACCTGACCAGTAGCCGAGGTCGGGCGCTTCCTTCCTGACGTGATCGGCAATGGCTTTGAGGTCGCCCAGGCCGGGCCACGTCGCCCAGTGCGGCGACGAGCATTCCCAATCGGCGAAGTAGCGGATCGTCACCGTCGGTTGGCCGGTTCGCGGCCTGACGACCTCGCGTTCCTCGAACACCAACTGCCCCCCATGAAGCTTCGACGCCACTTTGAAGCCCAGGCTGCGCAGATACCCTGCTCCGGCCATCGTGATGTCCGTCGATGGCAGGTCCAGCGGGGTCCAGATGGTCATCCAATGATGGACTCCCGTCTTCCACCGATCCGTGGAGAACAGCACACCCGAGCGGCCCGCCGCTGCCCGCCGAAGAGGCGCGAGGTCCTTGAGCATGGTGTCGCCGCGCTCCAGGCCAAGGCGAAGCGGCTTGCCATCAGCAGCCCGCCGCAGTTGGCCCCAGGTTCCAACGGGAGAGAGCACGAACTCCGACTTCCAGAGCTTGAGTGACGAGCGCGTGATCGTGAGCTTGCCCGCGCGAACAGCCGTCGGCGGCTCGTCGATGTAGAAGCGCCATCCCGTCAACCCGGTCAGATCGCCGCCTTCCAGGAAGTCGTGGGTTACGAGCAGGACGCAGTGCGTGATGCCCCGCTCCGAGATGGTCGCCAAGTGCTTGTCCACCTGCAACTGCACCTGCTTGCGGCCCGCCCGGTTGGAGTGGGCCGAGAACAGAGGGAGATCAGGAGCGGCGTGGCGGAGCTTCGTCTCCTGCTCCCGCAACAGGTCGATCGTCGGGAGAGCGAAGACGCTGAGACCGGGACGCTCGATCATGTCCCCGCGCATCTCGTGTGACTTCCCGCCCCCAGGGCAGCCCGTCAGCAAGGTCACATTGCGCGGCTGGATCACCACGGCCTCCCGAGGATGAAGTCGCGCTTCGGGAGCTTGGGCTTGAGCGCCCGCTTCACAGCCCGCGCGAATGCCGCCTCGGCGTCTTCGAGCCGGTCAGGGCCGAACCACGCCTTTGGGTTGCTCGCCTTGATGGTGAAGGAGCCGCCGGAATGGGGAAGCGCAGCCAGTTGCCTCAGCGATCCATCGAGCAGGATCGGCTCGACCGAAACCACCACGATGTAGCAGGTGTCGCTGAGTTGGCCCGTCCGCGTGCGCTCGACGAGCGCGTAATGGCGATCCCAGCAACGGTCATGTTGGAGCAGACGATAGGTCGTCTTGAGCGGCCTTGCGGGCCGCCCGACTTGGATGATGGGCATGGGTTTATCTCTGAGTTGGGGCGCGCGATCAGGCGCGCAGCAGGGCCGGGTTGACGGCGTAATCTTGCGGCTTGCGGCCAGCGGTGCTTCCGGCACGGACACCGACATCGCGGATCAGGCACGCGGCTTCGAGCGTCTCGCAGGCCGAGAGCATGACCGAGGCGTGGCGCAGTTCACCGGCAGGGCCAAGCTCGCTGCGGCGGACCCGCGCCGCGTTGAACCGTTCCACGCCAGCACGACGCAGGATGCTGAGCAGCGCCTTGGCCGCACGGACTTCATCGGGAACCGCCGTGGCCGCCAAGGCCCGTTGTGCCATCGGCTCAGCGTAGCTTTCGATGAAGTCGCGAGCCGCTCCGAGGGCAGCCTCGCTGATCTCGCGAGGCGGCGGCGCGGCCAAGGGGGACTCGGCGGCCCAGGTCAGATGTTCGGAGATCAGGGCGAGGCGCAACGCCATGCCGCGCTGTTTGCCGAGCCATTGTTCGTGCAGGCCACCCATGGCGCTGCCGCGCGCAATCATATTGTTAACCCACGCTTCGTGGTCGTCCCGCGCCTCGTGGGCGACGTGACACGCCTGTGGGCTGGTGCTGGCGGGAAGCTCCCAAAGCCGCCCCAACGCTTGGAAGGCCAGGGCGTCCTCAATCGGCTCCGCCAAGCGGAAGCCGCCCTTGAACTCGGGAACCGCATACAGCAGCCGCGATGCGAAGCCCGTGTTGGGGGAGTCAACGAGCGCGCGGATCATGTCGGGCTGAGTGCCGCCCAGGACAGAGATGGCCAGCCTCGGGATGTCGATGCGCTCTTTGTTGGCACGGCGCAGCATGTGAGGACGCGCGCCGAACGCCTGGAGCCAGAACTGCTCGCCGCCGGGCTGACCAAACGTCTTCCACCAACCGGCCAGTTCATCCCGGAGAAGGAGGTTGCCCTTGGGCGACACCTGCGCGGATTCTGCCGCCGCGCGCGGCGTCGCATCGTTGAGCACGAACTCGGTGGACGGCGCGATCTGATTGAGGTCGCGCAGCATGCTCGTGAGGGAGTCAAGCGCGGGCGACTTGTTCGTGGAGGGGTCGCCCACGAGCACCATCCAAACGACGGGCGGTTCTTTCCAGGCCCCGAACTGCGCGATGCGCGAGTTGCCGAGGCAAGCTCCCCCGACCGTCAGGAGGCCAGCAGCCACGTAGTCGAAGGGGGCGCAGGCTGCGGTCGCCGTGGCGTCGCACCAGTCGGACCAGAACTCGCCGAGGAGGGCGCGAGGGAAGGCGGGCGGGGGGGCGACCGACTTGCTGAGCAAGCTCAGGTCGGGTGCTTCCCAGGTCGGGGCGGAAGAGTGAAGCTGAACGACAGTGGCCATCGAGACCTCCTTGGATGTTGATGACCAAGGGGTAGGTCCGCTTCTGAAAACCGTCAGCGCAAGAAACTTATTTTCCCAGAAGAGGCGTTATCGTGACCAGCGAAAACTCGCAGGAACTACGATCAAACCGGCCTCTTTCATCTTTCTCACGGCCTTAGCTACTGCCGATTTGTCGGTCGGTGGCAGCTTCAAGCTCTTCTGCGGTTTCCATTTATCCAACATGTCCTGGATATGATCTACCAAGTCGGCCTGCCGCGCCGTGGGATTCTGGTCGATCCACGCCTGAATGTCGGGTCTGAGGTCCCTGCTCCATTCCGAGCCGGTGCTGCCCTTTGGTCTTCCGAGCTTCGACTTGAGGCGGAAAACTTCGTCCCAACGACCGGCCTCGGCCAACTCCAACTGGGCACCGGACTCGCCAAGATCAATCGCCAGCAGCAGGGCCGTCAGAATACCTGACGAGCCGGACGGGTTAGTTTCCAAGGTGGCTTTCAGCGAAAGCACGCCCATCAGAACGTCGGCTGCGAAAACGGCCTTCCGGTAGCTGGAGGACGGCTCATCGCTCGGGTTCATTCCCGACATGGCTCTGGTCACGTGATGCAGCGCCAGAGCAGCGAGCGAGGCGGCGTCTTTGGTCCAGGGCAGATGAGCCGGGCAGACACCTTCGCGAATGGCCAGCGCGATGGCTCGCCAGATGTGGCTGGTGGAGAGCGATGAGATGGAACCGAGCGCGTCCTGTGCCGCCGCCGCTGTCTCGAACTGCGCGCGCTGCTCAGCAGCCAACTTGGACAGCATGTCCGCTATGGTCGTTTGCGTCGCGACTGTCTTGCTCACCCGACCCTCGTGCAGATTGTGCAGATAGGGAGGTTAGGTTGGCTGGGGTGGATCGTCACTGGGGTGTGCGGTCTAAAAGCACAGGAG
>Ga0209570_1001341_pt1 | contig 14067 bp, 14 predicted proteins | sample EBPBio172007_DNA_FD_185861 | JGI IMG/M metagenome (GOLD analysis project Ga0209570, IMG submission 185861) | Wastewater treatment Type I Accumulibacter community from EBPR Bioreactor in Madison, WI, USA - Reactor 1_9/17/2007_ DNA (SPAdes)... | ecosystem: Engineered > Bioreactor > EBPR >... | reverse complement strand
CCCCGACCGGGCGCACCCCTCTCGGTTCAGACCGCGACACCTACCTGCAGCCAGTCCTGCGTGATCGCGGCAACAAGACCGCCACGGAGCGCTGCAAAAACCCCGCCACCAAGCGAACGAAGCCACACCTTGTACTCACGAATGTCACTTAACCCGTCATCTATTCTATGTGACCTTCGCCGATAGATGGCGGGGTTCTGCAGTTTGTTGGATGGCGCGCGAGGTCAGGTGACGCCGATGACGAGGGTGCCCTGGGCGGCCTCGACGACGTCGCTAGTGATCGAGTGCAGCTCGTTGATCTTCAGGACGTGCCCTCGAAGTCGGACCGCACGACGCGGAGGTTCTACCGGGTGGGGGCGGGGCCAGGCTGAGCAGGTCCTCGGGGGCGGTCGCCACGGAGCGTCTGCTGAAGGAGGTATCACGGCTCTTATGAAGTCGCGTTTGACTCAGCCGCGGCCGTCAGCTGCCCGTTTGGGCTCTCACCAGCAGTCGTCGGGCTAGTCCTGGCAAGCGTTCGTCCACGCTGAGCGGCCAGTCCGGTGGAAGGCTGTTGTGCTCGCCGCGTTCAGGTGGGGCATGTGGTCGCGCTCAAGTCGCCACTCGACGCGCTGGAGAGGCTTCTGAGACCTGCCCGGACCAACTCTTCATGCTACCGCGGGGGCTGCGCGCTGCGCCGACTGCCGCTCCCCAACTACTGTCGCGGCTGGCGCGGATGGAGCGCTGTGCGTAACGGGCGGAACCCGACCGACCGATACGCCGGCCAGTGTGCGCCAGCCCCAGGACTTGGCCGAGCACGCCCGCTCGTGATCTCGGATCGATTCCCAGGTGTGGAAGTGGTAGCGCCCAGCGCGAGTCGCATCGACGATGCCTAGCCAGGACGCGCTTTGGTCAGAAGCCGACGTGCGTTTCGACGTGATCTGCGGGTTCGAGCTGGATGGTGGGGTGGGTGACGGCGTAGTTCTCGGTGAGAACCTGACGTGTCTGGTCCAGCACACGGTGCCAGATGGCGTCGTCTTCAACCATGATGTGCACGGTGGCGGCCTCCATCCCGCTGGTCAGGGTCCAGATGTGGAGGTCGTGGACCTCCCGGACCCCGGGCACGGCGGCAAGCTCCGCGGTGGCCTTGTCGATGTCGATGCCGGGGGGTGCGACCTCCATGAGGATCCGCAGGGCCTGCCGCATCAGGCTCCAGGTGCGGGGCAGGATGAGCAGCCCGATCCCCACCGCGACGATCGCGTCGATGTAGCGGAACCCGGTCACGGTGATGATGATCGCGCCGACGATGACCCCAATGGAACCGAGCATGTCGGAGAGCACCTCCAGGTAGGCGCCCTTGAGGTTCAAGCTCTCCTTGGACCCGGCCGTCAGGAGGCGGAAGGAGATGATGTTGATGACCAGGCCGATCGAGGCGACCACCAGCATCGGCATCCCGGCGACCTCGGGGGGGTTCCGGAAGCGTTGCACTGCTTCGTAGAGCACGTAGAACCCAACCCCGAAAAGCAGCAACCCGTTGATCACGGCGGCCAGAACCTCGAGCCGGTAGGTGCCGTAGGTTCGCCCGCCGGCTGCCGGGCGCTTCGCCAGCTGGATCGCGGCCAACGCCATTCCGAGGCCCAGGACGTCGGTCCCCATGTGGGCGGCGTCGCTGATCAGCGCGAGTGACCCCGTGACGAGGCCCGCGATGACTTCCACGATGGCGTAACTCGCCGTCAGGGCGAAGGCGATGGCCAACGGCCGCTGGTGCCGGGAGCCTGCGCTTCCGATCCGTGGCCCGTGCGCGTGCCCATCGCCGCTGTTGGGCGGATTGCTGTCGTCAGAGTGAGCGGCGTCCTTGCTGTGGGCGGTTGTCATCGGATCGTCAGCCGAACAGCTCGCTGAGGAAGCCGCCGGGGCGACGCTTGCGCTCGGACCCGTGTCCACTCTGGTGCTCATCGCGGCCACGGTCCTCGTATTCGCGTCGCTCGGGGGCCTGCGGGACGGCGGGACGGGACGAGCCGTAGTACGCGCTCTCAGCGTCGATGAGGCGTTCGAGCTCGCCTCGGTCCAGGAAGATGCCCCGGCAGCCGGTGCACTGATCGATGGTCACCCCATTGCGCTCGTACGGGCGCATTTCCGCGCCGCACTTTGGGCACGTCAGCGTCGTTGACTGCTGCTGGTTCTGCGTCATGCGAGAGCCTCTCTGATTTCGGCGGCGGCTGACGAGGGCTCGTCGGTCCGGACCGCCCGTGGCGCGGGCGCATGCCCGAGGTGGGTCAAGGCGACGTCCAACAGGAGGCGGACGTGACCATCCGCCAGTCGGTAGAACGCCATTCGCCCGCTACGCCGCACCACCACGACCCGGTGCGCACGGAGCAGCCGCAGCGCGTGACTGACGCTCGACTCGCTCTGGCCAGTCACTGCCGCCAGGTCATGGACGCACACCTCGCCGCCCTCCAGCAACGTGATCAGAAGCCGCAACCGACCCGGGTCACCCAACAGCCCAAAGACCGACGCCAGTTCCTCCACGGTCGACTCGGGGGGCAACGCGCGGGTCAGCCCAGCAACCCGGTCTGACTCGGACCCCCGTGCACAAGGGTGCATCGCGACAGCAGGGTGGGTGGATTCACTGACCATCTGTACAAACTAACAGAGATGACAAGGGCTGAAGACTGAACTGTCGGCGATTGCGGGGGCCGGTTGCCCGGGACAGAATCTTGCCCTGTGGGATGCCTTACCTGCTGCTGTCGGCAATCGCGGGCGACCCAAGGCAGTGCCTCCAGAGACCGTCGAGCGTCATCCGGGGCACGGACTGTAGGGGGTGTGAAGCCGCGAACCCCGGCGAAGACGGCGAGCGGCCTGATCCCTTTACGCGGGTCGGGGGCCTGGCCACGTGGTTGCCACCTCCGCGACAGGGACCCCTGTCCGATGCCTCCTGAAGGCTGCGGCTCACACATGGTGTCAGCCGGCGAGCTCGCCCAGCACGTAGATGATCAGGAACCCGGCGAAGAACATCGCCGCGGTCAGGGTGGTCTCGGCCTGCTCGTGGGCCTCGACGAGCAGCTCCTCAACGGCCAGGAACAGAAGCGCCGCCGCGCCGAACGCCAAGACCGCGGCCAGGATCGGTTTGCCGGCGCCGCCTAGCAGGGCGGCGCCGCCGATGGCACCAATTGCGGTGACCAATCCCAGACCAGTACAGACCAGCGCGGCCCGGGCTTTGCTCACGCCGGTGTCGGTCAGTTCAGCAGCCAGCGACAGCCCGAGGAAGAGGACCTCGATAGTCAGGGCGATCGTCAGGATGAGGCCCTGTGTGGATCCGAGGGTCACACCCAATCCCACTAGTGGCGTGGCGTCGAAGTAACTATACGGTTGGGTGAGACAATGGGGCATGGCAAACAAACCAGCACCAGCCCTGCCGCTTCGTGAGGGAGACCAAGCGATATTGGAGAAGGTGCTGCGCACCAGCAGCACCACCGCCGGTGCGGCGCAGCGGGCCAGGATCGTTCTGCTGGCCTCTCAGGGGACCACGAATGCCCTGATCGCTGAACTGGCGGGGGTGTCACGTCCGACGGTGAATCTGTGGCGGGGCCGCTACCTCGAACACGGGATGGCCGGGCTGGTCGACGTGCAGCGTCCCGGCCGACCGAAAGTGGTTGATGATGCGGCGATCATCACCGCGACGTTGACGCCGCCGCCCAAGAGACTGGGGGTGACGCACTGGTCGAGCCGGCTGTTGGCTCCCCGTCTGGGGGTGCACCACTCCACGATCACCAAGGCGTGGAAGAAGTACGGGGTCAGGCCCTGGAAGGCTGAGACGTTTAAGTTCTCCACCGACCCCGAACTGGTGGCCAAGGTCACTGATGTTGTCGGGTTGTACCTGAATCCGCCGGAGAACGCGGTGGTGCTGTGCGTGGATGAGAAGTCCCAGATCCAGGCGCTGAACCGCACCCAGAAGGTGCTGCCGATGCAGCCCGGCCATAACGAGCAACGCAGCCACGACTACGTCCGACACGGCACCACCACACTCTTCGCCGCGCTGGAGATCGCCACCGGGAAAGTGACAGGGCTATGCAAGGACCGGCACCGCCACCAAGAGTTCCTCGGCTTCCTCAAGCACGTCGCCCGCGCCTACCCGGAGCAAGAACTGCACTTGGTGATGGACAACTACGCCGCCCACAAACGCATCGAGATCCGCGACTGGCTCGCTGCGAACCCGCGCATCCACGTCCATTTCACACCGACGTCGGGGTCGTGGCTGAACCTCGTCGAGGTCTGGTTCGGGATCATTGAGCGCCAAGCCATCCGCCGCGGCACCTTCATCTCCGTGCGTGAACTCATGGCCAAGATCCGGGGCTTCATCAACGGTTGGAACACCCGCAAGCACCCATTCATCTGGACCAAGACACCAGAGGAAATCCTCACCAAAATCGACCGCAAACGTAAAATGACCTCACCGCCGAGCCACTAGGAGCCCGTCGATCAGCAGGTCGATGCCGACCGCGACGAGGAAACTCAGCGGCAGCACCACCGCGGAGCCCGCCGTGGTAGCGGCGGAACCTGCCGATGGCTCGGCGACCGCGTTGGGACGCCGGCCGAAGGCCGCCAGAGCGAGGACGACAGCAACGCCAAGGGTGAACCCACTCACAGCCCATGTCAGGTTGCCTTCCTGCCGAAGTCCGGGCAAGACCTCACCGGCCAGCGCCGCCACCACGACGCCAGCTGCGAAGTGCTGGATCGCGCTCACCAGCCTCGGTCCGGGCGGGCGCAGGACCGCGATGACCGAACCGACAGCGGATGCGGCGACCGGGAATGCGACCAGGACGGCGGCTTGACCGACAACGCTCACCCGTGACCCTCGCTGCGGGTGCCTGGGCTTGCGGTGGCGTCTTCAGATGGGACTTGCATGCCCTTATCGCTCCGTTTGTACTGGATGGTGGCTGGGTAGACCGGACCGGGCTTTGTCAGGGGTGTTCTCGTGCTGACCAGTTCCCGGTTTCCCGGATGGTTTCGGGGTGGGTGATCATGCCGCGGCTTAGGCGACGGCGTGAAGGGCTTCGTAGCTGTGTTCGTCGATGGGTGCTCAAGGATGGCCAACCGAGACGGGTCAGAGAGCCCATGGAACAACGCAGCCGCGATCTTGAGGCCCCCCTCAACACCCTCGAACTCCGGCCCGTCGTGACCGACCGATACCATCGTCATGCGCCGATAGTATCGGTGCTGTGCTCTTGTTCCAAGCCTTGGGTTCGGGTTAGGCGACCGTTACATGCGGTCGGCCGAGAACGGCGATAGTTGGGGCTGACCTCCACGGTGTCGACCGCAGATTATTCTCCAGTCGGCTCGCTCGTCGCCCTGGCAGGAGCATCATCGTGAGCGCCCGAGGTCGTCTTGGCTGCCGTGTAGTGCGTGCGGGACGCGCCAGGGAAAGCAAGGACAGGTACCCGAGGCATGACCCAGTCCACCCAGACGAGCCGCGCTGCCGGAGCGATGGCGAGCGACCACGCCACGGACGCCACGATATCCGTCGGGTAGTGAACCGCGTCCACTGCGAGCGCCAGCGCCACCAACACAATCACCACCGGGCCCACACCCACGACGATCCGATGCCACCGGGTGCCCTGCACCACGAACGCCAGCGCCACCACCAGAGCCACGACGAACGCGGTATGACCGCTAGGGAAGGACGCGTCCGTCTGAACGGGCAAGAACGGGTACGGCATCAGGAGCACGTCGGGTCGGCCACGATGGACGATCAGCTTGATCATCTCCGACGGGATCCACGTGAGGGCAACGACGCCCGCGAACGCGGCGCCGGTGCGCAAGTCCCGGACGATCCAGATCAGCGCGGCAAGCGCGGCCGTCAGGACGACCGAGGGCACTGGCTCGAACACGTCGTAAATGGCGGAAGCAACCATTCCAGGCGCCCCGGTGTGCAGGCCGTTGAGTGCCCGGGCGAACCCGAAGTCCTGCCCAGGTCTGAGCGCGATCCCCATGACGACCAGGAGCGCGAATGCTGCAGCTGCCACTCCGAGCAGCCTCGCCGGATGGCCCGTCCTCCTGAAGATCCCCACGCCGTCCGAAGATTGCAGCGTGAGGCCAGTTTTCGGCGAGGTCATGGGCAGCACCACTTTCGAGCAGGCCAAGGGCTCGTTCACACACCCGACCGGGTGATCGAGCCGCTGGCGTTCGGGCAAGAAGGGCCGTGCGACACGCGCCCACCCCCCAACGGGAGCATAACCAGCGCGGTGAACGAATTGGGTATCGGCCCGGGGCGCTCGCGCACATCAGCCAGCCGTCCCCAGCATGTGCGCCATCCCACCGCTGCGGTTGCGGCCGCCTCATGAACTTCTTGTCCACCATGTCGGTAACGCCGTGCTGGTGGCAGATCCCAGGCTGACCGGGATCAGGCACGTCGCCACAACACGTCTGTCCGCAGCGAGCCCTGGGGCTGCACTGGTCATCACCTGCTCCACGCGGCGCCTCCCGACAAATACGAACCTCACGCCGGGCTCCAAGCTCGTTGCGGCTCTGCGGACTGGGGATTCACCGTCCGTGGAGAATCGTCCTGGCGGGGCGACCAGGTGGGAGTGGCGGTGCCAGAGGCGGTCCCCGGCGTCCCGACCGCTTCGGTCTTGGGTGCCCCCGAGGATTGCGCCTTCCCCGCTTAGGTTAGGCTGCCCTAACATGCCACCAAACCCGGCGAGTCTCTTCGAATCCGTCGTTCCCGATGCGCAGGACACTACCGAGCCCGTGGCCGAGGGTCCTTCGGAGGCTCGTGCGCCCAGCGCGGGACGCCGCAGGGCGATCCGGATGATGGCGCTAATGGGGCCGGGCCTGATGGTGATGCTCGCCGACACCGACGCGGGCAGCGTGATCACCGCGGCCCAGTCCGGGGCGCGCTACGGCTACCAGCTGGTGCTCTCCCAGCTGGTGCTGATCCCGATCCTGTACCTGGTGCAGGAGATGACGGTGCGTCTGGGGCTGGTCACCGGTGAGGGGCACGGTGCGTTGATCCGGCGAATCTTCGGTACCCGATGGGCAGTGCTCTCGGCGGTGACCCTGTTCGCGGCCTGTGTCGGTGCGCTGCTCACCGAGTTCGCCGGGCTGGCCGGGGTTGGTGCCCTGTTCGGGCTGCCCAGGGCGGTCTCGATCGGCGTGCCTGCGCTGGTCATCATTGTGCTGGTCCTGCTTGGGCGCTACCGGCGGGTGGAGGTCGTCGGCATCGCCATCGGCGCACTGGAACTGCTGTTCATCCCGGCCGCCATCATCGCCCGGCCCAATGCGCAGCAGATGCTCCAGGGGCTCGGCAACCCGATTCAGTTCGACACCGGCTACCTCACTTTGCTCGCGGCCAATGTTGGTGCAGTGATCATGCCGTGGATGGTCTTCTACCAGCAGGGCGCGGTGATCGACAAAGGCAGGCAAGGGCTGGGTCTGAGGCAGGCTCTTCGCTCGTCAAGGCTGAACACCGCGATCGGCGCGGTCGTCACCCAACTGGTCATGATCGCGATCGTGGTGGTAACCGCGGCCACGATCGGTGCCCGCGCTCCCGGAGCCAGCCTGAACAGCATCGGGGACATCGCCGCCGGCCTCACCCCGTTCCTGGGACGCACCAACGCGATACTACTGTTCGGCCTTGGCATGATCGGCGCCGCGGTGGTCGCCGCACTGGTCGTGGCACTAGCCGGCGCCTGGGGAATGTCGGAGGTCCTGGGCTGGCGCCACAGCCTGAACGACTCGCCACGCCACGCCCTGGGCTTCTACGGACTCGCCGTTGCCGGCCTCCTATCAGGAGCAGTGCCCGTGCTGCTTTGGCCAGACCTGATCGGCCTCTCAGTCGATGTCGAAGTCATGAATTCCATGCTGCTACCCATCGTGTTGGGCTTCCTGCTCGCGCTGGAACGCAAGGCCCTACCACCACAGATGCAGATGCGCGGCGCCTGGCGGCTGACAACCTACCTTCTCTCTGGACTAGTCATGGCCCTGGGCGTCTACACCGTCCTACAGACCCTCCTCGGCAACACCTAAACGCCACCACGCCGCCATCCAACAACGGCAGAACCCCGCCGTCTATCATCGAAGGTCACAGGCAGCGCCTGGTTCGGCTCAGCGCGGAACGGCGGGCGGCCCAGAGCGCCCAGCCGCCGCCAGGTGTAGAACCGGGCGTGTGGCTGAGCTCGGCGGCATGGGGCCGAAGCTGGCCACAGCATCCGGGTCGCGAGCGACAGTGCCGGGTTTGGTGCGGTCAGCACATAGCGCGGCCGGAATGACAGCGGGGGCGTCGAGGGCGCTGGACCGGTCAGGCGCAGCAGGACGTCGGCAAATGGTTGCGGAACAGCCCTGCGGCGATCCGCAGGCTCTCGGCCATGGTCAGGTAGGGCGCCCAGGTGTCTGCGAGGTCGTCGACCGTCATGCCGGTTCTGATGGCGTAGGTCGCGGCGAGCATGATCTCGCCGGCACCGTCGGCGAGGGCGTGCACCCCCAGGACCTTGCCTGTTGTGGCGTCGGCGACGATCTTCACGGCCCCTCGGGTGTCGCGGTTGACCAGGGCGCGCGGGACCTCTGAGAGGTTCAGTACTCGGGACCTGCAGTCGTGGCCGCGCTCGAGGGTCTCCTTCTCGCTCAGCCCGGCCGAGGCGAGCTGGGGGTTGGTGAAGACCACGGTGGGCAGGCCGGTGTAGTCGACCCGCGCCCCAGGACCGTCCGGGCCGGTCAGTGCGTTGGTGGCGGCGGCGCGGCCTGCGGCGGCGGCGACGTAGACGTACTGCGGGGCACCGGACACGTCGCCTGCGGCGTAGACGCGCGGGTTGGTCGTGCGCTGGAACTCATCCGTGACGACGAAACCCCGCTCGTCGACGTCGACGCCGGCTGCGGCGAGCCCCAGCCCGTCGGTGCGGGCCGTGCGACCGGTGGCGATCAGCAGCCGTTCTGCGCGGACGGCAGCACCCGAGGCGGCCCGTACGACGACCTCGCCTCCGTCGACCGAGACGGCGACGGCGTGCTCCTCGAGGACACCGATGCCGTCCTCGGCAAAGACCGCACGCAGGCGTTCGGCCAGCTCCGGCTCGGCCCGGGGGGCCACGCGCCCGACCAGGGACACCCTCGCACCGAGACGGGCCAAGAGCTGCGCCTGCTCGAGCCCGACGTAGCCGCCACCGATCACCACCAGGGACCTCGGCACCTGCTCGAGTTCCATGGCCGTCGTCGACGTCAACCAGTCCACGCTGTCCAGACCCGCCAGCTCGGGCACCGCCGGCGCGGCCCCGGTGGCCACCACGTACGCCTGGGCGCGCAGCGGCTCGCCGTCGACCGCGAGCGTGTCGCGATCGAGGAACCTGGCGTGCCCAGGCACGACCTCGAACGCATAGGCGGCGGCGACGTGGGCGTACTTCGTACTGCGCATGCGCTCGACGAGCTCGTCCTTCTGGTGAACCAGCGCTCGTAGGTCTACGCCACCTGCGGACGTGGGAGCGCCGTCGAAGGGATTGGTCAGGGCGGAGTGTCGGGCGCCGGCGGCCGCCAGGAGCGTCTTGGACGGCACGCAGCCGATGTTCACGCAGGTCCCACCGAGAACGCCGCGCTCGATCAGGACCACGGTGTGCCCAGTCTGCCGAGCGGTGATCGCAGCCGCCATCGCCGCACCACCGGAGCCGACCACCGCCAGGTCCACGTCATAGCCCGCGCTCATGCCAGATCCCTTCGTCGTCGGTCCTGCTCCAGGCGCCAGCCTGGACCTTCTAGCGCACTGGAAGGTCAAGGCCGGTAGGCTCGGCAGCTGGAGGCGATGTGCGTATCGGAGAGCTGGCCCAGGCGAGCGGCACCACGACCAAGACGCTGCGCTACTACGAACAGGCAGGGCTCCTCCCGGCGCCCGAGCGCACCACCACCGGCTACCGCGACTACGAGCCCGCGACCCTCCAGCGACTGAACTTCATCCGCCGTGGTCAGGCCGCCGGCCTGACCCTGGCGCAGATCCGAGAGGTGCTGCACGTACGAGACGCCGGTGCGGCGCCCTGCCACCACGTCCGCCAGCTGCTCGACAGCCGCGTCCACCAGCTCGACCGCCAGATCGCGGACCTTCAGGCGCTGCGCGAGAACGTCACCGAGCTGCGAGACGCCGCCGCCGCACCTGACCCCGGGGCCTGCGACCCGACCGACGTCTGTCGGTACCTCTGAGCCGCGACCGCCATCTGCGCGCATCGGCAGCAGGCCAGGGGGCGGCCGAGAACCGTGACCGGCAATCGCCCGCCGACGATGACCTTCTCCGCCGCCACCGGCAACGGCCAACGGCTCTACAGCCCGAAGGCGCCGCCCTCGAGGAGGATGACGATGCCCAGTCCGATCAGGACGAGGGGGAACAGGACGTGTTCCCAGCGTTCGAGGACTTCGGCGATGGGTCGTCGGGTGGCGACGTACCTGGCGGCCAGGACGAGCACGGCGACCAGGGCGAGGAACACGACGGCGTACGCGGCGGTCGCGGCGGGGCCGACGGTGAGGAAGACCGGGACGTAGACGCCGATGTTGTCGCCGCCGTTGGCGAAGGTGACCGCTGCGACGGTCCAGACGGCGACGGCCTTGCCCGGGTCGTCATCGTCGGCGTCGCGGCCACGCCAGGCCCGCCAGGCGGCGTAGAGGCCCAGGAGCAGGGGGATGAGTCCGAAGTAGGCGATGGCGTCTTCGGGCAGGAAGGCGTTGGCGCCGAGTGCGACCAGGACGGAGGCGATGAGGATGGCGCCGAAGCCGAGGTACTGCCCGGCGACGATCTTGGCGGTGGTGCCTGGGGCGCCGGCGCCGCGGGCGAAGAACAGTGAGAGCACGATGATGTCGTCGATGTTGGTCACGAGGAACAGACCGACGGCCTGCAGGGCGGCTACGGCCAAGTCCATCGAGGGGCCTTTCGGTTGGTTGCGGTGCGAGGCCCGCGCGCTACTCGCGGCTGTGGCCGGGGCGGCCGATAGATCGGACACAGCAGCCCGCAGAGCCCGACCGGGTCGAACCCACACCCGATAGGCGCTAGCATCGACCCATGCCGATGATTATCGCAAGTTCTGATGTGAGTGGCCGGGCCGAGCTCGCGCCCGCGGGGGCGTTGTTCCGAGGCCTGGGCGACCCGACGCGCCTGGCGCTGGTGCGCCGCCTGGCGAGGGGCGAGGCGCGGGTCGTGGACCTGTGCACCGAGCTGGGCCTGAGCCAGTCCACCGTGTCCTCACACCTGGCCTGCCTGCGGGACTGCGGGTTGGTCGACTACCGCGCGCAGGGACGCGCGTCGGTCTACCACCTGACCCGCCCTGAACTGCTGGACCTGCTGGCTGTGGCCGAGGGCCTGCTGGCCGCGACCGGCAACGCTGTGGCCTTGTGCCCCACCTACGCAAACCCCACCACCTCTGACCCGATCACCAAGGAGAGCGCACGATGAGCGACGCCTGCGGCTGCAGCGACGACGAGACCACCCCCGGCGGCGAGGAAGCCGAGGAGCACGAGGCCGAGCGGCTGTGGGAGGTCAGCGAGCTCCGCTTCGCCGCCGTCGCCGGCGTGCTGCTCGTGGCGGGCCTGGTCGCAGGGTCCAGGGATCAGTCCGCCGTTGCGACGGTGCTGAACTGGGTGGCGCTGCTGGTCGGTGCGTGGACGTTCGTCCCCAGCACGATCCGGCGACTGGTCAAGGGCAAGATCGGCGTCGGGACCCTGATGACGATCGCCGCGATGGGCGCGGTGCTGCTGGGTGAGGTTGCCGAGGCGGCCGCGCTGGCGTTCTTGTTCTCCATCAGCGAGGGCCTGGAGGAGTACTCCCTGGCCCGCACCCGCCGCGGCCTGCGGGCGCTGCTGAACCTCGTGCCCGCTACCGCGACGGTGCTGCGCGACGGCGCCGAGATCACGGTGGCTCCCGGTGAGCTGGGCATCGGGGACCTGATGGTGGTCAGGCCCGGGGAGCGGGTCGCCACCGACGGGATCATCCGCACCGGTCGCACTGCCCTGGACGTCTCAGCCATCACCGGTGAGTCGGTGCCCGTGGAGGCCGGACCCGGGCAGAACGTGTACGCGGGGTCGATCAACGGATCCGGCGTCCTCGAGGTGGAGGTGACCACCACCGCGCAGGACAACTCCCTGGCGCGGATCGTGCGGATCGTCGAGGCCGAGCAGTCCCGCAAGGGCGAAGCGCAGCGCCTGGCGGACCGCATCGCCAAGCCGCTGGTGCCCGGTGTGATGATCGCCGCGGCGCTCATCGCCGTCGTCGGCAGCCTGCTGGGCGACCCGGGCACGTGGATCGAGCGGGCCCTGGTCGTGCTCGTCGCAGCGTCACCGTGCGCCCTGGCGATCTCCGTGCCGGTGTCCGTGGTCGCCGCCGTCGGGGCCGCCTCCAAGCAGGGTGTGCTCATCAAGGGCGGCGCGGCCGTGGAGGCCCTCGGTGCCATCCGCGGGGTCGCCCTGGACAAGACCGGGACCCTGACCCGCAACGCCCCCGCCGTCGTGGCCGTCGTCACCGCGCCCGGCCGCACCCAGGAGCGCGTCCTGCAGGTCGCGGCCGCCCTCGAAGCACGCAGCGAGCACCCCCTGGCACGGGCCATCCTGGCCGCCGTCCCCGCGGTCAGCCCTGCCAGCGACGTCGAGGCCGTCCCGGGGGCGGGCCTGACCGGGACGTTCGAGGGTCGGCCGGTCCGGCTCGGGCGACCGGGCTGGGTCCACGCCGGGTCGTTGGCCGCTGAGGTGGAGCGGATGCAGCAGGCCGGCGCGACCGCCGTCCTGATCGAGGAGGACGGCTCACTGCTCGGTGCGATCGCCGTGCGCGACGAGCTGCGGCCCGAGGCCGCGCAGGTCGTGGCCCAGCTGCGCCGCGACGGCTACCACGTCGCCATGCTCACCGGCGACAACACCCTGACCGCGACCGCCCTGGCCCGCGAGGTCGGCATCGACGACGTCTACGCGGACCTGCGCCCGGAGGACAAGGCCGCACTGGTCGCCCAGCTGCGCACCCAGCGCCGCACCGCGATGGTCGGCGACGGCGTCAACGACGCCCCCGCCCTGGCCACCGCCGACCTCGGCATCGCGATGGGCGCGATGGGCACCGACGTGGCGATCGAGACCGCCGACGTCGCGCTCATGGGCGAGGACCTGCGTCACCTGCCCCAGGCGTTCACCCACGCCCGCAGGGCCCGTCGCATCATGCTCCAGAACGTCGGCCTGTCCCTGGCGATCATCATCGTCCTCATGCCCCTGGCCCTGACCGGTGTCCTCGGCTTGGCCGCCGTGGTCCTCGTTCACGAGGTGGCCGAGGTCGTAGTGATCGCCAACGGCGTCCGCGCAGGCCGCACTCGCCCACTGCCGCAGGCCATCACGGGAACTGCTGCGGCCGTCGAGCGTCCGGCGCTGGTCACGCGGTGACCGCTGGCACCGCAAGGGAGGAGAAACGGGGCTTGGCCAGCCCGACGCGGCGGCGCCTGGCGGCAGGGCTGGGCGCTGCTGCATTGGCCGCTGTCGACCTGGGCGTCAAGGCCTGGGCAGTGGGTTCGCTGCAGGAGCGGGTCATCCCTTTGGGTCCGGTCGAGCTGAGGTTGGCCTACAACCCTGGGGTGGCCTTCTCCGTCGGCGACGGCGCGCCGACCTGGCTCGTGCTCACTGTCACCGCCCTGGTCACCGCTGCAGTCGCCGTGGTCGCCTGGCGGACCGCCGCCACCCCCTCGCCAGGGCGGTTGCCCGCCCTCGCCCTGGTATTAAGTGGGGCGATCGCGAACGTCGTGGACCGGGCCGGGGACGGGGTGGTCACCGACTACCTGCACAGCGGGTGGTTCCCGACCTTCAACCTCGCCGACACCGCCATCGTCACCGGCGCCGCCCTGCTGGTGCTGTCCACCCTGCGCCAGCCCGCACCCGCAACACCGAGCGAGAACGGCACGATCGGTGCCCGGTGAGGGAACCCGCGCAGGCCTCGCGTTGAGCACCGCCACGAGTACGATCGGCGGCCGGTGCTCACATCAACGCTCGCTACCATGACCGCATGACGGCCGAGGCGTGCGACCTGCTGTGCCTGGACGTGTCGCGCGCCGAGGCGGTCCGTGCAGCACTGCCGAAGGCGCACCGCTCCCAGGCGATGGCCGTTAC
>Ga0209570_1001339_pt1 | contig 14113 bp, 11 predicted proteins | sample EBPBio172007_DNA_FD_185861 | JGI IMG/M metagenome (GOLD analysis project Ga0209570, IMG submission 185861) | Wastewater treatment Type I Accumulibacter community from EBPR Bioreactor in Madison, WI, USA - Reactor 1_9/17/2007_ DNA (SPAdes)... | ecosystem: Engineered > Bioreactor > EBPR >... | reverse complement strand
GCCGGGTTTCTGCGGGGCCTGCGCGAACGCCCGCCGCCACCGGCCACGCCGCAATAGCTACAATAATAATAGCTGCTTGCGCTTGATACACAAGCGCTGGATGGCGATTTCACTCAGAATCCCGAACTGCGGAAAGCGCCGTGTTGCGAGCGGACCGATGCGGGGCGCGCCCTCGCCCTCGGGCGCGTGCGAGTGGAGGGTCAATAGTGAGCGACGCCCCACAGACGCGCGGGCATGTCGGTCAGGCGGCGCAGGCCGCTGCGATCGAGCATGCGGTCGCAGGCGATCTGGGCCTGCTCCAGCACCTCGGTCTCGTCCACGGTGCGCACCTGGCGACCCTGCATGAGGATGCGGCCATCGACGATGGTGGTGTCGACGTCCGCCGCATTGGCGAAGCAGGTCACCCGCATCAGCGGCATGTTGAGCGGCATCAGGTGCGGCTTGAACAGGTCGACCAGGATGATGTCAGCCTTCTTGCCCACCTCGAGCGAGCCGATCTCCTCGGCCAAGCCCAGGGCGCGGGCGGCGTCGATGGTGCACATCTCCAGCACCTTGCCATGCGGCAAGACGTCGGGATCGCGAAAGTGGCGGCGGTGGTAGTGCATCGCCTGGAACATGTGACGAAACATGTCGTAGCCGCGGTCGGGTGCCGAGCCGTCGGAGCCCAGCACGACGTTGACGCCGCGCTCGATCAGTTCGGGCACCGGGCAGCGGCCGCGAATCGACATGACAGCACTGGGGTTGTGCACGATGTGGGTGCCGGTCTCGTGCGCAGCCATGATGTCGGCTTCCGTCAAGTCGATGCTGTGCGACATGAACGAACGCGGTCCCAGCAACCCCAATTCACGCGCCAGCGCAATGGTGCCGCAGCGGTGACCGTCCTGCGTCAGTCCCAGGCCATGGCGCCGGGCCAGCGCAACGCCGTCGGCAGCCTGGCGCTCGAACTGCGCACGCAAGGCTTCGTGCGGCTTTTCGTGCATGGGCGCAAAGACCGCCAGGTTCACCGCCATCTGCAATCGGCCCGCGGCACGACCGTGGTTGTCGCGCACGATCTGCTCGCACACGGCCATCATGGTTTCGGCGTCGATCTCGCTCTCGACTGGCGCCTCGCCGACCCAGTCGGTGTAACGGCGCGGCGCCGGCGGCCGCGAGGGGCCCACCGCCAACACGGCGCGCGTGCCGGCCGCCTCGATGGCGTCGCAGTGCGCGCGTGCGTATTTGGGGTTGTCCACGCGCATGATGGAATCGCCGCCGCCGAACAGCGAGACGCCGGTGGTCACGCCGGCCTTGAGTTTTTCCAATGCGGCTAGCGCGGCTTCGGCGTACCAGAACTGCTCGTCGGACGCGGCGGTATAGACCTGGGCAGCGGCCTGCATCCAGGCGTCGGGCGAGCCGCCCGTACCCATGGTTCGCAGCATGCCGTGGCCGGCATGGGCGTGGCTATCGATCAGTCCGGGCAGCACCGCTTTGCGGTGGGCGTTGAGAACCTGGCGCGGCTGGTAGCGCTCGCGCAACGCGGCCGCATCGCCAACCGCAACGATGCGATTCCCCGAAACGGCAATCGAGGCGTTGTCCAGGATGCGCCGCTGGGGGTCCAGCGTGAAGACGGTTCCGTTGTCGATCAGCAGGTCGACGGAAATGGGCGTGGTGGTCATGACGGGCTCTCCTGAGGCTTGATTTCGCGCAAGGCATCGGCTCGCGCCTGGCATGCACGGACCATGCACGACCGCAACGCACGCCGAACCATGACCGCCCTCACTTGGCTGGCGTGCGCACCAGCCACAGGCGCAGCTGGTTGTCCGGGCTCTGGAACAACTGCATGCCCTTGCGCGCGGCCCAGGTGATCGGCTGCTGGTGCAGCGGCACATGCGAGATGTCTTCTCGCTCCAGCGCGACCGCCTCTTCGATCAGCTTGTTGCGCTTGGCGGTGTCGATCTCGCTCGCGATCTTCGGCAGGTAGGCGTCGAACGCGGGATTGGAATAGCGTCCGGCGTTGAGCGAGCCATCGCGCTGGGTGCGGGTATGCACCACATCCTTGAGCAGGCCGTAAGAGTCGGCCATGGGCAGGCCGGCGTGGCCGACGATGTAGAAGGAGACATCGTTGGTGTTCAGGCGCACGGCCCAGCGGGCAGTGGGCTCGATCGACATCGTGGTCTTGATGCCCACGCGCGCCAGCATCGACGAAACCGCCAGGCAAATGGCTTCGTCATACACGTAGCGGTCGTTGGGGCATTGCATGCCCACGGTGAAACCGTTCGGGTAGCCGGCGTCGGACAGCAGCTTCCTGGCGGCCGCCGGATCGTACGGCAGCAGGCGCTTGTTCAGCGCCTTCGGCGCACCGTTGAGATAGGGCGAGAGCAGCATGCCGGCGGGCCACGACGCGTTGCGCATGATCGAACGCTTGATGCCCTCGATGTCGATGGCATGGTAGATCGCCTGGCGCACCCGCTTGTCCTTGAACGGATTCTTGCCCTTCACGTCGCTGTACAGCAGCTCGTCGCGAAACTGGTCCATGCCAAAGAAGATGGTGCGCAGCTCGGGCCCTTGCACCACATCCAGACCGCTCGCTTTGAGGCGCGGTACATCCTGCAGCGGGACGCTGACCGTGAAGTCGATGTTGCCGCTGACCAGGGCCGACGTGCGCGTGGCGTCGGACTTGATGGGCAGGAACACCACCTCGCCCAGGTTGTGCTTGGGTTTGTCCCACCAACCCGCGTACGACGTCAGCACGGTGCGGGTATCGACGTCGCGGCTCTTGAGCTTGAACGGGCCGGTGCCATTGGCCTGACGATTGGCAGCATTCTCCTTCTGTTTTTGCAGGTCGCTGGCCTCGGTGGCGCGGTTCGCCTCGGACCAATCCTTGTCCATGATCAGCAGTTGCACCAGTTCATTCGGCAGGATCGGCAAAGGCGCGTGCGTTTCCACCTCCACGGTGTAGGCGTCGATCTTGCGCACGTCCTTGACGTCGCTGAGGTTGCCCTTGACCAGCGCACCGGGGGTGTTCACGCGTTGCCAGGAGAACACCACGTCGTCGGCATCGAAACTTTCGCCGTTGTGAAACTTGACACCCTGGCGCAGGGTGAAGCGCCACACCGTCGGGCTGACGACCTGCCATGCTGTGGCGAGCGCCGGCTCGATTTGCAGCTTTTCGTTGAAGCGCACCAGCGATTCGTAGATGTTGCTGACGAAAGCGTTGGTGAAGGTGTTGTTGGTCGAGTGCGGATCCATCGACAAGGCGTCCAGCGTGGCCGACCAGGTCACGGGCTGCGCGGATGTTTGCGCGGCGACGTGCATCGGCAGGCTCAGGCTGGCCGCCAGCGCCAGCAAGGCGCGGGGTAACGTCAAGGGTTTCATGGTCGCTCCTCTCAATGGCATGGTGCAAGGATGTGTCGGGACACGGTGGCAGGTTCTCGACTCGATGGGGTTTCGATCACAGCGACGCCGCGCTTGGGCGCTGGACCCCAGAGAGGCGCGGCGCGGCCGACGATCCGTCGGATTTGCATCGACTGTCGATTCCTAGATTGTCACAATTTTGCCTGGCGTTTGTAATAATAATATGACTGTCTTGCCGCAGTCAACATCTGCATGCCAAAATCAACTCGAACCTCTGGCCAGTTCATGCCAAACACCAAGAAGATCGCTCCCAAAACGGCGCCTGCCTCCGCGACGCAGGACCCGGCTGAGTTGCAGGACCTGATGGACGAAACGCGGGTGCGTGACGCCATCGTCGAAGCCGTTTTGTCACAAAAACTGCCTCCTGGCACACGCCTGGTGGAGACCCCGCTGTGCGAAGCGTTCGCGGTCAACCGCTCGCTGCTGCGCCGGGTGTTGGTGCGCCTGGCCAACGAGAAGGTGGTGGAGTTGCAGCACAACCGTGGCGCGACGGTGGCCAGGCCCAGCCAGACCGAGATGCACGAGGTGTTCGAAGTGCGCCGGCTGATCGAGGGCGGGCTGGTGCGCCGCCTGTGCGCCTGCATCGCGCCCGGTGACATCGCCGGCCTGCGCCGCCTGGTGCAGGACGAGGCCCAGGCCTACCGGCTCGGCGAGCGCTCGCGCTGGCTGCGGCTATCCGGCGAGTACCACCTCGCCGCGGCGCGCGCACTCGGCAACCACGAGTTGCAGGAGATTTTGAACACGCTGGTGGCACGAACCACGCTCATGAAAGCCATGTACAACGCGCCGGGCGGCAACGTCTGCTCGTTTGAAGAGCACGACGCCATCCTGGACGCCATCGCTGCCGGCGACGCCGATCTCGCCTCCCGACTGATGGACGAGCACCTGCAGAGCGCCGAGCGCAAACTGAAGCAGGAGCCGCTGGCCACCGAGGTCGATTTGCTGCAGCTCTTCGGCCAGCGCCAATGACGGCGCCCTCCTCCAGCAGCGAATTGAAGGCGGATGCCAGCCCCTGGCAGGGCCTTGGGCGCGCCCTGGCACTGGCCCTGGCCCCGCTCGTGGCGTTGGGGTTTTCGCGCTTCGCCTACGCGCTGCTGTTGCCAGCCATGCAGGTGGATCTGGGCTGGAACCTCGCCCAAGCCGGTGCGCTCAATACCGCCAACGGCGTGGGCTACCTGGTCGGCGCGGTGGCCGCGGCGCCCGCGGCGCGGCGTTGGAGCGCCGCCCGCGTGTTCAGCCTGAGCATGGCGGTCAGCGCCCTCGCCCTGCTGCTCAGCGGGCTGCCCCACGGCTGGCCTGCCTTCATGGTCCTGCGTGCCGCCGGCGGCGTGAGTACCGCCGCCGCGTTCGTGCTTGGCACGGCCCTGGCCACGCAAGCCATGCCGCAGCGACCGGCCAGCGCGCTGGCGTTGTACTTCGCCGGTTCCGGCGTGGGCATGGTGCTCGCTGGAAGCGTGCTGCCCTACTGGCTCGAAAGCAGCGCCGATGGCTGGCGAATCGCCTGGGTGCTGATGGGCATTGGCGCCGCGCTGGCGGCCTGGATCGCCACGGCGGCGGCGCGCAAGCTGCCGGCCGCGGAGCGCGCCACGACCGAGCGGCATCCAGCCGGCGGCCTGCGCCCGCTGTGGCCAAGCCTGGCGGCCAATGTCCTCTATGGCGCTGGCTACGTGGGCTACACGACCTTCGTCATCGCGCTGCTGCGTCAACAGGGCCACGGCAGCCTGGCCGCCTCGGCCTTTTTCTGCGCCTTGGGACTGGCCTCGCTGCTGGCCAGCCCGGCCTGGGGTCAGGGCCTGGAGCGCATGCGCGTGGGCCGGGGCTTTGCGCTGGTCTGCGCCTGCGTGGCCTTGGGCACGCTACCGGTGCTGCTGTCCTCGGCGTTGCCGTGGCTGGCGCTGTCGGCGCTGACGTTCGGCGCCAGCTTCATGGCCGGGCCGGCGGCGGTCAGTCTGGCGGCACATCGGGTGCTGCCGCCAAGCCTGCTGGCCACTGGACTGGGCGCATTGACTGCCGCCTTCTCGCTGGGTCAGTCCATCGGGCCGCTGGCTGCCGGTTGGATTGCCGACGCCACGGGCCGCCTCGAGGCCGGCTTGTGGCTGGGACCGATCATCCTGCTTGCGGCGGCTGCGGTGTCGCTCAAGCAACGGCCGGCGCCAAACTGATCCCGAGCCGGTTTCGCAAGCCCACAGCTGCCGGGCCTGCGTAGCCGTGGCCGAGCTGTTTTGGCGCCTGTGCGCGCACGAACCGCCACCGTTGGGTTGAACAAGATAGCTATTATAATTATAGCTATAGGCGATTATTCCACGCGGACATGGCGCCAATTTGATTGAAAAATTGACGTCAGACGGCCTCTGTGGGGCCTTGAGGACGGCCCTTGGGCGGCGGCGTGTGCGGCTCCGCCCGGCATCAAAAAAGCCCCGGGGCTGATCGCCGCGGGGCTTGAGGCGCAAGCGCCCGCGGGGTCGGGCTCAGACCGCCACCTCCCGCGCCACCTGCGCGTATTCCTCGATCTGATCGAAGTTCATGTAGCGGTACACGCTGGCTTTGTCGGCGTCGATGATGCCCATCTCCTTGAGGTATTCCTCTTTGGTGGGCAGCTTGCCCAGGCGCGAGGCGATGGCGGCCAGCTCGGCCGAGCCCAGGAACACATTGGTGTTCTTGCCCAGACGGTTGGGGAAGTTGCGCGTGCTGGTGCTGATCACCGTGGCGCCTTCGCGCACCTGCGCCTGGTTGCCCATGCACAGGCTGCAGCCGGGCATCTCGGTGCGCGCGCCGGCGGTGCCGAACGCGGCGTAGTGGCCTTCCTTGATCAACTCGTCCTGGTCCATCTTGGTCGGCGGGGCCACCCACAGCTTGACGGGAATGTCGCGCTGGCCGCCCAGCAGCTTGGCCGCGGCGCGAAAGTGCCCGATGTTGGTCATGCACGAGCCGATGAAGGCCTCGTCGATCTTGGTGCCGGCCACTTCCGACATGAACTTGGCGTCGTCCGGATCGTTGGGGCAGCAGACGATCGGCTCCTTGATGTCGCTCATGTCGATGTCGATCACGGCGGCGTACTCGGCGTCTTTGTCGGCCTCGAGCAGCTCGGGCTTGGCCAGCCAGGCCTGCACGGCCTGGATGCGGCGCTCCAGCGTGCGCTTGTCGGCGTAGCCGTTGGCGATCATGTTCTTCATCAGCACGATGTTCGAGTTGAGGTACTCGATGATCGGCTCTTTGTTGAGCTTGATGGTGCAGCCGGCGGCGGAGCGCTCGGCCGAGGCGTCGGAGAGCTCGAACGCCTGCTCCACCTTCAGATCGGGCAGGCCCTCGATCTCGAGAATGCGGCCGGAAAACGCGTTGACCTTGCCGGCTTTGGCGACCGTGAGCAGGCCCTGCCTGATGGCGTAGAGCGGGATCGCGTGCACCAGATCGCGCAGCGTGACGCCGGGCTGCAGCTTGCCCTTGAAGCGCACCAGCACGGATTCAGGCATATCGAGCGGCATCACGCCGGTGGCGGCGCCAAAGGCCACCAGGCCGGAACCGGCGGGGAAGCTGATGCCGATGGGGAAGCGCGTGTGCGAGTCGCCGCCGGTGCCCACGGTGTCGGGCAGCAGCAGGCGGTTCAGCCATGAATGGATCACGCCGTCGCCGGGGCGCAGGGCCACGCCGCCGCGGTTGCTGATGAAGGCCGGCAGCTCGCGGTGGGTCTTGACATCCACCGGCTTGGGGTAGGCCGCGGTGTGGCAGAACGACTGCATCACCATGTCGGCCGAAAAGCCCAGGCAGGCCAGATCCTTCAGCTCGTCGCGCGTCATGGGGCCGGTGGTGTCCTGGCTGCCGACGGTGGTCATCTTGGGCTCGCAATAGGTACCGGGGCGGATGCCCTGCTGCACGCCGTTGACGACCGGCAGGCCGCAGGCGCGGCCGACCATCTTCTGCGCCAGCGTGAATCCGGCCTTTGATTCGGCCGGTGCCTGCGGCAGACGAAATGCGGTGGACGGCGGCAAGCCCAGCGCCTCGCGCGCCTTGGCCGTCAGCGAACGGCCGATGATCAGGTTGATGCGTCCGCCGGCCTGCACCTCGTCCAGCAGCACGTCGCTCTTGAGCTGGAAGTCGGCCACTTTCTGGCCGGCCTTCTCGATCTTGCCCTGGTAGGGATAGATGTCGAGCACGTCGCCCATCTCAAACTTGGAGACATCGACTTCGATCGGCAGCGCGCCCGAATCCTCTTGCGTGTTGAAGAAGATCGGCGCGATCTTGCCGCCCAGCGTGACGCCGCCAAAGCGCTTGTTGGGCACGAACGGAATGTCCTGGCCGGTGGCCCAGATGACGGAGTTGGTGGCCGATTTGCGGCTGGAGCCGGTGCCGACGACGTCGCCCACGTAGGCGACCAGGTGGCCCTTGTTCTTGAGATCCTCGATGAACTGCATCGGGCCGCGCACACCGTCCTGCTCGGGCCGGAAGGCCGCGTCGGGACGCGTGTTCTTGAGCATCGCGAGGTAGTGCAGCGGGATGTCCGGGCGCGTGGTGGCGTCGGGCGCGGGCGACAGGTCGTCGGTGTTGGTCTCGCCCGGCACCTTGAACACGGTGACGGTGATCTTCTCGGCCACCTTGGGGCGCACCGTGAACCACTCGGCGTCGGCCCAGCTCTGCATCACCTCCCTGGCCTTGGCGTTGCCGGCCTTGGCCTTGTCCGCGACGTCGTTGAAGTAGTCGAACATCAGCAGGGTTTTCTTCAGGCTTTCGGCGGCGACGCCGGCGACCTCGGCATCGTCCAGCAGGTCGATCAGCGGGTGCACGTTGTAGCCGCCGACCATGGTGCCCAGCAGCTCCGTCGCCTTGGCCCGGCTGATCAGCGCGACCTGGAAGTCGCCATGCGCCACCGCGGCCAGAAAGCTGGCCTTGACCTTGGCGGCATCGTCGACACCGGGCGGCACGCGGTGCGTGAGCAAATCGAGCAGGAAGGCCGCATCTTCGCCGGCCGGCGGAGCCTTGATCAGCTCGATCAAGTCGCCGGTTTGCTTGGCCGACAGCGGCAGCGGCGGGATACCCAGCGCGGCGCGCTCGGCAGCATGGTCACGGTAGGCGTTCAACATGGTCTTCTCCGGGGAATCGTGTTTTTATGAATGAAATTGGTCGCCAGCGCTTTATGCGCAAGCGCCAGAAGCTATTAATATAATAGCAATCACTTCTTGCCGCCGCCCAGCAAATCGGGCGGCGGGTTGTTCTTCATCGCGGCGGCGAAATCGCGCTGCGCCGGCGCCTGGCATTCGTCGGCCACGCGCTGACCCTGCTTCTGATCCATCAGCATCGACTTGTTGCCAAGCTGCAGCCACATCGCGCCGGCGCGGCCGTCTTCCATGCGGATGGCGCCGGTGCGGCTCTCCACGGGGTGCATGTAGTAGTGCCGCTTGCCGCTCGAGACATTGAAGAACCCGGGGTTCTTCTCGTCGGGCGACACCGTCACGTCGGCGCCCAGTTCGCAGCCGATCCGGCCCACGTGAATCTGCTTGGCGATCGCCAGTTCGGCGTCGTTCAAACGCGGCGTCAGGCTCTGCACGGGCGTGTTGGCCTCGACGGCGCGCGCGGTCTTGGCGGGCACGCCTTTGCTGGTCTTGGAGGCCGTCTTCTTGGCGGGCGCCTTCTTGCTGGCGGCCGGTGCCTTGGCGGCGGGGGCTGACTGCGCCTGGGCTGCACCCAGCGACAAGCCCAGCACGGCGGCGATGGTAACTGCGACAAGGGATTTCATGGAGTGACTGCCTTCGTGAAAAAAACCGGGGGCGCGATCATGACACGCATCACGCCCTAAAACCATGGGGCCACCTCGGCCGGCAAGGCCTTGCCGGTGGCGTGCGCACGCTCCAGCACCTGCCAGAAATGCCGATAGCTCGCGCGGTCGTGCAACGCGCCAGCGTGGCTGATGGGCGCCCAGTCGGCCCGCGCCGCGGCCAACAGGATGGTGCTGGCGGTTTCGACCTGCCGCTCGTCCGGGGCGAAGGCTTGCAGGATGGGACGGATCTGGCTTGGGTGAATGCTCCACATGCGCGTGTAGCCGAACTCGCGCGCGGCGCAGATGGCAGCGGCGCGCAGCGCCGCCTCGTCCTTGAACTCGGTCACGACGCAATGCGACGGCACCTTGCCGAAGGCGTGCGCGGCCGAGGCAATCTCCAGCTTGGCGCGCCGCACCAGCGGGTGGCTGAACTGGCCCTCGATGCCCATGCCCTCGGCCGGGATGGCGCCGCCGTGGGCGGAGACGAAATCCATCAGCCCGAAGCTGAGTGACTGCACCCGCGGGTGCGCGGCGATGTCGAACGCGCGCTGCACGGCGCCGGGCGATTCGATCAAAACTTGTAGCGGCAACCCCTTTGAATACGCGGACATGAGGGCATTTTCGGCCTTGACCACATCACCCACGGACTCCACCTTGGGGATCATGATGTGCGTCAGGCGCGCCGCAGCCTTGCCGGCGATCTGCGCCATGTCGGCCTCGAAGGCCGGGTGATCGACCGGGTGCACGCGCACGCCCACGCGCGCGCCGGGCGCGGCGGCCAGCACCAACTCCGTCACCAGTTGCGCATGGTCGGCCTCACCGCCAATGGGCGCGCCGTCCTCGCAATCGAGCGTGACGTCGAACACGCAGGTGCCGAACTCGGCCGTCATCTCGGCCTGCAGCTGCAGGCTTTTGCGCATGCGCGCCTCGACACCGCTGTAGTGGTCGCAGACCGGCAGCCGGACGGCGCCGGCCTGGGCGCCCAGAAGAACGTCGCGGGGGTGCACTGGGGAAGGTTGGGCGTTGAGGGTTGAGCGATGCGATGTTCACGCTCAACGCCGAACGCTGAACGCTGAACCTCTGCTTCAGAGCAGATGCTTGACGCCGTCCTTCTCGCCTTCCAGTTCGGCCAGCGTCTTGTTGATGCATTCCTGGCTGAAGGCGTCGATCGGGAGGTTTTCGATGACCTTGTATTCACCGTTCTCGGTGGTCACCGGAAAGCCGAACATCACGTCCTTGGGAATGCCGTACCAGCCCTGCGACGCGATGCCCATGGTCACCCACTCGCCCTTGGTGCCCAAGGCCCAGTCGCGCATGTGGTCGATCGCGGCGTTGGCGGCCGAGGCCGCCGAGGACAGACCACGCGCCTCGATGATGGCGGCGCCGCGCTTGCCCACGGTGGGCAGGAACACGTTGGCGTTCCATTGCTGATCGTTGATCAGGTCCTTGACGTTCTGGCCGTCGATGGTGGCAAAGCGGTAGTCGGCGTACATGGTGGGCGAATGGTTGCCCCACACGCACAGCTTCTTGATGTCCTTGACCGCCTTGCCCGTCTTGGCGGCGATCTGGCTCGCCGCCCGGTTGTGGTCCAGGCGCAGCATGGCGGTGAAGTTCTTGGCCGGCAGGTCGGGCGCGCTCTTCATGGCGATGTAGGCGTTGGTGTTGGCCGGGTTGCCGACCACCAGCACCTTGACGTTGCGCGACGCCACCGCGTTCAGCGCCTTGCCCTGGGCGGTGAAGATCTGGGCATTGGCGGCCAGCAGATCGGCGCGCTCCATGCCGGGGCCGCGTGGGCGCGCGCCCACCAGCAGCGCGTAGTCGGTGTCCTTGAAGGCGGTCATGGGATCACTGTGGGCTTCCATGCCGGCCAGCAGCGGGAAGGCGCAATCCTCCAACTCCATCATCACGCCCTTGAGCGCTTTTTGCGCCTTCTCGTCCGCGATCTCCAGCAGTTGCAGGATCACCGGCTGGTCCTTGCCCAGCATTTCGCCCGAGGCGATTCGAAACAGCAGGGCGTAGCCGATCTGGCCAGCGGCGCCGGTGACGGCGACGCGAACGGGCTTCTTGCTCATGGGAACACTCCAGAGGGTTGTGATGAAACGCTTGCCGACCCAAGCCGTCGGCCGGCGCGAGAAACCACGCGGCGGCCAGCCATGGGAACCACGGTCAAGTGTATCCGCGAAAACCCTCAGAGTCAATTTGTCTTGTGTCTTATATAAGATATGATTGAAACCCCGCAACACGCCGGATCCAGCGCTTCATGGCCACCGCCGCACCACCGTCCGCAATGCCGGTCATCGACCCGGGCAGCGCCGCGCCGCAATTCGCGTGGACTGGCCCGGCGCCGGCGTTCAGCCCGCTCTACCAACAGATCAAGGGCCTGATCCTGCAAAGCCTGCAGCAAGGCGAATGGAAGCCAGGCGAAGTCATCCCGAGCGAGTTCGAACTCGCGGCGCGCTACAAGGTCAGCCAGGGGACGGTGCGCAAGGCGGTGGACGAACTGGCGGCCGACAACCTGCTGGTGCGTCGTCAGGGCCGCGGCACCTTCGTCGCCACCCATGCCGAGCAGCAGGTGCAGTACCGCTTCCTGCGCCTGCACCCCGACAACGGCACGGTGGACAGCGAAGGTCCGGCCGAGCGCGACGTCGTGGACTGCCGGCGCCAGCGCGCCAGCGCGGAAGTGGCGCGCGCGCTGGGCCTGCGCGCCGGCGATCCGGTGCTGCAGGCACGACGGTTGCTGTGCTTCTCGGGCGCGCCGACCATCCTGGAGGATTTGTGGTTGCCGGGCGGCCCGTTCAAGGGCCTGACGGCCGAGCGACTGTCGCTCTACCACGGGCCCATGTACGCGCTGTTCGAAGCCGAATTCGGTGTGCGCATGGTGCGCGCCGACGAGAAGATCCGCGCCGTGCTGCCCGACGAAGCGCAGGCCGCCCTGCTGGAAGTTTCGCGCGCCACGCCGCTGCTCAGCGTCGAACGCGTGGCCTACACCTACAACGACGTGCCAATGGAGTTGCGCCGGGGCCTGTACCGCACCGACACGCACCACTACCGCAATCAGCTCAGTTGATGGCTGCGCGCGCGGTCGCCTCCAGGCCGTTCGCGATTTGTCTGCCACGTGGGCGCGTGGCCCGCTGCACCGCTGGAATGACCCTTCACGTTGCAATGCTCCAGTCAGCTTGCTGCGTTGCAATAGAATTTGTCGGCCATCCTGCAAACAATTACAAAGCCGCAACACATCTCGCGAGAAATCCCCATGAGTGAAGCCTCCAAGTCACGGCCCGAGTTCCGCAACCTCAATCTGTTCAGGGACGTGCGCACGTACCGGTTGCCGCTGGCGGCTTTGGTATCGGTGTTGCATCGAGCGAGCGGCGCGCTGATGTTCCTGTTGCTGCCCTTCGTCATCTGGCTGTTCGACAAATCGGTGTCGTCCGAAATTTCTTTCGGGCAGTTTTCGGCGGCGTTCGCGGCGGGATTGTGGATATTCCCCGCCTGGTTCATCAAGCTGGTCGTGCTGGCGCTGATCTGGAGCTATCTGCACCACCTGATCGCCGGCGTGCGCCACCTGTACCTGGATGTCTCGCACAACTACACCAAGGAAGTGGGCCGTCATACGGCCGCCGTCACGCTGGTGCTGAGCGTGCTGCTGACGCTGGTGCTGGGCGCCAAGCTGTTCGGACTGTATTGATCACCGGGATTCGGAAAGGAACTTACGCATGGCAGTCAATCACGGTTCCAGGCGCGCCGTCGTCGGTGCCCACTACGGTCTGGGCGACTGGATGGCGCAGCGCGTCACGGCAACGCTGATGCTGGTGTTCACGCTCATCGTGCTGATCAAGGTGCTGCTGGTGTCGGGCCCGATCGGCTACGACCAGTGGGCGGGCATCTTCTCGTCGCAATGGATGAAGGTGTTGACCTTCGCGGTCATCGTGGCGCTGATCTGGCACGCCTGGGTCGGCATGCGCAACGTCTGGATGGACTACGGCAAACCCATGGGCGTGCGGCTGACGCTGGAGGTTCTGACGCTGATCTGGTTGATCGGCTGCGCCGGCTGGGCTTTCCAGGTGCTCTGGCGCCTTTGAATCCGCGCCCGCTCCATCCCGACCACAAGAACCACTGAACCACGACAATGAGTTACACCAAAGATAAAGTCATCACCCGCAAGTTCGATGTGGTGATCGTCGGCGCCGGCGGCTCGGGCATGCGCGCGGCGCTGCAGCTGGCGCGCGCCGGGATGAACGTCGCCGTGCTGTCCAAGGTCTTTCCGACCCGCTCGCACACCGTGGCCGCGCAAGGCGGCGTTGGCGCCTCGCTGGGCAACATGAGCGAGGACAACTGGCATTTCCACTTCTACGACACCATCAAGGGCGGGGACTGGCTGGGCGACCAGGACGCCATCGAGTTCATGTGCCGCGAGGCGCCCCACGTGGTGTATGACCTTGAACACATGGGCATGCCGTTCGATCGCAACCCGGACGGCACCATTTACCAGCGCCCCTTCGGCGGCCACACCGCCAATTACGGCGAAAAGCCCGTGCAACGCGCCTGCGCGGCCGCCGACCGGACCGGCCACGCCATGCTGCACACGCTCTACCAGCAGAACGTGGCGGCGCGCACGACCTTCTTCGTCGAGTGGATGGCGCTCGATCTGGTGCGCGATGCCGACGGCGACGTGGTGGGCGTCACCGCGATCGAGATGGAGACCGGAGATTTCTACGTCCTGCACGCCAAGACCGTGATGCTGGCCACGGGCGGAGCGGGCCGCATCTTCGCCGCCTCGACCAACGCCTACATCAACACCGGCGACGGCCTGGGCATGGCGGCACGTGCCGGCATCCCGTTGCAGGACATGGAGTTCTGGCAGTTCCACCCGACCGGGGTGGCCGGCGCCGGGGTGCTGCTGACCGAGGGCTGCCGTGGCGAGGGCGCCATCCTGATCAACAGCCAAGGCGAACGCTTCATGGAGCGCTATGC
>Ga0209570_1001338_pt1 | contig 14115 bp, 11 predicted proteins | sample EBPBio172007_DNA_FD_185861 | JGI IMG/M metagenome (GOLD analysis project Ga0209570, IMG submission 185861) | Wastewater treatment Type I Accumulibacter community from EBPR Bioreactor in Madison, WI, USA - Reactor 1_9/17/2007_ DNA (SPAdes)... | ecosystem: Engineered > Bioreactor > EBPR >... | reverse complement strand
TGGGCGGCGTGGTCACCATCGGCGGCGGCGATCTGCTGGCGGCAGAAGCGCCCTGCAATGAGCCCGGCGTACTGATTGCCAATCCTCCCTACGGCGAACGCATCGGCGAACAGGAAGAACTCGCCGCCTTCTACCCGCAACTGGGCAGCGTGCTGAAAAAGCAGTTCGCCGGTTGGAATTGCTATCTATTCACCGGCGACCTGCGCCTGCCCAAACTGGTCGGCCTCAAACCCAGCCGCAAGACACCGCTGTTCAACGGTGCGCTCGAATGCCGGCTGTACGAATTCAAAATGGTCGCCGGTAGCAACCGGAAGTCATAAGGCACCAAGAATTTTCCGCACCGGAGCTGGCAACGCCGCGCTGTCCGCTTCATTGAGCGGTAGCCAGTGCCAATTGGGGTCGCAGAGCGGCGGACGAGTAATCCGGCACAGCACCGGAGTGATCGTCAAACGAAAATGGGTGAATGCGTGCCGCACTGGGGGCAACGTTTTGCATTCCGCACCGCTCAGCCCGAGTTGCGCCAGCACCGCTTCCAAGTCGCCTTCCGGCGGGGTCAGCAGCCCGCCCCAGATGCCGCTTGGCGGCCGCCGTTGCATCAACACCCCCTCTCCATCGGTGATCAGCACAAAGGTGCTTGCCCGCTCCGGAATGGCAGCACGTGGGCGCGCCACCGGCCATTCGCCCTGCTTGCCCTGAATCCGTGCCTGGCAATCCTCCGCCAGCGGGCAATCGCCGCAGCGTGGCCGGCTGCGGGTGCACAGGGTCGCGCCGAGATCCATCAAACCCTGGGTATAGGCTTCGATATCTTTCTCGGGCAGCAGGCGTTCGGCCAATGCCCAGAGTTCACGCTCGGTCGCAACGTCGCCGGGGTAGCGGTCGATGCCGGCATGGCGGCAAAGCACGCGCTTGACGTTGCCGTCGAGAATCGCGGCCCGCCGTCCGAAGGCAAACACCGCGATGGCGGCAGCAGTGGAGCGCCCAATGCCGGCCAACCGCTGCAAGGCCTCCGGATGATCGGGAAAGCGGCCGCAGTGTTCGGCCATCACCTGCTGGGCGCAACGATGCAGGTTGCGCGCCCGGGCGTAATAGCCCAGTCCGGCCCAGGCTTCGAGTAGCGCCCCTTGCGGCGCTGCTGCCAATGCGGGCAGATCGGGAAAGCGTTCAAGAAAACGCTCGAAATAGGGAATCACCGCCGCCACCTGGGTCTGCTGCAGCATGATTTCTGACAGCCACACGCGGTAGGGATCACGGCTTTGCTGCCAGGGCAGGTCGTGACGGCCATGACATTTCTGCCAGGCAATCAGGCGGGTAGCAAATTCGGGGGGTTGGGGCATTGGCAGTTTGCGGAAGCAAAAGGTGTTCGATCATATCCCGGTTCGCCGTCTGCCAGCACGCCGGTTGAAGCGCAAGGCATCTCCCCGTAGAATGCACCTTCCGGCGCGCGGCGCCGGGCTAGTGCGGGCGTCGTATAGTGGCATTACCTCAGCTTCCCAAGCGTGCGACACGAGTCGCGAGGGTTTCGTGGTTACCTTGACTGGCGCTTCATCTCAGTCAAACAACCCGCTGTGATCCACCTTCGAGGTGGGTAAACCTTGTCGGCGTAAGCTGTACAAGTAATTGTTCTGATGTCTTCCAGACATACAGGAAACAGGCAGAACCGGGGTTTCAGCACCCCGTAGCCTAGGAGCAGTGCGTCACTGGTAACGGTGGGGTACAAAGCGCTCTGACAATGTAGCCACCTTACGGGGTACGTCAAATCCCGTGAGGGGTTCTGGCGTGATTTCGGGAGTTGCACCTGAATGAGGCGCTAGGCTGGGTTGGATGGTCAACGTAAGTAAACCGCTAATAAACGTCGTTAAGCTTGGATGAGCCAAAAGCAACTTGTTGTATCGGGCTCTGCCAAAATGGCACGTGATAGGTTGTTCGTTTGCTTGGTGCGAACACGCTGACGCTAGTATCACCGGCGAAAAGGCGGGACCTTCCCAACTCCGTTACTTGTACGGAACGTGGTAAGCCCGTATGGGCGTTCTTTAACAACATGGCAACTCATAAGTTCCTGCTCAACTTCGGTTGAGTGGGAGAGTCGCGCAGTACGTGTTGTAAGGAACAAGGCTGTCCGCAAGGGCCGCTTTACCTGTGCGGGTAGAGGATGATGGAAAAAGCGAATGCCTTACTGTAATGGTGAGGATAGGGGATGAAACGATTGCCCCGACGCGAAAGCGTGCAGACTTCCATCTGGTGACTCTTCGTACGAAGGGTCTGTGTAATCGCAAACCCGAGGGGGTTGATGCTAGAATCCCCGTCCGGGGACGATTGCGTCTTCCTCCAAAGGTACAGAGCGGGTGTAGTTCAATGGTAGAACTCCTGGTTCCCAACCAGATAACGAGGGTTCGATTCCCTTCACCCGCTCCATACAACCGGAGGTTGATATGGACGCAATGCAGTCCGATTGCGATGTCGCCTCTACGGCTTGGCAGTCTTGGCACGATGTTTCATGGGTCAAGGCTTATCAGGTCGTCGCGAGGTTACAGACACGTATTGCGAAGGCAACGAATGCAGGGGAATGGCGGAAAGTTCGCGCCCTGCAGAGACTCCTGACCAAATCCAGCAGCGCCAAGGCGCTGGCAGTTCGGAGGGTCACGGAGAATCAAGGCAGCAAAACTCCAGGGGTGGATCAACAAACCTGGGGCACTCCAGACGAGAAGTGGAATGCGGCGGTTGCTCTTGGCAACAAGAAATATCGACCGTTACCACTACGTCGCATCTATATCCCGAAAGCGAATGGTGATAAGCGCCCTTTGGGCATTCCCACCATGCGCGACCGGGCGATGCAAGCGCTGCATTTACTGGCGCTGGAGCCTGTTGCTGAAACAACAGCAGATCCTCATTCCTACGGATTCCGACGTGAGCGCTCGACGGCAGATGCCATCGAACAAGTGCGAAACGTGCTGGGCCGTAAAGCTTCCCCGAAATGGGTGCTGGAAGGAGATATCAAAGGTTGTTTTGACAATATCAGTCACGACTGGCTGGTTGCTAATGTCTGCATGGACAAAAGCATTCTGCGGAAATGGCTGAAAGCAGGGTTCATCGAAACGGGACGGCTTTTCCCGACGCAAGCAGGTACGCCGCAGGGTGGCATCATTTCCCCGGTTTTGGCGAACTTGGCGCTGGATGGCCTGCAACATGAGCTGACCACACTGTTCAGAACGGTGCGGGAGGCCCGTGCGGCGAAGGTCAATCTGGTACGTTACGCGGACGACTTCATCATCACCGGTAGCTCGAAAGAGTTTCTGGAAGAGAAAGTCAAACCTCTGGTGGTAAATTTCCTTGCCGCCCGGGGCCTCATTCTCTCGGAGACGAAAACCAAAATCACGCATGTGACAGAGGGGTTCGATTTCTTGGGATGGAATGTCAGGTATTTCAATCGAATGCTGGTCACCCAGCCGTCGAAGAAAAATATCAAGGCTTTTCTGGGGAAAATCCGCGATCTGCTTCGCGAAAGAAAGGCTGCCAAACAGATCGACGTGATCGAGAAACTGACCCCGGTCATTCGGGGTTGGGCAAACTATCACCGAAGTCAGATGGCGTCCCAAACGTTTGCACGATGTGACCATCAAATCTGGCAAGCACTGTGGCGCTGGGCGTGCCGCCGTCACCCAAACAAGGGAAAGCGGTGGATCAAGCAGCGTTACTTCAAATGCCTCAAGGGGCGTGATTGGCGATTTGCGGATCAGGAAAAGCTTTTACCTGTCTTGGCGGGATACCGGAAACGGCCCCACACCAAGATCATGGCGGAAGCGAATCCATACGATCCGAAGTTCGACTCGTACTTCTCCAGACGGCTGGCAAAGCGAATGGACGGTACGCTTGAAGGACGACGCAAGCTCCGCTGGTTGTGGTGGTGGCAAGAAGGTGAGTGCCCCATCTGCAAGCAGAAGATCACGAGAGATACTGGGTGGCATCTTCACCACATAATCAAGCGATCGCAGCGAGGTTCGGACAAGCTGACCAATCTGGTTCTGCTTCACCCGAATTGCCACATGCAGTATCATGCCTTGGAATTTGCGGGCGTTGCCGGTATCTCTATGTTCAAGTAGGGATACTTGTGAGTTGCCTGAGCCGTATGCGGGGAAACTTGCACGTACGGTTCTTAGGGGAGGGAGTGGCCGTGAGGCTACTTCCTTACCCTCCTGATGAGGAGGGTTCGATTCCCTTCGCCCGCTCCACCCCCATCCCGTAGAGTTGAGTGCAACAACCGCCAGGGAAGGGGCTTTTCGGGAGAGGGCAGTGAATATTCTCAGGAATCTGGCAGCGGTGCTGCTGGCAGTTTTATTGGCAGCCGGTTGCGAACGCCCGCACGACACTTCGTCGGACAAGTTCGACCAGGCCGAGATGCAGCAGGCCATCGCCGAAGCGCAGGCGACCTTCGATCAGTTCCTGGCGCGCGCGCGCAACCCGCAGCCGGGCGACGAGGCGTTCAACGTCAAGGTCAAGGTTTCCGACGGCAAGACCACCGAGCATCTCTGGGTGGGCGATCTCAAACTGGACAAGGAGCCCTTCGAGGGCAAACTGACCATGGACGCCGATTTCCTCAAGGATGTGAAGGCGGGTTACGGCTATCGTTTTACCCGCGCCGATGTCTCCGACTGGATGTACATGGCCAATGGCAAACTGCAAGGAAACCGTACCCTGCGCGTGCTGATGAAATCAATGCCGCCGGAACAGGTTGCAGATCTGAAAAAGAAACTCGGCATGGATTGAGCCGACGGCTCGTCAAAAGAAAACGCGGCCTGATGCCGCGTTTTTTTTGGTCGTCCGCTGAATCACGCCGCCTTGTGTCCGTGCCCCAGGCCCAGGTAGCTCTCGATCACCCGCGGATCGTTGATCAGTTCTTCGCTACGCCCCTGCAGCGAGATTTCGCCCGTTTCCAGCACGTAGCCATAGTCGGCAACTTGCAGCGCGGCGCGCGCATTCTGTTCGATCAGCAGAATGGCCACGCCGCTTTGCTTGAGTTCGGCGATCACCCGGAAAATGTCGCGGATGATCAGCGGCGCCAGTCCGAGCGACGGTTCGTCAAGCATCAGCAAACGCGGCTTGGCCATCAGCGCGCGGCCCATCGCCAGCATCTGCCGCTCGCCGCCGGAAAGCGTGCCGGCTGCCTGGTCCCGCCGCTCTTCCAGGCGCGGAAACAGCGCAAAAACCTCTTCCATGGTTTCCAGATGGTCGCGGTGGCCGCAGCGATAGCGGTCAAAGGCGCCGAGCATCAGATTGTCCTCGACGCTCATTTCGGCGAACAATTCACGCTTTTCCGGCACCAGGGTCATCCCTTGGCGAACCAGCATTTCGACTTCCCGTTGCTGCCCCTGGGCGTGCCCGAGATAGACGATCTCGCCTTCTTCAACCGGCAGCAAACCCATCAGCGCTGAAAGCAGCGTGGTCTTGCCTGCGCCGTTGGGGCCGATCACCGTGACGATCTCGCCGCGGCGCAGCGTCAGGCTGACCTTGGTCAGCGCGCGCACCTTGCCATAGGCGACCGAGAGATCCCGCACTTCCAGAATCGGGCTGTGGTCCAGATGATGATGGATATGGCTCATTCGACGCCCCCCAGGTAGGCTTCAAGCACCATCGGGTTCTGTTGGACTTCTTCAGGCAGGCCTTCGGCGAGCTTTTCGCCGAATTCCATGACCACCACCCGGTCGGCCAGACCCATGACGAAATCCATGTCGTGCTCCACCAGCAGGATGCCCATGCCTTCGGCGCGCAGCTTACGCAGCAGTTCTGCCAGCGCCTGTTTTTCCAGATAGCGCAGCCCGGCCGCCGGCTCATCGAGCAGGATCAGGCAGGGGTCGGAAGCCAGCACCCGGGCGATTTCGACAATACGTTGCTTGCCCAGCGCCAGACTGCCGGCAGGATCGAACATGTGTTCGCCCAGGCCGACGCGCTCGATCTGGCGGGCCGCTTCGGCCAGCAGACGGGCTTCCTCGTTGCGGTCCAGGCGCAGGGCTGCCGCCAGCGTGCCGCTCTTTCCGCGCATGTGCGCGCCGATGGCGACGTTTTCCAGTACGCTCATCTGCGGCAACAGGCGGACATGCTGGAAGGTGCGGCTCATGCCGCGACTGGCAATCTCACGCGAACTGGTCTGTTCGATGCGCTCGCCAAGGAAAGCGATTTCGCCCTCGCTGGCCGGGCTGATTCCGGAAATGCAGTTGAACATGGTGCTCTTGCCGGCACCGTTCGGGCCGATCAGGGCCATGATCTCACCGGCGCTGACCGTCAGACTCATTTTCTGATTGGCGGCCAGACCGCCAAAACGTTTGGTCACCTCGCGTGCTTCGAGCAACAGGCTGCCAGCTTCTGGCAGCGTTCTCCGCGGCAAGGGTTCGGCGGCGGGCAGCGTGCGCCGATGTTCGCGTCCGCCCGGGGCCAGACGCAACAATACTGGCCAGAGTCCCTGGCGGGCACGCTGCAGCACCAACACCATGACGATGCCGAAGACGATGATTTCGAAATTGCCGCTCTGTCCCAGCAGTTGCGGCAACCAGTCCTGCAGCCATTGCTTGGTGATGGTGACCAGCGCCGCGCCAATGACCGCGCCCCAGACATGGCCGATGCCGCCGATGACCGCCATGAACAGGAACTCGATACCCTGGGTCAACGAAAAGGGAGTCGGGTTGACGAAGCGTTGCAGGTGCGCGTAGAGCCAGCCGGAAACGGCGGCCAGCAGGGCGGCGATCAGGAAGATGACGATCTTGGCCTGGGCGGTATTGACCCCGCAGGCCTCGGCCATGACCACTCCGCCCTTGAGGGCACGAATCGCCCGACCGCTGCGTGAATCGAGCAGGTTGCGCACCCCAACGATGGCCAGCAGCAGTACCAGCCAGATCAGGTAATAGAAATGGCGCTCGGCCTTCAGTTCCCAACCGAACAGGGTGACTGCCGGAACGCCGGTCATGCCGGTATTGCCGCCCAGCATGTCGAGATTGCCGAACAGGTAATAGAGACTGATCCCCCAGGCGATGGTGGCCAGCGGCAGGAAATGGCCGCCCATGCGCAGGGTGATGAAGCCGATGGCGTAGGCAACGGCACCGGTCAGCGCCAGCGCCACCAGCAGGTTGAACCAGGGCGACCAGCCATGCACGGTGGCCAGATAGGTGGTGGCATAGCCACCCAGACCGACGAAAGCGGCCTGGCCGAACGAAGTCAGCCCGCCGATGCCGGTCAGCAACACCAGCCCGAGTGCAACGATGGCGTAGAGCCCGATGTAGTTGGCCAGCGTAACGCCAAAATCGGAGAGGAACCACGGCCCGCCGACTACCAGCGCAATCAACAGCAGCAATGGCAGATGGCGCTTCATTCCTCTTCCTCCTCGACATGCTTGGAGGTCAGCGAGCGCCACAGCAGTACCGGAATGATCAGCGTAAAGACGATCACTTCCTTGAAGGCACTGGCCCAGAAGGAGGAATACGATTCGAGCAGACCGACCAGCAACGCGCCTAGCGCCGCGACCGGGTAGGAGGCCAGCCCGCCGATGATGGCGCCGACAAAGCCCTTGAGGCCGATGAGGAAGCCGGAGTCGTAGTAGATGGTGGTGATCGGCGCGATCAGAATGCCGGAAAATACCCCGACGGCCGCCGCCAGCGTGAAGGAAAGCTTGCCGGCCATGCTGGCCGAAATGCCCATCAGGCGGGCACCTGTGCGGTTCATCGCGGTCGCTCTCAGCGCCTTGCCATAAAGCGTGCGCTCGAAGAAGAAATAGAGACCGGCGATCAGAATGGCCGAAGCCAGCACCACCAGAATGGTTTGCCCCTGCAACGGCGCGCCGGCGATCTCGAAGCTGAGCTCCGTAAAGGACGGCGTGCGCGAGCCCTCGGCACCGAAGAAAAGCAGGCCGAGGCCCATCATCGCCATGTGCACCGCCACCGAGACGATCAGCAGAACCAGCACCGGCGCGGAGGCCAGCGGCTGGAAGGCAATACGGTAAAGCATTGGCCCAAGCGGTACCACCAGCACCATGGCCAGCACCACCTGGGCCCACAGCGGCAACCCGCCAGGAGGCACCAGCCAGAGGATACCGGCACAGGCCAGCGGAAAGCCGATATTGGCCAGCAACAAGGGCGGCAATCGGCTGAAGCGGCGCTCGCGCAGCAGATTGATCCCGTCGAGCAGCGCCACGGTGATTCCGGCCACCAGCAGCAGCCAGACGGTTCCGGGAATCTTTCCGGCCTGCAGGGCTGCCAGGGTCAGTGCGCCGAAGGCGACGAATTCGCCCTGCGGGATGAAAATGACGCGAGTGACGGCAAATACCAGCACCAGCGCGAGCGCCAGAAGGGCGTAAATCGCACCGTTGGTGATCCCGTCCTGCCCGAGCAGGAGAATGATTTGCAAATCCATGGGTAGCGTAAAAAGCGGAGGCGGGGCGAATGCCCCGCCGGTCCCGTGCGGTTCAGATTACTTGATCAGTTTCCAGGTGCCGTTTTCGATGGTCACCATCACCCGCGCACGTTGGTCGAAGCCCTGGTGATCCTGCGGGCTGATGTTGAAAATGCCATGCGCGGCAGGCAGATTCTTGACGTTTTCCAGTGCGTCACGCAGGGCAGTGCGAAATTCGACGGTGCCCGGCTTGCCCTTCTTCAGTGCTTGCGGAATGGTCGCGGAAAGCAGCACGCCGGCATCCCAGGCATGGCCGCCGAAGGAGCTGACGCTGCCCTTGCCATAGGCGGCCTCGTATTTGGTGACATACTCCAGCGCCGACTTCTTGACCGGGTTATCCGCCGGCAACTGCGCTGCCACCATCAGCGGGCCGACCGGCAGCATCGCACCTTCGACATCCTTGCCGCCCACGCGCAGGAAATCGTTGTTGGCCACGCCGTGCGTCTGGTAGATCTTGCCCTTGTAACCCTTTTCCTTCAGCGTTTTCTGCGGCAGCACCGCCGGTGTACCGGCGCCGGCGATCAACACCGCATCCGGCTTGGCCGAGAGAATCTTCAGAATCTGACCAGTCACCGACGTGTCGTTGCGCTGATAGCGCTCGCTGGCCACCACCTGCAATTTGCGCAGTTCGGCGATTTTGGCGAACTCTTTGAACCAGCCTTCACCGTAGGCGTCGGCAAAGCCAATGAAGGCCACCGTCTTGACCCCGTTGTCGACCATGTGCTGAAGAATGGCGGTCGCCATGTGCGCATCGTTCTGCGCGGTCTTGAACACCCAGGCACGCTTGGCATCCATCGGTTCGACCACCGCGGCATTGCCGGCCATCGAAATCATCGGCGTCTTGCTGTCGAAGGCGGTATCGATCATCGCCAGCGAATTCGGGGTGGTCGTCGAGCCGATGATCACGTCCACCTTGTGCTCGGTCACCAGCTTCTTGACATTCTTGGCCGCCGCGGTCGGGTCGGTGGCATCGTCGAGGATGATGTAATTGACCTTTTCGCCGCCGATGGTCTGGGGCAGCAGGGCAAAGGTATTCTTTTCGGGAATGCCCAGCGAAGCCGCCGGACCGGTCGCAGAGACGGAAACGCCGACATTGATGTCCGCCAGCACGGCAGTGGAGAAGGCCGCCAGAACGGCCAGGGAAATCTTGCGCAGCATGGTGGACACCTCCCTGAAAAGAAGAAAGGGTGGCAGTTTACCATGCCACCCCAGTTCTTCGATGTTTCAGGGACTTACTTGACCAGTTTCCAGGCGCCGTTCTCGATCCTGACCATCACCCGCGCACGCTGATCGAGGCCAAGGTGATCGTTGGGGCTCAAGTTGAACACGCCGTGCGCACCGGGCAGGTTCTTGGTCGCCTCCAGGGCATCGCGCAGCGCCTTGCGGAATTCCTTGCTGCCCGGCTTGGCCTTTTTCAGCGCCGACGGCGCCGCATTGGCCAGCAGCAGCCCGGCATCCCAGGCATAGCCGCCAAATGCGGTCACGCTGCCCTTGCCATGCGCCGCCTCGTATTTGGTCACATATTCGAGCGCCGATTTCTTGACCGGGTTGTCGGCAGGCAATTGTGCGGCGACAACCATCGGCCCGGTCGGTAGCAGCGTGCCTTCGCAATCCTTGCCACAAACCCGCAGGAAATCGTTATTGGCCACCCCGTGGGTCTGATAGATCAGTCCCTTGTAGCCCTTCTCCTTGAGCGATTTCTGCGGCAGTGCGGCCGGCGTGCCGGCTCCGGCGATCAGCACCGCATCCGGCTTGGCGGCCAGAACTTTCAGAATCTGGCCGGTCACCGAGGTGTCGGTACGATTGAAACGCTCGTTGGCCACCACCTTGAGTTTGCGCGCCTCGGCGATCTTGGCGAATTCCGCCCACCAGCCTTCGCCATAAGCATCGGAAAAACCGATGAAACCCACCGTCTGAATATTGTTCTCGACCATGCTCTGAGCAATGGCGGTCGACATCTGCACATCGTTCTGCGGGGTCTTGAACACCCATTTGCGCTTGTCGTCGAGGGGCTCGACGATGCGCGCCGAAGCCGCCAGCGAGATCAGGGGTGTTTCGCTCTCGGCGGCAAACTCGATCATCGCCAGGGAATTGGGCGTGGTGGAAGAGCCGATCACCACATCGACCTTGTTTTCCAGAATCAGCTTGCGGATGTTCTTGACCGCGGTGGTGGTATCCGAGGCATCGTCGAGAACGATGTAATTCACCTTCTCGCCGGCAATGGTTCTGGGCAGCAGATCGATGGTGTTCTTTTCCGGGATGCCCAGCGAGGCCGCCGGCCCGGTGGCGGAGAGGGTAACGCCGACGTTGATGTCCGCCAGAACAACCGTGGCAAGGCATGGCAACAGGGTGGCGAGAAGCGTTTTTTTCACGCGCGGATTCCTTTGCGAAATGACGAAAAGCAGCAACCCTATAATCAATATGGGCAATTGCGCAAGCCTCGCCGATTGGCGCGCCCAGCAGCCTGCCGATCTGTATCGCGTGCTAGAATTTGCCATCTGCCTGGCCGGGATGGCCGCCAGCCTTTTACTTCTTGCGAGCTCACCATGTTTTCCGGAATCGTCGCGGCGGTTGGCCGCATCACCCAGATCACCCCCCGCGCCATCGGCTTTCGCCTGACTGTCGAGGCCGGCACCCTCGGCCTCGACGATGTCGCGCTCGGCGACTCGATCGCCTGCGCCGGCGTCTGCCTGACCGTCGTCGGCATGGAAAACAATCATTTCATGGTCGACGTCTCCGGTGAGACCATCGCCTGCACCCACGGGCTCGCCAAGCCCGGCGAAATCAATCTGGAAAAGGCGCTCCAGTTGTCGGACCGCCTGGGCGGTCATCTGGTCTCCGGCCACGTCGATGGCGTCGGCGAAGTATTGCGCTTCGATCCCGTCGGCGATAACCGCCTGCTCGAAATCCGTGCACCGCACGCACTCTCGAAATACATCGCCCGCAAGGGCTCGATCACCATCGACGGCTGCAGTCTGACCACCAACGAAGTCAAGGGTGACGATTTCACCATCAACCTGATCCCGCACACGCTGGAAGTCACGACCCTGAAACACCTGCAACCGGGTAGCAAGGTCAATCTCGAAGTCGACCTGATCGCCCGTTACACCGAGCGCATGCTCGCCTGGGAGAAAGAGACTCCGGCGTAATCTCGATCACGCCGACCGGGGGAGGAGAAAAACATGTCACTGCAAGCGATGGTTTTCGATGCCTATGGCACCCTGTTCGACGTGCATTCGGTGGTGGCGCGCTGCGAGCAGTTCTGGCCCGGTCGCGGCGCTGCAGTCAGCCAGCTCTGGCGCAGCAAGCAACTGGAAGCCACCTGGCTGCGCAGCCTGATGGAACGCTATGTCGATTTCAGCATGGTGACTGCCGATGCCTTGAATTACGCCACCGCCGCGCTCGACCTGCCCTGCGGCGAAAACGAACGCGCGGCGCTGCTCGACGCATACCGTTGCCTGGCGCCGTTTCCCGATGCCCGTCCCACGCTGGAAGCGCTCTCCGGCTGCAAACGCGCAATTCTCTCCAACGGCGCGCCGGAAATGTTGCAGGCGGCCGTCGAGCACGCCGGGCTCGCTCCCTGGCTCGATGCCGTGCTTAGCGTCGATACGCTGCAGGTTTACAAGCCACATCCCAGCGTTTATCAACTCGCCTGCCAGCGCTTTGCGCTGCCGCCGGAGCAGATCGGCTTTGTCTCGGCCAACGGCTGGGATGCTGCCGGGGCCAAAGCAGTTGGATTCACCGTTTTCTGGATCAACCGCAGCGCCGCACCCGCCGAACAACTCGGAGTGCGACCGGATCACGTCATCCGCGATCTCGCCGAATTGCCCTTCCTGATCTGAACCACAGCAGCGCGCTTATTCGACGCCACGCCTGCCGTGGGTCGTGATATAACTGCAAAAATACATTCACATCGGGGGGATGCAGGCGATCATGAGCAAAAAAGAAAGCACTATCGTTTTTGGCACCGAAGATCTGCTGGTCAGCCTGTGCAACTCGGTCACCAAAGTGCTCAGCGTGGCCACTCAAAGCGATATTCGCTATTCCGGAATGGTCCAGCGCATCACCAAAACCTGCCTGAAACCGGATATCGGCTGCTTCGTGCTCTTCGACGGCGGCTTCTCCGGGCTGGTGGTGATCAATTTTTCGGCAGCCGCAGCCATGGAGCTCTACCAGAACTACATGCTGCACATGGGCATGGCCAAGGAAGATCTCGCCGCTTCGCACACCTCGGACGATGTCAGCAACGTGATGGGCGAGCTGATGAACCAGATGGTCGGCGATTTCACCGGCAAGGTCGGGCGCGAACTGCAAACCCACATCACCCAGAACCAGCCCAAGATGCTGGTACTCAACAAACAGGTGATGCTCAGCGTCGACACCAACCTCGACAATCCCGAAGCCCGGCGCGTCACCTTTTTCACCAGCAACAACAATATCTTCTATCTGGAACTGGCCACTGACCGCACCGAATTCATCAAGCTGCACGATTTCGATGCGCAGGAAGTGACCGATCCCGACATGGTTATCGCCGAAGTCGCCGCCAAAAAGGGCAAGGCCAAGGCGCAAAAAACACCGCAGCCGCCCAGCGACCATGACGATTTGCTGTCTTCGCTCGGTATGTAAACAGGCAGCCTGTCAAGCGCAGGCATCATGAAAAAGGGCAGCCTGTCGGGCTGCCCTTTTGCTTTTCGACGAATATCGATCAGCCGAGTTCGATCAGCAGATCCTTGGCATCGACCCGGTCGCCCGGGGCGACCAACACCTTGACCACGGTGGCATCGCGGTCGGCGGCGATGACGGTTTCCATCTTCATCGCTTCCACCGAGACCAGCGGGTTGCCCTTGCTGACCTTCTGCCCCGGCTTGACCGACACCGTCACCACCGAACCCGGCATCGGCGCCGGAACATGGTTCGGGTTGTTGTCGTCGGCCTTGGGGTGCGCCTTGCGGGCGGATTCCATGCCGGCCTTGTCGATCTTCACCGGACGCGGCTGACCGTTCAGCTGGAAGAAGATCTTGGCAATGCCTTCCTCGTCATGGTCGGTGCGACCATTGAAATCGATGATCAGCGTCTTGCCCGGATCGAGATCGACCGAGATTTCGGTGTTTTCCGGCATGCCGTAGAAGAAGGTCGGCGTCGGCAGGATGGAGACATCGCCGTAGTGACTGCGGTGCGCAGCGTAGTCGGTAAACACCTTCGGGTACATCAGGTACGACGACAGCTGGCGCTCGTCGTCCAGCGGCAGCTCGCATTCGGCCTCGCCCTGCTTGCGCGCCGCTTCCAGGTCCACCGCCGCGATGCGGTCGCCGGGCCGGTAGGGCGCGGGCGGCTGTTCACCAGGCCCCAGCTTCAGCACCTTGCGGCTGATGTCCTCGGGGAAGCCGTCGGGCGGGAAGCCGACCTCGCCGCGGAACAGCGCCACCACCGATTCGGGGAAGTTGATCTCGCGCGCCGGGTCCAGCACGTCGGCGGCCTTCAGGTCGCTGGCCACCATCATCAGCGCCATGTCGCCCACCACCTTGGAAGTCGGCGTCACCTTGGTCACGTCGCCGAACAGCTTGTTGACGTCGGCATAGGTCTGCGACACCTCGGTCCAGCGGTGCGCCAGGCCCAACGCGCGCGCCTGCTCGCGCAAATTCGTGTACTGGCCGCCGGGCATCTCGTGCCGGTAGACGTCGGCGG
>Ga0209570_1001334_pt1 | contig 14142 bp, 11 predicted proteins | sample EBPBio172007_DNA_FD_185861 | JGI IMG/M metagenome (GOLD analysis project Ga0209570, IMG submission 185861) | Wastewater treatment Type I Accumulibacter community from EBPR Bioreactor in Madison, WI, USA - Reactor 1_9/17/2007_ DNA (SPAdes)... | ecosystem: Engineered > Bioreactor > EBPR >... | reverse complement strand
AGCGCAGCCACGATTTTGACCGCTCCGGCTGGCGAGCGCTGTTTCTGCTGATCGTGCCCATCGGCCTGCTGTGCTTTCTGGTCGTTCCCGGTAGTCCCGGCAAGAACAGCTACGGTGCGCCCAACCCTTAAAAAACGCCCGGTTGAACCGGGCGTTTTGCCAGCAACGCTGAACGCTTACTTCTGCTCGCCCCAGGCAACGATGGTGGCGCCCCAGACATAGCCGATGCCGGCCGCGGTGATGACCATCAGCGTGCCGTCCTTGAGCTTGCCCTGTTTGACACCTTCGTGGATGGCGATCATCTGGTCGACCTGGCCGACATGCCCGTACTGGTCGAGATAGACCGACTGTTCCTCGGTCATGCCCAGATCGTTGAGCATCTGGATGTACATCGACTTCTTGAAGTGCAGGATGTTGAAGAAGCCCAGATCGGCACGGGTCTTGCCGGATTTGGCCAGCGCCTTGTCGATGCAGGTGTACCAGTTGGGCACCGAGACTTCGTTCAGGCGGTTCTTCATGTGTTCGCCGTCGAACACCTTCAGCGACAGGTTACCGCGCTGTTTCCAGTCGGCAGCCTCGGTCTCGCTCAGCTTTTCCAGCGGGAACTCGGTACCGCCGAGCTTGACGCCGGCGTCACGCGCCAGCGAGCCGTCGGTCATGATGTGCGAGCCGAGCACCACGTTCTTGTTGTAGCCACGCTGCAGGATCAGCGCCCCGGCACCGGCACCGAGGTTGAACATGAAGGAGACACCGGGATCCATGTAGTCGATGAAATCGCCGTTGCGATAGCCGCCGACGATCATCACCGTCTTGATGTCCGGGTCGGCGATCATCATGTCCTTGGCCATCTTGATCGCGGCAACAGTGGTGTTGCAGCGCTGCTGGATGTCGATCGACCAGGCATTGGTGGCGCCGATCTTTTCCTGGATGTAAATGGCCGAGGTGGTCAGCGGATACTCTTTCCACTCTTCGCCCATGCAAAGGATCAAGTCGATTTCCTTGGGGTCCATGCCGGTGCGCTTGAGCGCGTCGAGACCGGCGCGCACGCCCATCTCCTGGGTACCGTCATTGGGGCCCGGCACCGGCTTCTTGTAAAAGCCGAGCTTGTCGATCACCGCCTGTTCGGTCCATTTGCCGCCGGTGGCCTTGGCCACATCGGCCGCAGTCATGACTGTTTCGGGAAGATAAAGGCCGTAACCGACGATGCCTACGGGTTCGCTCATGGTGTTGCTCCTTTCACTCACTGTGTTTCAAAAATGGTTGTGGCGACGGTCCTGCCGTTTCGCCTGATCGTTATGTTCTGGCTAGGTCGACGCCCCACCCGGATAAGTCGTAAATTTTTCGAGGAAGGATTGCACGCCGGCAATCGCTGCGTCGCTGGCCACCAATTCCAGAAAACCACGCCGTTCGGCTTCCAGACGTGCGGCCAGTTCGGTCACCTGGGCGTTCAACAGGCGCTTGCTGATCTGCATCGTTCCCACGGGGAAAGCCGCAATTTTATCAGCCAGTGCCTGGGCGCGCGGCAAAACTTCCGGCGCGCCGGCCAGCTCGGTGGCCCATCCCCAATCCAGCGCTTCCTGAGCACGAATGCTGCGGTTGAGCATCAAGGCCGCTGCCGTCCGCCGGTTGCCGATCAACGTCGGCAAAAATGCCGTCCAGCCGCCATCCGGGCAATAGCCGGCGCTCGCATAATGCGCCTTGATCGCGGCATCGTCGGCCAGTACCAGCAAATCGGCACCAACCAGAAAGCCCAGCGAACCTCCGGTGACCGTGCCATGAATGGCGCCGACGATCGGCTGTGGCAGATTGGTCATGGCCAGCACGGCATCGTTAAGCAGCCCGACCAACCCGGCGGAATAGCGACGCAGGTTGGCCGCACCTTGAGCGGCCTCGGCGGCGAAACGGCGCATGTCGCCTCCGATCGAGAACGCCGGCCCGTTGGCTGCCAACACCACCGCGCGAATGGCCGGATCGGCATGCAGGCGGCGCAGTTCGCCCAACAGGGCTTCGAGCAGTTCCGGGACCAGCGCATTGTGCATGCCTGAACGGTTAAGGGTCAGGGTCACGACCGACCCGCGGCATTCGCAAAGGACCAGGTTGGTGGCAGTCATGGGCGATTTCTCCGTGCGCGAATTTCCAGCCAAACTTTCGGCGAGAGCGGCAAAGGGCATTCCAGAAAAAAGGGCGCCGCTGATTCAGCGGCGCCCTCGCATGAATTCGGTGACCGGCTTGCGCCGGCCACCGTGATGGGTCGGTTACTTGATACCCAGGGCGCGCATGCGCAGCTTGCCGACCATACCCCACGGGAAGTAGTACACGCAGAGAATGAAGGCGGTACCCATCCACAGCAGCCAGCGGTCGTGGTGCAGAATGCCCTGGATCACCGGAATGCCGGCAACCATCGGCTCGACCATCTTGAGCACGTCCTGCAGGTAGTTCTGGGCAATGATGTAGAGCACCGCACCGATCACCGAACCGTACATGGTCGCCATGCCGCCGATCACCACGATGAGCAGGATGTCCATCATGATTTCGAAGCCGAGGGTTGCCGCCGGGCCGTTATAACGCAGCCACAGGGCCATCAGGATACCAGCCAGCGAGGCAAAGACCGCACCCAGCACCGACGAAGTGGCGCGGAACACCACCACCTTGTAACCCAGCGCCGCCGCACGGAACTCGTTATCGCGAATGGCCTGCAACACACGGCCGAAGGGCGAATTGACGAAGCGCAGCATGATCAGGAACAACACGGCCGAAATCACGAACAGCAGGTAGTAGCCCAGGAGCGCGCCATTCACTTCGACACCGAGAATCGGCGTGTCGGAGAGAATAGTCGATGGGTGGATCAGATCGGGCACCGTGAAATTGATGCCGTCTTCACCGCCGGTCACTTCCGACAACTGCGAGCAGAGCACGTGGAAGGCCGAAGCGACCGCCAGCGTGATCATGGCGAAATACAGCGTTCGCACCCGCAGGCTGAACAGACTGATGACCAGCGCGACCACCGCCGAAAAGACCAGCGCGGCACCGCTACCCAGCGCGATCGACCCCCAGGTCGGCCCCAGGTGCTCCACCGCGATCGCCACGCCGTAGGCGCCGATCCCGAAGAACATGGTGTGGGCAAACGAGAGGATGCCGGTGTAGCCAAGCATCAGGTCGAACGCGGCGACCAGAACGATGAAGATGCAGATTTTCGCACCGACGTTCATCGCCCGGGCGCCCGGGAAAATGAACGGCGTCAGCAGGAGGCCGACGATGCTGAGGATCAGCAGGAACGTCAGCAGGCGGCTGCGCGGAAAATCGCCGGAAAGCAAGGAATTGAGCATGAATCTTTCTCCTTAACGCTTCGCGACCGGGTAGAGGCCGTTCGGCCGCCACAGGATGATCAAACACATCAGGATGATGTTGGAGAAGGCCGCCATGATCGGGAACGAGAAGCCGGTGTAGTTGGCCAGCAAGCCGATCAGGATGGCACCGAGGAAGGCGCCGCCGACCGAACCCATGCCGCCGATGATGGTCACGATGAAGATCAACACCATCATCGAACCGCCCAGCGTCGACACCGCCGCATCGTTGTACATCCCCCAGAACAGACCACCCAGGGCCGCCAGCGCGGCACCGGCGGCAAACACGCCGACGAAGAGGAACTTGACCTTGTAGCCCAGTGCTTCGACCATTTCGCGATCCTGCACACCGGCGCGGATCAGCAGGCCCAGCTTGGTGCGGTTGAGCAGCAGGATCATGATCGCGAACACCGCCAGACCGACCACGGTGGTCATCAGACGATACTTCTCGATGGCGATGTCGCCGAACAACACGGCGCCGTTCAACGAAGCCGGCTTCAACAAGGGCTGGGTTTCCGGACCCCACAGCGCAACGATCAGCTGTTCGGCAACGATCATACCGCCCGAGGTCACCAGAATCTGGGTCAGGTGGGAACCGTAAACCGGACGAATGATGATGCGCTCAAAGATCAGACCGATCACCGCTGTCACGAACATGCCCACACCAGCGGCAATCGCCAGGGCGGCCAGATTCAGTCCAAGATCTTCTGCAGCATACAGTGCCGACAGCGGCGCCTGATCACCGAACACCGCACCGATGACACCCCCGGTCAACATGGAAACGCCAAAGTAGGCGCCCAGCGTCACGAAAATGCCGTGGCCGAAGTTCAGCACATCCATCAGGCCGAACACGAGGGTAAAGCCGGAGGCGACCAGGAACAGGATCAGTCCCATGCCGATGCCGGCGATGGTAAGCGTTGCCCAGGTGGGCATATCGCCGACCACCGGATAGGCCGCCAGAGCGAGAATCGGTGCCAGCAGCAGGGGGATGACATCCACCTTCTTCTTGGGCAGCGCCTCGCTGGCAGCGAGAGTTTGCTGATTAGACATGCAGCCTCCTATTGATGCGAGTCGAGCGACAGGCCCAGCAGCTTCTGCTGCAGGTTGTCGTCGGCGGCGAGAGCAGCCATGCTGCCACGATGGACGACCTTGCCGTTGTCCATGACCGCGACGGTATCCCCGACGCTCTTGGCAAAGTTGAAGTTCTGTTCGACCAGCAGCACGGTCGAACCGGACTGCTTGAGCGCCTTGAAGGCTTCGACCAGATTCTGGATGATCGCCGGAGCCAGACCCTTGGAGGGTTCGTCGACCAGCAGCAGGCGCTGCGGCTCGACCATGGCGCGGGCAATCGACAGCATCTGCTTCTGGCCGCCGGAGAGCAGGCCAGCCTGCTGTTCCCAGAATTTCTTCAACGCCGGCATGTAGGTGAAGATCCAGTCCAGGCGAGCGGAATCCAGCTTGCCCTTGCGTGCAGCCAGCACCATGTTTTCGCGCACGGTCAGGTCGGTGAACACCCCCATGTTTTCCGGCACGTAGGCGATATCCAGACGCGAGACTTCGGGTGTGGACAGCTCGGTGATGTCGTGGCCATCGAAAATGACCTTGCCTTCGGATGCGGTCCACAGCCCCATGATGGTGCGCAGGGTGGTGGTCTTGCCAGCGCCGTTGCGGCCAAGCAGCATGGTTACCCCACCCTCCGGCACTTCGAAATCGACGCCGTGCAGGATGTGGTAGGGACCGATGTGGGTCTGGACCTTTTCGAGTTTAAGCAGTGGCGGTCTCATCAACGACCCTCCTTGGATTTATCCGGCGCGGCGCCCAGGTAGGCTTCCTGAACGATCGGCGAGGCAATGACCGTTTCCGGATCGCCATCGGCCACCAGCGTGCCGTTGTGCAACACGATGATGCGGTCGGCCAGCTCGCGCACCACGTCCATCTTGTGTTCAACGAGGAGCAGGGTCTTGTTGCCCTGGTCCTTGATTTTCTTGATCAGGTCGAGAATGACCGGCACTTCGTCCACGCTCATGCCGGCGGTCGGTTCGTCGAACATGAACACTTCCGGCTCGAGGGCAAGCATCAGGCCGACTTCCAGCTTGCGCTGGTCGCCGTGCGGCAGGGCGCGCGCCTGAACGTAGCGCTGGTTGGTCAGGGCCACCTGCTCGAGAATGTACTCGGCCTTTTCGATCAATTCCTTGTGGTTGCTCCACAGGGACAGCAGATCCAGACCGATGCCGGCGCGGGCCTGCACGGCGATGCGCACGTTTTCCTGCACGGTCAGGAAGGGGAACAGGTTGGTCAACTGGAAGGCACGACCGATACCGCGGCGGGTGCGCATCGGCGGGGACAGTTTGGAGATGTTCTCGCCAAACATGAACACTTCGCCAGCGGTCGCGGGAATCTGGCCGGACATCAGATTGAAGTAAGTGGTCTTACCAGCGCCGTTGGGGCCGACAATCGCAGTCAGGGTGCCGGCGTGGAACGCACAGCTCACCGAATTGACCGCCACATGGCCGCCGAAGCGCACAGTCAGGCCGCGCGTTTCAAGCACCGGATGGTGCGACGGGGAGGGCTGATTCATGAGGGTGTAGACTCAAAAAAGGAAACAAAAAAGCGGGGTGGCGAGCATGCTCGACGCATGTGCCACCCCGCAGGATCAGCTTAGTCCTTCAGCTTGGCGACCGGGAACTTCATCGCTTCGATCGGGATCTCGCGGATGCACTGAACGTTGGTGCCGTTAATGCCGGCCTTGTCGTCAGCCACGAACTTGTATTCGTACATCGGCTGCATCAGCTGATGGTTGTCCTTGTGGAAGTACACCTTGCCCTTGGGACCTTCAAAGCTCATGCCTTCCATGGCCTTGATCAGGGTTTCGGTATCGGTGTTGCCGTTGGTCTTCTTCAAGGCTTCGACGATGGCGATACCCGTCATCATGCCGGTGGCGGTGAAGAAGTCAGGCGGGCTGTTGTAACGCTTCTGGTGTTCCTTGACCAGCCAGTCGTTGGCAGCATTCTTCGGGCAGGACCAGAAGTAGTGGGTACCGGAGGACTGATCGCCGATCAGCGCCTTGGCGCCGCCCAGGAAGGCATAGACGGTACCGCCGCCAGTCACGACTTCAATGCCGTAACGCTTCGGATCCAGGTCAAAGATCTTGAGCGGGTTGCCCGGGCCAGCCCAGACGTACCAAATGATCTTGCGGCCCGGCTTGTCCTTCAGCGCATTGAAGATACGCTGAGCCTGAGCGGTGAAGTCGGTGGTGCCGAGCGGAGCGTATTCTTCGTGCACGATGGTGCCCGGGGTGCCCTTCATGGCTTCGCGGAAGGAAGCAACACCTTCACGACCGAAGGCATAGTCCGGAGCCAGGGTGGCGATGAAGTAGCCGGGGCGGCCGAAGATGGCGCCGCTGGCCCAACCGTCGTGGTCGGAGTTACGGCCGGTACGGAAGACGTAACGGTTACCCTTGGAACCGGTCAGGTATTCGGCAGCGGCCGAGTCCATGATCAGAACCTTCTTGTTTTCCTTGGCGACCGGGATCATGGCCAGCGCAACGGCGGAGGAGGTCGGGCCGACGGCGATGTCTGCCTTGTCATCCTTGTAAGCGGCGGCGAGCAGTGCCTTGCCCATGTCCGGCTTGGCCTGGCTGTCGCGGTCGACGACCACGATCTTCTTGCCGGCAACTTCCATCTTGCCGCCGGTGGCGTATTCCAGACCCATCTTCAGGCCGACGTTGCTCTGGGTGGCAAACACTTCCAGCGGGCCGGTCTTGTCGATGATGTGAGCGATCTTGACTTCTTTGCTTTGAGCCAGGGCGACACCGGAGAAACCGACGGTGGCCGCCACGAGAATGGCGATACGATTCAGACGCATTATGTCTCCTTTGCGGATGGTTAAGAATTACAGCTAGGCCGTAACATCATTACCTGATCTCCTCCAGGTCCAGGCAGGTGAGCAGGTCTGCCCGACTGCCGGCGGCGTATTATTGTTGTCGCCGGCGCGGCGGAGTGGTGATTCTATTACGGAATGTACAACCTGTTGTATATTTCACTACATCCGCCGATGAGGCACCCCCCGAACGAGGGGAAAGAAATTATGGCCCGTCGCCCTCCGATTGCCCTGCCGGTCACCAAACTTCGGCCACCACCCGCAGAAACCCGCCATTTGCCGCGTCCGCAATTGTTGGAGCGGCTGTGTTCGGTGCGCTCGCACCGCGTCGGTCTGGTCATCGCGCCGACCGGTTCCGGCAAGACCACGCTGTTGGCCGAAGCCAGCCGTGAGCTGGCGGCGGATGATATCACCACCGCCTGGTTGACGCTCGATCGTTGCGAGCGCGTTCCCCGTTATTTCCTCGACCACCTGGCCATCGCCATCCGGCAGGCACTCCCGGGCGCCGGCAGCGAAGCACTGGCCATGCTGCAAGGCGATACCGCTCCGCCGGAAGAGGTCATCGGCAGCCTGATCAACGATCTGACCGAAGCCGAGAAGCCGCTGGCAATCTTCCTCGACGATTTCCAGGAAGCGGACACGCCTGAAGTCGCCGGGTTGCTGGCCTATTTCCTGCGCTATCTGCCGGCTAACGTCCATGTCGTGGTCGCCAGCCAGCGGGATTTCCCGTTGTCGCTCTCCTGGGCGCGTGCGCGCGACTGGGCTATCGAACTGGGCTGGGACGATCTGCGCTTGCGGTTGGACGAAGTACGCACCTATTTGCAGGAGACCCGCCGGCTGGACTTGAGCGAAGCACAGGTCGCCGAACTGGCGAGCCAGACCGAGGGCTGGGCCTGCGCCCTGCAACTGGCGGCCATGGCCATTGGCCAGCAGGTCACCGATCTGCCGCAACGCAGCGGTAGCGACTTTGCCGATGCCTTGCTGGAAGAGCTGTTTGGCCGCCAGTCGGCGGAAATTCAGGCCTTTCTGCTCGACACCTCGATCCTCAGCCGCCTGTCACCCTCGCTCTGCGATACGGTCACCGGAAGCCGGGAAAGCCAGCGCCTGCTCGGCGAACTCGAAAGGGCGCATTTCCTGGTGCAGCGACTCGATCCGGAAGCCAGCTGGCTACGTTACCACCATCTATTTGCCACCTTCCTGCGCAAGCGCCTGCGCGCCGCCGACCCTGAACGCGCCGCGCTGCTGCATCACCGCGCCGGCGACTGGTACGCCGACCATTCTTTTGTCAATGAAGCGCTCAACCACTGGCTGGCCGCTGGCGCGGTGGACACCGCCGCCGCACTGCTGACCGCCCACGGGCAGGCCCTGCTGCGCAATGGCGAAATGGTCGAGTTGCAGAACTGGCTGGACCGGCTTCCGGCGGATACGGTTTCCAGATCCGCAACCCTGGCCACGCTCTACGCCTGGTGCGGTCTGCTCAGCGGGCGCCCGCTGGCCATCCGCGGGGCGCTCGAAGATGCCCAACGCGCATTGCGGCTGAACCCCTCCTCCGGCAGCCCGACACTGGCAAACGAATGGGTGATGTTGCGCGCCCTGGCTGGCGTCACCCGCTTCGACTGGTTCGACGTCGGCGAGGTATCGCCGGATCTGCCGCAGGTCTTCGGGGACCAGCACCCGCTGCAACGTGCCTACGCCCACGTGGTGGTTGCCTACGCCCAGCGCGCCGAGGGCGATCTCAAGGCCGCCTGCGCCTCCTTCCGCGAAGCCAGCGAGCTGGCCGATGCCGATAGTCTGCTTTCGGTGTCCTACATCGCCCGTTACGGGCTGGCGATCATCGATTTCCTGCGCGCCCGCCCGGAAGCGGCCCTGGCGGAATTGCAAGCCTGGTTTGCCGACAGCAGCCGGCGGGCCTACTGGCGCACCGGTGGTGCCGCCTTTCTGCGTACCGCGCAGGCGCGGGTGCTGATGGATCTGGACCGCATGCCCGAAGCTGCCGGCGCACTCGATGAGGCAGTGACCCTGCTGGAAAACATCGGCGCCTATGGTTTTCATGGCATCGCGCTGACCTTGCGTGCCCGGCTGCACGCCTACGAAGGGCGCCACGATGCGTCACTGGCCGATCTGGCCAGGGCGCGGGCCAGCGCCATGCCCAATCGCATCAGCCGGACCCTGTTCCGCGCCGATCTCTGCGAGGCCTGGGTGCGGATGCAGAATGGCGAACTGGTTGAAGCCGAACGCTTGTTGTCGCAAGCGCTGGAGATGCTGGTCGAATCGGCGCAGACCTATGGCGAGAATGTCGAAGCCTGGCAGTTGTTGCATTGCCACTGGCTACTCGCAGCACGCCGCGCGGCAGATGCCGAAGTGCTCGCGGAAAATGCGGTCACCGCCGCCCGCGCCACCGGGCGTACCCGTTCGCTGATCGATTTTCTGCTGCTGCACGCCATCGCCCTGCAAAGCCGCCCCGACGGGACGTTGGCGGCCATGGCCTGTCTGCGCGAAGCCCGGTCGCTGGCGCAAGCCGGCAATGTGCGCCTGCCCTTCCGCGTATTAGGTGCTGCGCTGGCGCCGCTGCTCGGTGGCACCGAAGCCGAGGCCGACCGCAAGGACAGCGCGCCGCCGCCCACCAGCCTGCACCAGCGCGAGGCGCAAATCCTGCGCCTGCTCGAACAAGGACTGCGCAATAAGGATATCGCTGCCCGCCTGTTTCTCTCGGAAGAAACGGTCAAGTGGTATCTCAAGCGCCTCTACGACAGTTTCGATGCCGGCAACCGCGTACAACTGCTGGCCAAGGTACGCAAACTCGGCCTGCTCGGCGACACGGTCAACTGAGGGAAGGTCTGAAGAAGTGTGGCGAGCGGCTGCAGGGCAAGGCGCACGGAGCGCAGCGACCGAGACATATCAATAGGATAGGCGAGAGAACGAGCATCGCGCAACGCAGCCATGCGGCCGCGCAGCAGCTTGTTCAGACCTTCCTGAGCTGATTTTGTTGCAGCGCGGTATAATCGCGCGCATTTCAACCCGTTGATTTGACGCTGCTACCGCCATGCTGATCTGGTTCGTCGTTCTCTATCTGCTCGTTTCCATCGGCATCGGCCTGTATGCCGCGACCCGCGTTCACAACACCAAGGATTTCGCCGTCGCCGGCCGGCACCTGCCGACCCCGGTGGTCATGGCCACGGTGTTCGCCACCTGGTTCGGCGCCGAAGCCATCTTCGGGGTCTCGGCCACCTTCGTGAAAGAGGGACTGCGCGGTGTGGTCGCCGACCCCTTCGGCTCCTCGCTGTGCCTGATCATCGCCGGCTTCTTCTTCGCCACCAAGCTCTACAAGCTGAACATCATCACCCTCGGCGACTATTACCGGCTGCGCTACAACCGTACCGTCGAAGTGCTGACCACGCTGGCCATCGTCATTTCCTATCTCGGCTGGGTCGCCGCGCAGATCAAGGCGCTCGGGCTGATCTTCAATTTCGTGACCAATGGCGCCTTGAGCCCGGAAGCCGGCATGATCCTCGGCGCCGCCATCGTGCTGACCTATACCACTTTCGGCGGCATGCTCTCGGTGGCCATTCTCGATTTCGTGCAGATGGGCGTGATCATTGCCGGCCTGCTGTATATCGCCTACGTCATTTCCGGCCAGACCGGCGGGGTCATGCCGGTCATCGAGCACGCTTCGGCCGCCGGCAAGCTCGATTTCTTCCCCGAGGCCGACCCCTGGCTGTGGCTGACCTTCCTCGGCGCCTGGATGACCATGATGCTCGGCTCGATCCCGCAGCAGGACGTATTCCAGCGCATTACCTCGGCCAAGAGCTCGAAAGTGGCCATCACCGGCTCGCTGCTCGGCGGCTCGATCTACTTCGTGTTCTGCTTTGTGCCGATGTTCATCGCTTACGCCGCCACCCTGATCGATCCGGAACTCTTCAACCGCTTGATCGCCGAAGATTCGCAGCGGGTATTGCCCACCCTGGTGATGCAGCACACCCCGCTGTTGGCGCAGATCATCTTCTTTGGCGCGGTGATGTCGGCAATCATGAGCTGTTCGGCAGCCACCCTGCTGGCACCCTCGGTGTCCTTCGCCGAGAACATCGTGCGCGGCTTTTATCCCGACATGGGCGACCGCGCCTTTCTGCGGGTAATGCGCATCACCATCGTCGGCTTCGCCGTTTGCGTGTTGCTCTATGCACTCAATTCGGAAATGTCGATTTTCGGCATGGTCGAATCGGCCTACAAAATCACCCTGGCCGGCGCCTTCGTGCCGCTGTTTGCCGGCGCCTTCTGGAAGCGCGCCACGACGCAGGGCGCTCTGGCAGCCATTTTCGGGGGCATTTCCAGTTGGGTGCTGATCGAAGTGCTGGTCGGCGAAGCCAGCCTGGTGCCGCCGCAATTGATTGGTCTCGGCATTTCGCTGATCGGCATGATCGCCGGCTCGCTGCTGCCGCAATGGGTCGGTCATCGCCACGACCAGGAAGACGTCCACGCCGCGCTGCACCACCGCGCCGCCGCCGAAACCCACCACGTCGCCGACCGTCCGCACCACTAGATAGACAACCATGGCCCTCCTTGAATTCCGCCGGATCACCAAGCGCTTTGGTGCGCTGGAGGCGGTCAAGGAGGTGTCGCTGACCATCGAGGCCAGCGAATTCTTCACCCTGCTCGGCCCCTCCGGTTGCGGCAAGACCACCATCCTGCGCATGATCGCCGGCTTCGACGCACCGGACGAGGGCGAACTGCTGCTCGACGGCAAGCCGCTCACCGGCATCCCGCCGGAAAAGCGGCCGGTGCATACCGTTTTTCAGAGCTACGCCCTGTTTCCCCATCTGAGCGTCGCCGGCAATATCGCCTTCCCGCTGGAAATGGCCGGCCAGCCGCGCAAGGAAATCGACCGGCGGGTGCGCGACATGCTGAGCCTGGTGCATCTGGAGGACAAGGGCGATGCCTACCCGCATGAACTTTCCGGCGGCCAGAAGCAGCGCGTCGCGCTGGCCCGCGGCCTGATCAACCGGCCGCGCCTGTTGCTGCTCGACGAGCCGCTCGGCGCACTCGATGCCAAGCTGCGCGAGCGCATGCAGGTCGAGCTGATCGCCCTGCAACGCGAAGTCGGTGTCACTTTCGTCTTCGTCACCCACGCGCAGCAGGAAGCCCTGGCCCTGTCGCACCGCATCGCGGTCATGAACGAAGGCCGCGTGGAACAGCTCGACGTGCCGGAAGTGCTCTATTCCAGCCCGAAAAGCCGCTTTGTCGCCGATTTCATCGGCACCATCAACCTGATCGAAGTCGAGGTCGCGACCTCGACAGCCGGCCACCTGACCCTGCGCGAACCCCTGCTCGGCGATATTGCCGCACCGCCCCAGCCCGGCGTGCAGTCCGGCCAGCGCGGCGCGCTCGCGCTGCGCCCGGAGCACCTGCGCATCAGCCACCATGCCGACAAGGCCGAACTGAAGAACCACTTCGCCGGCACAGTGCGCGAATACCTCTTTCTCGGCGATGTGACCGTTTACAAGGTAGCCCTCGACAACGGCGTGGTGCTGGAAGCAACCGCCACCAACGCCGCCCCGGGCCGCGCCCGCTTCCATGAAATCGGTGACCGTGTCGGCATTGCCTGGCGGCACGATGCCGGGGTGTTCCTCAGTCGCTAAGCACTGCTTTCATTCGACGGCGTAGGCCGCCGGATAGCTGACTTCGCCGCGTGGCTCGCCGGAGGTGGTGAAGGGCAGGGCGAGAAAGAACTGCGGCGGCACATTGGCCAGGGTCAGCGTCGGATCGGCGAAGAAGCCGAAGCGCTGGTAATACTCCGGTTCGCCGAGCACCACCACGCCTTCGCAACCGCTGTCTCTCAATTGCTGCAGACCACGCTCGATCAGGGCAGCGCCAACTCCGCGTCCCTGATGCGACGGTAACACCCCGACCGGCCCCAGCCCCACCCAGCGCGTCGTCTGACCGCCGATGCGCACCGGCGCAAAAGCGATATGCCCGACCAGCGCGCCATGGTCCTCGGCCACCAACGACAGCTGCAAGGCACCCGCCGCCCGAAGCGCGGCGACGATGCGGTCCTCGGTTTGCGCACTATAGGGCACGTTGGCGAAAGCGGCGCGGTGCACTGCGGCAATCGCGGCAATGTCAGAAGGGCATTCGGCGCGGATCAGCACGATATTTCAGGACGATGAAGGCAAAGCGAAAGTTTAGCAGCCGTGCTGCATCGCACAAGCCCGGCTTGACCCCTTGCACATCTGCAAATTAGAATACGCTAATATTATCATTTTGGAGATTGCTCTATGAAAACCCTGATCATCGGTGGCGTCGCCGGCGGCGCCACTGCCGCCGCCCGCCTGCGCCGCAACGACGAGCACGCCGAAATCGTCATGATCGAGCGCGGCCCCTACATCAGCTTCGCCAACTGCGGCCTGCCGTACCATATTTCGGGCGCCATCGCCGAACGCCAGCAGCTGCTGGTGGCCAGTGCCGACCTGTTCCGCGAGCGTTACCGCGTCGATGTGCGCGCCCGCACCGAAGCCATCGCCATCGACCGCACCGCCAAAACGGTGCGCCTGCGCAATCTGGAAAGCGGTGAGGAAGTCGATGAGTCCTACGACCGCCTCCTACTCTCGCCCGGCGCCGAACCGTTCAAGCCCAAGCTGCCCGGCATCGATTCGCCACGCATCTTCACCCTGCGCAACATTCCCGATCTCGATCGGATCATGGCACATCTGACGGATCACAATCCGCGCCGCGCCGTGGTCATCGGCGGCGGCTACATCGGCGTCGAAGTGGCCGAAAACCTGCACGAACGCGGGCTGTTCACCACCCTGGTCGAAGGCGCCGAGCAGATCATCGCCCCCCTCGACGAGGAAATGGCGGCCATCGTCCATTCCCACCTGCGCGACAAACACCTCGAACTCTATCTCGGTGACAAGATCGAGCGCTT
>Ga0209570_1001330_pt1 | contig 14215 bp, 11 predicted proteins | sample EBPBio172007_DNA_FD_185861 | JGI IMG/M metagenome (GOLD analysis project Ga0209570, IMG submission 185861) | Wastewater treatment Type I Accumulibacter community from EBPR Bioreactor in Madison, WI, USA - Reactor 1_9/17/2007_ DNA (SPAdes)... | ecosystem: Engineered > Bioreactor > EBPR >... | reverse complement strand
GCCGCCGTTGCCGTAGATGGTGAAGGTGCCGCCACCGGAGAAGGTGATGTTGTCAGTGCTGTCGGCCGAATCATTGACGCCGGAGCCGCCATAGATCGTCGTCGTGCCCTTGTTGGCGACGGTGAGCTGATCCACGCCAGCGTCGCTGCCACCGTAAACGGTGATCGTCGCCTTGGCACCACCCGTATCGAGATTGATCTGATCGGCACCAGCGCCACCGTAGACGGTCGCGACCGCAGTCGAATCGAGCTTCGTGGCACCGAGCGAGATCACGTCGTCACCGCCGTTGCCATAGACGGTGAAGGTGCCGCCGCCCTCGAAGGTGATCTGGTCAGCCTTGTCGGCAGAATCGTTCAGCGACGAACCACCGAAGATCGTCGTCGTGCCGGCGTTATTCACCGAGATCTTGTCCAGGTCGCCATTACCGTAAACGGTGATCGCCGCCTTGACACCGGCCGTGCCGAGAGTGACCTCGTCATCGCCAGCGCCGCCATAGACGGTCGCAACCGTGCTGGAATCGAAGACAGCGCCCGTATTGATCTTGTCGGCACCGCCGTTGCCGTAAACGGTGAAGGTCCCCTTGCCACCGATGGTGATGAGGTCAGCACCGTCACCCGAATCATTCAGGCTCGAGCCGCCAAGAATGACCGAAACCTGCGACGCAGCGGCGCCGGTGACGACGTGAGGACCAGCAACGGTGAGCGACGAAGCCAGCGTATTGTTGCCGGCAGCCAGCGGAGCGGCAGGATCGATGTTGATGCTGCCACCCGGCACCGACAGAACGGTGTTGAGGGTTTTGACGTCCGTGGCATCCGAGACCGTGACCTTGAACGCGCCGAAGGTCGCGGTCGCGCCAGCACCGAACACGCCGAAGGAGGCGCCCGCATAGCTGGCCGCACCGCCGGTCACCACGACAACGTCACTCTTCGTGACCGTCAGGTCCTTTGTGCCGTCAAAAAAGAAAGTCGCCAAGTTTACCTCCTGCAGGGAGCTGATTGAATGCGATGCGCGACGGGACAATCCCCCGAGCGTGTCCATGGCACCGGCCCCACGCGGCGCCTGCTCCATAGCCGCGACCGTTGTGGCGTAAGGCTCCCGGTTTGGCAAGAGTGACGCAGCTGCCGGCAACTTGGTTGCTAGCGGTTTTGGGCGCAGTGATGCGGGCCGGCCACATTTTTTGACATTATCGGCGAAGAGATGCGGCAAAACCCAGGGGCATCCGCCCCAGCCCCCACCGGGATTCCGAAAAGGAATCTCGGCGCCGCGAATTTTCCCTGCCGCGCGGTTATCGCCGACGAGGCAGGGCCTATCCTGCCCGCCGGACCATGCCGACCTGCCGAGGATTCCTTTACGGAATCAGTCTTGCGAAGCAAGAAATGGTGCCGAGATAATTCCCAAAGGTAATCGCAAATTGGTTTTTGAGTCTTCATCCTGGCGTACCGATCGGAAAGTGAGTTATCTTGATGATGTCGACCAACCCAGATCGTCATTCCGAGCAAGCGGATTCAGCCGCGCAGCTCCAGAATCCATCGTAGGACTCAGCACCATCCGATGGATTCCGGCACTCCGCTTCGCTGCGGCCGGAATGACGATTCAGTTGCTCGACATCATCAAGCCAACGGAATGTCCGGTCAGGCTCTCAGGATGAGGTCTGAAGGGGGAGGAGCCAGGTCGATCCGCGCTTCGCAGAGGACTCCCCGGGATGACGCAGTGGTTCCCAGCCGAATCCGCAGGCTCCAGGCAATGGAGGACGTTGCGCCGGAGGAGAGGACCGCTTAATCCCGGGGGCGCCGCGTCCGCCCCCTCCCAAGCCGATCATGACAACGCCCCGCACGCTCTTCTTCATCCACCAGAACATCCCGGCGCAGTTCAAGCATCTCGCCCCGGCGCTGGCGGCGGAGGGGCACCGTGTCGTCTTCATCACGAATGGCGAGGGGCCGCCGCCGGCCGGCGTCACCAAGGTGCACTACAAGATCGAGCCCAAGGGCGGAGAGGTGTTCGAGGCGCAGGCCGCGCATTATGCGGGCCAGGTGGCGCGGGCGCTGGTGGAGCTGAAGCAGCACCACAGGCTGGTGCCGGACCTGATCATCGGCCATGTCAGCTGGGGCGAGCTGATGTTCGTCAGGGATGTCTACCCCGACGTGCCGGTGATCGGCTTCTTCGAATGGTTCCACCGCGCAGCCACGATGGGGCACTTCGACCCGGAGGAGCAGCACAATCCGAACGCGCCCTTCGTATACCGGCTGAAGAACGTGCCGAACTATGTCAGCTGGGACGTCGCCAGCGCGGGCTACACCCCGATGCAGTGGCAGCGCGCGAGCTTTCCCGAGGCGATGCAGGCGAAACTCTCGGTCATCCATGACGGCATCGACACCGCCGCCCTGAAGCGGCCGCCGAACCCGGCGCTGCGCCTGCCGGACGGGCGCCTTCTGACCCGCGAACAGGAGGTGATCACCTATGTCGCGCGCGGGCTGGAGCCGAGCCGCGGCGTGCGCACCGTGCTGCGGGCCGTGGAGGAGGTCTGCCGGCGCCGGCCGAACGCACAGGTGGTGGTGATCGGCGGCGAGCAGACCGCCTATGGCAATCCGCTGACCGGCGGAGGCACCCACAAAGAGCAGCTGCTCAAGGAGCTGACGCTCGATCTCTCGCGGGTGCATTTCCTCGGGCGCGTGCCATACCAGACCTTCCTGGGCGCGCTCTTCGTCTCGCGCGCGCACGTTTACTTCACCTATCCGTTCTTCCTCTCCTGGTCGATGCTGGAGGCGATGGCGGCGGAGTGCCTGGTGATCGGCTCCGCCACGGCGCCGGTCGAGGAGGCCATTCGCGACGGCGAGAACGGGCTGCTGGTGGGTTTCCACGACGTGGCGAAGCTGGCCGACCGGCTGGAGGAAGCGTTGGCGCACCCCGGCCGCTTCGAGGATCTGCGCCGCGCGGCGCGCCAGAGCGTGATCGAGACCTACGACCTCAACGGCATCTGCCTGCCCAAGCAGAAGGCGCTGATCCATTCGCTTCTGTAGACGCAGTCCCTCGTCCCGAGCGGGCCCGGCGACGGCGTCTCCAGGAATGCTCCGGAGCTTGCGGCCGATGGAGCATCCTTATAGACGCCCGTCTCGCGGGACGACTCTCAGGACGAGGACCTCGGACAGGTTGTGAAAAGGGATTTTGAACCATGGCGACGCAATCCTGGACCAGCGGCTATTTCGCCGAGGTCGACTACACCTTCGGCTATTACCGCGAGCTGTCGCCGCTGATGATCGACTGCGCCCTGCTGGCGCGGCAGCTGCGCCGGCCGGGGAGCTACTGGGCTCCGGCATCGGCCGAAGCGCTCGCCCGGACCCGCTATCTCGAGCTCGGCATCGGCCAAGGACTCTCGCTCAATATCCATGCCGCCGCGAATCCGGGCGAGTACTGGGGCACCGACTTCATGCCGAGCCAGGCCAGTTTCGCCGCCGGCCTGGCAGAGGCGGCAGGTTCGAACACCGTGGTGCTGGACGAGAGCTTCGAGGCGTTGGCCGAGCAGCCGGACCTGCCGAAATTCGACCTGATCACCCTGCACGGAATCTGGAGCTGGATCGGCACGCCGCAGCAGGACGCCATCCTGGCGATCATCCGCAACCGGCTGAGCCCGGGCGGAGCGGTCTATCTCAGCTATAACTGCATGCCGGGCTGGGCGCCGACCCATCCCCTGCGCCATGTGATGTCCGAGTTCTCCCACGCCAACAGCCATCTGCCGGCGCAAGAGCGCATCAGCGCGGCGGTGGCCTTCGCCGAGACGATCTCAAAGGCGGGCGGGCGCTACTTTGCCGCCAATCCCGGCGCGCAAGGGCGGCTCGACAGCCTGAAGGGCAAGGATCCCAACTACCTCGCCCACGAATATTTCAATCTGGCGTGGACACCGACCTATTTCTCGGCAATTGCGGCACAGCTTGAGGCGGCAAAGCTCGACTACGGCGCGAGCGCGTATCTGCTTGGTCATTTCGACAACATCAATCTCTCGCCCGAGGGACAGACGCTGCTGGCCGGGATTCCCTCGACCGTGCTGCGCGAGACGGCCCGCGATCTGCTCCTCAACGAAGCGTTCCGACGCGACATCTGGACCAAGGGCGTGCGGCCCCTACCAGCGCGCGAGGCGGCGAGCGTCGCCGGGCGAGCGCGCATCGTGCTGGCAACGCCGCCTCAGCACATCAAGCTGGAGGTCAAAGGTGCCCTCGGCACCGCACAGCTCGCCGAGCGCATCTACAAGCCGGTGATCGGCATCATTGAAGATCTCAGCCAGGGAGAGGGCGTCGAGGCGCGAGCGGTCGTGCAGGCCGCGCTGCAGCATGGCATCACCCCCAACGAGGCGCTCGAGGCGATCAAGATGCTGATGGCGATCGGCGCCGCGGCCCCGGCGCATGATCCGGCGGTGGCGGACGAGGTCGCGGGACGTTGCGAGCGCCTCAACGCCGCGCTCTGCGCGGACGCCATGTTGAGCGACCGCGGCAACGTCCTGGCCTCGCCGGTGGCGGGCGCCGGCATAGGCGTGCCGCGCATCCACCGTCTGTTCATCCGCGCGGCCAAGGCCGGCACCACCAGCCAGTCGGAAATGGTGGGTAGCGTGGCCCGCGAATTGGTGGGCGCCGAAGCCTGGATGCATAAGAACGGTGAACTACCGACGATCTCCGACGCGCTGACGGCAAGCCTAACGCAGGATTTCGCGGGTTTCCGGAGCTGCGAAAAGCTCTATCGCTCGCTGCGGCTACTGTGAGTCGGGAGACCATCCTCTGCGGGTGACAAACCCGAGCGCGCTTGTTACGAGGCTCCCGCTCTTCGCTGTCTAAGGTTGTTCCTGGTGCTGTCACTTCAAAAAAAGGCCAAGCGTGGCGTTGCTGTGCCGGCGCCGTCGTCACAGGCTCTGCTCGTGCTCGGCATGCATCGCAGCGGAACCTCGGCGCTGACGGGGATGCTCGAGCTGCTCGGCATCACGCTGGCCGGGGAGCTGCTCGCCGAAGAGTCTTACAACGAAAAGGGCCTGTTCGAGAACAAGCGCATCAACCTGTTCCACGAGCGCCTGCTGGGAGAGCTGCAATCGAGCTGGGACGATCCGCTGCCGCTCTCTCCCGACTGGCTACGCTCGGCGACCGGAGCCGCCGCGCTCGCCGAAGCCCTTACGATCATCGAAGAGGATCTGGTCAGCGCGGCGCAGCTGTTCGCCGTCAAGGATCCGCGCATGTGCCGCTTTCTGCCGCTCTGGCAGAAAGCGCTGGAAGCGACCGCGGTGCAGCCGGCGGCGCTGCTCTGCCTGCGCCATCCCGACGAAGTCAGCGCCTCGCTGCAGCGGCGGGACGGTTTCCCTCGGCTGAAATCGCTACTGCTCTGGCTGACCTACAGTCTCGACGCCGAGCATGGGACGCGCCAGATGCCGCGCAGTGTCGTCCTCTACGACGATCTCCTAGCGGATTGGCGCGTAACGGAACGCCGGATCGCGACGGATTTGAATCTCGTCTGGCCGATCGAGCGCGTGCGCGTCGAGCACAAGCTCGACGACTTCCTGAGTTCGGATCTGCGCCATCATACCGCGCGCATCCGGACCGCCGATGGCAACGACCCTCTCCACCAGCTCTGCCTTTCGGCGTGGCAGATCCTGCGGGACATGCAGAATTCTCCCGCCGACACGTCCCATCAAAAAGCGCTGGACGCGATCCGCGAGCAGCTGAACCACGCGGGAGACCTGCTAGGGCCGCTCGTGAGCTGGGGCCAGCAGACCCATCGATCTCTCGGCAAGGACCTGGCCGATGCGCGCTGGATGGAAAACGAGCTGCGCAAATCGCTGGGCGAGCTGGAGCAAAGCCGCGCCGAGGTCACGCAAAACTGGCAGAACGACAACCAGCGTCTTGAGAGCGAGCTCAAAGCAATCGAGCTTGAGCGCGCGCGCGAGCAGGCCGATCTCGCCGACAAGCTCAGCGCGATGGAACGAGATCTCGAGCTTCGCCAAGCCGACCTCTCGAAGAGCGACATCAAGGCCCGCGCGCTTGCTGAAAACATTCGCATCATCGAACTTGCCAAACGCGAAACTGAGCTAAAGTCTGAGGATCTCGCAGCAAAAATAACCTCGCTCGAGCAGAGTGTTCAATCCGAGCGCGAACGAAACGCTCTATTGGCCGCCCAGATCACACGTGAGCGTGTCGAGCGCGGAGTCGTTCAAACTCCTGCCCCGACTGCATCCACCAGCGCTCATGCAGTTTCCGCCTCGCCGACGTCGCTGACCTCGGCTCCAGTCCAGCTTCAGTCAGAGAGAGCGGAGCCAATGCGCCCCGAAAAGTTCATGCGGAATGCCCTCCCCGCCCTCAAACAGTCCGCGCGGCGGCTCCCGATTCTGCGTCGTTTCGCTCGGTCGAAAAACTCCGAGATCGTTACACTCCTGCGCAGCTCACCGCTTTTCGATAGCCGGTGGTACCTGGAAACCTATCCTGACGTCGCCGCAACCGGCGCAGATCCGGTCGAACACTACGTGGAGCACGGAGCGGCCGAGGGGCGCGACCCAGGGCCCTCGTTCAACGCGAAACTTTATCTGGCGCGGTATCCCGACGTCGCGGCTTCCAACGCGAATCCGCTGCAGCACTATATTCTACACGGCAGTCTCGAAGGACGCGTGACGGTGTCGTACGCTGTTTCCGAAGCCTCGGACAAGCGACAGGCCGCCTCGATCGTTCAGAATCGATTTTCGAATTTGCGCCCGTTGCCGCTTTATCGGATCGCCTCGCCGGTCAAGCGGTTGACAATGGTGACTGACAGCATCAATGCCGGCAGCCTTTATGGGGGTGTTGGAACAGCCATGATCGTGGCTGCGAAGCTGGCGCGGTTGCTCGGGCGGCGTCTTAGGATCGTGACGAGGACCGAGGCCCCGCTGCATGCGAATTTCGGGAACATTCTGAGGATTCAACAGATAGCATTCGACGAGAATGTCGAGTTTGCTTTCGCCGACGTCAACGATCCCAACTGCAGCATCGACAGCGTCGATGACGAACTGTTTCTGACGACGTCATGGTGGACGACGTATTCCGTTAAACGAGCGGTCGCTCCAGAGAAGATAATCTATCTCCTCCAAGAAGATGAGCGCATGTTCTATCCTCTCGGAGACGATTATCTGCGTTGCCATGAAACTATTTCGGACCCGAATATCCGCTATCTCATTAATTCCAAGCTCCTGTTCGATACATTGACGGACGATGGTTTTGATCATCTTCACCGCAAGGGCGCTTATTTTGAACCGGCTTTCCCTTCAGAGCATTACTTCTGGTCCGATAGCGAGGGCAGCACGGACAAGCTGAATCTGTTCTTCTATGCCCGGCCCCATAATGTCCGCAATCTCTATTATCGCGGCTTGGAGGTTATCGACGCTGCGCTGAGCAGGGGGATCATCGACCCTTCAAAGTGGAACATCAACGTCGTCGGCAAGGATCTTGGCGACCTCGTCTTCGCGGGCGGAGTTAAGCCGACCGTCCGGCAAAACATGACGTGGCAGGAATATACCGCGCTCATGCGAGCCACCGACTTGGGTCTCTCGCTGATGTATACGCCGCATCCGAGCTATCCGCCGCTCGATCTAGCGGCTTGCGGTGCGGTCGCGGTCACGAACCAGTTCGCGCGGAAGACGTCGCTGAGTCGATATTCGGATAACATCATCTGCGTACCCTCGACTCTCGACGGCCTCCTCGACGGGCTTCGATCGGGCGTTGAGCTCGCGTCCGATCGCAGGCGCCGGCGGGCCAACTACGACGCAAATACGCTCAATCGCGATTGGGATGCCGCCTTGGATGACGCGTTGGCGACGGTTGCCGGGGGCATCTAATGTTCACTAACCTGCCCCAGGCTGCGAAGTACAACAATCCATGGGACATATCGCTCGACGCTCGTCGCAGCAGCCTCGTGCGGAGATCTGTTCGGGTTGCTTACTATTACGACACGCCCGACAATAGTACGTTCCGTTACCGTGTCTACAACATGGTTTACGTCTTGAATAGCCTTGACAGCAGGGTATCTGCTTCATGGTTTCATTCTGGTGATGGAGATTTCCTAGATACTCTGCCCGATATTGCAGACGTTATCGTTATCTGCAGAGCTCGATACGACCATCACCTTAGCCGTCTCATCACGCGCGCCCGTCAATTGGGCAGGCGGGTCCTCTTCGACTGCGATGATTTGGTCTTCGATCCCTCTTATGTCCATTTGGTTCTGCAGTCGCTGGATCAGGATTTCTCCAATCCGGCGATTTGGGACTTCTGGTTCGCCTATGTCGGACGAATGAACGCTGCAATGCAGCTCTGTGACGACTTGATCGTTACGAACCAGTTTTTGGCCGACCAGGCAAAGCGGGTTTTCTCTGGGAACATCCATATTGTCCCGAACTTCCTGAACGACGAGCAGATGAGCTACTCCGAGACAATCCTCGAAGGAAAGCGGGCAGCAGCCTATAGCTCTGCCGATGAGCGCATTCATCTCGGATATTTTAGTGGCTCGCCGAGCCATAATCGCGATTTCGAGATCGCGGCGTCCGCCTTGGCGGAACTCATGGACAAGGACCCGCGCCTACACGTCCGGATCGTCGGCTTCTTGGATGTCAAGGGTCCGGTGCAGCGTCACATGGATCGCATCGAGCGTCATTCCCTGCAGGATTTCGTCAATTTGCAGCGACTGATTGGTGAGACGGAAATCAATATTGCGCCCCTACAGGACAATATTTTTACGAACTGCAAGTCAGAGCTGAAATATTTCGAGGCAGCGATCGTCGGTACCGCAACACTGGCAACCCCGACTTACACCTTTCGTTCCGGCATACAGCACAGAAAAACTGGCCTGCTCGTCAACGCACAAGATTGGAAAGATAGTATCTTGGAAATGGTCAGTAAACTCGACGATGATCGTGAAACGTATAAAAATTTAGTAGAGTTGGCACGTGATGACACCATCAGACGCTTCGCGTGGAACGAACAACTAGGGACAATCAAGCGAGCTTTAGGCTTTGATTGTGATTTAGGAGTTTGAGATAGAATCAGCGAGCGCGGCGAGTACCCCCCCGCGCGACATCTCTTTATAAGTCAGCTGGGCGACGTTCTGGTCCGCATCGCAGGATTAGCGTAAGCGCCCGGTCATGACCCGGCTTTTTGTCCGCCGCCGTTTTTGCCGTCAGCACGATTGGCTTTGTGCTCTCGGATGAAGTCGGCCAGGCCTTCGATGCCGAAGTCGGGGATCTGCTGCTCGTCGGAGCCGTAGACTCAAAGGCAGGCGTACTCTGGCTCCATGTTGATATGGCCCTCCCACAGCAGCTCGGCATCCTCACCGAACATTTCGGCGGCAAGCGGGACGGTATAGACCCGGGTGATCGCGGCCACGATCAGGCCGCCAGCTGGAGGGTTCGAAGAACCTCGCGCTTTTGACCATTTCGTGGTGATCTGAGGCGTTGGCGCGAGGGATGGGTCTATGGCTGGGATGCCGGGTTTCTTCGATGTCGATGAGCGATTGAAGCGTCTGAGCGAACTCGGCGATCAACTGGAGGCGTATGCGCGCGCCGTGGATTTCGAGGCCTTCCGCCCGGATCTGGAGCGGGCCCTGGCCTATTCGACCGGCGCCCAGGGAGGTCGGCCACCCTACGATCCAGTTCTGATGTTGAAGATCCTGGTGATCCAGGCGGCGAACGGGCTGTCGGACGAGCGGGCGGAGTTCCTGATCAGCGACCGGCTCTCCTTCATGCGCTTCCTCGGCCTGGGTCTTTCGGATCGCGTGCCTGACGCCAGGACGATCTGGCTGTTCCGGGAACGGCTGACGAAAGCCAGCGCGATCGAGGCGCTGTTCGCCCGTTTCGAGGCGATGCTGCGCGAGGCGGGCTATATCGCCATGGCAGGGCAGATCGTCGATTCCAGCCTGGTCGCGGCTCCTCGCCAGCGCAATACGCAGGAGGAGAAGCAGGAGATCAAGGCCGGGCGCATCCCTTCGGCCTGGAAGGAGCGGCCGGCTAAACTGCGGCACAAGGATCGTGATGCACGGTGGACGGTCAAGTTCACGAAAGCAAAGCCGCAGGCGGATGGTACGCTGCCGCCAGTCGATATCGCGATCCCGGCCTTCGGCTATCAGAACCATGTTGCGATCGACCGTGGGCATGGGCTGATCCGGCGTTGGCTGGTCACGGATGCCGCGGCCTATGAGGGGGCCCGCCTGCGCGAGGGCCTTCTCGATCCCGGCAACACGGCCCGCCCGGTCTGGGCCGACACGGCGTATCGCTCAGCCGCCAACGAGGCCTTCCTCGACAAGCACGGCTTCGTCAGCCGCATTCACCGCAAGAAGCCAAAGGGCAGAGCGATGCCGGCGGCGACGCGCCGGGCCAACAACGCGAAGTCGAAAATCCGCTCCCGCGTGGAGCATGTCTTCGCCGAGCAGAAGGTCAGGATGGGCCTGTTCGTGCGCACGATCGGCATCGCTAGGGCGAAGACGAAAATCGGCATGGCCAATCTCGTCTACAACATGCGCCGCCTCGTCTGGCTCACGCAGGTCGCGCCGGCATAGGGCTCGTCAGGGAGGCAATGTTCCCGCCGTCAGCGCCCATGCAGGGAGACCAGGCCGGCTGTCCCACCACTCAAGTCGCCCAGGAAGCCCTGGATACCGCCAGGTCTGGCTTCAAGAAGGAGTTCTTCGAACCCTCCAGCTTCTTGTTCATGTGGACGGTTGGCGAGCACCCTGAAGCGGCGACCATCCGAGATCGTGTCGGACAGAAAATCAAGGCTCCATCGCGCGTTGGCCCGATCAGGCACCAGCATGGGCCTGCGCGTGCCCAGCGCCCGTTTGCGGCCGCCGCGTCGGCGCACCTGCAACTTCTCCTCGCGATAGAGCCGTCGCAGCTTCTTCTGGTTCATCACGATGCCCTGGCGGTCCAGCATGATGTGGATCCTGCGATAGCCGAACCGCCGGCGCTCCGCCGCCACGGCCTTCATCGCCTCGCGCAACAGGGCATCGTCCGGCCGGGTGCTCGTGTAGCGCACCGTCGAGCGGTCGATCGTCAAGGCCAGGCACGCCCGACGCTGGCTCACTGCATGCACCGTGCAGGCATGAGCCACCGCCTTCCGCTTCGCATCGGGCGTCACCATTAATGGGATGGTCCGCCCCGTCTCCCCGCCTCATTCTGTCGAGGCATCGTGCGAAGAGGAGACCAGCATGACCCAGCGCAACAAGCCCCGTGACGCGGCTGTCTTCGGGATCGACATCGGCAAGAACACCTTCCACGTCGTCGGGCTGGACGGCACCGGGGCGCCAATCCAGCGCGCTACATTCCGGCGGGAGACGCTGCTGCAGTTCTTCGAGCGCGCAGCGCGGACCGTGGTTGGGATGGAAGCCTGTCCCGGCTCCCAGTGGCTCGCCCGCAAGCTGAAGGCTTTCGGGCACACGGTGCGCATCGTCCCGGCCAAGTTCGTGAAGCCGTACGTGAAGTCCAACAAGAACGACATCATCGACGCCGAGGCGATCGCCGAGGCCGTCACACGCCCGACGATGCGCTTCGTCGAGATCCGGTCACCGGAGCAGGTCGACCTGCAAGCGCTTCACCGCGTCCGCGATCGCCTCGTCGCCCAGCGCACGCGCGTGATTTGCCAGATGCGTGCCTTTTGCCTCGAGTACGGGATCGCGATGCATCAGGGAGCTGGGAAGTTCAAAGCCGACCTTCCCCGCGTGGTTGCCGACGAGGAGAATGACCTCAGCCCGGCGATGCGGCGTTTACTCACCGAGCTATTCGACGACGTCAAGAACCTCGAGGGCCGGATCAAGGAGGTCACCGGAGAGATCGAGGACGTCGCTGCGGCCGACGATACGGCGCGCCGCCTGATGACGGTGCCAGGCATCGGGCCGCTCGCCGCGACAGCTCTGCTGGCGGCGGCCGGCCGGGGTCTGCAGTTCCGCAAGGCCCGTGACATGGCGGCCTGGATCGGCCTCGTGCCGCGGGAGTACTCAACCGGCGGCAAGACGACCCTGCTAGGCATCAGCAAGCGAGGGAGCTCGTATCTGAGACGCCTCCTCATCCACGGTGCCCGATCGTGCATTCTCCATCTGGACCGGTCTCGCGATCGGCTCGGGAGCTGGATCGACGGCTTGCAGAGCCGGATGCACAACAACAAGGCCACCGTGGCGCTCGCCGCCAAGATGGCCCGCGTCGCCTGGGTGGTGATCACCAAGCCGGGCGCAACCTACGAGCGGCGTGGGCTGGTAGCAGCCTGACCTACGCCTTCGACCAGCTGCGAGGCACGGGATAGTGATGACGAGACAGTTGATCGGCGCACCGTAAACTCTGGGCAAAAAAGCGGGCTTCCAGCCCGAGCCAGTTATTCGAGAACGGGGCGCGCGGATCTCATCATGGCCTGGCTGCAAAAACAGCCCACTCGCGAGAGGCCGGATACATTTATGCAGACTGGATCGTCAGACCGAACCTGAACCTTGCAACGACGGGGCGGACCATACATTTTTTGCGGCGACATCCTTCAGGATCGCGTTGTCGAGCATCTGTTCGGCCAGCAGCTTCTTGAGGCGGGCGTTCTCATCCTCGAGGGTCTTCAGCCGACGCGCATCCGACACGTCCATCCCGCCATACTTCGCCTTGAACTTGTAGAACGTCGCCGAGGAGATGCCGTGCTTGCGGCAGACATCTGCCGTCGCAGCTCCAGCCTCCTGCTCCTTCAGCATCCCGATGATCTGCTCTTCCGTGAACCGTGAGGGGCGCATCGTCCGTCTCCGTGAGTGACGGACTCTACTCAAATCTGGAGGAAGATCAGGGTCTCAGGTCAGTTACGAGCCACTCGTAAAGCGGCGTTTCTCCGATCGGCATCATGTCGAGCAAGCAGTCCTTGGCGCAATGATTCTTATAGGGGGCGGGAGGCTTCCGCAGGACATCCCATCCTCATCGACAAGCCGCTGTTCATTCTGGAAATGGATTATGGGCGCGCTGCTAGTGAATGGTACCGCTACTCTTGATTCGGGCGAGGCGCTCGCCTTCATCGCGGGGCAGACCGCAGTCGTATTCGAAGATCGCGGCGCGCTCAGCTGAAGCGAGCACGAAATCCCCGCTGGCCAGCCGTACGGTGCACCAATCGTGCATCAGCCGCCAAACAGACAAAGAGAGTTACCAGCGCCCGTTTGCGTTTCGCGGCCGAGGTAGCCGATATGCCCTCCAAGCCCGCCAGCGGCCACGCCTGAGTCAGCGCGGGCATTCGAGGCAGCGAGCAACAGCATCAGCCTCTTACCCCTCTCGCGCCGCCTCACAGTCTGCGGGCTCACCCCACAGCGCCGCGCAATCTCTCGATCCGACAGACCGGACTTCCTTGCCGCTGTGCTGACGCAGCAGCTCTTCACGCCGCTCGGCTTTCGCCCGATCGCATGAACTGAACGACCTCACTCATGCCGCCCTCCGCTTGATCACGGTGACGGGAAAGCTCAGGACGTAGCGGGCGTGGGTGCCGGGGTATGGAATGGACCCTGATGCTTCTCATCGTGGGTGACGACGCCGACGCCGCCGCGCCGCAGCTTGAAAACGTGATGCGACCAGCGCGAGCCGGGGTGATCGATGGGCGTGCAGCCTTTCGAGCCGGCGGCTGATGAGGTTGTCCAAGGCCCAGGCGTCGCGGCCCTTGAAGGTCTTGGGCGACGGATCGCCCTCGACGGTGACAATGATGGTTTTCAGGTTTGCCGCCGTCAACGGCCCTCCTTCGGCCCAATCGAGGCGAGGCGGAGAACCGTGGCGGCATGCAGTTGGGGCAGGCCGAAGCACTGGCGCAGACGATTGACGAGAACAGCGGGGATCTTCGCCATCGAGCGGGAGATCAATGGCTGCAGCGCTGCTGTTCGTCTGGGTGCGCGCCAGGCTCAAAGCGTGCCGCTGCTGGCCGACCTCAAGGATTATCTGGCGGCCGGCATGGGCAGGATCAGCCGCAAGGGGGACATGGCCAAGGCCATCCGCTACAGCCTCAATCGCAGGCAGGCGCTCTGCCGCTTCACCGAAGACGGCCGTCTCGAGATGACCAACAATGCCGCCGAACGGGCGATCCGCCCCCTGGCCCTTGGACGACGCAACTGCACCTGGAGGGTTCGAAGAACCTCGCGCTTTTGACCATTTCGTGGTGATCTGAGGCGTTGGCGCGAGGGATGGGTCTATGGCTGGGATGCCGGGTTTCTTCGATGTCGATGAGCGATTGAAGCGTCTGAG
>Ga0209570_1001319_pt1 | contig 14348 bp, 12 predicted proteins | sample EBPBio172007_DNA_FD_185861 | JGI IMG/M metagenome (GOLD analysis project Ga0209570, IMG submission 185861) | Wastewater treatment Type I Accumulibacter community from EBPR Bioreactor in Madison, WI, USA - Reactor 1_9/17/2007_ DNA (SPAdes)... | ecosystem: Engineered > Bioreactor > EBPR >... | reverse complement strand
CCTGCGAGACGCGGCGGTCATCGTTCTCGCTCATGCACATCCCGACGACGAGACCTTGGCGACCGGCGCCTTGATCGCCGAACTCGTCGCGTCCGGGCACGAGGTCCACGTGGTGACCGCCACGCGCGGTGAGCGGGGCGAGTTGATGCCGGGCGTCACGGACGTCGAGCCGGGCTCCCCGGCGTATGCCGCGTGGCGCGAGAATGAGCTCGCCGCCGCACTTCGGGCACTGCGCGTCGAGCACCACGCCTACCTGGGCGCAGTGGCCGCGCAGTCCGGGCAATCGGCGCGGGCGACGGGCTCTGCTCGCGTCTATCGCGACTCGGGCATGGAGTGGATCCGGGAGGGTCTGGCCGGACCAGCTGCGGACAGTGGTCCGGACTCCTTCACGGCGGCACCGGTGGCGGAAGCGGTCGACGACCTCGCGGCATACCTGCAAGGGGTGGGGGCCGACGTGGTGGTGACCTATGACGCGGGCGGTGGTTACGGACACCCGGATCACGTGCGGATGCACGAGGTGACGCGGCGGGCGGCGCAACGCTGTGATGTCGCGATGATCGAGGTGATCCCGCCCGGGCGGGAGGTCGACGGTGATCCCGCAGCCATCGTGTGGCGCAACCTGGCTCGTCACCTGGACGTCGTGCACGAGGCGCTGCGTGCCCACGCGACGCAGGTGCGGGTGGACGATGGGGAGGTCGTGCACGTGGGTGGCCAGCGCGAGCCGATCGTCACGAATGTCGGTGTGCGCGTGGTGAATTCGCGTTAGCGTGCAGCGGCGATGATCTCGAGGGCACGGAGTCGGTCTTGGAGTCCGATGGCCTGATTGGTGACCATGACCTCGTCGGGGTCGGTGAGGCCGGCGAAGTCACTCAGGCCCCGAGCCACGGCCGTGGTGTCGCCCACGATCGTGTGGCGCATCATGTGGCGTGCCTGCGCACCGCCCGGGCCCGCGACGAGGGCCTCGAGCTGGTCGTCCGTGAGGTCCTTGCCACCGGGGACGAACCGGCGGACGCGGGAGCGGATCACTCGGTCGAGGGTCGCCCGGGCGTGCTCGGGGTCGTCGGCGGCAATGACATTGCAGGCGGCAATGACGTAGGGGTGCGGATTCGCCTCTGAGGGTTGGTAATTGGCACGGTATGCCGCGATTGCCTCCTCGAGGGCGTCCGGCGCGAAGTGGCTGGCGAACGCATAGGGGAGGCCCAATTGTGCCGCGAGCTGGGCACCGAAGAGGCTGCTGCCGAGGATGTAGAGGGGCACCTTGGTGCCGCGGCCAGGAGTGGCGTGGATGCCGGCCGCCGCGAGGCTCGGATGGTCGTCGGCGAGGAACGCCTGGAGCTCGACGACGTCCTCAGGGAAGCGATCGCTGGCCCTCGGGTCCCGACGCAGTGCCTGCCAGGTGCGTTGGTCGGTGCCCGGGGCACGGCCGAGACCCAGGTCGATGCGGCCGGGGTGGAGCGCGGCGAGGGTGCCGAACTGCTCGGCAATGACGAGCGGGCTGTGGTTGGGGAGCATGATGCCGCCGGCGCCGACGCGAATTGTCGTTGTCGCAGAGGCGATGTGGCCGATGAGGACGGCCGTCGCCGCGCTGGCGATCGAGTCCATGTTGTGGTGCTCGGCGAACCAGATGCGCTCGAAGGCGCCTGTCTCCTCGGCCTTGCGCGCCAGCGTCGTGCTGTCGGAGAGCGCCTCACCCACGGTTTGGCCCTTGGCGACGAGGGCGAGGTCGAGGACGGAGAGACGGGGGTTGGGCACGTCGTCGATGGTATGCCGGGTTCAGTCAGAGGCGTTATGCCCTGAGCGAAACTGCTGCGGGACAGCAGAATTGCCTGCCCTCTTCGGTTGTGATCGAACGTGTGTTCGAGTATCGTGAGGTATGACCTCGACCCCCGTTCCTGCTGCTGGTGGGGGTGTGGCGTGCCCGGTGGGGCGGGACTGGTCGCTGGTGTCGCTGGAGGCGAAGTTGGATCGGTTGGTGGCGTTGCAGGAGGCCGCGAACCGGGTCGAGGCCGAGAAGGTCGAGGTGTTGGCGGCGATCGCGGTGGACCGGGACCGGCGGATCCTGGCCGACTGCCCCGACGAGGACGACACCGAGGCCGGCACCCATGGCCGGTTGGAGGACTGGTCGGATGCGCCCGAGCTGGTCGCGCCCATCCTGGGCGTCTCCCTCGGGGTCGCGACCGGACGCCTGCACACCGCGGTCGGGCTGGTCCAGCGTGCGCCCGCCCTGGTCGCGGAGATGGCCGCAGGCCGGTTGGACGGGTACCGGGCCTCGATGGTCCACGCCGACCTCGCCGACGCCCCGGCCGCGGTCGAAGCCGCGGTGGTCGCCCGCCTGGTCGGGCACGCCAGAAAGGTCGGTGGCTGGGTGGAGCCGGTCGGGCCGCTTCGGCGTCGGACCAGGACCATCGTGGCCAGGTGCGCACCCGACCTGCCCGTTGCCGGCGCGAGAGCCGACCGCCGCGACCGCGGGATCGATGTCCGAGGACTCAGCGAAACCCTGGATGAGTGGACCTGGCGGGTCCCGGTCGAGGACTCGCGCCTTGTGCGCGCCGCCGTCGAGGAACACGCCGGCGTGCTGCGATCGGAGACTCAAGACCTGAGCGTTCCCCAATCCCGCAGCGACGCCCTCACCGCCTTGGTCCTGGACCACACGAAGGTCACCGTGCACCTGCACGCCGCCGTTCCAGCCGACGACACGGCATCGGACCTGGTGCGCCTGACCGGGTTCGGCGCCACCGACACCACCCTGGTCCCCACCACCTGGCTACGCGACGCCCTCGACACCGGCCGCGCTGTGATCGACCAGCCCCTGCTGTGCGACCCGAACACCGGCGCCCTGATCGCCGGAGACATCACCCGCGGGTTCCGACCCTCCACCCGCCACCCGACCCCCTGCACCACCACCCACGGAGCCACCACCGCGACCGACGTCGACCCCCGCTACCGCATCCCCGCCGCGATCCGCCGATTCATCGCGTTCCGCGACAAAACCTGCCGCTTCCCCGGCTGCTCCATCTCCACCACCTTCTGCGACCTCGACCACGTCACCCCCTGGCCCCACGGCCCGACCTCACCGCACAACCTCATCGCCTTGTGCCGCCGACACCACCGACTCAAGCAAACCCCCCACTGGAACGTCCGGCTCCTGCCCGACGCCACCACCGAATGGACCACCCCCTACGGGACGACCATCACCACCAGCCCCGTCAACCTCCTCAACACCATCCCTCCAGCCCCCAACCTCGCCGCCCTGCCCCCCGACCCAGCCGTCGATGACCCTCGCCACGAGCCCGACCAGCCCGACCTCCGCGACCTGCGAGACCTCAGCCCCATGGAACGTCACCTCACCGAACTGCTCACCGCAGCCTGAGCCCCTTCGACGGCCACGGTGCTCGAGGGCGACCCCGCCCGGGGCACCATCACGGGCGCCATCGGCGCCCTCACGGGGTATGCCGTGTGCCTGCAACTCTTCGGGTCGGCCGGGCGGGGCGACGGTGCTCGCCTGTGCCCTCGCAGCGCTCGTCGCGTGCACAGTCTCCCTCGACCAAGTCGATCCGCCAGAAGGACCCCGACAGCCAGGTGTCGAGCACCGTCGGCATCGCTGCCCGCGCCTGGCCGCTGCTCTTCCCCGAGGCCGACATCCCCGAGGGACTCACGGCCTTCGAGGCCATGAGCGACGGCGACCGCTCCTTCCCGAGCACCCCGGGTGACCTCTTCGTCATGGTGAAGTCGAGCCGCATTGACCTGGCCCTCGAGGTCGGGAAGTACCTCATCCTCGGGTTCGCCCCGATCGCGGACTGCGTCGAGGACCAGCGTGGCTTCAAGTACCTCGACGACCGCGACCTCATCAACTTCGTCGACGGCACGGAGAACCCGCGCGGCACCGAGCGGGCGGCGGCAGTGCTCGTCCTGAGCGGCACGTATGCCGGGGGAACGCATCTCCTCATCCAGACCTACCTCGACCGCCAAGCCGAGTGGAATGCCCTGACCATCGAGGACCAGGAGGGCGTCATCGGCCGCACCAAGTTCGACGACATCGAGATCCCCGACGCCGAGAAGAAGCCCTTTGCGCACAACGTGAAGAGCAAGGTCGAGATCGACGGCACCGAGATCAAGATGTTCCGTCAGAATCGCGCCATCGGCACCGCCAAGGAGCACGGCACGATGTTCGTCGGGTTCGCTGCCGAGGCGTCGACGCTCACCACCTCCTTGCGCCAGATGATCACAGCTGACGCCGACGGCAACTACGACCACTTGCTCGACTTCGTGACCGCGACCACCGGTGCGATGTATTTCGTTCCGCCCCAGGCATTTCTGGACGCCATCACCGGTTAGGCGAGCACCTCGCGCAGCAGGCCACCCATGGCCGTGACACCTGCGACCAGCCGATCATCCGGCACCCCGGAGAAGCTCATCCGGGCATGGTTGACCTCGGTCTCGGTCGCGAAGAAGGGGGCGCTGGGCACGAGGATCACGCCCGCGCGCGGGATGAGGTGATCGCGCTGGAAGGCAGCCGTGTCGAGGCCCTCGGGGAAGGTCACCCAGGTGAAGAGCCCACCATCGGGCCTGGTCCACCGCACTCCGGCGGGGAAGTGCTCCTCGATGCTGGCGAGCATGAGGTCGCGCTGGTGGCGATAAGTCGGGAGCATCCCGGCGATGTGGGCTTCGATGTCGAATCCGGAGAGGTATGCCGCGGCCGCCCGCATGTTGAGCGTCCCGTTCTGGGTGTCGGCGGCGAGCTTGAGCAGACTGAGCTTCTCGCGGATCTCGGGCTCGGCGAGCACCCATCCCAGGCGCAGGCCGGGCGCGAGAATCTTGGAGAAGCTCCCGAGGTGGATGACCCGCCCACTGGTGTCGAGGCTCTTGATGCTGGGCAGCCGCTCCCCGTCGTAACGCAACTCGCGGTAGGGCGTGTCCTCGAGGACCATGACGTCGAACTCGTCCGCCAACTCCACCAGTCGGCGGCGCCGCGCCAGGCTCATCGTGCGACCGGTCGGGTTCTGGAAGTCGGGGACGGTGTAGATCAGCTTGACCGGCTGCGTGGTCCGCAGCACCTGCTCGAGCGCGTCGGTGTCCAGACCCTCGTCGTCCATCGGCACCGACTCGTAGGCCGGTTCGCAGGGATTGAAGGCAATGAGCGCACCCAGGAAGGTGGGGCGTTCGCAGACGATCACGTCGCCGGCATCGATGAAGAGTTTTGCCACCAGGTCGAGACCCTGCTGACCACCTTGGGTGATGAGCACGTCGTCGGGGGCACACGGCATACCGTCCGCGGTGAGCCGCCCCGCAACGAGGGCTCGCAACTCGGGCGTGCCGTCCGAGGCGGTGTACTGCAGCGCCGACGCATTCGCCGGCGTGAGCAGTTCGTCGTAGATCTTGTGCAACTGCTCGATGGGGAAGAGCGTGGGATCGGGGTAGCCGCCGGCGAAGGACGTGATCCCCGGCCGACCGGCCAGGGCGAGGAACTCACGGATGGCCGAGGGCTGCACCCGCTCGGCGCGGCGCGCGAAGCGGGTCATGAGAAGTGGTCGAAGAGGGAGGAGCCACCCAGGATCGTCTGCTGCAGCGCGGACTCGCGGTCCTCGATCTCGCGCGCCCGCGGAAGCGCCGCCTCGAACTCCTGGGCGGTCCCCACGACCAGCCCGTCGTCGTCGCCGACGATCAGGTCGCCGGGCGCCACGCGGACGCCGCCCATGTCGAGCACCGGGTTGGCGACCGGCTCGGCCGTCGCGGCATACGCATTGGGTGCAAAACCGCTGGACCACACCGGAATCGCCAACTTCGCGACCGTCGCCGTGTCCCGGGTTCGACCGCTCACGACGAGGGCCGCGAGCCCACGACGCTGCGCCTCGGAGGCGAAGAGTTCACCCGCCACGGCTCGCTCCCCGTCGCTCGCATCGACGACGAGCACATCGCCGGCCTCCGTGGTGCGCAGCGCGGCGATGACCGGCCGGAGGTCACGATCGGCGCGAGCGGTGACCACCCGCCCGGCGAACCGGCGCCCCGGCACGATCGGCCGGATCTCGTGCGGCAGCACGCGGAGCGCAGGCGCGGCATCGATCAGGCTGGTCGTCGAGAGGGTTGCCAGCGTGGCGAGGAGGGCGGCGGGCTCGGGGGTCATGCCTCACGCTAACCAGTGGAGGCCTCAGTCGGCGAGGTACCACGGCTCCCGCGACAACCCGGTCGGGAGCTTGGACTTCCAGTGCGAGACATAGATTCGCGTCAGTGGCGGCGCATCGCGTCGGCATGCCACAGCTCCTGGAGCCCGGTCGAGGTCCATGCTCAGGGATCGACCACCCCGCCGCCTGATGCACGTATCAGGGGCAACTCCCCCGCCTCCTCACCACTGCCGCGCCCGATCTCCGGGTACGGGACACCATGATTCAAGGGGGATGGCCATGGGATGGATCGGCATCGAATGGGTCAAGAAGTACAACGGACTCTCGGGCAATCTGACCAACACCAAGACGCAGGCGGAGGGCTTCTACAACACGCTCTCAGCCGTGCGGCGCTTCAACTGGGGCGATGACGCGGCCTGGGACGTGGACTTCGAACAGCAGGGTCGCGGCACGCCGAGCGCCGGTAACGACACGACCTGGGCGGACAACGTCGACGCAGTCTTCTTCTCGGGCCACGGCAGCCAGGGGGGATTCCACTTCGGCCGGAAGGTCGACAACTCCGTCGCGAGCAACACCGAGATCATCTGGGGGGATCGGGACCTCGAGTTCGTGGCGCTCGATGCCTGCCTCGTGCTCGAGGAGAAGGGCGTCTTCGACCGCTGGGGTTGGCCGGTCTTCCGCGGTCTGCACCTGCTGTGCGGCTTTCACACCGTGACCGCGGACGAGTCCAACCGGGGTCGGCTCTTCGCGCAGTACCTCAACGCCGGCCGCACCGTCCGTCAGGCGTGGATCCGCGCCGCGCAGGACACCGAGGGATCGGCCACCCAGTGGGCCTATCTGCGCGCCGACGGCAACCGCAGCGACACCTACAACGACCACTGGTGGGGCAAGGGATCCGTGGGCAACGACCCGACCAACCCGACCACCCTCTGGTACGCGCGCGGCGCGTGCTGACCACCACCACAACGTTTCAGCAAGGAGACCGTCATGCCTGTCACCATCAACCTCCCGAAGCTCCGGCTCCCGGATGCCTACCCACTGCTCACCTCCGTGACCAAGCCTTGGGACGAGCACGAGCTCGCCGAATTGGGCGAGCGCCTCGGCGGCGTGCGCCTCGAACGAGAAGGCCTGTGGCACACCGGTCGCAGCGATCTTCACCTCGTCGAGGTGTATGCCGCGAGCCGCTCCTTCCGCCTCGAGCTCCTCGCCAGTGACGAGCTCGACGGAGCCGCCGATGTCGGCGTCGAGCCGGACAAGGCTCGCGCCATCGCCGAGGACTTCCTGGCCCCCTTCCGCCCGGACGGTGGCGACCTGACGCTCCGCGACATCTCGGACGCGATCGTCGTGGTCAGCGAGTCGCCGAAGGCGGACCCCCGCCGATTCGTCACCGCCACCGAGGTGTCCTTCGGCTTCAGCCGTGGCGCCATCGGCTTCGTCGGTCCGGGGGCCAAGGCCCGCGTGTCGGTGCGGCCCGACGGGAATGTGGCTGCGGCATACCGGTTCTGGCGCGATGTGGAGGAGCGCGGCAGCGTCCCCGCTCGAAGTGCCGACGAGATCGCCCAGGCGTTCGGTACCTCCCCGACCTTCGGGCGGCTGACCGACGACCTCTTGAAGGTCGAGATCACGTCCGCCGAGGCCGGCCTCTTCGCGCTTCCGCCGACCGAGGTTCAGGACGTCTTCCACCCGGCCCTCGAGCTGCGGGGGACCCTGACGACCGAGGACTCCTCGGTGGGCTTCTGCACCTATGTCTCGGCTGTCGACCCTCGCCGGATGGTCACGGAGCGCCACGAGGCACGTCGCCGCAGCCCTGCACCACCCGAGCTGGTTGCCTGATGCGGTGGGTCGGCGAGGTCGCCGACCCACCGAGTCACTTCACCGGCGGGAGGAGCTGGTAGACGACGAGGAGTTGAGGCGTGGTGTCCTTGGCCATCTCCTGCTCCACCGTGCGGTCGGGCCCGTTGCGGATCGACACGCTGATGACGGTGCGACCGGATTGGACCGACAGGTCGCGGGTGGCGCCGACGCCGACGTTGGGCCACAGAGTGACCGTGGCATCCGGCAGAACATCGTGCTGCCAAGCGTCAGCGGCGGCCTCGTCAGCAAGGTCGACCCGGCCTACAACCACGCTGTGCAGGCGTGCTTAGGTTCCAGCCGCAGTACCTGGCTACGGTGCCCTCTTAGGGCGGGAGCTCACCCTCGCCTCAGCCGCACGTACCAGCCCCAACAAACAACAACACCCGGACCTTGAGGGTCCGGGTGTTGCCGATGTCCTGAGACATCACAGCGTGGGTAGTTCCCAAGACCCACTGACGTGCAGATTCGGTTGTGCGGTGCGGCGGCCTAGCACAGCGGGCCGCACCGAACAGGCACACCCAACACGGGCACCTGTCTCGGCGCTCAAAGTCGCGTCACTCCGCCCAGATTGGGTCACGACTGGTTCGCGAGTCGGAGTGCGTCTCGGCCAAGATCGAGCCATGTCGAATCGCGACGTGTTGACGGTTGCGTGTGGCGAGCTCACGGATACGCATCGCAGGATCTCGTGTGCGGCGGCAGACACCCATGCTGGGTACCGCGCGAATGGATAATCTGCAGGGAGAATGCGTCCCGTGACGAGTGGATATCTGCCGGCTACAGCCGCCGTGACGTCGTTGGCGTGGCCTTCGATCGATGACAGGCTGAGCGGTCTTGGCGTGCCGTCGACACTCCGCGCCGAACTGCGCTCGGAGGTGATCGGCAATTGGCTCGCGATGCTGCTCTACGGCAGTTGGGCGCGGGGGGACGCAAACGCTGAGTCAGACATTGATGTCCTACTCCTCGATGCGGGCTCCAACCTCCAGTCACGCCGCCACGAACACATCAGTGTCGCTCGGTACGGCATCCGGGACGTGTCCAATCTGTCCGGGACGCTGTTCGGATACCACCTAGTTCGTGATGGCCTCGTCCTCCATGACACGGACGACCAACTGGCGGGCGCTCTCGCTTCGATTGAGGCGCCTGAGCCAGGCTCGGTCATTTCAAGGGTTCGCTCGTTGGCCGCGGTACTTGATGTATCGGAGGCAGACCGCGGAAAGTACATCGAGGGACTGACGAAGGTCGGACGATACCTATTGCGTACAGCGCTGTATGCGCAGGCGTTGGATGCGGGGAGGCCATGTTTCTCGGTCCGAGAGATCGCGGAGCGCAAGCATGACCCGGCCTTGGTCTATGTACTCTCCTCGCACGCGGCGGTTCGGCCCGCCGCCAGTCTCGAGGTCTTCAGCGAACTCTGCGGACGTCTGGCAGCCGCCGTCGGGCAACTTGCGCCAAACGCCTATGGCAGCCTCCACGGGCTCATCGAAGAGTCGTGGACCCACGATCGCGAGCTGTCGAACTTCGCGACTCTCATCCTTGCTGGTGAGGAAGATGAGTTGCCCTACGACGAACTGCCCAGGGTGACTCTGTGACCGGCCAGACCGGATTCATTGGGGATGTTCATGGCCTTATGGATCCGTTGGTCAGACTCGTCGAACGAGCGCGAGACGAGGCCGTTGCCCTCGTCTTCCTCGGCGACTATGTCAACCGAGGTCCGCAATCCAGCCAGGTTCTCGAGTACCTCGTCGAGCTACAGCACGACCTTGGACGCCGTGCACATTTCCTGCGCGGCCATCACGATGAAGCCTTCCTCGCTGCCATCGACGACGGCCGAACCGACCGATTCCTACGGATGGGCGGCGCCGCGACGCTGAGCAGCTATCCCCGGCACGATGCCGACGGCACGATCCTCCCCTTGCATCAGCGCGTCCCAGCGGCGCATCTCGAGTTCCTACGCAACCTCGATCAGTCGTTCAGCATGGCCGGCTGCTTCGCTACCCATAGTGCGAGCGACGCCAAATCCCTGCCGCCCGAGACCTTCGGCGTGTTCGGCCACCGTCTCCTCCCCGACGGCGTGCCGCAGATCAACGAGTCGCGCGCGCTCATCGACACCGGATGCGGCACGCTGCCCGAAGGACGGCTCACCTGCTTCCTGTGGCCGAGCAGGACCTGGTTTCAGGCTCCCTGAACTTTGCTCTTGAGGTTCTCGAGATCGCTACGAAGGCCAGCATCCGACGCGTCGGCGACGGCCACGACGGCAGCGGCGAGCAACGTGGCGGCAGCAGGGTCGCTGGCACGCCACGCATACTCGGCGCGCAGAAGAGCGGAGATGGCGGCGCCCTGAACGTCGCCGGTCGACTCGGCAATCTCCTGTAGCGCAGTGATGAGCTCAGTGGCCTTATCCAGTTGTCCGGATTGCAAGAGACACCGCGCCTGCAGGCCGCGGACGATGCTCAGGCCCTTCTGGTTACTTAGTTGCTCGTTGATCTCGATGGCGGATTCGAGGAGCGGTTCCGATTCAGAGTGCTGGCCGAGTCGGATGAGAGCCTCGGCTTGGCCGGCGAGTGCATTCGCACATAGGTGCTGGTCTGAATCGTCCCGGATCAAGCCAAGCGCCGTGACAAAGTACGAGACGGCGTCATCGTAGTTGGACTGCTGGAGATGGAACCGGCCCAAGTTGATAGCCGACTGCGCCCGCTGATCCGGAGTGCCAATCTCTTCCCGGAAAACGTGCGCCTGCTCAAACTGGGTCCGCGCCGCATCGATCTTCCCGGCTCGCAGCAGCGAGTGGCCGTAGTTGTCGCGTGCGTAGCAAAGTTCCTCCGGGATCGGCGCGCGCGCGGTCTCGGCCGTTCTCACCGCCTCGCTCAAGGTTTGAATTGATGCGCCCAAGTTCCCAAGATGTCGCTGCAAGACGCCAATGTTCGACATTGCTCGCACTCGAAGTGCTGCTGCCTCGCTTGTCTGGGACGCCAAGAGGCCACCATCCGCGACAACCTGGCGGTTCAGTTCCATCGCTCGATCCGCGCGGCCGGTACGTCGCATGAACTGCCCGAACTCCAACAGAGTTTCCGGGTCGTCGTTGACTGTCGCGGCCGCGTAGTCGGCCTCAGCCTGCGTGAAGAGTCTCTGATGGGTGTACGACCGAGCAGCCTTTAACAGTCCAGCCCCATCCAATTTCCGAAGGGCTCCTGTGTCGATCGTGCCAGGGGACAAGTCGACTACGACCGGGGTTTTGGCACCGTCGTCCTGAAGCCACTCGCGCATCTTCCTGGCGATCTTGTGACGGAGGGAGGCCTCGGAGTCGAACGTCTCGAACATCAGCCCCCTGCTGTTCGGCTGCTCCAGCATGGAGCGGAAGGTCAGAACCTTCTTCAGGTCGTCGCCCGGGTCACGCATCCGCGCCGCTTCGATGTCCTTGAAGAGAACGAGCATGTCGCGCATTTCGCTCTTGGCATCTGCGAGCAACTCCACGGCCCGATAGAACTCCTCCTCGGTTCCGGAGGTGTACTTGCTGTCCTCGGAGGTCGGTGAGCCCCAACGGTCATGGAACATCACGACGGCGTAGTCGCATCCGTCCATGCGTGGGTTGATTCGGCCCTGCGCCCGTCCTACCCCGCCCGCAACGTCTTCCCAGGCGTGTACATAGAAGAATGAGAGGGGCTGCAGAGCCGCGGACTCGTTGTGCTCGCGGAAGACGTCCCGGCAAGCCTCGCGCTCAGGTTCGAGACCCCCTGGAGACGCTAGAAAGACCTGGCGGCACGTCACGTCCTTGAGCACACGGGAAATGTATGCCAACGGCGACTGCCGGAGTGGGGTGTTCATCGGCATCCGTGAATTTCCGCCGCGTCAGCTCGCCCAGATTGAGCGCGTCGGCCGCGATCCTCACGGACAGTGTCGTCAGCCAAACGAGACGCGGCATCTGGCGACGGCGCCCACGACTGCACGGACTCCGTCTCGGAGTCGATCCAGTAGACGGGAACGAGCTCGTGCCGCCGCGCCAGTAGCGCTCGATCGCCTCCTGGAACCAGTCTTCGTCCACAAGGTCCGCGTGGTCGCTCACGATGACCTGCATCCGGGGGGCGAGCTCGTTCACGACGTCGCGCCTCACCTAGAACATCGCGAGGACCGCCACGCGGTCGGCGTCATTCACGGCCCCGGCGTCCTTCGCCGCGTACGAGGTCGGCGCAGGCCTGCCCGGATTCAGCCCCGAAGGCGCCTGTACGCCTGCCAACGGCCCGACGGCATACGAAATCGACGTCAGCCAAGGTCCAAGCGGCCCCGCGACCCCCGGAACGACGAAACTCCCGGCCGGATCATGTCTGGCCGGGAGTTTCGGTAAACCCAAACAGGTAATTCAGGGAACTACCCCAGAGTGCGCAAGGGGGTGTTGAGTCTCAGGACATAGGCAACACATGTCTCAAGACATAGGCAACACGTTCAAGTTCAGACTCGGGCGTGTCCAAGGCCAAGTTGATCATCACCGCCGTGACCATCCAGAAGCTGTCCCAAGCCCAGACCGCGCGCCGGTACGGCCTGTCCCGCTCTCATGTTTCCCGGGTGATGGCCCGCTATCGAGCCGAGGGCCAGGCAGCCCTGGAGCCACGCTCACGAGCACCGCACACCAGCCCGACCGCGACCCCGCTGGTGGTGGTCGAGGCCGTGCTGGCCGAACGAGACCGTCTCGTCGCGGCCGGTCATGACGCAGGCCCGGAAACGATCAGCGCCTACCTGGCCCGAGGCAACATCAAGATTTCTCGGGCGACCACTGCCCGGATCCTGACCCGCCACGCCCGCGTCACCCCGCAGCCGAAGAAGAAACCGAGATCCGCCCTGCACCACTTCGAAGCTGACCTCCCCAACGAGTGCTGGCAGTCCGACTTCACCCACTACCGCCTCGCCACCGGCGTCGACACCGAGATCATCACCTGGCTCGATGACCACTCCCGAATGGCCCTGCACGTCAGCGTCCACGAGCGCATCACCGCCCAAATCGTGCTCACCACGTTCCGGTCTGCTTACGCCGAACACGGCATCCCCGCAAGCACATTGACCGACAACGGGATGGTGTACACCGTCCGGTTCGCCTCCCAGAAAGTCCACGGCGGACGCACCGCGTTCGAAGCCGAACTCGCCCGCCTGGGGGTTATCCAAAAGAACGGCCGCGGCGGCCATCCGCAAACCCAAGGCAAGGTCGAACGCTTCCAACAAACCCTCAAGAAGTGGCTCCGCAACCAGCGGGACCAGCCTGACACCCTCGAGCAACTCCAAGCCCTGATCGATACCTTCGTCGAGCAGTACAACAACGACCGACCCCACCGAGCCCTCGGCCGGCGCACTCCCCGCGCGGCCTACACCAGCCGACCGAAAACCAAACCCGGCGACGCTGGCGAACCCCCGGACCAGACCCACGCCCGCGTCCGCCACGACCGCGTCAGCGAAGGCAAGATCACCTTGCGCCACGCCGGCCAGCTCTTCCACATCGGCCTCGGACGCCACCACAACGGCCTCAAAGTCACCGCACTGGTCCACGACCTCGACATCACCATCATCGACGCAACCACCGGCGAAATCCTGCGAGAACTCACCCTCGATCCCAGCCGCAAGTACCAGCCCCAACAAACGACAACACCCGGACGTTGAGGGTCCGGGTGTTGCCGATGTCTTGAGACATCACAGAGTGCGCAAGGGGGGATTTGAACCCCCACGCCCGTAAGGACACTGCCACCTGAAGACAGCGCGTCTGCCGTTCCGCCACTTGCGCGTGGTCACTTCAGGACGTCACCGCACCGAAGCCGTCCAATCATGACGTATGCCGCGTGCGAACTCCAATCCGCTTCCCGCCGCCAACTTGGTCGGGGCTCATCGGTCCCGCCCGTCGTGAAGCCGGGCGCGCGGCATATCCCTCGCGCAAGCGTCTGCAGTTGCGCCACCCACCGGGCCATGTCACATGCGCCACCATATGGCGCATGTAAGTTGCCTCCCCCTGTGGCGCAACTGCAGACGCGGCGACAGGGGTACCTGGCTGGGTCGGGAAGGGCGAGTGTCCCGCGCAAGCTCAGGGGGTCGGGACGCTCGGCGTCGACTCGGGACGGATCGCGGGGGGCGTCGCCGGATCGTTGCCCGGGGTGTCGGGAAGTGGGGAGGCAGGCGGATCCGCTGGCACGGGCGGCTCGCTGCTCACTGGAGGCTCGGTGATCACGGGCTCGCTGGTCACCGGCGGCGACGGAGTCTCAGGTTCAGGAGTCGGCGTCGGGTCCGAGGCTGGCGCACCGCTGGCGCACTGCTCGGTCACGGCAGCCGAGACGAGCGCGGCAAGGTCGGTGCCGTCGACGCGCACGATGCGCCGCGTGTTGCCCGAACTGTCGGTGGTCCCCT
>Ga0209570_1001318_pt1 | contig 14350 bp, 13 predicted proteins | sample EBPBio172007_DNA_FD_185861 | JGI IMG/M metagenome (GOLD analysis project Ga0209570, IMG submission 185861) | Wastewater treatment Type I Accumulibacter community from EBPR Bioreactor in Madison, WI, USA - Reactor 1_9/17/2007_ DNA (SPAdes)... | ecosystem: Engineered > Bioreactor > EBPR >... | reverse complement strand
TAAGGCAAAGGCGATCTGCTGTTCCGTGAATTTGCTTTTTTTCATGGTGATTTTCTATTAGTTTAAGTTATTAAAATCACCGACTTTTCTCTAATTTAGTTCTGCACAGTTTTTCGGGAGGAGGTCAGGCGAATTAATTCCCCCAAGTCATTACATTTTTCATTGCACTTCCAATAATGATTGTTTATATGAATTGCACATAGACCTAAGAGAAAAGGACATAATAGAGTATATTGAGAAATATGCTGGAGTTGAGATTTATAACAGTCAGTTACTAGATTTAATAAAAAACAAAGATTTTGAAAGAAAGTCTATGGGCTTACTATGGAATTTGAAAGTTGTTTTTTTTGATAAAATGTATCCTCGGAAAACGGGTGACGATGTAGTTATATTAGGTAACATTAAGGATGTAAAGATATCTGGAGATGAGTTAATAATAATAGGAGGATAGGGGATTGGGTATTGTATGCCCATGGTTGTCGCATGAGCGTATTGTCGTTCGTTGTAGTTTAGGCATCGCAATTTTAACGGCACGAGAGTTTCAAACCACAACCGATATCGAACGCCGATTCGAAAAATAAAAAAGCCATTTTGTGAAATGGCTTTTAATTATTCCGGGAACCACCTAATTACCAAAGCGGTTTTTTGCCTGCTATCTTTTGGCTGCTAAGTTTGTGGTTGTTGGCATGTTTTACGGACAGATCGTTAAGAACTTCTTTTTTGTTGTTCATGCCCACCGTCGCGATGTCAGCGGGTGTTGGTGTTTTCTCCGCTAAAGAATGATCTGCATGCTTCTTGTTTTCCGGAACGCCTTCCGTTTTCACGGCCTGTGCGGTGATGTGACTGGCTTCGATGTTTTCGGCATGTGCCGTAAATACAGGTATCGCTGTTGGGTCCGATTTGAGGTTATGGGCTGTCAGCGGCATATCTTCGATCCTTCCCTTTCCGGTTGTGGACGCCAAAGGTTTTTGGCGTATTTTTGAAGGTGTGGCAGACGCCTTTCTGTTGCTAGCTTTGACTTCGTTTTTTTTAGCTGTTTTTGCGGTCTTTTTTTTCAAAGCCGTTTTTTTAGGAGCGGTCTTTTTTGGGTTGGCAGCTTTTGATGTGGATTTCTTAGCCGCTTTCTTTTTAACAGAGACGCGTTTCGATGTTGCAGCTTTTGCTACTTTTTTTACCGCCGTTTTTTTGGCAGACACTTTTTTCGTCGTTTTTTTAGCGACTTTTTTTGCCGGGCCAGTCGTCTTTTTCGCCACACCCTTTGTTGAGGCTTTGGTAACAGCTTTTTTCGCCGGTGCCTTTTTCGGCGTTGCTTTTTTGGAAGCCGTTTTTTTGGGGCTTGTCTTGCGGGAAGACTTCTTAGCCTTTGCCGCAGACTTTTTAGATGTCGTTGCCATTGTTTCGTTTTTTAGTTAACGAGCAATATGCATACCGCATCCCATACCGTCATTTATTTTTCGTGACTTTCAGGCAATGCACTGATAAAGCTGTGCTTTCGCGCAAACCGTCGATAACCTGCATGAAAAAAAGATATTATCAGGAACTTCAATAAATGGGGAAGATCGTCCACACTAGTGGTGTAGCTTTTTTAGAACTTGATCAGTTCTTCATAAAGCTCCTTAACCGGCAATCCCATCACGTTGTAAAAACTGCCTTCGATCTTGTCGATGCCAATGTAGCCAATCCAATCCTGTACACCGTAGCCTCCGGCTTTATCGTAAGGACTATAGTTGGTAAGGTAATACTCTATTTCCTCAGACTTGAGTTTTTTAAAGTAAACCTTTGTCATGTCGAAAAATGTGGTTTGCTTGTTGCCGCTTTTAAGGCATACACCTGTAAATACCTGGTGCATTTTTCCGCTCAGGGTTTCCAGCATTTTTTTGCCTTCTACAAAGTTTGCCGGTTTGTTAAATGCTTTTCCTTCACACCATACAATCGTATCGGCGGTAATAAGAATTTCTTCTTCCTTTAGGTCGTCGGGATAGGCATCTGCTTTTTTCTCAGCCAAAAACAATGGGATATCTTCCGCCTGCAAATCGGCCGGATAGCTTTCGTCAGCATTGATCGGCTTATTGAAAAAATCGAATCCCAGGCTTTTCAATAGTTCTTGCCGGCGCGGGGAGCTGGAGCCGAGGATAAGCTGGTAAGGAAATTCTTTGATCGTTTGTTCGAGACTATTCATAAAGATTTTTTATAATGAGGGTAAAAGCAATCCCCGATAACATGATGAATTTAAGCAATAAACTTGCCATTTTAAAATCGCCGGAGCTTTGTGCACGGATAATAAGCACCAAAAGTGCAGTTAACGGGAGTAATAACAGACCACTGATATAAAAAAGCGCGATCGGTTGTTGCAAATAATAGAATTTAACGCCGGCAAGCAGAAGCATCCCGGCCGTAATCACAATGACAAAAAACGTAACCACTTTGCTGGTAATGATACCCCAAACAATGGGCATGGTTTTACAGCCGGTTTGTATATCGCCTTTATAATCCTCCATGTCTTTAATGACTTCGCGGGCAAACGACGTAAGGAATGCAAAACCCGAATAGCCAAGCGTAATAATTACAAGCGGCTTGAGTGCGGCCGAGTTGATGGAATCCAGGAGGGTATTGCTATGCGCCGATAGGTAGAAATCGTAAACCATAGGCATTACCGGAATAGTAGCCGTAAGTAATGATACGACCAGGTTGCCAGCCAGCAGCTGTTTTTTGAAATGGGTAGAGTAAAACCATAGCAGAAGGATACTCGCAACCTGAAATGTTACCAGCTTCAGGTTGTGGCATTTGAGGGCCAGGAAAATACCCAGGAGCAAGCCGGTTGCACTGAACACAATGTGCAGGATCATGGCCCAGCGGCGCTTGATGCTTACATCTACCACCACCGTTTCCGGCCGGTTGATGCGGTCGGTCTTTACATCAAAATAATCGTTGATGATATAGCCTGCTGCGGCAATGAGTAAAGTGCTGAGAAGCGAAATAGAAAAAAGGCCCGGCGTAAAATCAGAATAAGCATTTACCGGCGCAAATACCAGGTACTTGATGCAAACCTGCGTGATGGCGATAATGAACAGGTTTTCGACCCGTACCAGTTTTAAGAACGCTATAAAGGGGTTTCTCAGCAAAGCAAAGTAAGCGAACGAATTTAGGAAATAAAACCATACTTTTAGCAACAAAAATGGAAGACCTTAGCGCCCAATACTGGGATAAACGGTACCTTAACGATGACGCAACATGGGACCTCGGTGGTCCGTCGGCCCCGTTAAAAGCATACATCGATCAGCTGACCGATAAAAACACCAGGATACTTATTCCCGGTGCGGGTAATGCCTACGAAGCCGAATACCTGCATCGGCTGGGCTTTACAGAAGTTTATGTCCTGGATATTGCAGAGGTTGCATTCCGCAACATCCGTGAGCGTATCCCTTTCTTTCCGCCGGAACACCTGCTGCTGGAAGACTTTTTTAACCATCAAGGGCAATACGACCTGATCCTTGAACAAACGTTCTTTTGCGCACTTAATCCGGCGCTTCGAAAATCCTATGTTTCCAAAATGAACGAGCTGCTCAAACCAGGCGGAACCCTGGCTGGCGTTTTGTTCGACGATACTTTAAATCACGATAAGCCACCTTTTGGCGGAACCCGGCAAGAATACGAAGGGCTGTTTTTTCCGGCCTTTACAACAAAAGTGTTCGCGCCATGCTACAATTCAATAAAACCGCGCGCCGGCCGCGAATTGTTCATGATCCTCAAAAACAATCCATGAAAATAGCGGCTTGCCCGATCGGTTTAATTTCCTACCTTTAGGATAAGTATTGAGGCATGGAAGCCAAAGCCATATTCGAGGAAAAACAATACATGGGCCACAACCGACTGAGCATGATCTGGCGCACGCTGATTGCGTTGTTTTGCTTTATTGGTTACTACTGGAGCCAAAACCCCAACCCGGTACAGGTGGCTATTTTCCGTATCGGCTCGTATCCGGCGCTCGATATTCCTAACTCTGGCCAGATCTTTTTTTTACTTGGTTTGCTGGTGCTTCTTTTTTCGGCCATGCTGACCTATGTTTTACATACACATACGCGGGTTTATCAGGATTACCTCACCATCGATGGCTTTTGGACAGCCCGTCGTGTCAAGATCAACCTGGACACCGTGGTACACATCCGCAAAAGCAAATACAAAAAGCATATTTTTCGCCGCGCCGTTTACAACCTCCACAGCCGTGGCATCATCCGCTTTTATACCAGCGGCACCGAGTTTGTAGAGTTAAAGGATAATGCCGGCTTCACGTACCGCATTGGCAGTCAGAAAACGCCGGAACTCTACCATATCCTCAAAAAGCAGTTGAGCCGTATCAACGCCACGAACTGATCTTTTTAAAGATTATCGTACCACTGCCTTTGACGTGGTATTTTCACGTCGCTCAACATACTTGTTTTAAGATTAATGGTCAGGCTGTAGCTCTTCCGGAAACCAAACGGTACCCAGTCGATACGGGCCTCCCAGCAGCGCAAGTCGCGGTAGATATTAATGCTTGTATAGCTCAGGTTCTTCGCCGTAAAGTCGTAACCGCTCGTTACGCCCACTTTCCAGTTTTTGGTAAGGGCAATGTCGCCCGAAAAGCTCAGGGTTTGTATCGTTTTCACTTTCGCCGTGTCTCTGCTAAAGCCCACATTGTAGTACATATTGAGGTTCCAGGGCAATTGATCCTGCGATTGTACCGTATTGGTAGGTGCGGCCCCTTTTTCGGCGCCGTTGGTCAGGTCCGGCTTTTTCGGCTTCATCGCCTGTATGGTGTTAGAACTGAACGAGGCATTGATAGCCGCATTGCCGGTTGTAAAACGCAGAAGTTTATCCGACACGGCAAACGCGTACTTATTTACACGCAATTTAGTGTCGGGATCAATGGCATAAGGGTCGAACGAAGAATTGACCAGCAAATCGAAGAATTTCCACACCTTGGTACGACCCGAAACCGTAATCAGGCTCATTTTATATTCTTCAGCAGCAAAGTTATAAAAGCCATTAACCGTGAGGTTTTGCAGGATCTGTACTTTTTTGAACGTAAAGCCCGTGTCGGTATTCTGCCTTACTTTTGCATCAATGGTGTTGTTTAGATTTACACCAATGCTGTTCTGTTCGCCATCCGGCGGACCGGGAAACATCGCATTTTCAAACACCGAATACCTGGCCTGATAGCTTGATAGGTTGCTCGTACGCACCTCTTTGTAAAAGCCGAATTGCTCCGCGCCATAATCAGGTCGGTAAGTATAGTTCACGGTCGGTATCAGTAAGTGCCTGATCTGCTTGATGCGCTTGCTTCTGAACAAGTAGTCCATGAATACTTTGGTGGTAAGCGACGTGTTAAAGTTAGCGTCGTACCCTGTTTTGAACTCCTTGATGGTATTGCTGAAAACTTTATTACTATCGGTGTCAAAATATTTTTCAGTGGTTTTGGTGGTCATCGCTGCGCTCAGGTTGAGGGCAGGTGTCAGGGTAAAGTATTTCAGAAGTGTAATATTGGTGGAGATAGGCACGCTGTGCCGCACGCCATACTTTAACTTGTCAGCGATGTCGCCTTTAAAAATGGCAGAATCATAGCCTGAAAGTGTATTGCGGGCTTCCAACAAATAACTGATCCCTAACTTGTCGAGAGGGTTTTGCCTGGTGCGGCCCTCCCGCTTGAAGGGGAAAAACCGGTTGACGTTAAACGTAAGTTCCGGAAAACTCAGGTTCATGATCTTGGTTTGCGTGTTCTGATCGTGCCGGGCACCCACACTTAGCGAGGATAGTTTGAAAGTTTTGGTATAATTGATACTCGAGTAGAACGTATTGGTTAAATACTGCCCGGTATTGAGTGCATTGTATTTGTTATACTTCGAGGTTTTAATGTTCACGTTGCTGCTGAACCGCACCGAAGGATTGTTTTTTTGATCTTGCGTGTGTGTCCAGGTAAGTGAAAAGTCTCGTTGCTTGCCAAAAGCTGTCGAAAGCCCGGTAGAAGAGGGGATCTCGCGTTCGCCCGATCGAAACTCGGAATAGCCCAGGGAGAGAGAACCGGTGTACTTGTAATTGATATTATAATTGTTGAGTGTGCGCAAAGCCCAGCTCCCATTGGTATATATGTCGCCGCGGATCGTCATGTCCGTTTGGTCGCTGATGCCCCAATAGAAACCGCCATCTTTCAGGTTATAGCCCAAAACCTCACTGCTGTTAAATGTAGGGATCAGCAGACCGGAGTGACGGCGCTTGGTATTTGGAAAATAGCCAAACGGCAGCCCAAGTGGCGTAGGCACTCCGGCAATTTCCAGGTACATAGGTCCCGTTACAATTTTGTCGTCGGGGATGATCTTCGCTTTTTTGGCTCTGAAAATGGTGCGCGAATCTTCAAACTGACAAGGAATACACTTCAACTCTTTCATGTACACCACGTCGTTACTGTCTTTTTTTACCTCGCTGCCCAGCAGGATCAGTTCCCCTTCCTTTGTCTTGATACCGTATATTTTTCCCTTTTTGGTCTTAACATTGTACAGCATGCTATCCGCTGTCGATTCCTGCCCGTCGATCTTAAACACCGGCCGCCCGTAATACGCCCCGAGAGAATCTACTTTGCCGGCTGACTTGATCGTGTTTTTTTCGTTATCGATCGTAATGCGCTCGGCCTTGATGCTCATGCTTTCATATTCAATGTAGGCATCACCAAACAGATACACTTTTTGTCCTTGAGTTTCGTATCTTATCGAATCGCGGGCGTTATAAATTATCTTTTTGTCGAGGGCCTGCTGGTCTTCATCATCGTCGAGGGTATCTAAGTCAACGGTTTTTACGGCAGTTGGCGGCGGGTTGGCAGGCTGGTTTGCCGTTTCGTCGGGGAGAGTGGCAGGAACAGGGTTTACCGTGCGTGTGTTATGGCTTTTCAGGTCGCCCTGGGCCATGAGGGCAGCCTTACTTATTAACACTAACAAGAGTATAAAAAATATTTGTTTAAGTCTGATAATAGAACCTTCGGGCTAAATTTACCTAAACCTGCAAAGCTAATCATTAACCGCTTACGCAAGCTATTGAATAACGAATTTTAGAAGTAAAAAATTACCTAAAAATATATAAACAGACCCCGTTTCCGGGGTCGGAGAAGCGAAAGAGTATGAAGTTCTATACCAAATGTAAGATGCCGGCGTCGATACCGGTTGCAAGCTTCTTGCTTGCTGGTTTTGCATTGCTCAGTAGTTTTTACAATCCGTCGCACAAAGCCGTTCCCAAAGACCGTAAAGTCAAGGTAATCGTTATCGATGCCGGTCATGGCGGTAAAGATCCAGGTTGCAATGGCGTAACCCATAAAGAAAAAGAGGTGGCTCTGGCAGTAGCCCTCAAGCTAGGTAAGCTGATTGAGGAATACATGAAAGATGTGAAAGTGATCTACACCCGCAAAACGGATGTTTTTGTGGAGCTGGAAGATCGTGCCAAGATAGCCAACGATGCCAATGCCGATCTTTTCATTTCCATCCACTGCAATGCCGCCGGCAAGCCGGTGATGATCAAAGACAAAAAAACCGGCAAAATGCGCCCCAAAACCTTTAAAAACTCGAAAGGCAAACTCGTGGTGGTGGAAACCACGAATCCGGTGCCTTACGGGTCAGAAACCTATGTGATGGGTTTGAAGAATGAAGAGGGCAAAATGAAAGTGGCCCAGCGCGAGAACTCGGTAATTTTGATGGAGGATAATTACGAAAGCAAATACCAGGGTTTTGATCCGAACAGCGAGGAAAGTTATATCATCATGAGTAACTATACATCGGGCTATGTAATACAAAGCGCTGGTCTGGCCCTTAAAATTCAGGATGAGTATGCCAAACGTGCCGGCCGGGTCGATAAGGGCGTGCATCGCCAAAGCATCTGGGTATTATGGCGCACTTCCATGCCCAGCGTGCTTACCGAGATCGGCTATCTCACCAACCCGCAGGAAGAGAAATTTCTCGGGTCGGCCAAAGGCCAGGAGTACATGGCGTCTTGCATATTCAGAGCGTTCCGCAAATACAAAGACGAGCAGGAAGGCGTAAAGCGCGACTACGACGATGAGATCGAAAAACAAAAAAATCTCGAAAAAGAAGTGCAATTGCCGGTAAAGGATACTGACGCAGTTGAAACGGAGGACGACGACAAAAAAGACAGCGCAAAGGCGACCGATGCCAAAGCGGAACACGCCGATACGGAGAAGGCATATGGCGAGTTTATTACGCTGGCAGATGCCTCGCTGAAAAATAAAAACTACGAGGACGCCCGCCTGTTGTATGGCAAAGCGCTCAATGTGCGCCAGGGAAAAGACGAATATGCCGAGAAGAAACTCTCAGAAATTTCCACTGCGCTCGCACAGGAGAAAAAAGACGAAGAGGAACGCAACAAGAAGGACGCTCTCGAACAGAACAAAGCCGTCGATAAAAACGACATCATCAAGGCTTACAAGGAAAAAAACGCCAAAGAAGGCCCTAAAACCAACGGAAGCGACGGCGGTGATGCCAAAAGCGATCCTAAAAACGATACGCAGGCTGCTAAAACCGGAGCCATTGAATTCAAAGTGCAATTTGCGGCCACCGACAAAGAAGTAGATGCCAAAGCGAAGTTTCCGAACGTGAAAGAAGTGTGGTTTTACAAAGCCGGCACTGCGTATAAATACACTTCCGGCAGTTTCTCGTCTTTCGATGAGGCCACCCGCCACCAGTTGAAAATGAAAGAACTGGGCTATAAAGATTGCTTTGTGGCTGCATTTAAAAATGGCCAGCGCATGGAAATCAACGAAGCCAAAAAGCAGGCAGGCGAAAAATAGCTGCTAAACCGGATTGTTCAGCCGTTTAGTCAGTGCCAATCTCATGCAAATTGTTCATCACACCCGAAGACAGCGGTGTCCAGATGCCCATCGGAACATGTGCTTTCCGGAGGGTATTTCCAGTCCAAACGTTGCAGGTTTTAAAAAGGCTGTAGCTGCCTTTGGCCTCAAAGTAGTTATCGCGGTTACCATATGCCGGATGCGGTATCAGGGTTGGTAGCCCGTCTTTCAGGTCAAAACTTTGGGTAATTTCGCTAATCAGGCTCTGGTAATTTTGAGCGCTAAGGGTAAGTTCCCGGGTCGATTCGCCGGCACGCATGTTTTTGTAATAGGTAACATGCATGGCAGTACCGCCCAGTCCAAAAGCGGCCTTTACGGCGGTGCTTACTTTCAGGTCTTTCCACTCGGGTGTATTCAGGTAAAAGCCTTTGTCGCCCCAGCCAACGGCTACATAACCATAAGTCGAGTCCACACCGGCAAAAAGACTGTCGGGTACCAGGTTGCTCCAGTTGAAGCTAACGATCGAATTAGGAAGCTGTACATTCCTTGGCATCACAATGTCGGTGTGCGTACCGTTCGACCGTACAAAAATGGTTACATCAGTACCGGGCTTAAGGTTGTCATCACCCAGTTTTACCTTCGGCAGCAGTAAGGCAAGTGCAAACCAAATGGCAGCAGCCGAAACCACATAAAGCAGCAATTTGAAAATGAGTTTGAAAACGTTCATAAGCAGGCGCGCAAAAACAAGATAACCACCAATTGGTTGCTATTTTTCTTTGCTTAGCATGATCTGCTTATCGAGGCTAAATGTTCCGCTTGTTCCTAATTTCAGCTCCACTTTTTCCTCGCCGTTCTTATACCCTTTTTTCGACGCCTTAATGGTGTACACCATGTTCCCTTTCAGCGTAATGAAATACTCGCCATTGTCGTTGGTAGTCGTGCTCGCCACCACAGCGCCATTCTCATCCATAATGCTCACATCTGCTGTTGGAATACCGGAGCCTTCAAAGCTGTCGCGAATCACGCCTTTCAGGATACTCAGGCCATTGTTTACTTTCTTTTTATTGTCCTTTTCCAGGATCGCATAATTTGAGAGATCGGCCTGGTAGATATCACTTTCGCCAAGGCCTCCTGTGCGCTCGCTGGCAAAATAAGCCGTTTGAGCGTCGGCACTCACCACCAATGGGCCGTCCTTGAATACAGTATTGATCGGGTAGCCGAGGTTTTCAGGTTTACTCCATTTGCCATTTTCAAGCACCGATTTAAAAATATCGTATGATCCCATGGAGTTAGGGCCGTTCGATGCAAAAAACAAGGTCTTGCCGTCTGGAGCCAGGAATACGCCCACTTCGTCATAAGCCGTGTTGACTTCTGGCCCGATATTCACCGGTTTGCCCCATTCGGTTTTGTTGATGCGGGTTACTGCATAAATATCGGAATGCCCATAGCCGCCCGGGCGCTCACTCGTAAAATAAAGGGTTTTTCCGTCGGGCGAAATACAGCCGCCGCCTTCCCAATACGTAGTATTTACCGGTTTGCCAATTGGCTCCGGCGTTTTCCATTTGTTGTTCACGACTTTCGATACAAAAATATCACCGCCGCGGGATTCGTTATCCCTCACATCGTTTTTATAAATAAAGATCTGTTTGCCGTCGGGCGAAATGCTCGTGCAGGCGTCGTGCGCATCCGTGTTCACATTTCCGGGTACGTCTTCCGCCTGGTTCCACTTTTTATTCACGGTATCCCAGGTAGAAATGTAAATGTCCTGGAAGAATTTTCCGTCGCCCTCCACATCACGCGGCGAATCGGTCGTTTCCGGCCGGCGGGTATTAAAAACAAGTTTTCGCCCGTCGGCACTGATGGCTGGTGATTGATCGTCGTATTTCGAGTTAATGGCCGAACCGAGGTTTTCCACTTTCGTGTCAACCGGCGAAGCCATGTATTTTTTTGCATTGTTGCAGTGCGATACATATACATCCACCTCTTCATACTCCGATTCTTTCGGTTTAGCCGTGCTCTTATAGGTGTTGAATTCAGTCAGAGCCTCGTCGATCTTCACATCGTGCAGGTATATTTTTCCCAGCAGCAGGTGAGTTTCTGGTTTCACATCCTTGTTGGTAGCCACCGCTTTTTTAAAGCTCTCTTCCGCATCGCTGTATTTCTGTAGCTGAAACTGGCAAAAGCCAATATAGTGCAGGACTTTGGCATCGTCGGGATTTTTTTGCAGCACTTCTTTGTAAAGATTAAGCGCGCCGATATACTGACCGGCATACAATTTCTGTTTAGCCAGTTCCATTTTTACGAGATCGCCGGCATCAAGGGCCTTTACGCCAGATACGAGGGCAAAGAAGCATACAGAGGTGAAAAATATCTTCATACGATGGTAATTTGTGGTTTATAAATATAACTAAAAGGTTTGAAAATGGCGGGGCTTGCATAAAAAAATCCCAATTATCTGTATTTTTGCCGCCATGGGCGCTATCGGTTTTTACATATTGTTACCTTTTCTTTACCTTATTTCGCTGTTGCCATTTCCTTTATTTTATTTGCTTTCCGATTTCGTGTACTTCTTATTGTATCGTGTGGTAGGCTATCGTAAAAAAGTGGTATTCGAAAATCTTAAAAATTCATTTCCTACAAAAAGCCATGCCGAGCTCAAAGCGATCGAGCGCCGGTTTTACCACTACCTGTGCGATTTGTTTCTGGAAACGCTGAAAACCCTGACGATTTCGAAAGCCGAGGCCCTGAGGCGCTGCGAAATGAACGATAACACAAGGCGGATATTCCAGGAACTTTACGATCAGAAAAAATCCTGCATCCTGGTCATGGGGCACTATGGCAACTGGGAATGGGCCGGCAGCTCCTTTGCCCTCGTCAATCCGCAACAGTTGTACGTGATCTATCATCCGCTCAGCAGCCCTCAGTTCGACAAGCTCATGTATAAGATGCGGACGCGTTTTGGAACCAAGCTCTATGCAATGAAAGATACCATGCGCGAAATGGTAAAAAACCGGCATGAAGTAAATGCAACGGCCTTTATCGCCGATCAAACGCCTTCACCTGAAAATGCCTATTGGACCCGGTTTCTGAACCAGGATACGCCGGTATTTTGGGGAACCGAACGCATTGCCCAGAAACTGAATTTTCCGGTGGTTTACGTCACTGTTAACCGGGTGAAGCGCGGGTATTACCGCGTGAATACCGAATACCTGGTGATGGACCCAAAAAACACCACAGAGGGACAGATCTCCGAAATGCACACCCGCAAACTGGAGCAGGATATCCTGGCGCAACCCGAAATATGGCTTTGGAGCCATCGGCGCTGGAAACACAAACGCCCTGAGCCAGCACCACCAAACAGTTAAAATACTCATTAATGAGTATCGGTTATGTATAATATAATGGTACTTTTGCGGCGTACCCCTGAAATCAACTATTATGCATACATACCGTATCCCGATGCTGGCTCTGCTTGCCGGTATCACTATCCTGAGTGCTTGCCGCAAGCACTATTCCTGCCAGTGTAGCACAACCTATACCAAGCCTGGCTATTATCCATATACTGGTACCAGCGTTGAACCCTTAACTGAAAAAACAACGCGTCGCGGTGCTAAAACCTATTGCGATCACGCTGAAAAGCAAATGCTCAAGAACCACGAAGATTATAAAGTTGGTGCCGACGAAACGGTAGCCGTATCCTGCGCAGTGAAATGATGAAAAAACTGAAGATATTAGTTGCATGTATCGTGGTAATAAACCTCGCATCCTGCTCGAAAAAGTATTCCTGCCAATGCACCACCACCATTGCTGCACAATACTATTATCCGCATACGAAAGAAACAGTGGTGGATATTGATAAACGCGTTACGCGCAAGAAAGCTGAAAAAATCTGTGAAAACACGGCGATCCAGCTTCGCGAAAACACCAAAGAAATTATCCACGGCTGGGAGGTCAACGCGGCCTGTAAGCTGAAAGATTATTGATGATCGTCTTTCGCTCGCTGCGCAGATCAATCTGATCTCACCCGGAAGCAGGCCTGCCTTTGCAAAGACTTATCAGTTATTTAAGTAACTGCTTGGCCGGTTTTCTTCAACGTGTCTGCCTCTGAGTAACGGTCTGTTGATTGCCAAGGGGCGCAACCCGTCGCTACGGGAAACCCGATCATCCGTTTACCCTGTTCCAGGAAATAAACATGCGCCATATTCTACTCTCGGGAGAAAGGAATACAGCGCATGCAAGGCCGCAGGTAAAGGCTGGCAACTTAGGCTATCAGTCGTTGTACTTCACTAATTTTTTGGTAAAGCTGCCGCCTTCCGAGCGTACTTTTACAATATAAGTACCGACAGCCAGGCCTGTAAGATCGAGGCTTTTGGTCTGAAGACGATCTATGTTGCTTTGAAGGACGAGTTTTCCATACAGATCGTAAAGTTCTACGATGGCATCAAGGGGTTTTCCCAAGTCAATCTGAACACTTGAACCTGCAGGTACAGGGTATAGGGAGAAAAGGCCGGGTGTGGTTTCTTCGTAGAGGCCAGTTGCCAGGCAACTGGTTCCGGCGCCCGATTGATAAAAGTTCTTCACCGCATTTACATCCTGATCGAGTTTGTTGAGTACATTGCCGGTTTGGGAAAACGAAGTCACGTGGGCAAATTCAAAGCGGATCACCTCTCCGGGTTGCAGCGAGTAGGATTTGGTTGACAAAACATAGCGGCGATCGCCGGGAGCTGCAGTTTCAGACCAGGCTGCGGTACAGGCTGCGGTGGTGTAAGTTGTTCCGGGATAGGCATAGTGTGTGGCCGTTGATCCACCGTAGCCGTTGCCCGCATTGCAGGAAAGTGGTGATCCATCTTTCCATCGGCTGTTGAGGTAATGATGGTATTCGACAGCATTGGCCGGCGCCTGTAAGGCAGCTGGCGTGCCAGGAAGCGGATTGGCGTAGTACATGAAATTGGTCATGCCCATCTGTTCACCTGCTTCATCGATTACGCCATCATGATCGTTGTCGATACCGTCGTTCATGGCTTCGGGCGTTTTCAAAAGAACAAAAGCCGCTGCCGGTGGATTGGTGCCATAGCCTATGGCTCCGCCTGCTGTTTCATCATTGGCATCGCCGTTATACACATAGCCATAGCCGTCAGTAACATCGCAGCCGATGTAATCGTCGTTATACTGGCCCAGGTCGGCCTCTGTGTGTATGCCGATGGAAAAATCGGTGTACGTGTTGGCGCTCCGGTTGATGATGGTGTACTCATAGAACGTGGTGTAATTAAGGACGGGATTGCCGGTACTTACGCTGCAAGGTCCGTAGGCGTATGCCAGGCCGCGTATCTCAAGGCCCATGCCACTGGCGCCGCTGGCGTGCGGTCCGGCCGTTACATCATTATACACAAAGAAAATGGCCTTGACCTCCTCCCGAAAAACTGTGCAGAACTAAATTAGAGAAAAGTCGGTGATTTTAATAACTTAAACTAATAGAAAATCACCATGAAAAAAAGCAAATTCACGGAACAGCAGATCGCCTTTGCCTTA
>Ga0209570_1001315_pt1 | contig 14393 bp, 5 predicted proteins | sample EBPBio172007_DNA_FD_185861 | JGI IMG/M metagenome (GOLD analysis project Ga0209570, IMG submission 185861) | Wastewater treatment Type I Accumulibacter community from EBPR Bioreactor in Madison, WI, USA - Reactor 1_9/17/2007_ DNA (SPAdes)... | ecosystem: Engineered > Bioreactor > EBPR >... | reverse complement strand
TATTTGTGGTTAGAAAAAATAAAAATATCAGCTTCTTCATTATTTGTCCAATTTTTTAAAAATCACAACTGCAAGTTATGAATAACTGTTTTACAAGCAAACTGCAATTAAGGTTCCCCCGGGAGAGTACTTGAGAAACTTGAGTACTCGAGAAACTTGAGTACTCGAGTGTTTGAGTAACATTCAGTCGTAAGTGTCAGGAGCGACAATCGTCCTCGATTTTATCAGAGAGATTTTAGGGGTGTTTTATCTGTATTCAGGCGGATAAACAACAAACTTTTCACCTGTTTCCATGTCTTCGTATCCCAGGTTAACATCCTTAAATTCCTGACCACCAATCCTGAAGAGTTGTTCTTTTACCCGTCTGCGTGTGGTTACGGCATAATCGAGACACTCTTTCAGTTCTTCCTTTGTGAATTCACCGTGAGGATAGATCAATTTGAGCAAACCACTAACGGTTTTTCTGACAGCTATAATGTCCCTCTGATTTAGATCGTGCCCGTAATGGAAGTGTTTTCCCACTGCGTCAGAGTAATTTTTTTTCCTCATCTCCTTAAACCACTCAGCAAGATAATCGCTTATGAATCCATATTTTGAAGTAAAAAATTGTGGTTTCATTTTGGGGATTTCCCACCCCGGGAGGTAACAATTAAATCTGTCGATAAATGCAGAATCGATCATTTCGGGAGGAAAAGGCATCAAAAGATGTTTTGATTTTGCCAGTTCATTTACATCTCCATCGATATTGCCAAGGAAAACGAGCGAAGCAGTTGCATTCACATGCTCTTTCCCTCGTGCAAAAGCACCGTTTGCCATGTAACCTTTCATAATCTGAATCGTGTCTTTATCCTTCATGTCGATACCACCAACCTCATCAAAAGCCACAAGATCCCACATCCCCACAAGTCCAATCTGCCTTGTTGAGAGATTGTAAAAGAGGTTTGCCACGGTGGTTTTACCCCCTGAAAGAAGAATCGAATTTGGAGATATTTCGTCATAGATATACGATTTGCCCGTTCCTCTTGGACCCAGTTCAAGCATGTTATAGTTGTTTTCCACAAATGGAATCATTCGTGCGATAAAGTGCCAACGGACATTCTCATCAAGGGTATCAGGTTCATACCCCACACTTCGAAGCAGTGCCGCAATCCACTCATCTTTTGTGAAGCTACTCCGTTTTGAGGGAAGTTCTTCAGGATCGGCACCGGGCATCTGAATCGGCTTCAGGTCGGAAATAATAAATGGGGAGACATTTGATTCGGGATCAAAAAAATATTTAAGGGTGATGATACACCATATTCCTCCCGCAAGAAGTCTCTCATATTTTTTTACATACTCCGAAGATACTTCAACATTTTTGAGACCCAGGTTTGAAAGAATCGCTTCATAAAGATCTTTTTTCTCATTCAGTTTCACCGTCACCTTATCGATAACCTTAAAACTGCCCCTTTCCCTGATTCTCGATTTAATCCTTTCCGCTTCATCGGGACGCACATAGTTTTGTTCAAGCACCTGCTTAACTCGTTCAATCCCCTGATTTATTGTCAGATCATCATCGGAAGCACAATATTGTGCCAATAAATACTCAAGTACAAAAACAGGAACATTTATCCCCGCCCTCAGGCTTTTGGTAAGGTCTTTTCTTACCACCTTCCCGGGGAAAGCATCATATAATTTTTTATCAAGTCCATCAAGCATCTTAAAATTCCTTAAAAATCGTCAAAATCGTTGGCAAGTGGAATATTCAGGAAAAGATCCATTTTGGTTATCAACGGATCTTCCGAAGGTTTTACCATCTTGTCTTTAACCATTAAAGCAACTCGTTTATTGTTATATCGTGAAATGTCACCTCTCATTACAAACCTCACCACCCTTAAAAGCTGGCGTGCATCACTCCCTTGAAGATTAAACAGCAGTGTTTGTTCATCCGAGAGAAGTGTACCATCCGGTGCATATATGCCAACAACCACTTCCCGCTCAAGCACTTTTTGACTGACAGGTTTGTTTTGTATCAATTCAAAAACGGGATTATTTGTTGTGAGATTATTACTCCCTTTGGAGATAATTGCGATCCCAACAAGTTCGGTATCTGCCGTTCTCTTTTTGGTAAATTTGATCACCGGAATTGCCACTTCCTGAAGCGAGAGTCCTCCGTGAACAAACCTGCTACCGGCACCTGCCAACTTAAAGTTTGCACGTCCCGCAGGAAAAAGGAACTCGTGTGTCGAGTTGATTCCAACCTGCTCCGCGGTCATTTTAATCACCTTTTCATCAGTGTTAAAATTCGACCCAAATGCAACACGCCTTTTTAGCACTTCCACATTACCGTAAATTGAGGCATCAATAAACTCATTATCGGGTAATTTTGATTCCTGAAAATGGAATCCATGATCGGCTGTTATCAATACATTGTATCCGTTAAAAGCTGCAATTCGCCTCAAGAGGTTTTCAATATCCTCAAAAGCATCCTCCACCGCCTTAAAAGTGTCCCCTTCGGAGGTTTTATCGTCTCCGGTTGAATCTATTTTGTTGTGGTAAATATAGATTACCTCAAGAGCTTTTACTGCCTCTCTCCCTTCTGTCGAGTCCATTTTAACAAACTCAGAAGCTGAAAATACCCTTGAGCGAGGATTTCTCTCGATCAACCTTGCTTCACGATATCCGGCGGAAGCGGGTTTTCCGTCGATGGCAACCGAATCACCTCCCGGGATAATCTGCAAATCTTTATTGGGAAGCAACGCCGCCATTCCAAGTTGAGTGTAACTTGGTACCGCCCCGGCAATCATCTCTAATTTTGCTTCAAACTTGTCGTTTTTTACAAGTCGTTCAGTGAGTTCCGCTGCAGCTTCATAACGCAAAGCGTCCGAAATCACTACAAAAATCCTTTTATCACTACCGTTAAAAGGTTGAATATAAGTCTGGTAAAATCTGTTTTGCATAATTATCGAAGAAAACGACCACTTTCCCTGTGCCTCCAAAGCTTTTTTCCAAGCCACTTCAAGCGGAAAAAGGAAGTTATTTAGCCAGGTCTGCTCAACAATCTTTGTAACAGCTCCCAGCACGCTTTCATGCTTCCGTCCTTTTACGCTGAAATAATATTTCCTGTAGCAGGTGTCGATCGCAGCACCACTCACTGAATAATACTTAAAACCTTCATCGGCTGTGGTAAATTTTGGAGGGAAAAGTTTCACACTCTCTGTAAGAAGTGCAGCATGGTAAAGAGCATCATAAAGATGTTTGTAACCTTCAAAATAGAAACAATAAAGCCTTATCCCAATAATCTCTTTTATTCGTGAAGAGGTAACAGTTTTGTTTTCAACGCCACGGGCAAGCCCTTTTACAATCTCCTTATCAACACATTCTGGAGCTTTACAGTCTATAAATTTTTCGTAACCATGTAACGAAAGCTTCTCTTGTGCCTTGCTACCCTCTTCAAACAATCTGGCAAAATGATCAAAACTCTCTTTATATCTCGAGTTGTTCATCCAGTTTTTGAAAAACGATTCCGCTGCGGGCGTCCATTCCTCTTTTTGATTCCAGGATTTGGAGCTCTCCACCGGTATGTGCCGCTCAAATTCACTTTTAAAGAGAAACTGTGGCAATTCATCAACAATAATGAGTTTACCCTGAAATCCGAACCGTGAAGTCAGATAATCCTTGATAAACCCGTCAAGTTTAAATTTCTGAATCTGAGGAAATTTGTCACCTTGCAGTCTTGCATCGTTGATAAGAGCAAGAAGGATATCATCCATCACTGGTTGTTCACCAAGAGTAACAGCAATCATCATGAGTGCGAGATGTGATTCGGTAAGGCGGTCCTCCTTTCCTATAAGTTGGGCAAGCTTTTTCTTTCGTCCTTCACTGTTAAAAAATGGAAGTCTATCCTCAACAAATCCTCTGAATCCCGTTGGGAACTCCATCTCCTGTAAAAGAAGTGCCACCTTTTCAGCACTGAACTCATGTCCTGTCATCGCCACATCAAGCAACCAGTTTTCCTCAGGATCAGGTTTTGGTTTGTTCGAATAAATCAGAAACTTTTGGTTTTTCTCACCAAAGATTTTTGTTTTTATGCCAAACTCATTGTTTTCAACGGTAATCAACTTCACATCATCAGGAAGCCATTCAGTTGCGTTATTACCAAATCCACCGTAGGCATCATACCAAACGACGATTCGTTTCTTCTCAAATATTTTTGTCAGTTGTTGTTTTAGGTTCAATACTGTTCTCTTTTAAATCTTTTAATGGTCACAACTTTGTCAAATGTTAAGTATTTCGGATTTAAATCCCGAATTATTATGATTATTTCGGATTTCATTCCTGAATTATTAGGTTCTGTCAAAACCACAGAGCTCACCGAGCAGACAGAGGAATTAATAGACGCCCATCAACTTCGATTCCCAGGACTGGTATTTTTTAATTTTCCTCGTCAACTCCATTATTACTTCTAAATGTCGCGATTACTTCATTTTACTCAATTTCCTGGTCTCATCGCGACAGCATGTCGCGAAAGGTGTCGCGATCACCAGTTTTCCAACCAATTTTACCCCCGGCTTGCGACAAAATGTCGCGAGAGGTGTCGTGAGAGCCTGTTTTCCAACCAATTTTACCCCCGGCTTGCGACAAAATGTCGCGAGAGGTGTCGCGAGAGCCTGTATTACAGGGGATTTATGAAAGGCCTTGCGACAAAATGTCGGTAGTGGTCTCAGCCGGTACCAAATAATATGTACTTGTAGTTGCGCCCTCACGAGTTATCAATTGTGCTTCTACAAGATTTGCCAATTGTCGCTCTGCCGTCTTCTGTTTGATTTTAAAGTAATCTTGATAGTCTTTTCTTTTGATCGGACCGTGAAATTTAACATGATAGTACCCTTTGAGTTCCTCTTCATTTAAATTTATCGATTTAGCTGAAAAAAGTCGTTTTTTCAACCCAGAGAAACTTTTATAAAATGTAACAACAAGATAGGGATGCTGAAAGCTATAAATTGGAGGTGGAGTTCCATATTGAGTGAGAATATCTTTAAAGAGTTTCATTCCCCGACCTCTTTCTTCTGCAAATTTCATTAAGTTAAAAATATAAGAAATAATTGGGTTTCTACTTATAGTAGGTGCTTTAAAGGAGTTCATTTGCTCAATTGTGATGGAAGGTGGAGGAGCACCTGGACTTTTAACAACAATTTTTTCATCATCAATCACTATTTGACACTTCGCTTCTTCAATCGAATAATCACGATGGATGATTGCATTAATTATAACCTCTCGTAAAATCTCAAGGGGATACTCGTATTTGTTTCTCCGTTCAAAATGTGAAGAAGTATCGACCGATTTTTGTATGTTATTTTCCAACCATTGCTCGATCGCATTTGGAAGTAGAACTAAAGGTAGGTCGAAGGTCATGGCTTTCTCTTGCCCAGATAAAGAATAATCCGAAAACATGACCGCTGCTTGTGGAAATCGATTTCTGATATTTCTTGCAAATAATAATAGTCCATTTCCAGTCGGTAAATAAGTGTTTTGTTGATCATTCCGTTCTAACAGATTAAGAGAGGCAAGATATTCATTAAATTCATTTGAGTCAACTTCCATCCCTAAATTTGCTGAATTAATCAATAACTGTAAGGCATCATTAGAGAATTCACTTTTATTGGCATGTGCGAAAACTCTTTCAGTTATTGTTTGCTTCCGTTGCGAGACGAAGACTCTTCGCTCTCTTGCCTGTTTAATAAATTCTCTGTTGGCTTTTTCAATCTCTTCCTGTAAATCTTTATCAAACATTTTTACAAACACTTTGTTATCCTCAAGGAACCGCATTCCTTTTCCATCGACTGTTGGATCAGGATCTTCAATACCTACATAAACAGTTTTAATCCTGGCTTTTGTTACTCTTTTACAGCAGCCAATTTTCGGTGGAGTTCTTTCAAAACAAGGTTCAAGTGTTGTGTATAAAACACAATCTTCAAGAGATTTCTGCCAAGACTTCCTTTCTAATAATGTAAACTCTGCATGTTCACCATCCCGCAACTCACCCCTGTGTGCTAACTCATAAGTCCCATTCGGGAAGACGAGAACAGCACCAACTTTGGGCAACACTTTCCCGTCAGGTCGCGATTCATTTTTTGATTCATGCATTTCCTTAATGGCTAATTCCATGTAATCTCTGGCTGTCATAATCTGCTTTGCATTCTTCTCCATCTCATCTCCATGAAATAAGGTTTAGTTAAATTTTTCATTGTTAAAAATCATTTGAACAAAACTAACTATTTGGTTTATCAAATATTAAATAATTTCTTTGTCTTTTGATGCGATTCAAATAGGAAAATATTGGTAAATAATTACAATATGGCTCTTTTACTCATTTTCCATTTGACAATTTACTGTAAAAATTGTAATTTTGCATATCTCATCGACCATGTGTTGAAGGAGTTAAGGGACACGTCAACTCGCTTGGCGGTCCCGGTTTTTTTTATCCTTCCTTTTCTTTCCCCGGTGATTATTTGTATATCTAACATATCTAATGTTATCATACAAATTTTATGTTAATTTATTGTTTTACAATGTGTTATCCATCTCTACCCATACGGCACCCCTCACGGGGCGCATTTTGTTTTTGAATCATTCTACCCAGACGGCACCCCTCACGGGGCGCATTTTGATTTTGAATTATTCTACCCATACGGCACCCCTCACGGGGCGCATTTTGTTTTTGAATTATTCTACCCATACGGCACCCCTCACGGGGCGCATTTTGTTTTTGAATCATTCTACCCATACGGCACCCCTCACGGGGCGCATTTTGATTTTGAATTATTCTACCCATACGGCACCCCTCACGGGGCGCATTTTGTTTTTGAATCATTCTACCCATACGGCACCCCTCACGGGGCGCATTTTGATTTTGAATTATCCTACCCATACGGCACCCCTCACGGGGCGCATTTTGATTTTGAATTATCCTACCCATACGGCACCCCTCACGGGGCGCATTTTGTTTTTGAATTATTCTACCCTGACGGCACCCCTCACGGGGCGCATTTTGTTTTTGAATCATTCTACCCATACGGCACCCCTCACGGGGCGCATTTTGTTTTTGAATCATTTTACCCATACGGCACCCCTCACGGGGCCAAGATTGCGTTTATTTCCATCTCTACCCATACGAGACCCCCGTCCGAGGCATTGATCGTGATCATCTTTTTCCATCGTGATTATCGTGTTCAATTCCCTTTTCATTTTGCAAACGGCAATCGGGACGATTACCACTCCTCACACTATCGCTAATAAATCCGTGAAAATTCGTTAAATCCGTCTCATCCTTGTCCCTATTTCAAATCCCCCATCCGCGTAACTCCGTTTAATCTGCGTGTATCTGCGTCCCCTTAAATTATTGAATTATTGCATTCCTATATCCCTTTTACAACACCTGCAAACTTTGTTATGTTAACCTTCACGCCGTCGTCGAGGTCGATGGTTATCGGGTTCATGGCAAATGGGGTCATGGTGAGGATGAAGTCTTCCACATCTTTTAACTGTTTGCGGAGGCGGTCTTCTTCACGGACGGGGTTGTTGCCTGTGAAGATACCATCCTGAATGTCTTTCAAGCGGGAAATAAGTTTACTTCTGAACTCTTTAAGGTAGTCGTTAAATATTTTGCTCATCGTCTGGTTATTGTAGCGGTGCATGTAAATCAGTGCATTGAAGCTGCCGGCGGGTGACGAGATAAGCCAGTAGATCGGTCGTTTTTTGTAACGCTGGAGGTGGTCCTTATGGAATTCCTTCACAAAATATTTCCGGACATCCATTCCAAGTGATTCTTCTATAAACCTTATATTTGTAGTGAAGTGTTGCCTGCCGAAGAGGGTTTCGACAAATTTTTTGAATCGGGCAACAATGTCGTCGGCGAAGTATTCATCATCAAGTACGGGGATGATGTTGTCTTCATCGGGGAGGAATGAGGGTTCGGGTACACGATCAAGGAAGTCTTTTAGTGTCTCTCCCTGATTTGCAAGAATGAGTCCGGGTTTGTCGGGTGAGTACCTTCCAAACATACAACCAACACTCCAGGAGATGAACTGTTTAATTACCTCTGCCTGCTTAAATTCAAGTCCCCCGTCAGGGGTGATGATCTTTTCGGGTTGAAGTATTGTAACATCTTTTAATTCGACATCGGGAGTCAGTTCTTCCTCAAGTCCGTAAATTTTTATGAATATCCTGTTGAGCTCCTCCTCGTTACGGTGAAGTTGGAAAAACTTTTCTGTCCAATAAGCTTTGTATTGTTCATATTGTTGTGAAATCAGAAGGTCTTCCCCGGGTTTCCGTGGTGGAGGTCCAAGTTCGGGGTTTGTGGTTTCCGAATTATAATCCAATATCAAAGGCGGCGCTTTAAAATCCCAACTCGTTTCGCGGCTGTCCCAGTCCAATCGGGAGATGGAGATGGCTGAATCTGTTAACTTTGTTACATTCTGCTCACTTTTAGCAATAGCGTTGTATGCGATTGACTCTAAGTCTCCCGGTTGAAAATTAATGGTTGGAGCAGTGAATTTCAAGAAAACTTCTGCGACAACAGAATTTAAGAATCCTAAAACAGGAAATAGATCATGACCGAATATACTACTCCCGCCATTGTCAAAAAATGATCCCGCAGGTGAGTATCTGAGTGAAAGTTTACTACTAGAGACAGAACTCCAAGTAAGTGATTCTTGCTTTTGAAATTCCATGTTTCTCAAAGTTGGTTTGTTTACAGGAACGTTGAGCCTAGACCTTATTTCAGAACCATCGTTTCGCCAGTTGATAAGATAATCTCGGTTGCCATACCATCTTCGGTATTCGCCCCCCTTATTATAAGGGAACCATTTGGAATTACTACCATTAATAGTGAATGATGATTTTATAATAGAAATTTCAAACCAGAACCTGAGAAATCTGTCATTTTCACCGGTGTCCATTCCTTTTCGACATTTGTAGTGTTCGCCCAGGATCCCACCATCGTACGCAGAGATTATCCTCTCGCTCACCCAGTAAGCAATAGGTGAACCGGGGATTTTGGAGAAGTTGGATTGTGCTGCCAAAAACCTGTCGTTACCCTCGAGGAATTTTACCTCCTTGAGTTTTGCGTCTTTGTAATCAACGAGTCTTACAAAAACACCCTTTTCGTCTTCAGGTTTTGTCTCAAGCATCACAAAAGCTGACGACTGGACAACTTCCCCGCCAATTTCTTCAAAAGCCCGGGCACCGAGATGGACAAGAGTGTCGATCAAATCATCTTTGATTAGTTTTTCCCTCAGTTTTTCAAAGCTTGAAAGGAACATCCACTGGTGTTGGGTGATCATGGCAGTGAAACAATTTTTACCGTTGAAGGACAAACACCTTTCAATAAATGCCGCAAAGAGATCACTTTTTGAATCGGGATAATGTTTTTCAAGATACTTTTTTAGAACGGGGTTTGCATTACCGGGGAGATAAGGAGGATTTGTTACAACTACATGATATTTATCTGCCATTATTCCATATAAAGCTGCAGAGTAGGCAAGTTTTTCCGGTAGTGAAGAAATAACTGTGGTCTCTTCGTCAAAATATTTTTCCATCTCCTCTTTTTTAGAAAGGTCGGTAAACATCTCAACCTGAACAGTTTTACCGGAGAATTTTGGATCAATCAATGATCCAAGAATATCTGCATCCTTAAAAAAAGCCGCAAGGTATTCAGCATTAATCCTGTCCCTTTCTTTTAGGCGGATACCTTCAATATCCCATTCCTTGATCACCCTTTCATCCCCAAATGAATATATCTTCGGAAAAACGGATTTTGTTAAAATAGACCTGTCATATTCCATAGCTTTCATCATTAAAGCAAATGATGCCAAGCTTGCAGCACGGTTATCTATTTCAAGACCTGTAATATTATTTTTCAAGATCAGAGTTGGTATATCTTTTTTGAAATAACCGACCTCCTCATAAATTTTCATCAGGAGCTCAAACACATAAACAAGCATGTGCCCACTCCCCTCCGCAGGATCAAGAATTTTAATTTCTTCGGGTGAGTTAATCTGCGGAATGTTTCCCTTTTTTAAATCGGTCTGAACGAAATACTTCATCGAATCCATTAGCGGTGACCTGGGATTGTTCAACATCCAAAGTTTACCAAGGCTGTTTTCAACAAGATATTTTACTATCCATGCAGGAGTAAAAAGCTGCGTTATAGCAGCAATTTCATCTTTTTTTCGGTTTGCTGCATTCTTTGTGTCAGCATAAACCTTGTCCTTCTTCTCAGATATATAAAACTGATACAACCACCCAATCACCTCTACATTTTCACATTCTTCGACACCGAGGTTTTGGTTTATATAACTGATTATCGAGTTTGTACTAAGCAGATCGTCGGGGAGCAGAAGTTCTGTATATGAGTTAAGCGGTTCAAACATAAAAGGAAGTTGTTTGTTATACCAGCCACAAGCTGCAATAAAGAGGAGTTTATAAGCTTCGTTAAAAGGGTTGTGGGTGGGGATTTTACCTGTAAGCAGAGCGGAAATTTTTTGAGTATCAACAGGAAGATCGGGCTGAAAAAGTCCGCTTCTGGCATCTGCGAGGATTCCGGGATCACCACCAACAACTCGGGGGGTGACAACAGGGACAAAGTTATACCCCCGCACATCCATAAACCGGAGGGCAATCAGACGGTTAAAAAGGGTGTATGCGTGCCTTTCAATAAACTCTTCACGATCGGGAGCCTTCTCCCAAGCGGAACGGAGTTTTTCCTTCAGTGCCGCTTTTGCAATAAACTCGGCTGTGTCATTTGTAAGTATAAAACCGATTCTTGCACTGATATGACTGATTAGCCTTCTTCGGGCTTCAGCCGCAAAAAATTTTAGTTTCCCTTTGTCCATGGGGGTTGTCCATCCTTATTATAAAATTATTTGATTTCCCTTGTCGATCTCTTCATTTATTTTCCTTTTAAGAGATTCGAGAAACTCTTCCACCTGCCCGCGAGAACTTATTAATTGTTTGTTATAATCTATTTTGAGCATCCTCATTTGAACGATTTTTACTGCAGGAGGTGTAGGTTGAGAAGGCGGAGCTATATTTGGTTCACCTGCTACAACAGTTGTTGCAGGAGGTGCCACAACTATTGGTTGCAAATCCTGAATTTTCTGTACTACTTCTGTTCTGAGGTTTAGTTCGAAGTTATACCTGAGTAGTTGAAGAGAAGCTATTGAAGTAGTAGTATCCACTTTTGTATTATGTCTGTCGAGAATCTGTGTAATTTTATATCTATCCGCTTCAGGTACACCGGAAAATCCGTCGAAAGATTTGAGATTATCCCTCATGGATTCAACAACAGCCGACATTTCCTGCCTTAGACCCTCCATTTTTTTTGACAGGAGAATTCCAAGATCATCAAGAGCATTTGTGAGTTTGTTAAACTGAGTGTTAAGATATGGTTCATCGGATTTTAAATAATCCACCAACATATCTTTAAATTCAGATTCGAGATGTTCAAGATCGGTACGGTGATCCTTCAGGAATGAGGACACCCTGTCATAAAGATCTTTTTGTCCACCTTTCATGAAGTTGCGGATTCTTTCAATTACATCCTTTTCCTCAATTAAAGCGGGTCCAAACTCGGAAATGTAGTCGAAGAATTTTCTCATATCATATTTAACCACCCGTTCAAATCGTTCGAGAACAGGGTTTACTTTGTAGAGAAAGGGGTATTCATTTGCTCTCAAAACAAGGTTTTTTAGATCGTTGACTTCGCCCTGTAATTCATCCTTCATCTCCTGAAACACTAATTTATTGTCAGTAGCATTAAGTGGTTTTCCAAACCAGTTAAAGGCAAACATCCGGGCAGTTTGTACCAATTCATTTGGAATCTCTTCCACTGTTTTAACAATGATAGAGCCATATTCCCTGCTGTTATCGATCTTTTTGGAGAGATCGAGGGCACTCATTTCCGTAACATTATAATAGATTGTCACTTTGCCATGCACAAAAAGTGAGGTAAGAGCGTGTGGGATAATAAGGTTGTCGATGTAGCCATAAGGGATTTTTTTGAAATGTTCGATGAGGGAATTAAGATCAACCCTGACACCTGACTCCACTTTATTGCTTATCTGCATAAAAAGTTCGTTTTCAACATCGTTAAAAGCACCCATCTCAGCAATGAACTGTTCGGAGGTGTAGTCACGCAATAGATTAATAATGTCGGCTTTTACCGGCACTTTTGTAAGTTTATTGAGGTAGATGTAAGACCCGTCAATAAGTTGCTGAGCTGCTTCATTTAATCGGGTGAAAAAATCGGATGACTGGCTGGTAATCTCCCTGCCGTTAAAAAGGAACTTTGCATCCCTAAGAAGAATTTCGATAAGACTTTCGATGCTTTTGCGACGGATTCCATTCTCACGGGTTTTTGCCTGGATTACCGCAGCCTTTTCTTCACTCAATTGCCCTGTGCTGTTAAGCTGGGCATAACGAATTGTTCGAAGGTGAAGCGCAACATCCTCAATCAGTTTTTTATCGGACGCAATAACAATCAACAATTCGTTTGGTGTCATCGATAGAGAGAGGAGTTCGGTATCTGTGGGATAATTATCCTCTATTCCCGTAATTAAGTGGAGTTTTACCTCGCCTATTGGACTCCCGTGGTCATGCCTGTCAATCTTTTTTGAATAAGGGAAGTTTAGACCTGTACGATTGTGTTTTAACTTCAGATTATTACTTTTTGTAAGCAGATCTGTAAAAACTGTTGAGGCAATGAAGTTCCGGAGTTCACCGGGGTTTAACGGAACTGCTTTGATTCCATTGATAACATCCTGCTGGATATCGGTCTGGTATTCATAAATCCCGTTTACTTCCTGAACCCACGAATATCTTACCATATAATCGAGTGAAGTCCTGATCTTTTTTTCAAGTTCCTCCCGATTTCCGTCACTTTCCTCAGTCATAAGAACAGCAAGGTTTTTTACGGTAACGGGGAAATTATTTAAGTATTTTAAGAGGTACAGCACTTTCAGTAAACGGAGATTAAACGGATTTTCATGGTTTCCCTCCAATACAGAAATTGTATGGTATGGTTGTGCCTTCAGAAGAGCGCGGGTTCCTTCAAAAAAGAGATCAAACGGTACAAAACTTCCCCTCTCCGCGTCCTTCACACTCATAAGTGCTGATTGGAAAACCCCAAGCATTGAACGGGCACCGAGTGAAGCGTAGTTGCCTACAAACGCCCCATGGGCAGACAGAGAAATGAGACATTGCTGATACAATTCAACCTGATACGGCAGAACGGGATAAAACCCGGTGAATGTTTCGGTGTTGGGCACTTGTTTGTTATAACTTGTGTCATCGGGGAATGTAAATTTTGTTTTTATTACCTCACCCTGCTGTTCAAAAAGATAATCGAGTGAGGTCTGTGCTTCCGGTTTTTTCTTGAGGAGACGGCGTTTTATCACTTCCTGTGCATTCCGAGCAGTGAGTTTTGGTTTCACTTCAAATCTGCCAAGGATTTTTGAAAAATCTGATTTTTGTGCAGCATTCATGGTTTTCACCATTTCAGTAACCTCCTCCTGGGCTGTCACCATAACCCACACTCTCCCCCTGAATGCAACGGCGAAGTCTTCCACAAGGGTTTGCAGATTGAGCATGGTTCTTGGATCGCGGGAGATATATTGCCCCACTTCATCCACGAGGAAAACCAGTCTGAAACCTGCAGGTTTTGTATCGAGGTAGTCCCTGATGTCATTAATAAAACTTTCCACTGAGAGGGGTGTCTCTTCCTGATATTTTTTTCTTACATCGGTGATGGTGGTGTCCCCCGTTACCTCTGCAAAAGCTGTATCAAGCCCCTTCGACATTGTAAGAAGCCTTTCACGACTTGATTCCCACTCTTTCCCCGTTGCCTTTTTAAAGGCTTCCTTGAAGGCATCCAATTTACCGATATGGATCAGGTCCCGTTCAAGTTTGGCTATGGCAGGATCATCTGAAAACCCGAGGGCACGGTCGAACATCTTTTTAAACGGCATAAAAATATTTGCTTCGCCGGTGCGGTGTTTTTGGTCGGCTATGCTGTCGATGTTAAAAAGGATCGTTTGTGCAGGTTCTCTTACCACCTTCATCACCAGACCCTCAATATCAAAATCATCTTTCAGTTTTTCAAGGAAAGCATTCCCAAGTTTTACACCATCAACTTCACGATTTGAGAGGACAAGCGACAGTATCTTTAGCAGATGCGACTTTCCTGTTCCAAAAAATCCTGAAAGCCAAACGCCGGGATTTCCCTGCTTTGGGGCTGTGTATTTCTCGAAGAGTTCCCTTAAAATTTTGCCAATTTCCTCTGTAATCACAAACTCGCGCATCTCATCAACGAGATACTTAACTTCGGAAACTTTAATAACGCCTTCAATCCTGCG
>Ga0209570_1001313_pt1 | contig 14399 bp, 10 predicted proteins | sample EBPBio172007_DNA_FD_185861 | JGI IMG/M metagenome (GOLD analysis project Ga0209570, IMG submission 185861) | Wastewater treatment Type I Accumulibacter community from EBPR Bioreactor in Madison, WI, USA - Reactor 1_9/17/2007_ DNA (SPAdes)... | ecosystem: Engineered > Bioreactor > EBPR >... | reverse complement strand
AAAAAAAGTAGTTTTTGAAGGAAAAAAGGGGTGGTCAATTTGCTCCGAAATAAGGTGGTCACTTTAAACCGAAATTGGGTGGTCACTTTAAATTGAAATTAGGTGGTCAATATCACTGGAATTTGCAATAAGATTAAAGTAACCTCAAACCATTTTGAAAAAATAATAGTAAATCGCAAATCGCAACCTTACTTAAAGGCTATAAATATTGCAAAAATGTTGATTTTAAACTATTCTCCTAATATAAGTTCTGGCAATGAAAATATGTTAACGTTACTCTTTGATATGAATAAACTTTGGGAAGAATACATCTATAGGATTTTGCAAAAGAATAAACCACAAGGATATAAAGTTTCATATCAGAATTCTGATAAATTTTGGGAAAATAAAAAAATCAAACCAGATATAGTTATCACAGATTCAAATGGAGAGAATTTTGTGATAGATACAAAATGGAAATTAATATATTCAAATAAACCATCTGATGATGATTTAAAACAAATGTTTGTGTATAACTTACACTGGAAATCTAAAAGAAGTATGCTCCTATATCCACAAATTGACCAGAGAGACAGCTCTTTTGGAAATTACAAATTTAAAATTGACAACCAAGAAAATCAGTGCAAACTTGGGTTTGTTAGTGTTTTAGAAAATGGTAAAATAAAAAATAGCAAAACCCTTTGTCAAGAAATATTTGATAAAATGATTTAAATAAATACCTACAAAATTGGAATAATGTGTAAAAGTTAAGACTTCATCTGACAGTTGAGAAATTTTGTGGTTAGTTTTCTATTGGATTTTCTTAGACATAAGTTCTTGGAATAATCCTTTCATAAAGGCTTCTACAAAGATTTAATAAAATAGAATTATGTAGGTAGATTTAACCTTTTCTTACATTGTCTGCAATATCAAATCCTAACTTTCTCATTACTACAAAATTTGATGCGAGGTAGAAAGTTCAATTAATTACCTTTTTCTTCCTTGATATTCATACTTTTCTTCCTGCAGACTATCTATTATTTGAGTTGAATTTTGTTTTTCCTGTTTAAAAAGTTGAATATTTTCTTCTGCTCTTTCTTTCAAATAATCCTTCTCCGCATTAGCTTTGAGTTGCTCCTCCTTCTCCTCCCGATATTTAGCAACCAAACCCTCTCGAACATTAGGCAAATCCTCCAATTTTTTATCCAATTCTTCAATTTTATTTTCGGTAACCAATTTCTTGTTTTCAATTTCAGTAACATTGACTCCTTTTTGCAATAAATGCTCAATCTCCTCTTGTACTTTTTCTTTAGCTAAATTAATTGATTTTTGATAAAATGGGAGTTGGTTTTTCCAATATTCCGCATTATCTCCTTCCTCTTTAGCATAACCAAGAATCCTGTTATAATTATTCTGAACTTTGGTAACTTCTTCTTGTACCTTTAAAAAATCTTGATGTTTTCTCAAGACAAAAGCAATATCAGCAAGGTGTTTATTTTTTTCGCTTTCTATTCTTTTCTTCATAAGTTCAATTTCAATATTGGCTCTGGTTTCAGAATTGGTGATAATAGCAGTTTTCAATTCCTGAGTACTGATGTCAGAAACATCCAAAACATCAGCACCTTTTTTCATTGCTTCTAAATATCTTGCCTGTTTAGATTGCAATTTTTGAAGCATAAACACATCAATACTGTCATTTGTCAGCATAAAATTAACTCGAACATTTTCGTTTTTATTTCCTTGTCTCCAAGCCCGTCCTTCCACTTGCCTTAAAGAAGTGAAATTGTAAGGCAAAGAAAGCATATAAATATCTGTAGTATTCTCTTGAAGATTCATTCCTTCTTGAATGGCTTCGCTTCCAATCACTACTTTTATTTTTCCAATATTAAAATCATTTTGAATAACAATTCTTTGATTCTTATTTGTTGCTCCTGTAATAATTCCGATTTCTTCGGGTTTGTAACCGATTTCTTGAATAAGATATTCTTTGAGTTTAGGAAATTCCGCTACTGCTAATTCAGAATAAATGATTTGTCCAGATTCAGGAATGTCTTTTTTATTCTGCTGGATTAAATCCATCGTTTGCTTCAGTTTCGGAGAATTTTCAATAAATTCTTTTGTAGAAGGATTTTCGCCATCATAGTAAGGTGATAAATATGGAGAAATCGCAATCAGACGCGCGTTAAGAATATGAGTAAGAATTGCCCCTTTTTGTGTTTCATTAAAACTTTCATTGAGTAATTCGTATTGCTCTTTGGTTAAATCATTTTGCTCAATTTTATATTCTTTATTGATTTTATTGGGACGTTTCAGTTCGGGGTTGTCTTCTTCACCTTTAATGTCAATAAATTCAGACAGAAGTTGTTGAAACAAAGAATTATTTTTAAACCTTCTCACGTTGGCTTTAAATTTCACATCACCTTTTGCATCAATTTCCATATCATTGTCCGCCTCCATAAAGGTTTCAAAGAAAGTATTCACATTGAAATATCCCGATTCTTCCAAACGTTTATTGGCTATTAAAGAAAGTATAGAATAATATTCCAAAGGCTTATTGGTAAAAGGCGTAGCAGAAAGGAGCGTGACATTTCTGCCATCGTTTTTCTCTTGAATATATTGAGCAGCCATCCAAGTATTAATCCCCAGTTTGGAAGTCTGTTGGTTCTGACTTCTAAAATCCGAAGCAAACCTACGATCTTCAATTTTCACTTTTCCAACAATATGGTTGGCGTTGTGAACTTCATCGTAAGTGAGATGATCAAAATCAAAATCTTCCCAATCATAGATTTTACAACGCTTCATCTTTCCTTCTGTTTCTTTCACTTTCTCGAGTTCTTTTTGGAAATCTCTTTCACTAATGGAGTTTACACTTTTTAACTCGTTTTCAGAAATGTAGGAAAATTTAGATGCTAGATTTTGGGTAATGCATTCTGAAAAGCCAATATTATTGAAACCTTCATAAGTCACAATGGTAATTTCCCCGTCTTTATTCTCAAATTTTGATAAGTCGTAATCTTTCCCAAGGTTTCCAAGAACATTCACTTTCGCATTCGGAATGGTTTCAAAAATGGTTTCTACCCATTGTTTGAGAATACTGTCGTTTGGAACTACAATCAAAGGTCTTCTAGCATTTCCACGTTCCATCGCTTCATGCATGGAAAGAATACCAGACAATGTTTTTCCAAAGCCGACTTCGTGAGCTAATAAACTAACGCCTTTCGTTGTACATCTTCCTACTCCAGATTTTTGAACTTCGGTTAAACGAAGCTCTTTTCCTTTAAAGTTTTGATAAATTTTTGAAAACAATGGAAATTGAGAATAATCAGGAACATGAATATTATTATAATTTCTGTTGAATTCTTTTACAAAACGATTTCTTATATCATCAGATAATTCTTCCCGAACAAACTTGTAAAACAAATCATTTGCAGCAACTTTTCGTCTTTCTCTGACTAAGGCATTTCTTTCTTTGTCGCTTCCTGTAACCGTTTCGTTATCTACAAAACTTCGTACTTCCCAAGCTGATGAACCCGCAAAAGCCTCGCTAGATAAAGTCCCTACAAAATCTTTGAACTTTTCTGCAAGGTTGTAATCAACAATAACAGTTTCGGTACGTTTTGTTGCATAGTTATAAGTTTCCTTTTCTGTTTGTCCTAAATCAAATTGGTGTACAAATTCGTGATTTGGACTAATAAAGATTTCGTCTAAAGATTTTGGTTTTGGAAGAACTTTGAGAAGTAGTTCCCTTTGCTTTTCATACTGGTTTATCGTTCCACCAACTGAAAATTTATCTTTGAAATCTAGCTCTAACTGTTCTAATTTTTTATAAATATTTCCTTCAGCATAATAAAAATCGTGTGCCCATTTTCCTTCAATATAGTTTGCGAATTGAGAATGTTTTTCGTGATTATTAAGCGTTCCATCATAAGCCGTATCTCTGAAAGCTTCAATTTGTTCTTGTGTTATTTCAGAACTGTTTTGTAAAGAAGTATTGACAATTTCATCGGGTTTGGAAAACTGATATTTTAGAATTCCTTTCTTGAGTTCAGGTTTAGTTTGAATTTTATATTCGTTCAGATTTTTTGTATTGTGAATAGAAATTATCCTATCACTTTTTTCAATGAGTTCTTTTAAATTTTCCTCTGAAAACGATGTTGGTTTTGTAGTTAAATTTTCTCGAAGGTTTTCATATTTTCTTATTTCTGAAATAATCGTAGGAGATTTAAATTTGATATTATTGAGTTGAGAAAGTGCCGTTTCAACTTTCTCTTGAGCTTCGGTTAAATCTAAATCTTTATCATCGGTTTGGTTTTCATTTTTTACTTTATTTTCAACTTTTGCATCAAATTTTACATCGATTTTAGGTTCAGAATTTTCTAAATATAAGTCTTCAAAAAGATTTCCGATTCTTGCGGTTTCTTTCTTGTTTTTAAAATGTTGAATTTTTGCCAGAGCCTCTTCTAAATTTCCGTGAACATAGTTTTCTAAACGTCCAAAACGATTGGTTTTTTCTCGTGTTTCGCCTAAAATTCTTGAAGGATTATTTTCAAAGTAATTGGAAATATCTGTAGAAATTTTTTGATTACTTTTTTTGAGAATAATAATGTCCGTTCCGATTTGAGTTCCTGCAAAAGCTCCGTTTGGCAAACGAAAACCTTCCACGATATTTGCGTTTTGCAGATTCCTTTGTCTATTCAGCCAACCTGAAGGAAGCACCATCGCCAAAATTCCGCCTGCTCTTAAAGAATCCAAAGATCGTTTTACAAAATAATCTTCGTATTTAGAAATTTTCGGTTCTTCGCCTAAACCTTTGTAAAAGCCACGATGTTCGCCATAAGGTGGGTTTCCGATGACTAAATCATACAGCAAATATTCATCTTTTTTATTTCCTTTTTCATCAATAAATTCGGTTTCAAAAGAACGCAGATGAATATCGGCTTCGGGATGCAGAATTTTTGCAATTTTTGCGGTGGTTTCGTTGATTTCAAAAGCCGTAATAATGGATTTTAAAGCTAAATCTTTTGTCGCATAAAGAAAATTACCCGTTCCCACGCTTGGTTCTAAAACCGAAATTTCAACTTTATTTTGTAATTGGTCTTTGATTAAGTTGCGAACGGCATTAACAATTTTATCTTCGGTGTAGTATTCATCTAAAATTCCTCTGCCTTCCTTTACCGTTCCGCCACTTTTGTATTGATTGCAGATTTCTTTTAAATCATCAGTAATATTGAGATTTTCTTTCAGTAGAATTTTCTGATTGTTAGAAACAAAACAAGCTGCAGAAACAACTTCTGCAACTTGTTCATTGGTCAATTTCTGACCTTTATATTTTGAAATGAGTAAGTCTAATTCCTCATGATTTGTGGAATTAGAATTTAATGTTCTTTCTGATTTATCGGATACAGTTCTCCTGGATACGATTCCGCCCAAGGAATGTTCTGCTCTCTCATTTTTTTCATCATCATTCTGTTGTGGATGGTCATCGAATCTTCTTTCTCGTTCTCTGTCTCCGACCAAATGCTTCCAGATTGTTTCTGCAAGTCCATTTCCAGCATCGTTGCCGCCCAATCTTTGTCCACTTGCGTGATTTCCGTTTTGCTTGGATTGGCTGTTTTCGCCAAATTCTCCAAGATTTCTTCCAGTAGATTCGGATCCCAAGTGCTCAACGTTGGAAATTTCTTCGGATTGAGTTCTGTCTTTTTCATTCTGTGCTTTTTTTGATTCAACTAAAGTAACATTTTTATCTTTATTTTGAAGTTTATTTTTTAAATATTCTTCCAAATTCTGATTGGCATTTTCAGAAATGTTGTATAGTGCTCGAATGTCTTTAATATTTTTGTTTCTAAATTCCGTAAGAATTTTGAGCGTCTGCATATTTCCTGTTCTATCTCCCTCTAAACAAAGAAATATTTTACCCTCATAGTTTTGAAATCTATTGATAAATTTTTTGGAATTTTCACCGGCATTGAGTGTTACTAGAGTTCTATTATTGTTTTGATTATTCAACCTCAAAAGTTCCAAAAACGATTCTTTGTCTTTATGATTCTTAAAGACAATCAATTCATTTTTATTTCCTTCCTCAACGGAAATATCCTCAACAAAAGGACTTAAAGTTTCTTTGTCACTCACTTTTTCTGTTTTTCACAAAATGGTTAAACTCAAAAATTTCTTTGGCGGCATCGTCCCAATTTTTTCTAGGAATTAACTGAAGGGTTACAAAGATGTCTTTCTTTTTATCGTAGGAATCTATTCTTTCAATTCTCCCGTGATAATCCTTGCCAACTTCTTTGTATAGCGAATAAGGCAGAATCGTATCCGTCGGATAAATGTAATATCGGGTATAATTCCAAGGAGAGTTGATTTCAAAACGTTTGTATTTTTTTTTGAAAAGAATAGTGTCACTCAATTTTCTGCGATTTCTGTAATTTAGAACTGGGTCTTTTGTAAAAACAGCACCAATAGTTTTGGCATACACCGAAGTTGGTTTTTGCTTTTTTTGTAGTTCTGATAAAACGGATGAAGTGTTATTATTCAAATCGTAAAAAACAGAGTCTTTGATGAAATAAGAAGCAGTCGTCATTTCTGGAAATTCTAAATCAGGAACCAATTCTATGATGGAATCATTCTGATAGTTGAGCCTAGAAATGTGAAAATTCTGCATCTTATTTAATCCTTTGGAAGCATCAAAATAAACATTGGAAATGAGGTCGATTCCACCTTTTTCAGCCTTGATTTCTTTGTGACAAGAAATCAAAGCAAAAAGCAGAAATAAATAAGGAAATATTATATATTTTTTCATTTTAGATAGATTAAAAAGCGGCAAATCATTAAGACCTACCGCTTTCAGATTAGGGTCAGGTATTATTTTATCGTTTAATGCTTTGTTCTTTCACATTGCTTTTTTCGTGTTTGTTGTCTTGCTCAAAGCCTTCCAACGGTTTGTTGGTATTGATTCGGTTCATATCAGAATCATACAACTTTAAGTTTCTGTTTTGAGGATCGAGAATTGCTTTTCCTTCTACAATTTTATCATCTTGCTCAAATTTAACCTTTACGATATTTCCTTTTTCCAAAGATTTGATGGTGTTTTCTTTATATTCAGGCTTGTCAAAAATAAGGTTGGATTTTTCAACAATTTTATCGGTCTCCACACCGTAATTTTTATAAAAATTTTGGAACATATAATTTCCTTTTTCTGTTTTAGGTTCGTCAAAGTTGAACTGGACAAAAGCGGTTTCTTGCTGATCACTTTTCGGATTGTGAAATTCTATTTTCACACTTCTGCCTTCCAAAAGATTGATGGCTTCTTTTGCAGTAAAGGTATTCTCTCTGTTGACTGGGAAATTATGAGAAATTTCCTCGTTTTTTTCGTTCGTCAATTTTGCGTTGTACGAATTAAGAAAAATGCCACCACTATCAGTTTTGTTAAATTTCAGAGTAAAATCTGCCTTGTTTCCAGGTAATGCTTTGTCGGAAGTAGTTTTGATTTCAAATTGTTGATTTTTGGAATTGATGCCTTTTTCTAAATCTTTGTGAAGTTTTTCTCCTTCACCGAAACCGAGGTATTTCATCTGATTTTTTAGATACTCTACTTGGTCGAATTCTTTTTGTGTTTCCATAATGTTTGGGGTTTGATTGTTAATATTATTTGGTTGTCAGTTATCGGTTATCGGTTTGTTGGTTCTTTCTATCAACTATTAACCGACAACCAAAAACTATTTCTCTTTATCTCCTTAATTTTCGTGACTTTTCTTGTTCTTCAGACTGTTCTTCTTGCTCCTCTCGATTTCGGTTGGCATCTTCGTACATGTCTCTGTCATTTACATTCAAATGAACATCAGTATTACTTTCTTTTGCGATTTGTTTTTCACTTGGAGTAATGCTATTCACAGAATCAATTTCTCGGGAAACAATATTCAGGTCGTTTGTAATTTTCTTGGCGATTTCTGGATATAGGTCTATTTTATCCTGCAAAAAACTTTTCAGCTTTTCAAGTTCCAATTTGTATTGATTTATTTCTTCCAGATTTTTTCTTTCCGAAATAAGTTTGGTAAGCTCAGGAGCATTTTTGATAAAGTCTAATTCTTTTACGGTATTTGTTTCTTTGTCAAAAACAAATGCTTGTTTTGAAAAACCTAATTGAGCAGAATTCTGATTGTCATTAACATTGTATTGTGCTTTAGTTTCAGAATACTGAATCTTTTCTTTACTTTTTTCTAGTATTTCAGACAGGCTTTTATCTCTTTCCAAAAAGATAACTTTTAGCTTGGTGTTGTTTTCAGTAAGTTGAAAAGTTGCTCTGTTTTTGTCGTTGTCGGCAACGATGGTATATCCTTGTAGGAATTTCTGAATATCATCTGCATTTAGTTTTTTGGAGAATGATAAATCTTCATTGATAATACCGAATTTTTTCAGTTCTTCGGTTGGTAAATTTTCATTTTGCATAATGGGTAGCGATTAATTGGTTTACTTTTATAAGGTCATTTAAAAAATGGGTAGGGTTGATATTTTGTCCAAATTCTTTCACACAAAAGTGCAGATGCGGCCCTGTAGAATTTCCAGAATTTCCGCTTTTGGCGATAATAAAACCAGCATTTACAAACTCTCCGACACGATAATAAATTTCGGAAAGATGGAGATAAGCGGTTTCAAAACGGTCAAAGTGTTTTATTTTGATGTAATTTCCACCACCTTTATTGTCCCAACCTGTTTCGGTAACAACTCCGTCCAAAACCGAATAGACATTTTCGTAATTAGCAGCTAAATCAATTCCGTTATGAAATTTAGATGCTCCGAAAATCGGATGCATTCTTGTTCCGTAAGGTGATGTAATGGAGATTTCTCTATTCAATGGCATTACAATTTTTGAATAATTCTTCTCTCTTGGTTCGTTTACAAATTCATATTGCGTCAACTGGTTCTTGCTGTTTTGAGAATGAATGAGCATTTTAGTTTGAGCAACTAAAATCAATGAATCTTGTAATTTTTGCCTATCCCATTTTTTGTTGTTGACGGATGAGTTTTCTTTAAGTACTGTTTTCAGAGAATCCAGTTCATCTTTAAGTTTGGCTTTTGTGGTGATATTAAAAAAGTCCTTCCAAGATTTTTTCTCTTTTTTGGGCTTCGGATTGTCCGCTTCTTTTACTTGCTCTATTGCTTTTGGAGTTTCTGTTTTCTTGGGTAAAGTTGGTGTTAGTGTATTAAATTGTCCGAAAACTGTTATCTGAATAGACAATATCAACACTGCTATAAAATATTTTTTTATGGTTTTCATTTATGCTGTTTTTATATGTTCATTGACGATGAGTTCTACTTCCTTATTGATTTTTCTGAAATTGGTCATCAGAACTTCTTCTTTGCGGTTGTTTCCAGCTTTGTCTATAAATGAATAGTAAACTGGCATCGGAACGTAATTTTGTTCTTCTTGCTTAATGGCTTTCCTATCTAAATTGATTTTTCCATTAATTGCAGATGTTTTGTATTCATCGGTATCATTTTCTTCTCCTTGGGCAATCATTCCTACCATTTCTCCAGTTCTCAATGCTGCTATTTTTCCTGCGGGAATCATAAAATCCATTTTTTCGTTAATACTGGTTGTTGTTCCTTGTTGGGATATGGATTGGGAAAACGATTTCTGCTTGATTTTCCCAAAGAGTTTTTCAAGCCATTCCAACGTATTTTTATCTCTTGCTGAACCAGAAAGAATATTACCCACAATTGCTGAAATAGTATCTGCCACTTCTTTTTTATAAAACTGACGAAGCTGTGGTATTTCTTGCAATCCTAATAGTACCGCAACTCTGTTGCTTCTTGCGGTGGCTACAACATTATCGATTTTATGAATGTAAATGGTTGGAAACTCGTCGGCGATGATTCCTCCCGGTAAATTATGTTTGGAATTAACCAAGCGTAACGTTCGATTTAGAACAGCAGAATACAGCGCCGAATTAATATCTTGTGTTCCAGGATCGGATGCCAAAATTAGAATGGATGGATTTTCTCTGTCTGTTATTTTCAATTCCACTTCATCTCCCGAAAAAACCCAAAAACTTTCTTTGGTTGCCAATCGGGATAGGAATATTTTTAATGTTCCTATTTGTCCTTCCAACTGGTCAAATGCTTTGTTATCATACGCTGTTTTGAATGGTGAAAGCAAGGAACCAATCTCTTCGTTCTTAAATAATGAATCAAAAATTTCTTGATAGCTGCGATTCATAAAAGAAAGAATATGGGGCAAGTCTGAATATTTTCCGTTTTCTAGCTTTGCAAAAAAATAAATACAGGAAGCCAAAAAGTTGATGGCTGATTGGGTGAAAAATGCTTCGGAACCACCTCCCGAACTCGAACCTCCTTTTTGTAATGATGACACCATTGATTCTGCCATTTCCTGTGCTTCCGCCAAAGTTTGGATATACTTTTTATGAAATGGATTGACTCTTTTTGATTTTTCCACCTCATTTAAGTTAATCACATTGAAACTATAATTGTAATCTGATTCTTTACTTTTTTTGAGTAAATAATGGTAATACGCAATCTGTGCTAAATCCGGAAACTTAAAATCATAAATGCAAAGACAAAAACCTTTCTCAATCATCTGTCGGATAGCTGGATTAATAACTCCAAAAGATTTTCCTGAACCAGGTGTTCCAATCACCATTGTTCCACGAAAAGGATTCAGATTAATCCAACCTTTATTACTTTTTCCTTTGTATCTGAATAAATAAGGAATATTGATATTGGTTTCCGATTTTATCAATTCCTGATTTTGATCAAAAGATTCTTCCTCTACGTTCCATCGGTCTTTTCCCATCTTTTGCTGCATCAATTTTGAAATGCTGTCAGCTCCCATTTGAAGAATTAATGCTCCTAAAAAAGAAAGTGTCGCATAAATAATCTGATAGAGATTCATTCCAGGAAATATTTTAGTGAGTTTATTATTTCCTGCTTCATTTTGCACAATCAGAGATGAAAAAATCATTACCAATCCTAATACAATCGGCAATACAATTTCTGTAGCAATATTTAAGTCTTTCTTTTTCTTGGCTTTTGTTCCAACAGCGACTAATCCTATCAAAATCAATGTGGCAAACTTGGCATTGATCGGAGGATAAATGAAACTCATTTTGCTGAAATTCTTCAATAAATTGGAGACTACTGGAATATTGGCATTGAGATAAAAAAGTGATGCACAATCCAATGCTACAATCGCATATACTGCTTTTTGTAAGAAACCGTAAATCTTAATTTGATGTTGTTGCTCTTGCATTTCTTGAATTAAAAATTAAGGGATTAAAAAATTGGTACAGGCACTGCCTCTAGAATGTGTCGGCTTTAAGAATATCTGAATAGTTGATTTTCATTTCTATGGTTCTTCCTGAGAGTTGTTCTTCAATCAATCGTATCATCATTACTTTGCTGTTCGGGAAGGTGAATTTTTTAAAGACATAAATATTTCGAAAATTTTTACGGAAGTGTTTTTGAGGATTCAGTTGAAAAATGGGAGTCATCTCAATACTCTGATTGTTGGTGGCTTTGTATATTTTTTTGTCTTCTATGGAAAATTTCAAGTCTTCAATATCGTAGCTCAGATTGGAGTTGTTCTTAAAGGTCATATCCAAAAAAATATAATCACTCATCACATATACATTGTTGAGCTGGACATTAAGTTTGAGATTTTTTTCTTTTCTGATTGGATTTTTTTCTGTTTTTTTCTGAACAATATCCATGGCAAATTTTCTGAGTTCAAGATTGGAAAAAACCATTTTATTGAACTCAATAGGTTGCATATCTTCGGCTTGAATATGGATATTGGTAATCGTGTTCAAGTTTTCAGAATTTCTGTAAACCGCTTTGTATTGGGCGATAAACGATTGTCCGACAACGGTAATAATTCCGATATTTTCGCCAACGGAATAATGTGTTAGATTTTTTGTTTTTCCGTTTTGGTCGGTTTCAGCATCGGTAATTTTAATTCTGGCGATGTTGGTTGTCGGTAAATCTCCCGTAAGTTTTAAAGTAGATAAATCCACATATTGTATCGGTTCTGGCGAAATAATGTGTAAATTAATTCCTTCAGTAATTTCTATTTCGGGTAAATCAGAAATGATTTGTTCTTTGGTTGCCGTTTGTGCGGGTAAAAATTGAGCTGTAAATAGTAACAGACTATATAATATCGTTTTCATTTTTTATTTTTTTTGTTGGTTTTGTGAATCTTTCAATTGTTTTTCGTCAATCAGGAATACATAAGAATTGTACTTCAATTTGGCTTTGTTGGTTTTAATCAGGTTGGCAATGGATTTGGAAGTGGATGTAAATAATTTAGAACCGAGACTGGTAAAAAATCCTTGTCCGCCCATATCCATTTGAGTTCCCTGTACAGAATTGCTTCCCATTTCCCGAATCATATCTCTGAAAACACTTTGAGGTACATACAATCCTTTCATTCCATCTACATCATAGATAGAAAGATTGACTGGATAAATTTCTCCTTTCGTGAATACGGATACAATTGTAAGATCAACTCTTTGCATTGAAAATCCTGAAATTTGACCGTATAAAATGGAGCCTTTGCTTATTTTTCTGTTGCTTACGAAGATGTCTTCCAACAATCGAAATCTAATCCTGCTTCCAAGAAAACCTTTGTTATTTTCATCTATCACTGCTTTTATAAAGCTGTTTTCCTTTTCTTTATAAAAAGCATTGAAATCGTTATTAATGCCTGATTTACTGACATTGAAAGTGGAGTTAAGAAACTCGTTCATTTTTTCTTTACTGGCTTTAAGTTTTTGTTCTGCTGCAAGTTTGCTTTGGTATTCAGGATCTCGTGCTTTTTCTAAAGAATCCATGACCAACATTTGCTGTTTCAGATATTTTACGGGATCTTGTGGCTCATTTTTGGATTGAGCTTTCGGACTTTCTGAATCATACCCATTTTCTTGTTTACCGTAAGATTTATCATTCAGCATTCTGATAATTTCCGAAGATCTTTGGTAATCTTTATCTTCTCTCTGAAATGAATTAGGGTTATAGTAAGAAGATGGATTTCCTTTTTCACGATATTGGTTTTGTCTTGAAGAAACGGCTTTTAATGAATCAATTTTTCTTTTTTGTGCTAGTGACAATTGGTCATCGTAGTTGTATAAGCTGTCCTCTTCTTTGTCTAGTCCTTCCAACATGGTTCTGTTGTCATCTTTTTTGAAAAATGCATCATACGCATCATTCTTCGTCATAATAGAATCTTGCGTTTCACCGAGTGAAAGAGAAAGTTCTTTAGGTTGGTCTTTTAGTTTGTCCTCTTTCGTAAATTGTGCTCCTACATAGACAAATAGCAACAGAAACGGCAATGCTAAAAGAGGCAGCACGTATTTTTTCTGTTTGAAATTAAGTTTTTTCATTTATTTTTGATTTTAGATAAATTGCCTCCAGTGCTACTGGCATTTTTTAATTTTTGGTATTGATAAAACAAGTAGTCAATTCGTAAACTGTCTTCTTTTTGTAATTCTTTACGGTCGCTTTTCACTTTTAGTGATTTAAGTTCATTTACGATTTTTGCCATTTCTTTTTCATTGTTTACGGTGGTATTTTGTTCCATCTTACTTTTGGAATAAAGTATGGGAGGTTTTATTTTAAAAGCATTATCTGAAGGGAAAAAGATGCCTTGAATGAGAGAGCCAATAAAGGAAACCGATAAAAATACCATCGAATAGATGAAGAATTTTTTCGGATGTTGAGTTGCCCAATTCAGCCATTTTTGTCCAGTTTGTTTTAGTGTAGTATTCATTTTTAATACGAGTTTTTGGTTTGGTTAGAGATTTCTTCGTTATCTAGGATTCGCCAGTTTTTAAGCATTACGCCATGAGGATTATTAGGACTTCGGATAATGTCATCGAAATAACCTTCGGTAATTAACTTTCTTGTAATAATCGATGATTTTCTGGTAATCATCTGCTTTCCGAAAAAAGCAAACTTCTTTTGCTCCATATTGAGTGCAATAGAATCTGCATGAATACTGACCATTGAACTGGAAGCAATAATCTGATTGTAAAAACCTTTTTCTTTCAGATTGGTATATTCTTTTTTTCCGCTGTCATCAATGAGGTATAATGATTTCTGAATATTGTCCTTAATATAAGCATCATCAGGAGCGAGCGTAAAAAACAATCGATGGAAAAGCTCAATCTGCGCTTTGTATTCTACAGGTCTGTTGAGTAAAACATCGGTTTGCTTTGCCAATACAGGAACTCCATTATCTAGGATGTAAATGGACTTTCTGGAATCTTCAATCATTCTGTACGCAAAGAAGAAACCTGCAACAACGATGAAAACAGCAAACACAATGGCGGAGATGGAAACCACCTTGTTGATTTTAATTCTTTGTTCTATGTTTTTGATAAGCATTTTTATTGGGTAATTGATATTTA
>Ga0209570_1001310_pt1 | contig 14461 bp, 14 predicted proteins | sample EBPBio172007_DNA_FD_185861 | JGI IMG/M metagenome (GOLD analysis project Ga0209570, IMG submission 185861) | Wastewater treatment Type I Accumulibacter community from EBPR Bioreactor in Madison, WI, USA - Reactor 1_9/17/2007_ DNA (SPAdes)... | ecosystem: Engineered > Bioreactor > EBPR >... | reverse complement strand
GCGATTCCTTCACAGCCAGCCAGCCCGCGCCCGTTGCACCCCAGCAGCCCCGGGGGTACCTTCGGCCCCTAACTCATCATTCAAGCCGACCTTGCTTCGCAAGGCGGCTTAATTCAGGCGTTAGGCCTTGGAGAGAAGCATGCAACGCACCGGTGAAATTTGGTTGTCGTGCAGCATTATTCTTAGCGTATTAGCTTGCATCTACGTTACTTATCGCGTGTTCAAGGTTGACGGTGTAGGTCTTCCCTGGCTATTGCCGTTCATGTATTTGGCAGTCTTGGCTACTGGCTTTCTATTGTCGATTCCCGGCTTCATACTCATAGCAAGGTCAAATCCAAGCATTAAGAGTAGGCGTTCGGAGACAGCGACTAGCGGGAAGACTCTTAAGGAAATCATGCGTGAAAAGAAGGGGCAGGCCTAACAATTCATTCAAGCCGACGTTGCTTCGCAACGCGGCTTAATTCAGGCGTTAGCTTTGCTCAAGCAGGATCAAGGCGGTGACTTCGGTCCACTCTGCCTTTGCCCGCCACAACGGCTTCGCCAATAGGCGACTTCGGTTCCCCTGCCGTCGCTCCGCGTCACCACTTTTTTCCAGGCCACTTCGATCAGTCCGCGTGCGCCGCGTGGCTGTCGGATGGGCCATCGGCTCGCGGATCGGCGGCGCCTCATGGCTTCGGCCCATCCCAACACCCACTACTACTGGCCTTCGGAGGGCGATTCCCTCACAGCCAGCCAGTCCGCGCCCGTTGCACCCCGGCAGCCCCGGGGGTACCTTCGGCCTCTAACTCATCATTCAAGCCGACCTTGCTTCGCAAGGCGGCTTAATTCAGGCGTTAGTGCCCAAGGAGAGAAGTATGCGCCTTAAAGTCTATGCAGCTACTTTGATAGGTCTTGGGCTATCGACCTACGCCAATGCCGCTCCACTCGCCATTGATTGGACCAAACCTGTAGAACACACTGTGTCAGTTAGCTGCCCGGAGTCAGGGCCACCGCCATACGAGTTCTGGCAGGCACTGTTTGAGTCGCATGGACTCTCGGTCGAGCCTTCGATACGCGCAAATGAGACAAACGGATCCGTGCACATCGAGGTGTTCTACACAGGGACTCAGACTGGGGTCTTTAAAGAGGACGCTATCAACACAATAAATTCAGCTATTGCGGAGTCCGCAACATCGAATGGATGCACTTCACGATTCAATATCTCACAACACAGGGTTGGGCTCTAACAATTCATTCAAGCCGACTGAACCGCCCCGGGTTCTCCGGAGACTCGTTGGTGTGAGTCACGCCGCCATGGCGAGCTCACGGGTTTGTTGATGGTAGATCGCTTCTGCTTCGGCCGGTGGGATGTTGCCGATCGGTCCCAGCAAGCGCCTGTGGTTGAACCAGTCCACCCAGTTCAACGTCGCCAGTTCCACCGCCTCGCGGCTTGGCCAAGAGCGTCGGTGGATCAGCTCGGCTTTGTAGAGCCCGTTGATCGTCTCGGCCAGCGCGTTGTCGTAGCTGTCCCCGACGCTGCCCACCGACGGTTCGATCCCGGCTTCGGCCAGCCGTTCGGTGTAGCGGATGGAGACGTACTGCACGCCGCGGTCGGAGTGGTGCACCAACCCGCCCTGGACTGGCCGGCGCGCGTACAGCGCCTGCTCCAGCGCGTCGAGCACGAAATCGGTGCGGGCTGAGGAAGACACCTTCCAGCCGACGATCCGCCGGGCAAAGACATCGATCACGAAGGCCACGTAGATGAAGCCCTGCCAGGTCGAGACGTAGGTGAAGTCGCTCACCCACAGCGCATTGGGCCGGTCGGCCCTGAACTGGCGGTTCACCCGATCCAGCGGGCACGGCTGGGCCTTGTCGCTGTGCGTGGTCTTCATGATCTTGCCGCGCACGACGCCGGTCAGCCCCAGCCGCTTCATCAGCCGCGCCACCGTGCAGCGGGCCACCGGCCAGCCCTCCCGGCGTAGCTGCTTCCAGACCTTGCGCACCCCGTACACCTGCATGTTCTCGTCCCACACCCGCCGGACCTCGGCGCACAGGGCCTGGTCGCGCCACCAACGCTCCGGCTGCAGGTCCGGGGTGGCCTGCCGGGCCCGGTGCGCGTAGTAGGTCGACGGAGCGATCGGCAGCACCCTGCAGATCGGCTCGACTCCGTAGACGTGGCGGTGCTCGTCGATGAACGCCGTCATGGCTTGAACCGGCGGTCGAGCTCCGCCTGGGCAAAATACGCCGACGCCTTGCGCAGGATCTCGTTGGTCTGCCTGAGCTCGCGTACCTCGCGTTCAAGCGCGCGGATCCGCTCGTGCTCGTCGGTGGTCATGCCGGGCCGCTTGCCCTGGTCACGCTCGGCCTGGCGGACCCAGCGCCGTAACGTCTCGGACGTGCACCCGATCTTGCCGGCCACCGAGCCGATGGCGGCCCACTGCGAGCCGTGCTCGTTCTGGTGCTCCAGCACCAGACGCACCGCTCGCTCCTGTACCTCGGGGGAGAACTTCGTAGACTTCCTCATGGCTCCATCCTCTCAAGTGAAGGAGCCTCCGGGAAAGCCGGGGCGGTTCACTACGCACGCGGCGCCATCGGCAATCACCTGCGCGAGTGCCTGGCCGAAGCGGCCTTTCTGCACGTTGTTCTGCGGGCGCTCAAACATGCCGCTGAAAAGGGCGCGCGCCTTGGCCGCATCGCCTTCCGCGGCTTCGACCGTTACTGCGACGGTTTCGCCAATCTTCGGGTGCAGCTCCTTGAGAGCCGCCAGCATCGCGACACGGTTGTCGGCATGCAGGGCCAAGTCGTATTCGAATGTCTTGAGACCGTGGAATATCTTGACGAAGGCATCCTCGCCTTCCTTCATCTTGGCGGTGTTGTCCGACACCTTCACAGCAGTACCGGGCGCGGGGTAGGCCGCCTGCTGTTCTCCGTCGCCGTCGGGGTCGTCGACCGGGTCCGCGTCTGTGATGACAGCCACCGGAACCTTCAGTGCCTTTTCGCCGAACAACGGCAGGAACGAGTCGAAGTTCAATCCTTCGACGCTGATCAGGCTGACACCGTGTTCGCGCAGCCTATGCCCGCACTTCTCCGCCAACACGCTCACCAACATCAACTCGGCCGCGCCTTCGACGAAGATGACACGGCGGGCAAAGAACAACTCGGCACGGGTCACGTCGAGGTAACGTTCCAGCTTCTCTCGCTTCCCCTTGCCGAAGGCAATCGTACGCGGAAAGAATGTCTCCACGGAGCTTCCCGTATCGACCAGGCAGGCAAGGCTGTCGAGATCGGCGATGCTGGCGAAGTTGGGGGAGTGGCTGGTAACGAACAACTGGACAGGCTTCTCGCCTTCGACGGCCTTGATAGTCCCCAGATAGTCCAGCAGTACCGCCTGAAGTTGCGGGTGCAGGTGCGCCTCCGGCTCCTCGATGATCAGGCCTCGATAGCTTGCTTCCGGGTTCTTGGTCAGCTCACTGAGCACGACGGCCATGAAGATCAAGTTGTTGAAGCCGAGCCCGTTCTGCTCGATTTCGAACGCGTCCACCACCAGCGACAGGCGCGACGCCAGCCGCTGGAAGTCGCTACCGCTCAGGCCAAGATCCAGAATTTGGGCAAGCTGCGGCCCAAGCATCGTGCCGTGCCGATTCTTGATGGCTGTGTGAGTGTTGACGACCGGCTCGTGCTTCTTCAACTCCTCGTCGAGCTTTTTCAGCGCGTCGTTGATGCCATCGCGTCCCGCGTCGTCAGCCAGGAGCTGAAACAACCGGGCCAATTGGCTGGTGCGACTGGGCTTGAGTCCTTGCGAAGCGTCCCGCAGCGGCGGCAGATAGACACCGCGCAAGTTCTCCATCATGTCTGCGGTCAAGCCCATGTCCTCGTGGTCGCCACACCAGCGCTTGGCACGCAGCCTTCCCGTCTTGTCGGCTTCCGAGTAACGGATGGTGATATGCGCTTCGAGCTTGCCGAGTGCGTCGGGCTTCAGCGCTGCCAGGAAGTCGGCCTCGTCATCCGGGTCCAAATCACGAAAGACGTACTGGAACTCGATGTTGCCCGCCGGAGCACCGCCCTTGGGCCGGTGCATATCCTCGCTGTCAAGGCGCGGGTACGGCTCATCATGCCCCGCAAGCAGCGCACGTAGTGCATCGACGACAGCGGTCTTGCCGACGTTGTTAGCGCCGACCAGAACGTTCAGTCCTGGCTGGAAGCTCAGATCAGCTTTCTGTAGTTTCCTGAAGTTGGATATTCTCAGTTGTGCCAGATACACCGATGATGTCCTCCTGCGGCCCGTTTCGTGAGTCGGCCGGCAGCCAATTGTCGTGTCGGAGTCACGGCAATTGGCGCCCGAAAGCACACTTGGTTCGGCCGACCATCACTACCCGAGCAACGCGCGTAGGTTGTCGCGAACGAGGTTGGCTACATTGGTCGCAGGCAACCCATGCAAACGGCTCAGTGACTCCACCACGCCCGCCACATCGGCCGGCCGCGAAGGTCTGTCGCCGGTGCGAGTAAAGGGACCGTCGGTTTCCGTCAGCATCCGATCCAGCGGGATGGTCTGCACCATTGGCGCGTGCTTCTCATTGCCAAGCATTCCTGCGTTGATCGAGAAGTAGCAGCCCAACTCCAGCGCACGCTTCGCCTCGCTCTTTGTCCCGGTGAACCAATGAAGAACGATCTTGCCGCGCTCGGGTGGCAGATGCGTCTGGACAAGATCAAGTACCGCCTTGGCTGACCTGATGCTGTGGACCGTGATGATTTTCCCACCGGCCTGAGCGCAGCGCTGCAACACATGCTGGAATACACGCTTCTGCGCATCGAGCGACTTGAAGAACCGGGGGCCAGCGTCCAATCCGACCTCACCGATGTAGCGCGTCTCCGCAAGGTATCGATCCCACAATTCGATTTCGTTTTCACGCTCCGCGACCAACTGCGGATGCAGCCCCAGCGCCGCTCGAACATGCTTCGTTCGCTGCGCGAGTTCGTGATTGCGAGGCCAGGCGCGCGGTGTTGTCGTCACCGCTAGCGTGAACACGCCGGCCGCCTCCGCATCCTGAACTGCCACGGCATGGTCCGGGTAGAGATCGAGGTGGCAGTGGAAGTCCACGAGGCCGGTTGAAGAGATCATGCACGCATCCTCGTCAGCTCGGTCTCGCCTCGGCGCCGTCGATAAGCTGCGCGACTTCATCAAGGCCACGCCGGTAGACATCGGCAAGCTGATCCAGATGCGCGGCTTCATCCGCAAGCGAGCCCGGCTTGTGGATCAGAAGGTTCGCGAGCTGCGGCTTCCCTTTCAAGCGTTCGATCGCGTACTGAAAAGATCTGACTTGCACTCCGGTCGCTTGGCGCGTGTCCAACGGCTGCGCTTGAAGGTCGGGCACGGTATACGTCGTCGGGTCGTTTCCTGTCCCCCACGCTGCCGTCAACGCTGCTCGGCGGATTAGGCATGGCAGGCAATAGCCACAGTGCTCGATGCCACGTCCGAGCCATCGCGCATAGGCAGGGTGTGCACACGACAGCGAATCTGGTGCCAATTTCTTCAAAAGGGCTGGGTTATGGCAGGCTGCGGCCATCTCGCCCTTCGTCTTGTCCCAATACGGATTCTGGACCTCGCCGTCGATGCCGAGTGTGCCGAGCAGGTCATTCCACCGTGCCATGTAGTAGGGATGGGTGGTCCGCGTGCTATTCGAACCCAGCCGCAGAGGGTCCAAAGGCACATTCAATGCGATCAGCCCATTCTCGGGGACGCGTAGTACAAAACGGCGACCCAACCCAGTGCCAGCGAACACGCCGAGCGCGAAGAACAGGAACGATCTGCCGCGCGTGCTGTCTTCCGAGCCAACGTCTGCCACGAGGCCTTTCTTAAAGGTCATGCCGACACGCAACCGCTCGAAAGACGATTTGGCGTAGTTCTTCTTCAGGCCCGTGAACAACTTGCCCTGCGCGTCGCTGATCGAACCTTCGCCGAAGTGGCTGACCAGCAATGGCGTAGCACCATCCTCCAGCAGGTCGATGGCACCAATCAGGCTGTCCAGTCCCCCCGAGAACAGGCTGAGGGAATCGAAGGGCGGAGCGATCAGGCTTGGAGGCGCCGCCTGAGCGATCGTCGCGAACCGGTTCGGACGTGCCCTGAATCCGATCGTCCACCGATCACCCGTCAAGAAGTCGAGAGATTTTTTAAGTGTCGGCGCTGCTACGCCCCAACGAGCTGGATCGCTGACCGGCACGACGAGCCGTATCTCGCGCGTCCACGAGTCCTGAGACTGCTCGGCACGAGAGATGCGCGTGTCCGCCGCATGGACATGCGCGGCCAGCACCAGCAGGTCGATGCCGATCTCCGACGGAAACACCCCAATCTTCTTCAGATTGGTGAGCGCACCACCGATGCCGTGATCCAAGGACTTTTCGCCGGCGACGAGTTGCAGATAGGTTCTCTGTTCATCGGCGCCTGCCGTCACATCGAAGCTGTCATCGGGGCCGAAGCGGCCTGCTAGGAGTTGTCGCTTCATTGGTTGACCTCCGCATCGCCCAAGGTCTGCAAGATCGCAAATGCGGACTCGTACACAGCGTCCACGAAGCCTTGAATCCGCTCGGGCGTGAGATTGGGTGTCTCCGCCCTTGCACGAGTGAGTGCGTCGCTTACCCCGCCTCGGATGAAGTCACGTAGCTGTTGCTCGACGCGGTGCGCCGCATGCGTATCTGCCGGCATGGTCACGGCTTTGGTGCCGATGTCATTGCAGATGCGCGCCTCGATGGCATGGGTGGCATACAACTCGAATACCGTCTGCATCTGATCCGGAGTGAACGTTGCCAAGTCGGTGAGACCTTCGCTCGCCAGTTCAACGATGGTTTCGATGTAGGCCTCGCGGGCGATGCCCTCATCGACCGTGCCAGCGCCTGGGCAGATGTAGTCGGCCAGTCCCACGAAGATTTCAGTGATCGGGCGACCTGCCAACGATTCCAGGTCCAGGGCACGCAGCGCCTCGCGCACACCCCGAGTTTGCGCATCGGCCAAGAAGCCGAGGAGCCGTGCGCCGGCCCCCCGAGAGGCGCCCATGCGTTGGGCAGCCTGGCGCGCGCCTCCAGCGGACGTTGAGACGTACCTTGAGACAGCGCGACCCATGTTGGCCCGATCACCACCGCCCGAACCAGCAAATCGCGTGAAGCTGTTGCGAGCGCCGGAGAAGCGTTGAGGATCTGCTGTCCTGGGAATGGGCGGGCGGTTTGGCGGCACAGGCGGCGCAGCGCCATCGGCGGGTGGTTGGCCATCCGGCCCTGCGCCATCGCCTGGAGCGGAAGCAGGGGCGTCACCGCCGTCGCCCAACCATGATGGAACAAGCGGTGTTCCACCGCCAGGGCCACTGTAAGCTGTCGAGGTTCCCATCAACGCCCTCCCTTCGTATCTTTGAGCGCTGCTTCGGCGCTGGCTTTGAGGCCGGGGTTATTGGTGACTTTGCTCCAGTCACCCAGCAGCTTCGTCAGGCGAGCAGCACATTCGGTGTCTTTGATGACACCCTGCCAGCCGCTGACAACCCATGGCCCGCACTTGCTGCTTGGCAGTGCCTCTAGGAAGTCCATCAACTGGCCCTGGAGGCCGGGCTGCGCCTTCACAAGGACGACGAAGCCATCAACACCCGCTGGCTTGGTGTCGAAGGTGCCCGTGCTCATGATCTTGCTGCGAACGGCCTCGAACACTTTTTCGGCTTCGGGCTGCACGAGTTGCTTCAGCTCGGCTTCGTAGCCTTGGACGGTCATCTTGCCGCCGAACAGCTTCTCGACCACGCCAGCCAGATGACCCAGCACCGACACCGGGCCAAAGTAGTCCTTCTTGTCCTTTGTCACGAACAAATAGGGGCGCAGGTCGAGCCCTGAGAGCTTCGGCGAGAGGCGAGCCCAGTCGCGCACCGACTCCGACGACTTCCATTCGGTCACCACGGCGTTGTCGGGCGCAGGTGTAGGCTCGGCGGCCTTCTTCCCTTTCGGCTCACCATCTTTGCTGTTAGCCGCAGCCAAACTCTTCTCAAGCGTTTCAAGGTCTTCGCACAGCCCCTGTGGATGGACCGCCGCGACGAACGCAATCTGCTCGAACAACCTTGGGATGAAGCGCTCCGCGAGCATGAGCTTCGCAAGCACGGGGAGCGTGATGTCGTCGCCGAAACCGCGCGCGGTCGCGGTGCGCTCGCGCAACAGCAGCGTGTTGAGGAAGCGCTTGATCTGACGCGGGTTGCCCTTCGTGCCGCTTGCCAGGATGGGGCCGATCTGGTCGCTGAGGGTAAGCGCATTGTTCGCCTTCTCGGCCTGCTTGCCGAGCGTCGTCTTGACCGTCATGGCGTCCAGCCCCCCGCTAGTCCAAGGTCGTTTCAGCTTCTCCCGCGCGACCGCGATCAGCTTCGCGTAGTCCTCGTCGTTCTCTCCGATCTCCGCGCCGGCCAACAACAACGTGACGTAAATCCGCGTCTCAGCTTCGCCGAGGGCTGGAATGCGGAATGGAACCTGGATGAGCTTTTCGAGATAGTTGCGAGCGTAGTCGCGCGGTCCGGTGCTGTCGGGCAGATCTGGAAAGTGCTTGCGCACCGCATACTCGATCATCGCCTCGTCGGCCGCGACGACGAACGCCGTCCGCGCGGTGAACACGAACAGCCGGATGGCTTCGAGCGTTTCAATGGCGGTGTCGGGCAGGCAACGGTCGAGGTCATCGATCAGGACAACGAGCTGCTTGATGCCTGCGTCTTTCAAGAGCTGGTCGAACGCCTTGCGGAACGCCTCCACTTCCTCCGGCACATTCTTGGACTCGTCCGGCTTCAGCAGGGCCTTGGCTTCATCGATGGCCGTCGAGATGTTCTCTTTTGTCACGAGCTTGGCGGGGTCTGCCACCAGCGCTTCGAGCGAGCCGACGACGGCTCCGATTTGCTCGGGCGTCGGGATACCCGTGAAGGCGGTCAAGGCCAAACCACCGGCTCTCTTGGCGACCTTCAGCCAGTCGATGCGGCGGAAGACATCCTTGACGGCCACAGCCGCCTTGTTCAACGCTGGTCTTTTCTCGACCAGGCCCGTGACGATTCCTTCGATCAGGGCTATCTTCGCGTCCTCAAAGCCTTGAAAACGCCACCCATTGAATTTGAGGCACAGGACATCGTTCTTGTCTGCAAAGCCCGCCTCGATCATTTCGAGCACGCTGGACTTGCCCGCCCCCCAGTCGCCGTGCACGCCGATCGTCACCGGATGATCGGGCTTGGCACGAAGCAGCCCGACGATCGTGGCAGCGATGGCCTCGTTGTTTAGCAGGTCGACTTTTGTTTCGTTGTCGGTCAGGATCATTTCCCTTGTCCTCTTTCTTGGTCCGCGTTCGGCAACGCCATCAGCACCGAGCGGATCGCCTTGCATATCGCGTCGCGTGGCCCGTGCAGCCTGAGTCCTAATGTCAGTTCGAGCTGCACACCGATGCCGCGTCGTCCCCGATTGCAAATGTTCTTCGGGTCTGTGGCGGGAAACGGGTGATCCTCGCTTTGGGCATCGACTCCGATCCCATGCATCGCTTCTCTGATCGCCAGCTTCAAAGGTCCATCAAGCCCGCCGAGGAGAACTCGTTGATCATCGCCGCCGCATCCGTGAATCGCAACGACGTAATCGCACTTGGACAGGAGTTCCAAACAACGCGGTTCGTCGAACCGATGGCTTGTCAGATGCAACGTTGAATAGTTGCCGGACGGCCTAATTCCTTCAAAGGAGTAGAGATTGAAGTCTCCTCCAGCAACGCCGCAGGCGATGTCCGACGTGTACTTCTCGATCCTTCCTCCATGCGGCGCAATGACAGCGATCGACGACGCCGCGACCTGACGCACAAGCACTCTGTAGTCCTCACCTTCGGCTTGGGCTTTGGCTAGATCGGCATAGCCCCTATAGCTGGAGGCGAGGCTGTTCATTCTTGATTCCAGTGGATCTTTGACAGGTTCTTGGGTGACATAGCGATCGCCTGCATCTCAGAGCTTCTTCTCGGCACCGGATATGGGATGGACGTAGATGAGCCCTTTGGTTTGTGCCGCCTTGACTTTGCGATCGATCATCTCCCGCAAACTCAGGTGCCCTTCCAGTACCAAGATCAGATCCTCGCCGTCGATGAATAGCGTTTGAATTTCCTTGCCAATTACGAGGCTACGAATAACCTCTGAACTAAAGCCATTCACTGAAATGAACAGGCCGCGTCCGTATAGTTTGCCCGCCACTTTGCCGGCAAACTGGTAGACGGGCTCGTTGCTTGCAGACCGTTCCTGCCACTTCGCTTCAATCAGATAATGTTCCCCGTCGAACTTCACTGCGCCATCGACCTGCTCTCCGTTTACGCGGAAAGCCTCGGTGGTCTCCAGATGAGAGAGGCGTGACAACTCGGCCAAGATCCGTTCCAGCGCGTACCCGCGCTGCTGCCGTGAGGTCTTGTCGGCGAGGAGATCGAGGTATTCGGCGCGTAGTTGATCGAGCGACGCTGTGGGTTGCTGGCGAGCTGCATCCTGTGCAGCTCTGCGCTCGCGATCGGCCTTGATCCTGGCGTCTCGAATTTCCTGCAGTTGGCGGAGATGCTCCAGACTCTTGTTGGCTGTGCTGCGGTCCAGCTTGCGTAGCTTGTCGAAATAGTACGGGTCGAAATGCGACCAGCTCAGTAGCGATTGCAGCATCGCCCGGAATGGGCCAAGGCCGTTGTCAGAACGTGCTGCGAGTGCGGAGAACAGAGCATCAACTATTTCATGTCGCTTGAGGGCATTCTCGCCCTCGATCTGCAACCGCGCGATCTCCGCCTTCGTGCATCCGTGCTTTTCGAAGAAGCCCACAATGTCCTTGCGTGGCCAGAACAGGGACAGGATGCAGTCCTTCATGCAGCCTTTGATGTCGGCGGGAAAGTTCATGTCGCCGATCCTCAACCGATCCGAGCCAGCAGTTGCTCTATCACGTCACAGGCCTGCCGCTGCCGCAGTGCCCGTGCTTCACGCAAATCTGGCTCGTCGCTTTCGCCCAGCTCGAACCTGGCGACCGATACGGGGCCATCCTTGCGGTAGCCCTCGATCTTCTCGTCGCCTGCGAAACGGCTGCGCACGATCGCCAGCGAGGCCTCGATGACGGCACCGTGCTTGCCGCGCCGCTCGTTGCGGAAGGCTTCGGCCACGGCGGCCATGCCCTCGGGCGCGTGCTCGATGCAATAGACCAAGTCGTGCGCGTCCTTGCGCTCGAAGCGCTGATCGAACGCGAAGGACTTCAAGCAGGTGAAGCTGACGAGATTGGCGTGCTTGATCTTCTCGGTGGCGATGCCGTTGCCGCCCAGCAGTTCGGCCTGGATCTCGGTGACTTGGTACAGGTCGAAGACGATGGACGAGTGCGGGATGTTCAGGGCCGAGATCGTCCCTTCGGTCGGCAGCGGTTGTACCTTGCCGCCAACGAGGTCCGGCGCATCCGCCAGCAGTTCCAGCACCATCAGCGCACCATGCTCGGTACGGGTCTGCCAACGCCACGAGAGCTTCTTCCCGGCTTCGTTCTCGGCACGCTCGAAGCCCATCTTCTTGAGGTTATCCTCCAGCGTGTGATAGGCCTCGGTGTCGGCCAGGATTTGCAGGTCGATCACGATGTCCACATCCAGCGTACCGGCGTGCGCCGGCACCGCGGGTGGCCGTGCGGCGACGAGATACCGCGGCGTGAGCCCGCCGACCAGGTAGACCGAATCCTTCCACGGTCCGAGACCGCGCAGCAGCGTCACGAGGACACGTTCGCAGTCCACGGTGTACTGGTCACTGTAGCCGTCGAGCGTTGCGGGCTTGGCCATCAGAAGCCGATCCTTTCTTTGCGGAAGTGCTCGGCCATTTCCTTGGAGCGGCCTTCGCCACGCAGCAGGTCGAGATAGATCTGGATTGGGCTGGCCAGCCATAGGCCGTCGATCTGCTCGCGGAACAGTAGTTCGCCTGACGACTTGGCTTCGATGACCCCCAAATTGGCGCCCTCATTGACGACACGCGCGTCCAGGTCACCGATCGCCGCATCGGCGTTCCCGCCGATCAGCACGCGCACCCGCACTTGGGAGACATGAGAAATGAACGGCGCATAGCGCTGCGCGGCGGCTTCGTGGCTGATCGCGTACTGGACCTCGTGCGCGTCGAAGACCTGGCCGATTCGCGTCGCCAGCGTGTCCGCCTTCGTGCCCGGCACGTAGTATCGCCGCACAGGTGACGGACGGATGGTGGCGAGCTGCTTGGCCCATGCGTCCAGCAAGGCCGCCGGCTCGCGAAGGTGGCGCTCCTTGCCCGGGCCTTGCCCACGCACTACCAGCCAGTCGAAGCGCTCCAGTTCGGTCAGCACTTGGGAGGCGGTGGCGGGCGACACCGTCGCCTGCTGCGCCAACTCGGTGACGCCGAACCACTTCTGATGCCGTACCAGCAGGGCGTGAAGCACCTGGGCACGTCGCCCGGTGAACAGCGACCGCACCGACTTCGCCAGGGCTTTGGGGGGCGGCTTGTCGATATAGAGGTACGCACCGGGGGCGGGTAGGTACAGGCTGCCGCCGCTGTCGTAGTAGCCGACGCGCTCGCTCCTGAGCAGTTCCTTCGCGCCGGGGGAGATGGACTCGGCGACGAGGAGTGGCAAGGGGTTCTCCCGTTGCCCGGTGGGCCTCCCGTGGCTCGCCGCCCGGAGTTGCCAAATTACTTGGCGGACATCTCGCGGAAAGACGACCTTCTTAGCTTCAAGCAACAGGACGAACGGCTTCCCAGCAACGTGCAAATCGACCTGGGCGTCGTACCCGCGATCGCTGGGCTGGGCGGCTGGCTCCTGGGCGAGGTCGGCCTCTACCTCGGGTAGCTCCCGCAGGGCGTCAACCAAGCGCGCGATCAACTCTCGTTCAGTCAGGGTGGACTCAAACATGCAGCGCGGAGCCTTGTTCACTGTTCAGTAAATATGCGAACTCTACCGAAAATTCAGCCGAATGGCAATTTTTACTGTGCAGTGAAAGAGCGACGGCAGCCTACAGCCCATGCCGAGCCCCCTGTCGGGCGTCACGGCGTTCCGTCGGCGGGCTCGCGGGCTGCGCCCCGCGCTTCTTGCCGAATCGCGGCCATTCGGCTTTGACCCCTGACGCCTCCGGCCCTCCCAGGCCTGCGCGCTCCGCTTACCGGAAACCCCGCATGCGTGAAGAGGCGGTCTTGCCGTGTCCCTTCACCGTATCACGGCGTTCTCGCCGTACAAGGGCTGCGCGCCGATGGCGCTTGCGTCCTCGCGGCCGTCTGCGACCCCTGACTGCTGCGCTGCGCCGTGAGGGCGACGGTTCCGGGCAATTCCGCCCGTGCAACCGGAGATCGTCATGAACGACAAATCACACGTTTCCCTCGAACAGCACGTTTGCCTCGTTTGCGGCACGGCGTTCGATACCGGCGCCATCCTGCTGGACAAGCGCCTGCGCGCGATCATGGAGCGCCACACGGCGACCGGCTGGGGCCTGTGCCCCGAGCATCAGAGGCTGTCCGACGATGGCTTTGTCGCGCTGGTCGAATGCGATCCGCAGCGCAGCGGTTCGCAGGCCGGTGGCCGCATGAAGCCCGAGCAGGCGTACCGGACGGGCCGGCTGGCACATCTGCGGCGCACGGTGTTCGCGCAGGTGTTCAACGTGCCGATCGCGGACGAGCAGGCTTGCGTGTTCGTTGAGCCTGGCGTGATCGACCAGTTGCAGTCGATGACGGCGCTGGCGGCGAGCTGATCGCGTCGCGCTGACTTCGGTGCGTCGTTCCTTCGGGAGCGGCGCACTTTTTTCTGCTGCGCCCGGTGCCGATGCCTTCGCGCCTGCGGCGCTGCGCGCTTCGCTTGCCTCCAGGGGAAAGCCCTGCGGGCTATCCCCGCCGCGCGATGCTTGGCGCCCCTCAAAGACCGCCGAACCGGCTGCGCCGGCTCGGCCAGACCACAGCAGCCAGTAGCGCAATCGCGCTTGCTTCCCGATGCCTGGCGCATGAGTTTGTGCATCGAGCCTTGAAGTCCGGGCGTCCCCGGCCAAGAAACATGGCCGGTCGCGCTGTCGTGCGCGTTGCGCATCGAGCCGCCTGCGGCGTCTCGCCCCTGACGGGCTTCCATCGTTCCCTCGCTCCGCTCGGCTGACGCCTCCGGCCCGGCTTCCAGATCCGGGCCTGCGCGCTTCGCTTGCCGTGCAGTCAGCGCAGAGGGATGGCCGTTGCCATGTCCAGCCGTCTCCCCTGACTTCATCACCTTGTCCGCGACTGTAGCCCGCGCCCGTGTGCCGTCAAGGCGCGCAGGGCCGTGTCCTCGGCTGCGCCTGCGAGCCGCACCAACCCTGCGCTTGCCTCCTTGACGGCACCCGTTCGCGCGCTCCTGACCGTCGCGGGCGATGAACTCAGGAAAGACGGTGGCAACAGGGCCAACCGGGTTCCTCGTGCCGACCGCACCGAACAGCCGAAAGGCTGGGCTCCGAATCTAGGAATCCGGTGTGCGGTGAACAGCAAACCCTTTTTTT
>Ga0209570_1001309_pt1 | contig 14490 bp, 15 predicted proteins | sample EBPBio172007_DNA_FD_185861 | JGI IMG/M metagenome (GOLD analysis project Ga0209570, IMG submission 185861) | Wastewater treatment Type I Accumulibacter community from EBPR Bioreactor in Madison, WI, USA - Reactor 1_9/17/2007_ DNA (SPAdes)... | ecosystem: Engineered > Bioreactor > EBPR >... | reverse complement strand
CCAGCGCGAACCTGCTGATGCGGGCCCGTGCCGTCGCCCTGGCCGGGTGATGACAGGGCGGTAGCCTGCCCGAAAACGGCCACAACGGCCCGAAAGAGCAGATCAGAGGGGCCACCAGCAGCCTCATTGGCACCGGATCCGCCAACCCCGGCGCCGCACCCACGAATTGGCCGATAGATCAGCGCTTCCCTAGACGCGGTGTGCAGCGCCTGGGTGGCTGCCCGCCAGGCCGCCGAGCAACCCAGGCGGACCCATCCGGTGATCGCTGTCGATGGGAAATCGGTGCGCGGCGCGATCCGTGGCGATGGCCGTTGCGAGCATCTGCTGGCCGCCGTCGATCACCGCAGCGGGGTGGTCTTGGCCCAGCTGGCCGTGGCGGCCAAGACCAACGAAATCCCGATGCTGGCGCCCCTGCTGGACCGAATCGCGATCAGCGGGGTCGTGGTCACCGTCGATGCGTTGCACACCCAACGAGCTGCCGCCGAGTATCTGCACCGCCGCGGGGCGCACTACATTTTCACGGTCAAGGACAACCAGCCCCGGCTGCGAGCCCGCCTGGCCGCCCTGCCCTGGGCGCAGATCCCCGCCCTGATCAGCACGAACACCGGGCACGGTCGGATCGAGGAACGGACGGTGAAGGTTACCGCGGTCCAACGCGGGATCGGCTTTCCCCTTGCGCACCTGGCGATCCAAATCACCCGCGACCGGCGGGTGCGCCGCCAGCCTCCCTCCCGCGAGATCGTCTACGCCATCACGGATCTGTCCTGGGAGCAGACCAACCCCGCTGACCTCGCGGCGATGATCCGCGGGCACTGGATCATCGAGAACCAACTCCACTGGGTCCGCGATGTCACCTTCAGCGAAGACGCCTCCACCACCCGCACCGGCACATCAGCCCAGGTCAAAGCCACCATGACCAACATCGCGATCAGCCTGCACCGCCTCGACGGAGCCACCAACATCGCTGCCGCAACCCGAGCAGTCTTCCGCGACCCTCAGCGCGTCTGGACCGTTCCCGGTTTGGTGGACACGGGTGGATAGTTGCCCTAGTCGATCGGGAGATTGGGTATGGGTTCGACGCGGCGGAGCTTCACTGATGAGTACAAGTGTGAGGCGGTAAACTTCGTCATCGAGGGAAATCGTTCGATTGCCGAGGTCGCCAGGAATATTGGCGTCCACGAGATGACATTGGGGAAATGGGTGAAGAAGGAACGCGAAGCGCGTGTTGCTGCGGTGCCGACTGAGGCGCCGTTGACGGAATCCGAGCGAGTCGAGCTGATCCGCTTGCGGGCGGAGATGAAGGACAAGGATGCCGAGAACGCTGAGCTGCGGATGCAGGTCGAATTTGCAAAAAAAGTGGCGACCTGGTTCGCGAAAGGAAAGCAGTGAAGTTTGCTGCGATCGCGGACTGGGCTGACTCTGGCGAATTCCCGGTATCGGTGATGTGCGCGTGGCTGGGGGTGTCCCGCTCCGGGTATTACGCATGGCGTAACGCGGGGCCCTCGGCGCGGGCGACGCAGGATGAAGCGCTGCTCGTGCTCATCCGGGCGATTTATCAGCACGGCCGCGGTAACCCCGGGGTGCGCCGGGTGCGCGCCGGTCTGGCCGCGTTGGGGCACCGCATCTCCAACAAGCGGGTCTGGCGCTTGATGAGGGCTGCTGGCCTGGCTGGACGCCACCCCAAGGCCTACAAGCGCACCACCATCGCGGGCGCTGTGCCGGCCCCGGCCCCGGACCTGCTCGGGCGGTCCTTCTGGGCGGAACAACCGAATGAGAAGTGGTGTGGCGATATCACCTACGTGAAGACCTGGAAAGGGTGGGGCTATGTCGCGACGGTGATCGATCTTTATTCTCGAAAGGTGATTGGGTATGCCGTGGCCGACCATATGAACACGTCCCTGGTCATCGCGGCCCTGGACATGGCGCTGGACCGCCGCAGACCACCAGCGGGGGTCATATTCCACTCAGATCGGGGCACCCAATATACGTCCAAGGAGTTCGCCGATTACTGCGCGAAGCACAGGGTCCGTCGTTCACTCGGGCGGACCGGGATTTGTTACGATAACGCGGTAGCTGAGACCACGTTCGCGAGTTACAAGAAGGAGTTGATTCACACTCGACCATGGCCGGACGTCGACGACCTGGCCGAGGCTACTGCCGATTGGTTCGAGAACTACTTCAACCGGATTCGTCGGCACTCCTACCTGGATTACTTGACACCCCAGGAATACGAACTAGGATACAGAGACCTCAAACAATTGGCAGCTTAGATCCGCGTCCACAAAACCGGAAACACTCCAGTGCGCACCTTCCACCCCGTCCACGGCGAACAGCGCTACGTCGAACTCGACCCCGAACGGGCACCCCTCATCCAGCAAGCCTTCACGCTGTACGCCACCGGCGACTGGACCACCGGCACCCTCGCTGAGCACCTCGAAGCCCACGGACTGACCAGCCCGGCAACCGCCCGAACACCGTCAAGACCCATCGCCAAGAAAGCGCTCTACGGCATCTTGACCAACCCCTACTACCGCGGCGTCGTCACGTTCCAAGGCGTCGAATACCCCGGCACCCACGAGCCGCTGATCGACACCGAGACCTGGCTCACCGTCCAAGCCATGCTCGCCTCCAAGAAGAACGGCGAACAAACCCGCGTGCACAACCACTGGCTCAAGTCGACCATCATGTGCGGACGCTGCGGCTCGCGGATGGTTGTTCAGCACGGCAACTCCAAGACCGGCACCGTCTACCCCTACTTCTTCTGCAACGGTCGCAAGCACAAGCGCACCGACTGCCAGCAGAAGAGCGTGCTCATCCCAGAGGTGGAGGCCAGGGTCGAGGAGATCTACGCCCGCATCAGCTTGACGGCCCAGGATCGCGCCGAGGTCGAAGCCCAACTCCTGGACCACCTCAGCACCGCCCAACACGAGCAACACCAGCAGCGTCAGCAGCTCACCGACCGCGAAGCCAGACTCCACCGCGAGCAAGAGCGCCTGCTGCAAGCGCACTACGCCGACGCCATCCCCCTCGACCTACTTAGCCGCGAACAGAACCGCATCACCACCGGCCTGGCAGCCGTCCAGAAGGAGCTGGAGGCCCTCGCCCGAGACACCGCCACCAGCCACGCCCACATCAAGGCCGGCCTGGCGCTGCTGGAGGACTGCGCCGCCACCTACCGAGCTGCCCCCGATCACATCAAGAAGCTGCTCAACCAAGCCTTCTTCGAGAAGATCCTCATCAACCCCGAGACCCCATCGCGGCCCGCCAGCAGCACCGTCCAGGCCGTCGAGGAACTCACACCCCTCATCAGCACCATCACCGCCGCCAGGACCAGCCAAGCGCGGCCACAAAACCCCACATGCGAAGAGCCCCCCGTAAACGGGAGGCTCTTCGACCGGGGCAGAACGGACGAACCGACTCCGGGCATTCGTCATGCCCAGGGTTTTCGTCCGGCCACCTTGGTGGAGCTGAGGGGATTCGAACCCCTGACCCCCTCCATGCCATGGAGGTGCGCTACCAACTGCGCTACAGCCCCGCATCCTTGGCGATCGCTCGCGTGAGGACTGTGCGAGTTTATCGGTCGAGCACCCGCAAGCCAAATCCTCCCGGGCCCTGGCCCGGTCAGTAGCCGTGCGCCTCCCGCATCGGGCTGGCCAGCGAGGATGCCCGTCCGTTCCACAGCGACAGGCGCCACCGGACCGGCGTTTCGGTCAACTCCGCCCAGGCGCAGTTGCCGAGCCCGGCCAGGCACAGCCACGCCGTCTTCTGATCGATCTCGGCCAGGTCGGCCGCCACCGCTCGGGCGCACACCCCGTGCGTGACGACGAGCGCGGTCTCGCCGGGGGCCAGCGCGGCGATCAGCTCATCGACGGCCGGCCGCGCTCGACGTATCACGTCGGCCACCCTCTCCCCGCTGCCGCCGCGGGCGAGGTCCTCCCCCGCGGCCAGCCGCGCCTGGGCCCCCGGAAACGCGGCCTCGACGCCCGCGGCGTCCAGACCCTGCCAGGCGCCGACGTCGATCTCGCGCAGCCGGGCGTCGTAGCTCACCGGCAACCCGCACGCGTCCGCGACCACCTGCGCGGTCACCGCCGCCCGGCGCAGGTCGCTGGCCAGGACGCGGGCGAAGCCGTAGCCGGCCAGCACCGCCGCGGCCGCCCGGGCCTGGGCCAACCCCTCGGCGGTCAGTTCGGTGTCGAGATGGCCCTGCCAGATCCCGCCGGCATTGTGACTGGTCACCCCGTGCCGCAGGATCACCAACCGGCGCGGCGCCGGACTCATCGCGCGGGATCGGCGGCGGCCGAGGCCGCAGCGTCGGACGGCCCGGCATCGGCCGGCCCGGCATCGGCCGGCCCGGCGTCTGGCGGCCCGGCGTCTGGCGGCCCGAGCCGCAGCGGCACCGCCGGGCAGTCCCGCCACAGCCGTTCCAGCTGATAGAACGATCGCTCCTCCTGGTGCTGGACGTGCACCACGAGGTCGCCGAAGTCGACCAGCACCCAGCGGGCGTCGCGGTCCCCCTCCCGGCGGACGCGCTTGACTCCCGCCTCGTGCAGCTTCTCCTCGATCGAGTCGACGATGGCCCAGACCTGCCGCTCGGTCGGTGCCGAGGCGATCAGGAAGATATCGGTCAGGGCGAGATGTTCGCTGACGTCGAGGGCGACGATGTCGGTCGCGAGTTTGTCCTCGGCCGCGCTGGCGGCCACCTGGGCCAGCTGGCGGGAGTGCTCGGGAGCTGGCACGGGCGTGGGTCCTCCTGGCGGCTCAGAGAGCCGGACTCGGCACGATGAGGCCCGGCTGGGTCGGTGCGGGCCTGCTGGGGTTGCGATACAGACGGTACTTGCCGATGTATTGCACCACGCCATCGGGCACCAGATACCACACCGGCTCACCGCGGGCGACGCGCTCCCGGCAGTCGGTCGAACTGATCGCCATGGCGGGAATCTCGGTGAGCGTGACGCCCTCGCCGGGCAGGCCCTGATCCGTGAGGTGATGTCCGGGTCGGGTGACCCCGACGAAGTGCGCGAGCTTCCACAGCTCCTCGGCGTCCTTCCAGGACAGGATCTGCGCCAGCGCGTCGGCGCCGGTGATGAAGAACAGTTCGGCGCTGGGCCGGGCCTGGCTCAGGTCGCGCAGGGTGTCGATGGTGTACGTCGGGCCGTCGCGGTCGATGTCGACCCGCGAGACCGAGAATCGTGGGTTGGACGCCGTCGCGATGACCGTCATCAGATAGCGATGCTCGGCCGGGGCCACCATGGAGGTGTCCTTCTGCCACGGCTGACCCGTGGGCACGAAGACGACCTCGTCCAGTCCGAGCAGGTGCTGAACCTCGCTGGCCGCGACCAAGTGACCGTGATGGATGGGGTTGAACGTGCCACCCATCACGCCGAGGCGCTGGGCCCGCGCCTCAATGGGCGGAACCGTAGCCGCCCTGGGTCGGGTGGCCCCCCGGCCCGTGGTCGACGACGTCGGGCTGGGTCATGTAGGTGTGCCCCATGTTGCGGAAGGACCACACGACGCCCAACAGGATGAAGAAGATGGCCAGGGCGAGGGCGCCGTAGGCCCACGCCGGCATCGGCAACTGCCACACCGTGTGGCCACCGCCGTGGCCACCCTCCTCGGCGGCGAGGAAGGCGAAGGAGGTCATCGACATGCGGGCCAGCCTACCGGTCGGATCCGACGCCGGTCGCGATCGCGTCGCGCCGTGATGCGGTGGCGCCGACGAGGGGTGCCGCCAGTGCGCCGAGCGGCGGCTAGCCTGGGTCCATGCCCGCCCAGCACCCGCCGTACGACGCCTCGGCGGACCCGCTCGAGCTGACCGTCGTCGTGCCGGTCTACAACGAGGAGGAGGTGCTGCCGCTCCTGGTCGCCCGGCTGCGCCCGGTGCTGGAGGCGACCGGCGCGGCGTACGAGGTCCTGGCCGTCGACGACGGCTCCAGCGACGCCTCGCCGGTGCTGCTGCAACGGTTCCGCCGCGAGTGGCCCGCGTTGCGGGTGGTCCGGCTGCGGGCGAATGCGGGGCATCAGGCGGCGATCTCGGCGGGGCTGGTGCGCGCCCGCGGCCGGTACGTCGTGACGATCGACGCCGACCTGCAGGATCCCCCCGAGGCCATCGCGCGGATGCTGGAGGTGGCCCGGACCGAAGAGGTCGACGTGGTGTACGGCGTACGGACCGATCGCAGCTCCGACACGGCCTTCAAGCGCTCCACGGCGCGAGCGTATTACCGGGTGATGCGCGGTGTCTCCGGCCGGCACGTGGTCGACCAGGCCGGGGACTACCGGTTGATGAGCCGTGCGACGGTCGATGCGGTCAATGCCCTGCCCGAGCAGCACCGGGTGCTGCGACTGGTCGTGCCGACGCTGGGCTTCCCGAGCGCGGCGGTGCCGTATCAGCGGCAGGCGCGAGCGGCCGGTACGTCGAAGTACCCGCTGCGCACCATGATCGGCCTGACCCTCGACTCGCTGACCGGGCACTCGATGGCGCCGCTGCGGCTGGCCACCTGGTGCGGCCTGCTGGGTGGGGTGGCGGCCCTCGGCGTCCTGATCTATGCCCTCGTCGCGCGGGCCCTCGGAGCGGTCGTCGCGGGCTGGACCTCGACCGTGGTCGCGGTGTCGGCGGTCGGCGCGGTGCAACTGCTGTGCCTGGGCGTGCTGGGCGAGTACGTCGGGCGGATGTACACGATGATGCAGCGGCGCCCGACGTACTACGTCGCCTACGACTCCCTGGACGCCGACCGGGCCGCCGATCGCCGCTGAGTCCCGCCGAGCCCGCTGAGTCCCGCCGAGCCCGGTCAGACCCGCCCTAGCGGCGGATCTGACCGTCTCCGTCGACGATCCACTTGGTGCTGGTCAGCTCGGGCAGCCCCATCGGCCCGCGGGCGTGCAGCTTCTGGGTGCTGATGCCGATCTCGGCGCCGAAGCCGAACTCCCCGCCATCGGTGAATCGGGTGCTCGCGTTGACGATCACCACCGCCGAGTCGACCTCGGCGGTCCACTGTCGCGCGGCGGCCCGGTTCTCGGTGACGATGGCCTCGGTGTGGCCCGAGGACCAGCGGGAGACGTGCTCGATCGCCGCCTCGATGTCGGGCACGACCCGCACGGCCATCTCCAGACCGTGGTATTCGGTGGCCCAGTCCGCCTCCGTCGCCTCGGTCATCGGGACGGCGGCGGCGTCCGCGGCGCGCATCGCGTCCTCGTCGCCGTGCAGGACGACGCCCGCGCCGTGCAGCGCCGTCAGCACCTGCGGCAGGAAGCGGGCCGCCACGGCCTCGTGCACCAGCAGCGTCTCGGCGGCGTTGCACACGCTGGGGCGCTGGGTCTTGGCGTTCATGACGATGTCGAGCGCCTTGTCCAGGTTCGCGTGCTGGTCGACGTAGACGTGCACATTGCCGCTGCCGGTCTCGATGACAGGCACCGTCGAGTTGGTCACGACCGAGGCGATCAGCTCGGCACCGCCGCGGGGCACGATGACGTCGACCAGCCCCCGCGCCCGCATCAGCGAGGTTGCCTCGGCGTGGTCGCCGTCGAGCAGGTTGACCGCGTCCTGCAGCAGCCCGGACCCCTGCAGCGCCCCGCGCAGCACCGCCACCAGGGCCCGGTTGCTGTCGGCAGCAGCCGAGCCGCCCCGCAGGATCACGGCGTTGCCGCTCTTGAGCGACAACGCGGCCGCGTCCACCGTGACATTCGGCCGGGCCTCGTAGATCATCCCGACCACCCCGAACGGGACGCGGACCTGATTGATCTGCAGTCCGTTCGGCATGGTCGAGCCGCGCACGATCTGCCCGACCGGATCAGGCAGCGTCGCGACCTGCCGGACGGCGTCGGCGATGGCCCAGACCCGGTCCTCGGTCAGCCGCAGCCGGTCGACGGTGCTCTCGGAGGTGCCGGCTGCCCGGGCGCGCTCCACGTCCCGCGCGTTGGCCTGAAGGATCTCGCCCATGTGCGCCTGCAGAGCGTCGGCCATGGCCTGCAGGGCCCGGTCCTTGTCGGCGGTCGTCGCGATGGCCAACCGTCGCGCGGCGCGCCGGGCGGCCGAGCCGGCCTCGGCAACGGTGGGGACCAGCGGTGCATCCCCGCCCGCGGCGGGGGCGGCCGGGCCCTGGATGGGGTCGGCCTGGCTGTCCTCCCGGGTGATCAGCAATGGCCCGGTCATCGGGTCGGCGAGGCTGCCGGCGGGACTGTCGGTGCGGCGGATCATCTTGAGCATGAACGGCTCGAACCCGGACCGCTCGTAGAGCCGTTGCGCATCGTCGTTGACCGCGAGGACGTCCAGCGACCAGAACGTGATCTCGCGCTTCTCCAGCTCCCTGCGGCAGGCCTCGATCAGCTGCGAGCCCAGTCCCTCGCCGCGGGCCTCCTCGCTGACCGCGAGCGACTCCAGCTCCCCGAACCGCTCCCCCATGTCGAAGGTCGACCCCGACGCCGTGAACTTGACGGCGGCATAGCCGACGAGCTTGTCCTGCTCGGTGTCCGTGGCCAGGAAGATCATCCCGGCGCCCTCGTTGAGCCACTGGTGGTATTCGTCGTGCCGCCGGGCCCACCCCTCCCCGGGATCGCGGACCGGCAGGTCGGCGGGGCTGAGCCGGACGTAGGACTGGATCATCGCCTTCCAAAACGGCTTGACCCGAGGCAGGTCCCGAATGTGCGCGCGCGCGATCTGGTACGGCATAGCTTGACGCTAGCCCGCCCCGGGCGGCTACACCAGCACGAGGTAGTCGCGATTGACCACGTCGCGAGCATATTGCGGGCCGAGCACCTCGCCGAGCCAGCGGGTGCTCCGCCCGAGCAGCCGCGGCAGTTCCTCGCTGGAGTACGCGACCAGGCCGCGAGCGATCGGCGTCCCGTTGCGACCCATCAGCTCCACCGGCGCGCCCTCCGTGAACTCGCCCTCCACCGCGACGATGCCGGCGGGCAGCAGCGAGGCGCGACCGCCGAGCACCGCCTGCACCGCCCCGTCGTCGAGGATCAACCGGCCCTCGGGCTCGCTGGCGTGGGCCAGCCAGAGGCGTTTGCTGGAGGGCCGCCGGCCCCGCGGTGCGAAGACGGTGCCGGTGTCCTGCCCGGCCAGGGCCGCGGACACGTGTCCGGCACCGGCCAGCAGCGTGGGAATGCCGGCGCCGGTGGCGATCCGGGCCGCCTCCACCTTGGTGACCATGCCGCCGGTGCCGACGCCGCTGCCGCTGCCCCCGATCCGCACCCCGACGAGGTCGCCCTCGGCGCCCACATAGGGCAGCCGGCGGGATCCGGGTTCGCTGGGCGGGCCGTCGTACAGGGCATCGGTGTCGGTGAGCAGGACCAGGCCATCGGCGTGCACCAGGTGGGCGACCAAGGCGGCGAGCCGGTCGTTGTCGCCGAACCGGATCTCGTCCGTGGCCACGGCGTCGTTCTCGTTGACGACCGGGACGACCCCCAACCGGAGCAGCCGGGCCAACGCGCGCCGAGCATTGACATAATGTTGGCCGCGGTTCAGGTCCGCGGCCGTCAGCAGCACCTGACCGGCGGTGAGCCCGTGCCGCCCGAAGGCATCGGTGTAGGCCGCCACCAGGGCGCCCTGCCCGACACTGGCCGCGGCCTGTTGGGTGGCCAGATCTCGCGGCCGAACCGCCAGGCCCAGCGGGATGATGCCCGCGGCGATGGCCCCCGAGGACACCAGGACGATCTCCGCCCCCGCGAGGCGTCGGGCAGCAATCGCGTCGGCGATGTCGCCGAGGCGGCCCCGGTCCAGGATCCCGTCCGCATTGGTCAACGACGAGGACCCGACCTTGACGACGAGGCGATGGGCGGTGCCGATCGCGGCCCGTACGGCGTCCGCCCCGTTCTCCTGCGAGGTCACTGCCTCAGAATAGGCGACGGACGGCGGGTGACGAACGGCGCGCCCAGCCGTGCACTGGCCACCGTTCGCCGCAGCGAGTCGCAGCCGAGTCGCGGCGAGTCGCGGGTGCGGACCTAGCGACGCCGGGCCGCCACGTAATCGAGGGCACGATCCAGAACCGCGCCCGTGAACGGATTGCCGGGCACCTTCAGCGCGGCGATCCGCTCACTGGTGCGCAAGAGATAGCTCAGGGACACCAGCACGTCCGCGGGCAGCAGCCCCTTGCTCCGGTCGACCGCCAACTGCATCGCAAAGGCCGACAACGGGCGATCCAACGACGTCTGGCCGACCCCGATGTCCTCACCGGTGGCCGCCTTGATGAGCCGCCGATCGTCGGGCGTCAGATGGTCCAGATCATTATGTCGTCCCGGCGTCCGATGACCGGCCGGGGCGTTGGGGGCCCTCCCTCTCGGAGGGGTGCTCAGTGCGGACATGCATGGCGACATTCCTGGCGTCGGTCTGAATTCGTCCTGGGTTTGACGACGTTCCGGAGGATAGTGAGCGTAGGCAACGATCCTGGGGCAGCTCAAGCCGACGTGCGTCTTATGGACCGACTTCTCGGTGAACGGTCAACGACAGCGCACCCGCCGGCCACACCGATCCGAGCCGGCGTCAGCTCACTGACCTCCGGGATCGACCCAGTGCCCCGCTGCTCGCTCGGCCGCCAGCTCCTCGCGAGCGGCCTGCTTGGCGGCACGGCGTACGTCGTAGTCCTCGCGCTTGGCCCCCCGGGTCGGCCGGCTCCGTTCGTCCAGGCGCGGATCCGTGCCACGTCGGCCCAGCAACTCGGCGCCGGCCGCCATCGTCGGCTCCCAGTCGAAGACCACCGAGTCCTCTTCGGCGCCGATCAGCACCGTCGACCCGGCCACGGCGCCCGCCGCGAACAACGCCTCCTCGACGCCCGCCCGGGCCAGCCGGTCGGCGAGATAGCCCACCGCCTCGTCGTTGGTGAAGTCGGTCTGGCGCACCCAGCGGGCCGGCCGCTCCCCGATGACCCGGTAGGCCGCGCCGTCGGCGGTCTCCACCTGCCGCACCTCGAAGCCCTCGTCGTCGACGGCCAACGGACGCACCACGACCCGCTGCCGCACCGCCGCGGACTCGTCCTGGGCGCGCTCCTCGCGCGCCTGCGCAACGTGCCGGGCCAGCGCGAAGGAGAGTTCCTTCAGGCCGGTCCGTGCGACCGCGGAAACGATATGCACCTCCGGGCCGCGTTCCTCCAGGTCGGGCCGCACGAGTTCGGCCAGCTCGAGAGCCTCGGGGACGTCGGCCTTGTTGAGCACGACGATCCGGGTGCGCTCGGCGAGCGGTCGGCCACCCAGCGCCGCGTCGGGGACGTATTGCCGCAACTCGTGCTCGATGACGTCCAGATCGGTCAGCGGATCGCGGCCCGGTTCGAGGGTGGCGCAATCCACGACGTGCACCAGCACGGAGCATCGTTCGACGTGGCGCAGGAACTCCAAGCCGAGGCCCTTGCCCTCGTGGGCGCCGGGGATCAGGCCCGGGACGTCGGCGAGCGTGAACCGCTGCGAGCCGGCGGTGACCACGCCGAGGTTCGGCACCAGCGTGGTGAACGGGTAGTCGGCGATCTTGGGGCGCGCCGCGGACAGCACGGAAACCAGGGAGGACTTGCCGGCGCTGGGGAAGCCGATCAGGGCCACGTCCGCGAGGGTCTTCAGCTCGAGCACGATCTCGCGCGCCTGGCCCGGCTCGCCGAGCAGGGCGAACCCGGGCGCCTTGCGGCGCGGGCTGGCCAGCGCCTTGTTGCCCAGCCCGCCCCGGCCGCCGCGGGCTACGACGTACTCGCTGCCCGGACCGACCAGGTCCGCCAGCACGTGCCCGGCGCGGTCCTTGACCACGGTCCCGTCCGGGACCGGCAGCACCAGGGGCTCGCCCTGACCGCCGTTGCGCTCGTCCCCCTCGCCGGGACGCCCGTTGGCCGCCCTGCGGTGCGGACTGTGATGGTATTCGAGCAGGGTCGTGACCTGCGGATCCACCCGGATGACGACGTCGCCGCCGTGCCCCCCGTTGCCGCCGTCGGGACCCCCCAGCGGCTTGAATTTCTCCCGGTGCACCGAGGCGCAGCCGTGTCCACCGCTACCGGCGGCGACGCTCAGGCTCACCCGGTCGACGAAGTTCACCGCCATCGGACGGGCCTCCTTTCGCGCCTCGTAGGCAAACACGAACGAGGGATGGGCGGTTGTGCCCATCCCTCGTGCCGTGATCGGCGAGCAGTCAGGCCGACTGCCCGGCCGGAACGATGTTGACGGTCTTGCGGCCGCGCTTCATGCCGAACTGGACGGCGCCCGCAGCGAGCGCGAACAGCGTGTCGTCGCCGCCACGGCCCACGTTCTCGCCGGGGTGGAAGTGCGTGCCGCGCTGCCGAACGAGAATCTCGCCGGCGTTGACGACCTGGCCGCCGAAGCGCTTGACGCCCAGGAATTGGGCGTTGGAGTCGCGCCCGTTGCGCGAGCTGGAAGCACCCTTCTTGTGTGCCATGTCCGTGTCTGCCTTTGCTGTCGGTCGATCAGGCGGTGTGCGCGGCGGGCCCTCAGGCGTTGATCGCCGTGACCTTGATCTGGGTGGTCGGCTGGCGGTGCCCCTGGCGCTTGCGGTAGCCGGTCTTGTTCTTGTATTTCAAGATCGTGATCTTCGGGCCCTTGGTGGCCTTGACGATCTCGGCCGTCACCGTGACCTTGGCGAGCTTGGCCGCCTCGGTGGTGACGGTATCGCCGTCCACGAGCATCAGGGGGGTGAGGTCCACGGTGGCGCCGGGCTCGGCGTCGACCTTGTCGACGATGAGGACGTCACCGACGGACACCTTCTCCTGGCGGCCGCCGGCGCGAACGATCGCGTACACGTTGAACCCACTCTCTTTGACGCTGCAGTGATTCGGCGCCTCTGCGACCGGCCCGTCGACACGGGAACACGGTGGGCGCACCGACGCCCTAGCTTACGGGACGCCGCCGAGCAGACCCAAATCCCCGCGACGGTCGCGGTCTCGTGGGCGTCATTCCTCCTCCGAGCCCGTCTCGGCGCGCCGCGGCGGACCGGCCGGAGCCGAGACCCGCCCGCGCCGGCGCCGCCCCCGCGCCGGGGCGGGGGTGTCCTCGACCGCCGGCTCGGTGGCCTCATCGTGTGCAGGCTCGGTGGCACTGTCCGGCACGGACTCGGTGGCACTGTCCGGCACGGACTCGGTGGCACTGTCCGGCACGGACTCGGTGGCACTGTCCGGCACGGACTCGGTGGCACTGTCCGGTGCGGGCTGCGCGGCGGGGCGCAGGGCTGCGGACGGTACGTCGTCCGCTGCGGGCCAGCCGAGGCCGGTCGAGCGGCCCAGCGTTTCGTGCTCGTCGCCGTCCTGCGGCCAGCCCATCGGACTGCCCGGCACGGCCGCTTCCGGCGTCGCCCGACCCGGCTCGTCAACCAGGCCGACCTCGTCGACCAGGCTGCCGTCGTCGGCCGGCTTACGGTCGTGGTGCAACGCCGCATACGCCGCGGCGGCGATCTGTGCCGGCGTGGGCCCGTTCGGCTTGGCCGGCTCTGCGGCGCCGCTGCGGCCGGAGCCGGCAGCGGGGTCAGATCCGGCCGCCCCGCCCGTTCCCCCAGCTCCCGACGAGCCGCCCGGGCCGCCTGCGCCGCTCGAGCCGCCGGCACCCGACGAGCCAGCCGAGCCGTTGGCACGGCCCCGGCGGCGTCGACCGCTCTGGTCCTGGACGGGCGCGGGGGCCCGGTCGACCGGGGTGGTCGAGACGATAATGCCGCGCCCGCTGCAGTGCTCGCACGGCTCGGAGAAGACCTCGATCAGGCCCGCGCCGACCCGCTTCCGGGTCATCTGCACCAACCCCAGCGAGGTCACCTCCGCGACCTGATGCTTGGTGCGATCCCGGCCCAGACACTCCAGCAGGCGGCGGACGACGAGGTCGCGGTTGGCCTCCAGGACCATGTCGATGAAGTCGATGACGATGATCCCGCCGATGTCCCGCAACCGCAGCTGCCGCACGATCTCCTCGGCCGCCTCGATGTTGTTCTTGGTGACGGTTTCCTCGAGGTTTCCGCCGGCACCGACGAACTTGCCGGTGTTGACGTCGATCACGGTCATCGCCTCGGTGCGGTCGATGACCAGCGAGCCACCCGAGGGCAGCCACACCTTGCGGTCCATCGCCTTGGCCAGCTGCTCGTCGATGCGATGCGCCGCGAAGACGTCGCCGGTGCCGGTCCACTTGGCCAGCTTCGGCGCGAGGTCGGGCGCGACCGAGCCGATGTAGTCGTTGACGGTGGCCCAGGCCTGTTCGCCGGCGACGACCATCGAGGCGAAGTCCTCGTTGAAGACGTCCCGGATCACCCGGACGGTGAGGTCGACCTCCCCGTGCAGCAGCACGGGCGCGTTCCCGGACGCGGCCTTCTTCTGGATGCCCTCCCAGATCTTGGCCAGGCGCTCCACGTCGGCGCGCAACTCGGCCTCGGAGGCACCTTCGGCCGCGGTCCGCACGATCACGCCGGCGTTGGCGGGCACGACGTCCTTGAGGATCTGCTTGAGCCGGGTCCGCTCGGTGTCGGGGAGCTTGCGGCTGATTCCGGTCATCCGGCCCTCGGGCACGTAGACCAGGTAGCGGCCCGGCAGGCTC
>Ga0209570_1001302_pt1 | contig 14644 bp, 17 predicted proteins | sample EBPBio172007_DNA_FD_185861 | JGI IMG/M metagenome (GOLD analysis project Ga0209570, IMG submission 185861) | Wastewater treatment Type I Accumulibacter community from EBPR Bioreactor in Madison, WI, USA - Reactor 1_9/17/2007_ DNA (SPAdes)... | ecosystem: Engineered > Bioreactor > EBPR >... | reverse complement strand
TGTCGAGCTTTTGCCTATGAACCTGATGTTCTCTTGCTTGATGAACCATTCAGTGCTTTGGATTTTGCCACCACACGCAAAGTAGAAATGGATTTATTGTCAGTATGGAGTGAAAAGAAAAAAACAGCATTATGTATAAGTCATGATGTGGACGATGCGGTGTTCCTTGCCGATAAAGTGATGGTATTATCACCACGTCCGGCGCAAATCAAAGGAATTATTACGATTGATTTACCAAGACCACGCACCATGGCAATGTTCACATCGCCCGAATTTTTTGCACTTCGCTCACAAGTCTTGGAGTTGTTTTCTTTATGAAATGGATATATCGTATTTCCGGTATTGTGAGTATTGTGACACTATGGGGATTATTGCATTATTTTCACATCGTTTCGGCATTAGTATTACCCTCACCAACAGAAGTACTATTTTCTTTAATGACTGCATACCAAGACATTATATTTTGGCAAGATATTTTTTATACGATTCTGCGTACTCTCACAGGTTTTTCGATTGGGACAATAGCCGGAATATTTATCGGTTTAATCATGGGTTATTCCGAAAAAATGTATGATATGTTAGAATTTATTGTTGATTTTTTTCGCAGCATTCCCGCCACTGCATTATTTCCATTATTTATGATTGCGTTCGGCATTGAAGACGGCTCAAAAATTGCTCTTGCGGCATGGACTTGCGCTTTAGTGATGACGGTAAATACTATGTCAGGTGTACATTCGGCAAAACAATTACGCATAAAAGCAGCAAGAACACTTCATATCCGCGGCATGACATTATTACGAAAAATAATTGTTCCCGAAGCATTACCCCATATTGCTGCCGGTGCACGCATTGCTTTATCCTTAGCATTAATTGTTATCATAGTCACGGAAATGTTTATTGGCACCAATGAAGGTCTGGGAAAAAGGATTACGGAAAAACAACAAATTTTTGCCACTGCCGATATTTATGTAGCAATTATCACCACAGGATTAATTGGCTATGCCCTCAATCGCTGCGCACTTGCCATCGAAAAACGCGCTCTTCATTGGCATGGGAAATAATGGAAAATTGTTCATCCTCCACTATCCATAAAAAATTATATTTCCGTTTATATAGAATGTGATATGTTTATACCTTGTTTATTATCTAATATGCAAATAGATTTTTAATTTTATATTTCACTATCAAGTATTGTTCTAAAAATTATGAGTTGTGGAAGAGTTATGTGTTTTAATGCTTATGGTTTATGCCTTGCCTACGTAGCTGCATATAACTGAAATTAAATTTTATCGAGCCACTGTGGTTTATTATGTTTTATATAATTTTTAAATTCAGCATCTGCATGTTTTGAAAGATTAGATGCATATTCTGATCGGAAAAGATTTGTCCTGACCATAATTTCTGCCAATGAGTCACCACAAGTTGCTTGAATAATTTCGTTCTCATTTTTATCGGATGCACATCGGTATAATGCTTCAAAAGCATCTTTGGTTTCGTGGTCAGCCAAATCCATTGCACAGTCATCTCGAGCTCCGAGATCAACGGTTTTGTCAAGAAGAAATTAATTAAATAATCCTTATCTTTCATTCGTAATTGTCTTTTTTATCTACCAAATGTCTGTCCGCAGACTTACAGCACAACGTTTTGGGTATTGCCGAAGGTTAGGATACATTGTTGCTCCACTATATGCCACAACAATTGTATGTAAAGATACCAAATGTTTAACGAACACGCAAAACCACATTAGTAATAGCGTTTACGAGCATACACTTTTTTCTATCCAAGTAACAAGTTACCGTCTTTATCTTTCTTTGGTCCGAATAACCCATAGTTTGGAAACATTTTATTACCTAAATAGAACGAAAGTCCACAGATTGCTATAGCTATCACTACATCGATTATTCCATAAACACCCGATTCTCCAATATTGCCTATTAAATTGAAGATGCTGGCAATTGCAAGAATCCCTAAACTGTTATAAATGTATCCTTTATATTTCGACACTTCAAGAGCAAACCAAATTGTTAAAATCGGAATTACAAATGCAATTGGAATGAGGAAAAGTGAAAGTGAAGAAAGTAAAATTATCCCGACCAGTATTTTAGTAATAATGGTTAGTACAAGCAGTCCAAGTAGCAAATTGTTTAACGTCTTATACTTTTCTTTAGTCTGCGGATCTATTGTAGAAGCAATTAAAGCAGAAATTGTAGTTTTACCATAGTACTCTTCTGATAATTCATTCAGAATTTCCTGTCTTGGAATATTGTCTTGAATTCTGTTTTGAATTATCTTGATAGCTTCCTTCGTGCTTAGGCTTTTCTTTGTCATAGATTGGGTGTTTTAAAATATGTGCAATCTCTCGTATTGACACAAAACGTCGTTCATTTCCCCAAAACTACAAAATTTTGTTTGTCCATCAAAACATGTACAAGGGAAATCTCTTGGTTCAATGTCCCATTCTGCGTATTCTAATCTAGCATACGGCTTGGTGAACAAATGATACCGGCTTATGTGCCAAATGTCCAAAGTTATTCTGTTGCTTGAATACTGTTATCAGCGATTAGAGGATTTGGGGCAGCTTGCAATGCCGAGTAAGCAGGCAATCTCGTTTCAGTTGATTATTTGGTGTGTATGTAATCTTTGAGCAATGATATATTTTCTCACGCTTTCAATGTTGCGTCCACCGAAAATATCTTGAGTTGTCCTGTGGGGGTAAGGGTACACATGAATGGTATTATGTTATCATTGTTGTTCATGTCGTCATTTTACCGAGAACAATCACTATAATCTTGGGGTGCAATTGAAGAAAATAAAAAAGGCAAGTATATAATCATACCTGCCTTTTAGATTTTGTATCGTATTGCTTTATCTTATTTTGTATCGTGATTTACGAATGGAATAAGAGCAAGGTGGCGTGCATATTTGATTGCATCACACACTTGGCGTTGCTGATAAGCAGAAACACCTGTAATACGACGAGGAAGAATTTTACCTTGGTCATTCGTGAATCGGAACAATGATTTTGCATCTAAATAATCAATTGTGCGATTATCGCCGAGCGGATTATTTTTCTTTTTTGGAGCGGTACGTTGTTTACGTAAACCGGATGCAAAAGGATTGTTTACCGATTGACGCGGGTTTTGGCGTGAATCTGTCGGTCTCATTGATTATCTCCTTTATTCTCACGAATATTTTGTGATTTTTGGAATCGTTTGTTAAAGCGTTCTACACGACCGGCTGTATCCACAAGCATTTGTTTTCCTGTGAAAAACGGGTGTGATTTGGAATCAATTTCCAATACCATTCTGTCACCTTTATAGCAGGAGCGCGTAAGAAATGTCGAGCCGTCAGTCATAACAACTTCAACTTGACGATAAAGAGGATGAATACCTTTTTTCATGATGTCTTACCTTACTTCGAAATGTCAATGGAGTCAATTTGAGAAAGCTCGTCTATTTTGACAAAGCGCTCAAGAAATTTAATAGAACCTTTGTCAGAGCGATACCCTTTAACAACTTTTACATTGATTTTTTGCGGTCCGCTTCCTTTTTTCGACTTATCGCCGAATGTTTGCTGTTTAGCCATAGTTGCTCCGTAAAGCAGTATTTTACAATAGAAGAGCGCAAAAATACACTACTTTTTTGTAATGACAAAACATAGAGCGTAAAAAATGTCATTCTACTCCAATTTTTATCGCTAAAAGCAGCATCAAGTCATCAATTGCCACACTCAAAAGAAGACAGAACTCGCCGAGCGAATACCCACACTGATAGAATGCGTCGGTGATGGTGTGGTGAATGAGGTTTCGTCGAAAATTCTTTCCCATGCAATATAGATGTCCAAACCTGCTTGCTTCCCACGCAAATGATAACCACCCTCGAATCGGGCATTGACCTCAAGCCCTGATTCCGATTGCGGACTTGCTTTGAATGCCATCAAGGATGCCCATCCGCGAGTAAATACCGAATGTTTCTTGGCTAAAGAGTAATCCAAACGTCCCGCAGCCATAAATGACCCTCGTATATCACCATACGATCTACCTTCATTGTTCGCAGGGAAACGATAATCGGACATATAAAAATACCCTTCAGTCCGCACCATATAGTCAAAAGATAAAGAATGATGTGAAGAGCTTCCCGTCCAGGCGAGTTGCATGCCCGAGTTGATTAAGACACGTTTACGCACACTATACATGGTAGGTGTGTCGCCATGGGTAGAATCACTATTGTCCACATCGTGTTTGCAGCGATGTTGCAATCCAACACTAAGACTGCCAAGCTGCAATACAAGAGCTTGCTCCCATATTATTGCTCGAGGGTTAAAGGCAATATCATTATGAGGATTGGCACTGAGTTCACTGGAAAATAAGCCGCGCAGTACATCTGATGAACCCCAGCGATAGAAGTCTATACAACCGATAAATTTACCATTCCACGCTTGTTCACCGCCCAATGAGCCAAAGCCGCGTGCAAAGTCAATAGCATAATGTGTGGCTCCGAATGCTTCACCTATGGTTGTGGTATCATGACTATGGCGCACGATATTCGTTCTTTGCGTAAAAAGTTGAGAATAAAGAGCGGCGGGACACAATAAGAGCAAGAGAATAGTACATATTGTATTCATGAGCATACTGCCTCATCAGGCAAAAAAGTGAGTATAATGATAGCAAAGTAGCTCTTCGCATTATTCTGTTTCACACTTTGTGCTATCGTACAATGAGTGTAGAAGAATATGTTACTAAACAATAAAAGCTGCCTTTGGGGCAGCTTTTATAAATGGAATTACAAAGAAAGTCCTGTTTTATTCGCCTGTTGCAGCACGCAATCTATTATTCAAGCGCTCAATATCAGATTTTATGGCATCACGCTGAACAAAGTCCGTAGTATTTTCCAAACGCTCTACCAACTGTTCACGCTGTTGTTTAATTGCAGCTATATCAATTTCATCGGCTCTTTCTGCTGTTTCGACCAAAACAGAAACTTTATTGTGCAGCACTTCAACAAACCCGCCATCTGTGGCATATATAGTATCTGCCGCACCATCATTGATTTTAATGATGCCTATACCAAGTGAAGACACGATAGGTGCGTGATTATAGAGTACTTGAAACCCGCCTTTGGTGCCCGGCACGGTTACTCCGGCAGCATTGCCCGAATATACAGTGCGTTGCGGTGTTACTATTTCGACGGTCAATACTTTATCGCTCATAATGGTTTATACCCTTGTGTAATCAATTATTTGGATTTCATGTATGCTTCTTTGACTTCATCAAGCGTACCTTTATAGCTGAACATACCTTCCGGTATTTCATCTACTTCACCGTCAAGAATAGCTTTAAAGCCGGCAATTGTGTCTTCAATTTTCACATATTTACCTTGGAAGCCGGTGAATTGCTCTGCCACGTGGAATGGCTGAGAGAAGAAACGCTGTACCTTACGTGCACGATATACTGTAGTTTTATCATTATCGGATAATTCGTCCATACCAAGAATATTGATAATATCTTGAAGGTCTTTGTAAGTCTGAAGCACTTTTTTCACTCTCATTGCCGTATCATAGTGGTCTTGACCAATGACAAGCGGATCGAGAATACGGGATGTTGATTCGAGCGGATCCACAGCAGGATAAATACCAAGCTCGGAGATTTGACGCGATAATACCGTCGTAGCATCCAAGTGAGCAAAGGTATTTGCCGGAGCCGGATCGGTAAGGTCATCCGCAGGAACATACACCGCTTGGATAGACGTAATGGAACCTTTGTCCGTAGAGGCGATACGCTCTTGCAAAGCACCCATCTCGGTTGCTAAAGTCGGCTGATAACCCACCGCCGAAGGCATACGACCAAGAAGAGCCGACATCTCTGCGCCCGCTTGTGTAAAACGGAAGATGTTATCCACGAATAACAATACGTCACGTCCCTCTTCATCGCGGAAGTACTCTGCCATAGTCAATGCAGTCAATGCCACACGTGCACGCGCTCCCGGGGGTTCATTCATCTGACCAAATACAAGAGCTGTTTTAGCAATAACGCCCGATTCTGTCATCTCACCGTAAAGGTCATTACCTTCGCGAGTACGCTCGCCCACACCGGCAAACACAGAATATCCGCCGTGCTGTTTTGCGATATTGTAGATTAACTCTTGGATAATAACGGTTTTACCAACACCGGCACCACCGAACAATCCTGTTTTACCACCTTTGGTAAACGGCTCGACAAGGTCAATAACCTTGATACCCGTCTCGAACATTTCTTTTTTGTTATTCAAGGTAGCGAATGACGGAGCAGGACGGTGAATTGAATATTTCAGTTTCGTGTTAATCTCTGCTTTATTGTCAATAGCTTCGCCAACAACATTGATAAGGCGACCTAAAACTTCCGGACCAACCGGAACACTGATTGGAATACCTGTATCAAAACATGGCATCCCACGTACAAGACCCTCGGTTGAGTCCATAGCAACGGTGCGAACCCTGTCTTCGCCTAAGTGCTGCTGAACTTCGCATACGAGATTGACTTGAACGCCGCGTTCATTTTGACGCGGAACATTAATTGCATTAAGAACCGGAGGAATATTGCCTTGGGGGAACTCAATATCTACAACCGGACCGATAACCTGAACAATGTGCCCTTGATTCATAGAAAATGACCTGTCTAAAAAAGGAGAAAATTTCTTAAAGTCGTTTTAAGACTGCAAAATTACAAAAATTCACTTGAGCAAAACGTGTAAATTGTGATTTTTCTGACAGATTGTTGTCGCTAAAGCTTTTCCCAAACTAAGAACAAATGAGCAAAACAATCCCAATGACGACTTAGTATTGTTGGAATAATGAGTCATTTTTTACACATATAAGCCCATCATCACTTCTTTTTCTTTTTTTTCACCACTGTTTTCTTGGCAATAGATTTCATTGGATAGTGTTTGTCTATATAAGCCAAACAAAGATCAATAGTTGCTTCTACGGCTTTTTTATGTGTACGTTCTATACCATGCGAAGCATGAACGCCGGGACCTATAAGTGCCACTCTATAATCATGACCTGCTCGTAAGGCGAGCGAACCATCGGAACTGTAAAAAGGATACACATCCACTTTATGGGGAATCTCTTTATCTTGGGCAAGAAGTGTGAGTTCTTTACGGAATCCATAATCATAAGGTCCCGATGAATCTTTGGCACATATCGAGCATGAATATTCATCACCACTGCAATGGTCGCCCACCACACCCATATCAAGGACAAGCAAATCCTGCACCGTCGGAGCAAATCCTCCCGATCCTCCATGACCCACTTCTTCATACGTTGAAAAGAACAACTCTACGGGAACGGAGCGTTTTTCTGCTGCGATGCGTCTGGCTATCTCAAAAAGTACATAACATCCGGCTTTATTGTCCAAAAAGTGTGATTTGATAAATCCATTCGGCAACTCTTGATAGCGAGTATCAAAACATATAATATCCCCCACACCGATACCGAGTTTTTTGACATCATCGGCATTATGCACTTCTTCATCAATACGTATATGCATGGTCGAAGTGCTACGTTCAGTTGAGCCTGCACTGCGGTTCGTGTGGGCACTCGGGTTATTCAACAATACCGTACCCGTCACAACGGTATTCCCCAATGTATAAATACGGACATAACTTCCCTCAAACGTAGGCAATAAAGGACCGCCGAGCAAAGTAAATTGTAAAGTACCATTGCCATTCACTCCCGATACCATTGCGCCAAGTGTGTCGGTATGGGCTGCAATCGAAAGCACAGGGTTTTTACCTAATGCAACACGCACCGCTCCTTTGTGAGTGCGTTCCGGCGACCAGCCATAGGATTGCAAAACTCGGACAATATAATCGGTGGCATTTTCCGTATAACCCGAAGGCGAATCTATGCCTATTAACTCTCGTAAAGTATCATAACTATTCATGCTGTACTTCCCATTAAATGAAATAATTTGATGCAAAAATACTTCTCATAGACTAACCGCACTGTTCATTGCGCGGCTTTTATGGCAAAAAGCTCATAAGCCCGTCAAGCAGTAAGCAGCTATTTACCGTAATTTTGTACAATGTTTTTCACCTTGACTTATAAAGTATGCTTCAAGTAGTTCAATATCAGCGCACAGGCGAAATGCTTGTGGAAGAGCTTCCCGCTCCGGCATGTATGCCCGGGGGTGTATTAGTACGTACCGTGGCTTCATTAATTTCTGCCGGCACAGAACGCAGCTCAGTAGAAAGTGCCCAACAATCTCTGTTGGAGCGTGCGCGCTCGCAACCCGAACAAGTAAAAGCTGTTCTTGATAAAGCAAAAAAAGACGGCATCATGGCGACGTATGAAGCTGTCAAATCCAAACTCGAATCATTTAAAACTCTCGGCTACAGTGCGGCGGGAATCGTTATTGAGTCGCGGTGTGAAGATTTTGTACCGGGTGATAGAGTTGCCTGTGCGGGAGCGCAATATGCCCATCATGCGGAAATTATCTCTGTACCCAAAAATCTTTGCTGCAAAATTCCCGAACATGTTTCTTTTGACGATGCCGCCTACACCACTCTCGGTGCCATTGCATTGCAAGGTGTGCGTCAAGCAGATATTCGTTTAGGGGAAACCGTTGCCGTCATAGGATTGGGATTGCTCGGACAATTAACCGTGCAATTATTAAAAGCAAGTGGCTGCCGCGTGGTGGGATTAGATATCAATGAAGAATTATTTCCCATGGCTCTGGAATTTGGTTGCGAAGCTGTCTTTAAAAGCAGCCGTGATGTTGCCTCTTCCATAAAAGCATTTACACGAGGCTTAGGCACAGACGCAGTCATCATTACGGCTTCCACCGATTCGACAGAACCGATTATGTTGGCTTTGGATATTGCACGCAAAAAAAGCCCCATCGTTATTGTCGGTGCCGTTCCGATGAATATTCCTCGCTCACCATTCTATGAAAAAGAACTCGAATTACGTATTTCATGCAGCTATGGTCCCGGTCGTTATGATCCCTCCTATGAAGCCGAAGGACATGATTATCCCATCGGTTATGTGCGTTGGACAGAAAATCGTAATATGCAGGCATTTCTTGAATGTATTGAACGCGGTATATTAAAAGTTGCTCCCATGACAACACATCATTTCCCTATTGAAAAAGCGATGGGAGGTTATGAGTTAATTACAGGAAAAACCCAAGAAAAATATCTTGGCATTATTCTCACCTATCCCGAAAGAAAAGAAGCCGGAAAAAGAGTATTGCAAACAAAAAAATATGAACCGAAATCCACAATAGGCATTGGATTTATCGGGGCAGGAAGTTTTGCACAAACAATGCTCATACCGCCATTAAAATCACAGGGTGTTGATTTTATTTCTGTATCAACAGGCACACCCGTAAATGCAAAATCGGCAGCACAAAAATATGGTTTTTCCGAAGCAGCCACCGATTCCATGAATGTCATTACTCATGATAAAGTATCAATGATATTTTGTGCATCCCGCCATGACAGTCATGCGAGATATGTGCAAAAAGCAGTTGAAATGAAAAAACCTATTTTTGTTGAAAAACCATTATGTATTACAAGGGAAGAATTAGAACAAATAGACATAGCCGTAGCGCATAATGCAGGTAGGGTGATGGTAGGATTTAACAGGCGTTTTTCAGATTCTTTTGTTGCCATAAAAAAATTCTTTGCGCATCGCAGTGAACCCATGTCTATAACATATCGAGTAAATGCCGGATTTATTCCCAAATCAAGTTGGATTCAAGACCCGGCACAAGGTGGTAGAATTATTGGCGAAGGATGTCACTTTATTGACTGTATGGCATTTCTCACGGGTTCTGTGCCCATCAAAGTTCATGCGGAACAATTATCTTCACGCAATAGGGAACATGCCCAACAAGATAATGTGTCAATTATTATTCGTTTTGCCGATGGGTCGGTCGGTACTTTATTATATCTTGCCAATGGCGACGGTTCCATAGATAAAGAATATTGCGAAGTATTTTGCGAAGGAAAAACTGCCATAATGAATAATTTTCGCAATGTTATTTTGGCACAAGGGAAAAAACAAAAAACACTTTCTTTTGATGGTTTAAAAGGACATCGTGAAGAAATTGCGGCTACCGTCGCTGCCATAAAAAAAGGCGAATCTATGCCTATTGATTATGCGACTATTCGTGCTGTCACATTATCAACAATAGCAGCCGTAGAGTCATTGCAGACAGGCGTTCCCATTGAATTTTAGTCGAATATTGTGACAAATATTATTTTATACTCTCACAAGCCGTATTCTGTACGGCTTGTTGTTTATTTACCTTATTCAAACTCCGTAGGAGCGATAGAAATGAAGGTGATCCAAAACTCAAAAATGGCGGCAATGGACTTATGACGCATTTACTCATTAGACCGGATCAAGCACCATAAAATATAGTTTATGTACAAATAATTGCGATAGTTATGGTAATATTTGAAGTTAAAAGATGGCTTTGGCAATTCCGAGTTTTATTGATTCATTATCTCATTCGAATAATTTTATTTGTATGGTCTCTTGTTTTTTATATGTATGACAGTTATTATGTGGTTCCATTAAGTATGTTTATAATACTCTGTTTTTTGTATTATTTTGATAAGAGCGACCAACAAGGTTTTATTAAAGAACTACGATTTGATGATGAACAGAAAACGCTTGAAATTATATATTATAAAAAAGCATTCATAAAAATGAGCAAAACTATTCCATATCAGTTTCTGTGGTATTCGCCTGCGGTTGCTGCACGAAGTGAAATATGGAGAAGTGACTATACTCATTGTTTGATATGGTACAGTGAATATACATCACATCTCTACAGCCATTTTGCAAATAGTCCTTTTAAGCATTCTTTTAGTCATGGAATCTCAACATATACAGAAATAGAATTTAAGGCAATACTCAAAAAACTATCTGAAGTAGGGCATCTGGTTGATACAACGGACGATTTTTTCAAAGGGTACACCTATAGTTTTTTTAAGTAAGAATTACTTTTTTTACAATATACAAAGGGAAAGCGTATGAAAAAAATACAATGTAAAGCAATATTAATGAATAAAACTCTTGTATCATTAGTTGTCGTGATAATGGTAATTGCAACTTTTCTGGTTCTTTTAGCTCCGGATGAATTTCGAAAATTCTATTTGACATCTACGCTTTTGTTTATGACAAGTATTGGGGTCTTTTGGATGTTTTATCTTAATCGAAATGAGGTCTATACATTGATTATTGATGGCGAAATGCTACATCTTGATTTTTTTAACAAATCAATTTTCAAACGAAAAGAATTAGTGTTGCAACGCTCGGATTTGACAGTCCAAGCAAATGATTCGATGATAGAGCTATTTTATGAGAATAAACATAGAGCGAATATACGGAAAGCGTCAATGAAATCTGATGAGTGGGAAGTAATTTTTCAGTTTCTACAAAAATAACAATGAAAAAGAATAAGTATGTATTAATAGCCATAGCATTTGTCACGTTGTCGCTGAGAGTATATTCCCAAGACGATAAGGATACACAAAAATATCGCTTAATACTTTCGGAATTGACAAACAGCAGATGTGATTATATGATTTGTGACTGTGATGAGAGTTATGTTAATCAGATTATAGAACATGATTCACTAAAGAAAAGTAAGTATAATAGCTATATACTTCCTTATCCTCTTTCTCCTATAGACCTTGGAGTGATATATAGGTATTTATGTTCGGAATGTCAGGATAGGCGAACTTTAGCCAATCGAGCTTTTTATCATTCAGATGTGGGTATTTTACAATTTATTCTTGATTCAATAATTTCATTGAGTTATGGAGATAGTTCAATGAATAGTAAGGTTCAAGAAAAGCAAAAATGTTATTGGATTGCTAAAGAGTATAGAGAAACTTATGAAGATAATATTTTTTTAACAAGGAGTTATGATATGCTTTCAATAACATCAACAGTAGTTCCCAGATGTCTAGTTTGGAATGTACGCTCTCAGATTATTGATATAAAGAATGCAGGGCTTATATTAATTTATAATTATCTCGTATGTAGAAATCCTTATAGATGCAATATAGAAGTTCCCCTCTTGCAATATTCTTGGCTAAATATATTTACACTTAAAGACATACAACATTGGCTTTCTGAGAATTGGGGAACAGCAGAAGAGATGAGGAAGAAATATCAAGAAAACCCATTACCGATGTATAAAGTGACTCGGTAAAATGAATAGAGAAAATCAGAAAACATATCAATGCTTGAGATAAGTTATTCTTCGTGACAATATATGAACATCCACTTTCCTTATGTGGCAATGGAATACTTAATCTTTGGATACATACAATACCTTATATGTCAAAATAAAATTTCAATATGCTTTATGGTAAAAGTGTTTTTAATCATATTTATTCATATCTTTTCATTCTCTATATGTGGTTTGAAAATATATAGCTATGAAAACCCTTGTCAAGTTTGGAATAAATCAGAAGAATCGTATATCGACACAGTGAAACGCTTACAATTACTTCATACAAATTGTCAAATTTTACTAAATATTCAGTTTTCTGATAAAACAATGCCATGTATGATTGATTTTCTTTACGCTATATATGCAACCAATGACTATTGTGTTGATTCAAATGTACGTACATTGAAATATTACAAAATAGCAAATTACATTGAACAATTATACTTAAAAAGAGATACGCTGCGATTAATGCGAAGCTATAAGGATTTTGAATATGTCGGATCTAGATTGTCTATGTATAAAAAAATAGCTGTTATTGAGGATATAGCAGAACAAGGTCCTGAATTCTTTTGTACATTTTTCTTTACGATGGATGATTCAACCTTTCAATCTTCATACAGAGGGGGATTGAAAAAAAGAAGTGAATTACTTTCTTATAATGGCGTAAAATTTCATGATTTGACAAATGAAGAATGGTTAGAATTTAGAACAAGTATTATGTACCATCTCCATTCATATAGATTTTATACTGTTATCCCACATAATGGTCATTGGGAACTATTCTTTAATAAGTATAGGTTTTATGGTATTGATCGAATAATAGAAAGATATTTGATGCCGAAAGAAAAGTATGAAGATAAATAATAAAATTGTATGAACCCACTATCACTTATATTGTTGATACTGCTGTCTTATTCTTTATTTAAAGTACAACCGAATAACAAAGGCAAGGAGTTTTACTTTGCTCCCGATACTTTAAATACTCAGGTTCAGCAGACAATTCAGAATAAAAAATGTATCGTGAAGCCGGAAAAACCTATAAAGACGGCAAAACAAGAAGTAATGCCTTGGGAGTAAATAATTTTGTTCTAATTTTTTTAAGAGTAGATAGTTATGAAAGTGACAGATTATAATTCTTTGTATGTCATGTCTCCAAAATATAGCGTACGTACAATGCCAACTAGAATTAATTTTTTCTCTGAGGAGTGGAACAAAGAACCTAGAGGTCGTTCTCGAGACTTAGGGTTAGGTACTTATCTACCGCCATATAGACTACAATTTTTATATCAGAATAAACGACCACCTCTTGATTATATGGAAACAACAGGGATGACACCAATATTCAGTACAAGATTAGTAGAAGTATTAATAAGGGAAGGAATAACAGGATGGTCTTCTTATGAAATAACTATGATAGGAAAGTATAATAAGCGTCAAGAAATCCCGGGTTTTGTTGGCATACAGATACTTGGTCGAGTGAAAGATTATGATTATTCACGTTCAGTTCCATGTTTTTACCAAGCACGGTATGCCATAGTTGAAGAGCGTAAAGGAATTTATTTCTTGGATGATGAATATGATGGCAGTGATTTTTTAACTACAGACAGAGGTGGTCGTCTCGTAGTAACACAAAGGGTAAAAAACATATTTGATGAACACAAGTTTACGGGTCCAGAATTTACACCGTTACCAGAAGCAACGTTTTCTTTGTATATATTCCGTAAATGGCTCTCTCTCCAAAAAGGGTAGGGAGTCCAAGGTCGCAAAAAGCATTAGTTATGTTGCAAAGGATAGATGATACAGAATTGGCATATTGCGTAAGTTTGCAGTTTCGGATACTTGATACTAAGGATATATAAGCATGAAACATATCATTGTTCTTTGTTTTGTCATACTGTGTTGTTGCGAGACATTGTTTTCGCAAGATGCCCACAAAGGCAAAGAGTTTTACATGGCGGTAATTCATGCCGGATATGAAGGGGTGTTTATTATCTCTTCTGACACAGTGACGAAAGGCACAATTCTCTTATATCGGGGTGGAACATGGGCAGATACTATACCCTTTACTATACAAACGCCACATCAACCCACACTCATAAAATTTGCTCCCGATAGGTATAATTTAATTGGTGCTTCGATTAGTAATCCGAATGCGTTTATGCATAATTTGCAGCCGATTAAGCGTTCAGTGTATATTCGTGCAGAACATGATATACAAGTAAGTTACAAAATTGGTGGTCAGGCGATTTCTCCTGAAACATCGCTTATTTATCCGGTACAAAGCTATGGTAAAGAATATATTGTTATTACCCCGCAGGCACATTATTTTAGCAAACTTGAAAATAATACATTAAATCAGCAATACGATTATTCTTCTTGTGCCATTGTTGCAACAGAAAATAATACTTC
>Ga0209570_1001298_pt1 | contig 14683 bp, 13 predicted proteins | sample EBPBio172007_DNA_FD_185861 | JGI IMG/M metagenome (GOLD analysis project Ga0209570, IMG submission 185861) | Wastewater treatment Type I Accumulibacter community from EBPR Bioreactor in Madison, WI, USA - Reactor 1_9/17/2007_ DNA (SPAdes)... | ecosystem: Engineered > Bioreactor > EBPR >... | reverse complement strand
TACTTGCGGTTTTTTCAATGGTTGTTTTCCCACAAATGTTACCGGAACTTGAAATTAAATTCTCTTCGGGAGTCATGTTTCTGAATACAAGAGGCAATGGATTTGGATCGAAGGCAAGCAGTTCCCAAATAACACTTGGTTTCTCAGGTGCTGCAACATATTTACGCCCCCTAAATGAACATTTTGCTGTGGGTGCAGAACTGAAGTATTATAATTTTGCTAAAATAGATGATGGGAATTTGTCACTCCAATTCATTTTCGCTTATAAATTTATGCGTTGGTAAACGAGGGAGTGGGACACATACCGTTATAAACATTTGCAGGATGTTGGTCGCAAGTGAGAGGAGTGGTAATCGTCTTTTATAGGTATTTCGTATTAGGTATTATTTTTTGCGTAAGAGACAGGAGCGACAATCGTCCTCGATTGTCTTCTGCAAAACGAAATAACTCAGAGATTTTCCCTGAAAGGGAATATATATTCGTAGCGTCCCGATTGCCGTCTGCCCCACCTACACATTGAACTGGATTCAATGTGCGTAGTGGATTTTCTTTATCCAAAACCTATAACATGTCCCTTTAAATTAATCCAAAGTATATCCTTTCAACTTTTGATAGGGAATAGCATTTGTTTTGACAACAAATCCCAAGATGAGAATAAGCCATTAATAAACTCTGTAAGGATTCTCTAGCCTCCTCAATATAAAGTGGTGCTTTCCCAGTTAAAGAAAATTACCAATCATCTCAACTTTGCAAAAATTAAGTGTCTGATTATTTTACCTTTCGATTTCAAATGTGAAATAAATTTCGTACTTCTAGCTTGGTAATTACTGATTATTTCTTAAATAAAATTTAAGAAATATTCTGGTTCACAAATTTATTTTTCATCATTCAATTACTATATTTTATAAATATGGAAAAATGGAATGAATATGTACTCCATGGTCATCAAAATAAATGAACATATTTTTATGTCTTTTTGATTGTAAAAACGTTTTCATAGTATAGATTGGATTTCGAGTGATCTCAATTGAATCGCCTCCAATATATAAATCAACCGAATCAAAGTACTCAATGATACAGCCATTGGGAACCAAGAAAGAGGAGAGTGGTTGTTGGGTTTTTCTTATACTCGATAACTCCTTAACTCTTTGTGAAAGATAAATATTATCCTTATCCTTTGAATGTAAAAACTGTGCCACATAAAATTTATTATTTGAGAGAATCATAAACAGGGAATTATTACTATTAAACGCGTATTTAAGGAGATTATCCCTATGTTTTTTTTCTGTAAAAAGACTGGCTGATGTATACTTTTGTACTCCAAAATTAGTTATCCTAATCTTTTCAGATGACTCATCAATATTGGAATATTTATAGCCACGTCTTTCTTTGACATGCTCACTTTCATTTTTTAGATAGGAAAAATGGCAAGGACTTTCGTAATTTACTAAATTATGATTCGCCCATTCCGATCTAAGTGATCTTCCTTCAATAGGTTTGTCTTTATTAATATCAACCGGCTTATTGTCGGTCATCCACAATGTACCTGAAAATAATCCCTGTTGATCAGCTGAAAGCAACAATTCTCCGTATTTTGCGGTTAAGGAAATGACCTTATGGTGAAAAACTCTCTCATTATACACAATTTTGACATTATTTTTATATTCATTAATCTCGAGAAGAATTTCTTGTATCCCAGCTCTTGATGCAATGAACAGTCGTCGACCGTAAGCCTTTACATCAAATACGGGTAATTCATTTAATTCGAGATATTTCGTTTGCTGGATTTCATTCAATTCTAAAATATTGTCACTTTTTGAGATTGAACCCCACATATTTCGAAACAGCTTTTGCCAATTAGGCATCTTTGAAACTACTTTCATTTGTTGGTTTTGATACCAATCGTTCCTAGAGAAACCAAGTCTTATTACAACTTCACTTTCACGCCTCGTTGCAACAAATCTATCAACAATTTTTTCCCAATCATATGAGACCAATGTTCCATCTTTTAAAACCAAGAATAGCTTTCCAAAATACAAATATCCGTCTACCGCATTTATTGGGATCGATAATCTTATAGTTTTCATATTTTTCGTTTTTCAATTTTAATTTTCATGTGATAGGGAATAACCCCACTAGCTTCCCATAAATCGAGGACTGATGAACTAGGGGCAAAATCATAAGTCTTCACTGGGAAACCGTGCCATGGATCGGATGAATTAATTGGCTGTTTAAAATATCCGATTCTTTCATCATTTTCACCAAGGAGTTCTTCACCTTCGTTAATAATAGAAAACAGCGCTAAGTTTTGATGACATAACCAGCCGGTCTCCATCGCTATCCTAAAAACATAATATTCTGCATTTAAATTTAAAATCCATCTGGTTTTATTACTATTTTTCCTGGCGTTTTTTTGATGATAATAGACTGATTGATAGAAATACCCATTATTGGTCGGGCCAAATGTTCCATCGCGGTTTTTTTTTACTTTTGGATATATAAAGCTCATCCTTTTTGCTCCGAAAAATTATAAAAAATTACTGTAATTACGAAAACATCGATTGAATCCGGATACCATTCCAATGTGCTTAACTTACAACATTGATTCCTCCATTCTTGACCTTTCCATTTTCTAGAAAGGACCTGACGTTTAGGTTTAAGTGTAACTTCAACACCATATGTCTCATCATTTATCTTTATTTCTTCCGAAGATAATTCTGTGCCAAGCACTCAATAAGATCTTGGCGAAAATTACAAAATATTAATTATTTAGCTCTCGTTAATTTCATAACCTTATTACTTCAACTCCTAATTCAAACATTTTTTGCTCGTTTTCTTCAGTCAGGGTTGGAACATTGATATAGAGATTTCTCTTCGCCCTACTTATAGCAACATAATTGATTCTATGTTCTTCATTCGCAACAAGATTAGGTTCGAGTAAAAAAGAGAGATCAGATTCTTTAACTAAATTCAATAAAACAGAGTCATATTCCTCCCCTTTGGCTTTGTGGATTGTTATGAATTGACTTTTCTCATCCTCCAAGGAAATATTTACGGCAAGTTGTTTATAAGTGCATTGTTCGGTAAATTCGAAAGCCTTTCCCCGGGCATATTTAGGCATTTGCAGATTAGCGATCGACGAAATATAATTACTGAAGTTCAAGATTGTACTTTCACAATACTTATTATAATCCACTATTAGCCTACTTAAGTAATTGATAGAAGTAAGAATCCTTTCATCTTCATTTAAGGAAGTAAATATCTTTTCAATACATTTTAAAGAGAGCCGAAAATTCCCAACAAGAGCCAGTTCAACACCTTTAATGGTTCTAATTATGGTTTTTCGCCTAAAACTAACCGTATCTTTACCTTCAAACTCTACCAACAAATTTTTTATTTTGACTCCAATGGGAAGTTTATATTTCAAACTGTTTGCAGTATCATTCCTTCGAGCCAAAACAATTAAGTCAACTACTTGGTGCTTTTCTGTGATAAGATCATAACAATTAAACGCATTACCCACAAATAGAATAATTTCAGACTCTAACGATGTTTGGTTTGCAACCTGCTGAATGTCAGATCTCACTTTATTGAACACATTAACAATTTTTTCTGAGCTTCTCAAGTTTTTTTCAATTATATAATCATGAAACTCAATACCCATTCCCGTAGTGAAATGAACAGTATCTGCACCTTGAAATCCATAAATTGCCTGCGCCACATCTCCAATAATTCCAAAAACGGTATCGGTTTCTGCAATTTGTTTCAATATCTCAGCCTGAATGGGATTTGTATCTTGAAACTCATCAATAAAGAAATATGGGAACCCTGCCCTCAAGGACTTTAAAATAAAGGGATATCTTCGAATTAAAATTAAACTGAAATATAAGACATCATCGTGATGAAGTACTCCCTTACTCCAAGCCATTTTTTTGTACAAGAGAGGTATTTCTTTTTTGAGAGGATACTTACCAAATTTGATCCAGGTGTCATATTCTAGGATTAAATTGCCCTTATCGGCTAATACCCATCTCATATTTGATAAAATATGAACTAATTTTGCATTATCACTTACATATTGAATTCCGGTGGCGTCTTTAAGCTTTTCTAAAAACTTATAATTGGATATAACAGTATCTTCATGACCCTTAATATTTATTGCATCTATCCCGAACTCGTGACTTAAAAAATGCAAATAGTACCGAACCAGGTTTCGGTAAAGGAAACTATGAATTGTACAAACTTCCACCTGGCCGTTTGTATCTTTTAACCTCTCTGAGATTGTTTCCACAGCTGTGTTTGTGTATGTGATACATGCGATTTTTTGTGATCTTCCAAGTCGTGTTGAATTATGCAAAACATTTTCGATATGCTTTGTTAACCAATAAGTTTTCCCTGCACCTGGGCCAGCCGATACCCGAAAATTTTGTTCAATATCAATTAATGTGTCAGAAGAAATTTTTATTACTGACATATCCATTCGATTGCCTTTTTTATATAGATTGGGATATTAAATTCCGGGCGAGGAGTTGTGTTAAAGTTCGCTTCGAGCCTGTTAGCAAGTTCAAAAGCATTCTCACCCTTGCTTACTGAATTTAAATATCTTGCTGCGATGATCCCCCTTGCCTTTTGATCATCATTCCAGGTTGAGGCCATAATTGAATCCGCAATTCTTGTATTCTCAGAAGAATTCTTTAATATTCTCAATAGTTCATCAATGGATAACCCGGCTTGATATGCAGAAGCTATTTCTTCAATTTCCTTTCTATTTATTAAAGAATCAGTCAAGAAGGACGGGTTGTTTGGGTTGTAAAAAGCTAACAGATACTCAAATGTTTTACCAATCTCCACATCTTCAACGAAAAACTGAATATTGTCAGAAAATAAGAATTTCCCGGTAATATCGTTGTGACTAGATTTATAAAAAAATTCAGATGGGTTTAGGTTGTACTCAAAGGGATAACATTTCTGGTGGTGACCATCAATTTTTTTCTTTCGGACTGGGTCTGTGTCAACAATACAAGCAACTTTTTTATTAATTGCACTCGTATTTGAAATATCGAATAATTTTAGGAAATGATCAAAATATCGACCCCCGATGTTGATGATCGAAATATGAAAGTCTTTTAAGTCATGTCCAAGATATTTTGCAAGTACAGGCAAAAGTAATTGTTCCGCTAAGCCCTCAACTAAAATTAATCGTTGAGAAAATAACATATCAGCTTTTGTGGCATCCAGAAATCTCTCAACATATTGTTTGGAAGTTATTCCTTCAATCTTTGTCCCGAAAACGTCCCCTGGGTATCCAATACCTGTGCTATTTTGTTCTTCGTGCAACACAATCATATTATCTAAAGAAATTACAGACGCAATATGAGTGGAGTGGGTCGTAGCGATCAATTGCCTGACTTTGTGCTTTTGCACTTGTTCCTCGTTAAAAAATTTAAAAAGTTTGTTTTGCATGGATGGATGCAAATGTGCTTCAGGTTCCTCTACCAATAATATGGGAAAAATCTTGGCATTGCTACCAAGATAACGGCCATCTGAATCAACTTGCATTTTTGACAAAAGAAGAGACATGAAAACTAAATTGTTGTATCCTAATCCGTTGTGTGTAGCAGGAATGACAAAATCGGATTCATCTGATAGCACTAAACGGAGAAATGCAAGTAATTCAACATCTGTCATTGATCCTTTGAAGTCCGGATTTACTCCTTTGAACAAGGCTCCCGTCTTGTGTGCATAATTTAATATCTGTTTTTTTCCATCTTTAATTCTTTGCAATAGCTTTTGTAAAAGTTCATCACTCTCTTCTCGGAAATTATTTTTTTTAGCTTTTATCTCCGTGACCTTTGTTTCGTCAGTTATCGAAGAATCAGATTTAATATCATAATCCAGGAAATAAGCAAGTATTTGTGCTAACATGGTAGATTTACCCTTAAACATATCTCTCTCAACATCTCTGATTGCGGCCAGAAATTGGAGATCAAATTTGTTCAACAGATCCCAATCTGCTTGTTGTTGCAACGCAGGATTACCCCCATAAATCTTTGCAGAATATAATCTCAAAAAATCCTGTTCAATAACATCCCAAGCAGACTGTATATTTAAGACCGACAACATGGCGTCTAAATATTTCTGTTTTTGGGACTCCGGTAGGAAGTACTTATATGTGAGCTGAGCGAGGTATGGTTCCTTAAGCGTTATTAACCAAGGGAATATCAAAGCAAGATCATCCTTAAATAACTTTTCCTCCTTAGATTGTTTAAAATGAATACTTACCTGTATGTTTGGTGGGGATGTCTTTAGGTCTTCCAGAGTAACGTATTTACAAAAATCATCAATAATTAAACTTTTTGATGTATTATGGTCTAATAACAGACAAATCCCTTTTAACAAATTGGACTTCCCTGAATTGTTCTGGCCTATAACTACATTTACACCTTCTCGAAATCTAACGCAATTATCTTTAAGATTTCGAAACCCTTTTATTTCAACTTGTGAAATATACATTTATCTGCCTTCTCATATCTTTTGAAATTTTTAAATTCTAGTGTTCTGTTGCCGTGGAAATACATCCGGCGTGGCGAAAGAATTTTTCAGGAATAGTATCAGCTAATTATTCAACATTGCCATTAAATTGATTCAAAATGCTATTTCTCTCATCATGTGATGGACAATTTCTCCTCCAAAACTAAATATCCACCAACAGTAATGGAAAATAAAATAGATAATGGATAGATAAATAATAAGGTAGGATGAGTCTATATCAACTTGATGAGAATTTGAATCGACCCCTTTCTCCATAAAGGATGGAACAAATTTTTTAATGTCATCTGATGTATTGCGTCCCATCAATTTGGGAGCGAAATATTTAGCCCGGTTAAGGGTAATTTCCATACCTTAAAATTTTTGTTTATGGTTTGTTAAATTACAAAAATTAGTGTTAAAAAAACACTTTTCGAAGAAATTTCGAATGAATTCGAGGAGGTTCTTTTAAAAGTGAAAGGTTATCTGAACTGAAGGGTGGATTCGATCTTTATGAAAATAAAAATGGAGTTACTTCCTAATTTCAACAACTTACAAAAAGCCTCATTTCTTCCTTTTTTAAGTTCTGGACAAACTAACCCTCTACAAGAGCCGAATTTCCCACCCCTTTTCCAGATGTGTGACATAGGATCGTTTAATTTATGATGAATATTTTTTTCAGAGATAGTAAAATAAGATTGAATCAAAAAACATCCCCCAAGTGCTAGCCACTACTTGACAATTATCAGATTTTTCATTATTATTGGTTCCACAATATAAATGATTCTTTTTTTTAGAATTATTGTAAAAAAGTCCGCTCGGTTTACTTCCTCACTCCTTTCACAGGAAACGGATTTACTAATCGGGCTTTTGAGACAGCTGATTCTGTTAGCAGTTCTTGGTTATTCTGCTTCTTCACAACGTCTCTAAATCTAATTTTTAATCCTCATGGATATTTTCCTGCAAATTAGGGGAGGAGTATGGAAATTTATTCCGACAAAAAAAACAAGAGTTAACTTCAACCCAATTGGACTGAAATAGTGAGAATAAAATACAACTATAAACAAGAAATTTTGGATTAAGCCATGCAAACTCATTTTTTATTTAAAAACAAAACTTAGGTAATGTATCAAGCAACTGCACGCAATGAACCATTCCCAAAAAAGATAATTCCGGGCAGTATATGTAATTGTCGTAAGGCCCATAATCAAATCGAGTATATTAATGAAAAAGCAAAATATTATCACTTTTCTGCTAATCACTTTTTTTAGTTGGTTACTTGGACAGATTGGTGAAATATCTCTTCAGCCTTTATTAAAGTCATGGTTAGGAGATTTAAATTCTTCCACATTTTATCAAACTTATATAGTTCCGATAATAATAGGCTCCATCCCTTTCATTCTTCCATTTATCATTATAGCGTGGTTTTTTCTGAAGTATATTTACAGGGGTGAAAATGAGAAAAATTTATCAGTTTTAACTGAGTCGGCAAATATGAACAACACCAAATTCACTAATAAAGAACTAGAATTTTTAAATGGGATCAAAAGTGTTGGTATAACATCATTTTCGCCAACTTTAGATCATTCAATTTATACCCCAAGTGAGTGTATGAAAAGAGTTCAAAAGCATTTAATTTTTATGGGAATATTAGGATCAAAATGGGTATCGGAGAATGAATTTGAAAAATTTCTTAACAGAATAAACTCAAAGCGTGGCGAAATAAAATTTTTACTTATAAACCCTAAAGGGAAAGCCTATTCTCAGTTAGCTGAACTACGTGAAGGATCTATTAAAACTGATTCTCTAAGCAGGTTTTACAATTATTCAAAAAAGTATCCAATGTTACGAGTAAAATTATATGATGACTTACCAAGTTTTAGGTTGATATTTTTAGACGAAAGAAGTGTCGCGATCTCAAGGTATAAACTTGATAAAGAAGGACATTTCGAAAGTAAATTTGGTTGGGAGAATCCTCATCTGATAATCTCATCAGAAAAAGACTGGTCATTATATTATCCTTTCGAACAATACTTCTACTATATCTGGGACAGATCACAAGACATAGAGGATTATTTCAAACAACCAAATTAAAAAGGAAGACTATGTTATCTCAAAAAGTGGGTGTGATTCATGGTAGATTTCAAATTTTACACTATGGTCACTTAGAATATTTATTGGAAGGAAAGAAGAGGTGTGATTTTCTATACATAGGAATCACAAATCCCGATCCATCATTAACAAAAGAAGAAAAAACTAATTCTTCACGTTCAATGGAAATATCCAATCCCCTCATGTATTTCGAAAGAGCAATAATGATTCGAGATGCGCTTCTAGAAGCTAATATTCGGCGAGAAGAATTTGAAATCGTTCCTTTTCCAATCAACTATCCAGATATGATCAAATATTATGTTCCATTAGATGCAACATTTTTTATTACTATATATGATAATTGGGGAAATCATAAACAAAAGGTTTTAGAACAGATGGACTTGAAAGTAGATGTAATGTGGATAAGGAATATGTCTGAAAGATTCACCAGTGGAACTGAAGTGCGAGAATTAATTAAGTCTGGGAAAAAGTGGGACCATTTAGTCCCTCCATCGGTCGCTACTTTTATTATCAACAACAATCTATTAAATAGAGTAAAGAATTTATGAACATCGATAATATTCACATAATAACATCAGATGAAAAAATATTAGCTGATAGAAATATCTATGGTAATAAAGCTTATTGGTTGTCTTGGCTTTCAATAAATGGGTACAATACTCCATACAGTATTTATTTACCAGCTACAATTCCACAAGACCTAGATGAGTATAAAAATAATATTCTTTCAGACAAAAAATTTGCAGAGTCATTAAAGAAGATAAGTATTTCTGACAATGATTATGATATTGCTGTAAGATCATCTAGCACTTTAGAAGACAGCCAAACGAAAAGTTATGCTGGTCATTTTACTTCTGTGCTTGGTAAAATGGACCTTATTACGATTATAAAATCAATTTCTACAGTTGTGGAAAGTATAAACAAATATGATACTTTTGGTGCGATGGGTATTGTTCTACAGAGGAAAATTGATGCTTCCATTTCTGGCGTTTTCATTTCTTCAAATCCACACACGGCCTTGAAGGAAGATTCAATTATAAGTTTTATTGATGGTTTAGGTGAAGGACTAGTCTCTGGTGAGAAACAAGGTGAAACACTAATTCTAAAAAATGGAAGTCCAATAAATGATACAGAAAATTTAAACATTTCCAAAGATCATCTTAATAGTATTTATGAAATAGCTAAGGGAATTGAAGACAATCTAAATATTCCAATAGACATAGAATGGTGTATTGAGAGATCAACTAATAAATTATTCATTGTTCAATGTCGTCCTTTAACGGGCATAATACCTAAATACGTCGGTCTAAATGAAATAAAATTATCGAATAAAAACTTAGTCCCCTTCAATTTAATCGATAATGATAAAATCAAACTACGCCTTGTTGCAGAAGAAAATGACATTCATATATCTAAGGCATATTTACTAATTATCCATTGTTTGGATAAAGACATATCTATTGATTTAAGTCAGATTATTGCTTCTGAATTTTGTGTCGGATATAGTATTGTTTTATTACATCCTAAGAAGATTGACGGGAAAATAGTCAGATATTTTTGCGAGAATGCAAATTTGAAAAATATAAAAAACTTTATGCCTTGTCATAGGTATATTCTTCGTTCACTTGGTTCCAAAAAAGATATAGAAAGTAATGTAGAAAAAATATTTAATCTATCTAAGCAGGCATCATGGTATAGTGCCATGATTATCCAAGAGTTATATCAGCCCTTTTTTACCGGCATGTTGAAAGAAGATGATAATGCTTTCTACATTGAAATTGCAAAAGGCCATTTCCTCCCAAAGGGAGTCAGTACGCCTTCGACTTACATATTAGATAAGGAATTAAATGTAATCTCCAAAAATGAGATTATCCAAAAAAAATATTTTGAATTTAGCAATGGTGAAGTCATTGAAAAATCCATTGAGGAAATAGTTTGCCTAGAAAATAAAGATTTGATTAAAATAATTCACGCCTTTAAGAATATTAATTATAAGAACAATTTTACAATTGAGTTCGGATTAGTTGAAGCAAATGATAAAGTAATTGTTCCGTACCTAATTGATTTAATTGACGATAAGAGTAGTGATTCTTTAGATATTGATTTAATAAAAAGTGGAGTAATTTCAAAAGGTGTAATAGAAGGAAAATTAATACGAATAGTTGACGAGCCGGATCAAAAAGCACTTAACGTACATTACCACGATAGTATAGCTAATAATGACCAAGATCATGATAAATGTATATTCTATTGTAATAAACCAACAATCTCCTTAATTGAAATTGTTAATCAGTATAAAAATGACAGAATTGGCTTTGTTTTTCAAGAGGGTTCAATTCTAGCTCATTTGTCAATCGTATTACGCGAAAAAAATATTCCCGCAATTATATTAGGTAATTATTCTATGATATGTGAATCATCAAATTATAAACTTGATGCCATATCACCATTGTTGAAACCTAATGAAAGGTTAATAAAAAATGATTAATAAGTATGTTTCAACCTATATGAATCCTGATACGGACGGAGTATGTTCTGCCCTTGCATTTCAGTTTATTAACAAAGAATATGTTCCGATTGTTTTTGGCATTTTTGATGAAGAGACTAGATTTGTGATAGAATATTTCAAATTACCGTATCCTAAGGTGCTTGATAAGATTGAAGGTGTTTATGAATTGGTATTAGTTGATACTCACCATTTAAACCAAATTCATCATTCTGTAAATCCCCTATTCGTTACACAAATTATCGACCACCATCCTGCTGGTGATGACAAAGCATTTTCAAATGCTACCATCCAGAATGAAGAGGTTGGTTCGGTTTGCACTTTGCTAAGCGAGCATATGCAACAAAATGAAATATATCCTATCGATAGAATTGCTGGTATAATGGCGATGGCAATAGTATCTAATACTTTAAATTTTTCCGCACCTTCCACACATGCCCGGGATGTTCAATCTTTTAATTGGCTTATCAAATACTTCAATTATGATAAAAATTTAATTAAAGGAATGTTTGGAGCAAGATCAAACTATAAAGAAAAAATTACAATAGAAGTGTTGGAATCAAATATGAAGATACTTGATATATTAAATGGTATCGGAATATCACAAGTAGAGACCGTCAATCCAAATGACATTATTAGCAGAGATGATCTCCGTCAATCTGTAACAAGTATTGTTAACAAAAATAGTTTATCACACTTTATACTATCAATTGTTGACATTTATAAAAAGATTACATATGTGATGGTATTTGATGCAGAAACTAAATTTTTGTTGGAGAATTCGATGCTATTAAAATTTGATAATATGATTTCCGTTGTAGATCGGATTCTTTTAAGAAAAACGGATTTTTTTCCGAAACTGAAAAATCATTCTAGCAAATAAGCGCTTCGAATCAGCCAGGCAAGTGGACGCCGTTTTCGCATTTGCTATTTGTATAATTGTCGACTTTGTAGTTCCGAGTAAAGTTTTTTAACTAGAGTGGTTCTCTTAAATAAAATTTCAAAATAATTTTTGGCGTTGCCCTTTCCGTTTAGCATTTTTTTCTTAGGCAACACTTTTGTTACCACGTCATTAAACCTTTAAGAAAATGGATGAATCATTAAAGAAATTCTGTGTCTTTTGCGGTAAGAAACCGGATAAAAAGAACAAGGAGCATATTTTACCATCTTGGCTAATTAAGTTAACCGGCGATCCAAATCGAGTGGTGTTCCATGGTTTTAATTATGCTAAAAATGAATTTTTTCGTTTTGATTGGGCTAGTTTAGTGTTTCCTTCTTGCTCACAATGCAATTCAAATTATTCTGAATTGGAGAAGAAGGTAAAAAATATAATAGTAACTCTTTTAGCACGTAAACCTGTTCTGCAAAGTGATTTTATTCTACTTCTTGATTGGTTCGATAAAGTCAGGACTGGAATGTGGCTAGGATATTTACAACTCAGAAAAAACCTGGTTGGTATAAATCCCAGATTCTTCATTAACACTCGTGTTGGAATAAAAGATAGAATGTTAGCCATATATCCAATTGATAATCAACCAGATGGTTTGAATGTACATGCTGTTGAAACACTGATGTTTCAACTTAAACCATCGTGCTTTTCAATGAGAATTAATGATCTCTACTTTCTAAACCTTTCTTGGGATTTTATGTGTTCTGCGAGATGTGGCTTTCCATTTCCAGAATATTGGTATATAGATGCCGATAGTGACTATGCTTTTGCATATCAGAATATAGTTTTACTGAATAAAATTAAATCTCCAATTTTTAGGAACTACAAAATAATCAAGCCATCCATTTATATTTTTCAACCAATTATACTGAAAGAAATTCTTGGTGAATTTACCCCCTCGGAAATGTTAAGAAAAAAATTATTGGTGGGATCCGACACAAATGGAGTATTATTTCGTCAGCATGACAATTATGTCGAGGTGATCCAAAATGATTCAACAACAATAGATTTTAACGAAATAAATGAAAGTGAATCGAGACAAATGATTGATATTGTCAGACAATCCTATCATCTACAATACAAAACTATCATAGATGATAATTTTTATGCTCAGAGCAATGAAGGTAAACTGAATTTCAAAGAATGGAAAAAAATGATAAAAAAAGAGCATGATTTCATAATTAGTAATTCTTATCAAGATTGAAATGGTATAACAAGTTCTTCAAGCCGACCACTTTTGGTGATGTGGGATCTGCATAATTATAAAATCATGTTTGTAAAGTTAAATTATTTCGATAAATGTGCGGTTCTAAGAACTATTTCTAATTTAAAAGGTAGTTACAACTTCACGGCATTAGTGTTCTGCGCCGCAGTTGAGAGGTTACAAAGTTAAAGGACATAATCATTCGGTGGTAAAGGAACATTTATCTTTTAGATTGTTTTGCTTTTGCAGGGACTTTTTTCAATCTTGTTGCTAATTAATGAAAAGACATGTTCAGGGCAGTTCGAATAGTTTTTATCAAGCCCACTGAGGGTAACTCCTGGTTAGGCACCGAAGCAAAACTTTCCAACTTCCTGTCAAGTTGCTCAAGCAATAATCTTCGATAATAATTATTCATTTGGACATACCCCTCTATTCAGCCTACATAGTAACGGTAATAACCATAAATATCAAAGTATAAAAATATGGTTATAATCGAAAAATCATGAATTTTAGGAGAATATAAAATATGTAAAACATATTTATGGCCTGGCTAAAACCTTTATAATCCCCTGAATTTTGATTCCCCACAAAAAAAAGTGCGAACCTTTTAAGAATTCGCACTTTTTTAATCCATTCGATTTAGTCATCATTTACATAAATGAATTATTCCTCTGAAATGGCATCGTCACCCTTTTTCTGGGTTTTAACTGCTTTCCGAAGGAAATAAACGAGAAACGATATTATCACTGTCCAGGCGATTGCCATGGTAATAATTGCAGGTGTTTCCATAAAATTTCAACTTCCGCAATATCAGAAACCGATGATGAACTTTAACAGCAGGGCAATTGTGCCCACTATCAGAGTTCCAAACATAATCATTGCAAAAAGGGATGAACTCTCTTTTTTTTCTTTACTTTCCATATAATTCTCTCTTTAAATATCAATTGAGTAAATACAAACACAACACCACAATTGTGTTGAACACAAAGCGGCATCTGCATTTGCTGCATGAATGATTGAATAAAGCTAATGAATTATACGGTGGGTGGAGCCTTGTTCGAGGGAAGTTGAACTGACGGAGCGGAGTAATTTCCGGTCGCCTCCGGGAGAACAATTTCTTCAAATCCGGGTACATTATTGATATCAACAATTTCCCATACATCGTGAATATCGATGGTCGAATGAGAAACGGGAGATATGTGTTTTGGAATTTTTGCGGATGTGAAGTAGTGGGCTTTGGGGTCAAGACCTCTGGGCTTAAAAGAAACGATTGAGGATGTACCTATCCCTGTACCACCCGCCATCGACAGGAGCGTGGTGAAGATATAGACATAAAGTACAAGCGTCCGGCTAAACCGTTTCACAAAAATACCTGAGATTAATT
>Ga0209570_1001296_pt1 | contig 14698 bp, 11 predicted proteins | sample EBPBio172007_DNA_FD_185861 | JGI IMG/M metagenome (GOLD analysis project Ga0209570, IMG submission 185861) | Wastewater treatment Type I Accumulibacter community from EBPR Bioreactor in Madison, WI, USA - Reactor 1_9/17/2007_ DNA (SPAdes)... | ecosystem: Engineered > Bioreactor > EBPR >... | reverse complement strand
GCGGAGAGCCAGGGATTCGAACCCCGGATACCCGTGAAGATATAACGGTTTTCAAGACCGCCGCATTCAACCACTCTGCCAGCTCTCCTTTTATTTTCGGTTATTCCGAAAAATTTAGACTGTAAATTTAATATTTTCTCGTTAGACTGACAAAAGATTTTTTCAATCACCTAATTTTTTGTTAAAAAATGTTCTCGACAGCTATATTTCAGACAAAAACATCTTTTATCACTTGAAAATATTTTTTAATTCGTTAAGTTTGAATGATTAAAGGACAGTTAATTTATTTGTGGCTCCGGTCGCTTTAGAAGACAAAAAAAATGCCCCAGACAGAAGAACTCAAACGAATTATAGCCCACAAAACCGGACTCATCGAGTTGGGCAGTGACGATGCAAAACTCCATTCATATTTTCTTGGAAGAATGAAAAGTTTTGGCTTCAACTCTCTTCATCAATATTCAGAGCTAATTTCAGGCGATTCTCCAGGAGCAAATGCCGAACTAAAACGAATTGCTATCGACTTCTCCAACACAGAATCCTTTTTCTTCAGAGATCATGGACAGATGCGACTCTTGAGAGAGACGATTCTTCCGGAGCTTGTGATAAAAAACCAAAACATTCGAACTCTGAATATCCTCAGTGCTGCCTCTTCTTCAGGTGAAGAGCTCTATTCGATTGCCATCCTCCTGTCAGAAATTCTTCCGGAGTATAAGACCTGGAAGATAACACTTCTTGGAGTTGACATCAACCATGATGCAATCAAAAAAGCTGAAAACGGAGTATATTCCAAATGGTCTTTCCGCTCGGTGCCCGAGGAGACCATTTCCAAATATTTTGTCAGAAAAAACAACGACTTTATGATCTCAGAAAGCATAAAGGAGATGGTGCTTTTTAGATATTTTAATCTGGTTGACGATCTTTCAACTTTTCCATTTGGAAGAAGTGAATCCACCTTTGATCTCATTGTTTGCCGTAATGTTTTTATCTACTTTGAGAGTTCCGGTATTAAAAAAGCAGTTGCCAATTTCGCTCACCTTTTAAAAAAGAATGGCTACCTGTTAACGGGGCACTCGGAACTCGCGAACATGCACTTCCCCGGATTAAAACCTGTCGCTTTCCCCGATTCTTTCATTTATCAAAAAACAGATTCCAGGCAGGAACCGAATATCGACTTATCTCATCTTGAGGGTCTTTTTCCTTCTGAATCAAATAAGCCTGCAAAACCTCATATAACTAAAAAAAGAAATATTACTGTGGATCTACCACCATTATCCGGTAATGGAAACAGATTCCCTGTGCATGACACTGCTGACAAGGAGGAAAATTTAGGTGAATTCCCGGGAACTGAGGTTGAAAAACTGATTTCCGAGGGCTCAATTTCAGAAGCTGAATCGATTACCCGTAAATTCCTTAAAAAGAACCATAACGATATTCAAGCTCTCCTCGCACTGGCAACCATTTGCGCAAACCGCGGATTGAAGGAAGAAGCCCGCATTTGCTGCGATCTGGTTCTGGAAACTGAAGCTTTTAATCCTCTCGCATATTTTGTTTTAGGGCAACTCGCCAATGAAGATGGAGAGATTGAAAATGCGCTCCTGTTGTTTAATAAAGTCTTATATTTGAACCATGAGTTTTTCCCTGCTCTAATTGAACTTGCCACTATTTACGAATTCCAGGGGGACAACAAAAAAGCTCTTAAACTAAGGGAAAATGCCATCGGAAAAATCTCAAAACTAAATCCTGAATCTCCGATAGTCTTTTATAAAAACATGAAAGCCGGCAGGTTAATCGAAGAATTGAAAAAATTGACAGAACATTTATGAACACACAATTGAAAGTGTTTTATTTCGGATGAAAAGCTCAAATTATCTCGTTTTTGGATTAAACGGACTCTCCTATGCCCTGCCCGCAGAGATTGTTCAAGAGATTATTCCTCTTCCCGAACTCTCCCCCACTGACGAGATGCCATCCTGGATCAGAGGTGTTTTTTTCCTCAGAGGCAAGTTTATTCCCGTAATCGACCTTAAACAAAGGATCACTAATCAACGGCATAGCTGCCTGACCACAGATAATCTTATAATCCTCTCTAAAGACTCTTTCCAACCTGCAATAATTGTCAGTGATGTTTTTGATGTTGTTGAGATAAATGAGAATGAGATAAAGAGTATCGACACAGTTTTCCCCGAGACTGGTAATTATTCCTTTCATTTTGTTGAGGGTGTCACCAATACGGGTGGGTCGATAGTCACATTGTTATCAGTCGAAAATATTCTTTCTTTATGGGTGGATCCATCCGAATTTCTTGATCTGCCAGAGGAATCAGAACTTTCGGAGCAACCTCAACTTCACATGACCGGAGATCGTTATTTTTCGCCCGAATCTTCTCAGGAAGAAAGACGAATATTTAAGGAGCGGGCTGACTCTTTTAGCGGGAGCATAGAGGTTGAAGACTCATCAGAAAAAACCGCATATGCGGTTGTTAAACTCGGAAATGAATTTCTGGGAATAGACCTTAAAACAATAAGCGGATTCAGTGAAATCAAAAAGATTTCAAAGGTACCCTGTTGTCCGCCACATATCCCGGGTCAAATCAATTATCATGGTAAAATCATTACGCTCGTGGATATGAGTCCCGTTTTTAAACTCAAAACTTCCAAAAATTACAAGGGTTCTAAAGTAATTATAGTTAATCTTGAAGAGGGAGAGGCAGGTGTTATGGTTGACGAGGTTGAAGATGTAATCTATCTAAAAAACAGTGATATTTCGACATCACAATCAACCATAAATCTGATAAACGACTCTTTTCAAAAAGGGACGGTTCACTACAAAAACAGAATCTTAACTCTTGTTGATCTCGAAAGAGTGTTGCTCTATGGCAGTCTTTCTGTTAATGACGAAGTTTAATTTTTTTTTCAAATCTTAGCACACAAGGAATTTTATCATGTTAAACTGGTTTAACAAACTCAAATTAGGAACAAAGATCAGCCTGGGCTTTTCAATAATTGTTTTTATTTTGATTATAAACGGAATATTAAATTACTTTTATATGGCAGAATTTGAGAGAATTAATGTCTCCCGCAACAGTGCAACCGAACTGATTAACGCCGTGGATAAAACTTTTACCGATTATCTTTCCGCAGAGTCGGCTCACCTGCAATATCTTATCGGAATGAGGCAGTCTTCTCTTGATATCTACATGGCAACGGAAGAGCAATTCAAAAATGATATTAAAAAACTCGACACCTTGGGAAATGAAACTGCAGAAAACCACACCAGGCTTTCCAATATCAGCAAACTTACCGACGAACAGTTTAGACTAAACCATGTTTCGATTGAAATTATCAAAAAAGGGGAACAGGAGAAGGCACTTCGCACCGAATTGGAAGGGATCGACAAGAGTTACACCTCCGACATTAAAGCAGCTTTTAATGAGATTAAGGAGAGTGAACTCAAAATAATCAAAGACCTGCAACTTAGACGGGATGAAGCCGTCGGGAATATGATTATGGCTGCGGTGATTGGTTCTCTTAGTGCAATAATCCTCGGAATTCTTCTTGCGTTTTTTACAAACAAGAGTGTTCTTACAACAATTAGAGAGGCAGTTGCAGCTATTGCAGCCACTTCCAATGAGATGGCGGCAACAATAACAGAGCATGAAAAAGTGGCTTCACAGCAGGCAGCTTCCGTTAACGAAACCACCTCAACCATGAATGAACTTGATGTTACCTTCAGCCAGACTGCTTCAAAAGTGGGTGAGACTGCAAATTCAGCGAACAAAGCCTCGGAAATTGCAGAGGACGGTGCAAAAACTGTAAAACTTGCAATGACTACCATGGCAGGTCTAAAGGATAAAGTTACTCAAATTGCAGACCAAATATTAAAATTAAGTGAACAAACCAGTCAAATTGGCTCCATTACCGGACTGGTTTCCGATCTTGCAAATCAAACCAACCTGCTTGCACTAAACGCAGCAGTTGAGGCTGCAAGAGCCGGTGAGCATGGGAAGGGATTTGCTGTTGTTGCTTCTGAAATCAGAAAACTCGCGGATCAAAGTAAAAAATCGGCTGATAAAATAAATACTCTTGTTGCTGATATACAAAAAGCTACAAATTCAACTGTAATGGCGACCGAAGAGGGTACTAAAAATGTGGAACTCAGCATGACTTCAACAAGACAAACTGCCGAGTCGTTTAACGAAATTGCTTCATTTATCAGCAATACTTTTGATGTTTCGCAACAGACTGTTTTTACCGTGAAACAGCAGGTCGCAGCGGTGAAACAAGTGGTTGAGGCAATGAATGCTATTAATCTTGGTGTGAAAGAAACGGCATCAGGACTCTCACAAACAAGAGTTGGAGTACAAAAACTGAACGAAACTGCATCTGCTCTTAAGGCGCTTGTGTAATCATGCGAAATTTAATGGATTTCGAGGTTTAAAGTGATCGACGACCCTGAACTCAGAAGTATTTTCAAAATTGAATTTGAAGAGAACATTCAGACTCTCAACAGTGAATTGTTGAAGCTTGAATCTGATGTTTTTAACACCGACGCTCTAACAAAATTAATGCGCACTGCCCACTCAATGAAGGGGGGTGCACGGATGATTGGCCTCCCCGATGTGGTTACCCTCGCACATTTTTTTGAGGACATGCTTGGTGCTGTTAAAAAAGAAGGTGTGGAGCTAAAAAGGCACGACTTCGACAGAATGTACAAGGCTATTGATATAATCAAATCGCTCGTTAATGAGGCAGTAACAGGTGAGGCTCCAAATTTTGTCGCTGCATCGGTCATCGATCAAATAATTAATGGCAGTGGTGAACCAAAAACAAATGATGAACCGGACTCTGTGGAACTCCACAGCAAAATAACAGCTGATTCACAACCTGTTACTCCGGAACTCCAAGGAGATATAATTCCTGCCTTTTCAATCGACACAATAAGAGTTGCATCAACCAAACTTGATACTTTGATGGATCTCTCGGGTGAACTCACTGTTTCAAAGATTCAACTCGCGTTACGCCTTGGAAAAATTAACGACCTCTCTCTTCTGCTCGAAGATTCAACACGGGAATTAAATTCCATTGAAACCGCACTCCTTCCACAAAGAAGTGAAAACCCCGGACTCTTTTCGGAAGTTGGACTAATAATCAACAGACTTAAAAACAGATTCGATTCTGCTTCCGTTGAAATTGGCAATCTGAGTGACGGAATTTCCGAAGATAACTCAAGACTCAATTTTGTCGCCTACGAATTTGAAGAGGTGATTAAAAACCTCAGAATGTTAAAACTCTCCAATATTTTTAATCTTTATCCCCGAATGGTTCGAGATATCTCAAATGAACTCGGCAAAGAAGTGAATTTTATTATCGAAGGGGGAGATATAACAGCCGACAAAAAGATACTGGAAGAGATGCGTGACCCCCTGATGCACATGATCAGGAATTCCATCGACCACGGCATCGAACTGCCTGATGAGAGAGAGCAACAGGGAAAGCAGAGGGCAGGCACAATTAAACTTTCGGCTAATCACTTCGCCGGTCACATCACCATCACACTTGAGGATGACGGAAGAGGACTAAATGAAAAGTCGATAATTGAAACCGCTCTACGGAAAAAACTTATTGATGAAGAAGCCTCAAAAAACCTTACACATAAACAAATTCATAAATTGATTTTTACTCCTGGATTTTCAACATCAAAGATTATTACTGATGTCTCCGGTAGAGGTGTCGGCATGGAAGTGGTTCAGGCAAACATCGACAAACTTAAAGGTAAAATCAATATTGAATCCGAGACGAAAAAAAGCACAAGGTTCATAATCGAACTGCCACTTACTCTTGCCACTTTAAGAGTGATGACAGCATCAGTTGGCAACCACATCTTTGCAATTCCGGTAGATTTTATCGTCTCAGTCATCATTGTGGATGTAGCCGAAATATTCTCCATGGAAGCGAGGGATACTATCGTCTTTCGGGATGAACCCATAACAATTGTAAATCTTAAAACTGTCCTGGAGTTGGAAGATATTTCCGATTCCACAAGGAAGAATGTCACCACTTTCCAGTGCATTATCCTCTCTTCGATGGGAGAAAAGGCCGGATTTATAGTTGATTCTCTGATCGATGAACAGGAAGTATTGGTAAAACCCCTCGGGTTCATGCTTAAGCGGGTTAAAAATGTATCAGGATCAACCATTCTCGTTTCCGGTGATGTGTGTATGATTCTTAACCCGAACGATCTGTTAAAATCTGTGAAATCATTGTCTGCATCTGAAATCCTTGAAACCTCGACACCTGAGAGCCTCAGGAAAAAAAGAATCCTTCTCGTGGAAGATTCAATTACCACAAGAACCCAGGAGAAAAGAATTCTCGAAAGTGCCGGATATGATGTTGTTGTTGCCGTTGACGGACTGGATGGATATCAAAAACTGTTGATAAATGAAATTGACGCTGTGGTCTCCGATGTTGAAATGCCCAATCTGGATGGACTTTCACTCACAGAAAAAATTAGAGCTGAAAAAAAGTATTTATCTCTGCCCGTGGTTCTGGTCACTTCCCTTTCTTCGGAAGAACAGAAAAAACGGGGGCTTGAAAGTGGTGCCAATGCTTACCTAACAAAGTCAGGATTCGATCAGAAAATATTGATCGAAACTCTGGATAGACTTTTATAAAATTATAAAATCTTTCATCAGGTAATTACGATGACTCAATTAAAAAAAACGGTAAGAGTGATGTTGATCGACGATTCACCTGTCGTTTTACATATACTAAAAAAACTTTTGGTGAATTCACCGGCAATAGAGGTTGTTGGGGTTTTTACGGATGGATTCGAAGCTCTTGCTTCAATCTCCACTCTGAAACCCGATGTTGTTTGCACTGATTTTCACATGCCAAAAATTAATGGTCTTGAACTGATCATGCAAATAATGGAAACAGACCCTAAACCTATCCTCGTGATCAGTTCTGCTGTGCAGGCAGAGGGGGACGAAAACACCATTTTTGCTCTTCTTGAAGCCGGAGCTGTGGATGTTTTCCCAAAACCTCTCGTTCAAACAGAGGAGGAGTTTAGAAAAACCGGAGACAGGCTCATTAAAAAAATAATTCTGCTTTCGGGAGTATATACTTTCAGAAGGAAAAGAAAAGACCGACCCGCCGGTGACACATTCGAACAAGTTCAGCAAAAAGAGTTTAATCCCGGAAAATCCTTTAAAATAATTGGTGTAGGTGCCTCAACCGGTGGTCCACAAGTTCTCACCGAGCTATTCGATTTTTTCTCAATACCTCAGCAGTTGCCCGTTGTTTGCGTACAACATATAAGTGAAGGATTTATTGCCGGGTTTGTTGAATGGTTTGACAGAACCACCTCCCTAAAAGTGGGGTTTGCTACCGAGGGAGCGTTACCTGAACCCGGAAATATCTATTTCCCTCCGGAAGATACCCATTTAAAATTTGACAAAAGTGGAAGATTTAGATTCTCAAAATCGCCAAACATTAATGGTCACAGACCTTCTGTAGATGAAACATTTAACTCCCTCGCAGAGTCTTACGGCTCAGGCACCCTCGCTATTCTGCTTACAGGAATGGGCTCCGATGGTGCTCAAGGTTTGTTAAACATAAAAAAAGCCGGCGGTTTTACAGTAACACAAAGTGAAAAAAGTTGTGTTGTTTACGGAATGCCCAAAATTGCTGATGACCTCGGTGCGAGTGACTTATCACTTTCTCCATTGGAAATCAAACGGTTGTTAAATAATTTAAAAAAGTCTTAGAACAGAGGTAATTGATGACCGAACACATAATTAGAATTTTATTAGTTGAAGACAGCCCTATCGCTGCAAGACTTATATCACTTCTGCTCAAGGAAGGGATGCCCGAAGGAGAATATCAACTGTTTCAAAACTCCAATCTGACCGATGCAATTAGAACCACAGCTGAAAAGGACATTCATTTAGTGCTACTCGATCTTGGGCTTCCTGAAAGTCAGGGTCTCGATACTTTTAAGACATTTTTTACACAATTTCCATATATCCCCGTTATCGTTCTTACCGGAAATGAGGATAAATCACTTGCTTTAAAAGCTGTTAGAGAAGGCGCACAAGACTATCTTGTCAAAGGTGAAGTCCATAGCTCTCTCCTCGCAAGATCGATATTTTATGCAGTGGAAAGAGGTCGGCTTCAACACGAGAAGATGTTAAATCAAGAGAAACTGAAAAAATATTCAGAGGAACTTGAGGTGCTTAACGCAACCAAAGATAAATTCTTTTCGATTCTGGCTCATGATCTTAAAAGTCCATTTAATGCTTTTATCGGAATCACTGATATACTCGCAGAAGATATTGATATTCTCGATAAAGAACAGATAAAATCGTTTGTACTCGACATTAACAGGTCGGCACACAGCCAATTTAAACTTCTCGAAAATCTCCTTGCCTGGGCACAGATGCAAAGAGGATTAATGAAATTTGAACCTATTGAACTTGAAATAAATACAGTTATCAACGATGTTTTCCAGCTTTATCTCGACAACGCCATGGAAAAAGATCTCAAATTGATTAACGAAACTCCGCTCGGAAAAACTATTAAAGCAGATCATAACATGCTCTATCTTCTACTCAGGAATCTGGTTTACAACGCAATTAAGTTTACTAATCCGGGGGGTGAAATCAGGGTGGGTGAAAACGCGACAAGTGGATTTTCAGAAATTTATGTCGCTGACAGCGGAGTGGGAATAAACCCTTCGTCCCTCTCGAAAATGTTCAGAATTGAAAGTCAAAGTACCACCCTGGGCACTGCCCATGAAAAAGGAACAGGACTCGGCCTTGTTCTCTGCAAAGATATGGTCGAAAAAAACGGTGGAACAATCCGGGTTTCTTCGGAGGTGGGCGTTGGCACCACTTTTTATTTTACAATTCCACAGGGAGGCTAAGATGTATTCCGGATATTTTATTGCAAAAGATAACACCAAACTTTTTTATCACATCACAGGTTCAGGGCAAGATCATGTTGTCCTGTTGCATGGTGGGTTGGGCGACAGCAGAGAGATGGCTCCTGTTCTTTATGCTCTCGATCGTAACAAATTCACTTTTATTGCTCCCGAATTCAGAGGGCATGGCAGGTCATATCATGGTGAGCTACCTCTCAGTTATGAACTGTATGCTGAAGATGTTTTTGGGATTCTCGACCAGCTTGGAGTGGAAAATGCATCCGTCATCGGGTTTAGTGATGGAGCAATTACAGGCATTGTAATGGGATATCAACAACCTAAAAGAATTAAAACAGTGGTTGCGATTGCCCCTGATTCCGGTCAAACAGGGTGGAATGAAGAGATAAATCTTCACGAAGCATTTGCAGAAATTGCACGGGATGAAGAAATGAGAAATGATTATAAATCACTTTCCCCCGAGCCTGATAAATTTGATAGCTTGCTGGATAGCTTAAAATCCCTTTGGTTATCCCCTGTTCACATTAATCCTGAAAAAATGGGTGAAATTGAAGCATTTTGCTGGTTTGTTGCAAGCGAGAGGGATGAATTTATGAAACTTGAAGACATCAAAATGTTGTGTAACAAAGTTCCAAAAGCGGAAATGGTTGTGCTCCCCGATTTAAAACACGGAGAGCTCACACCTGTTTTGGCTGAGCTCTCTCGAGGAAATCATCATGTGCTTTCGGACATGTTGGAACGGAGGAATTAACCCTTAATTCATTCCAAAATTTTTATTGTGAAGTTCATCAATCGCTCCCAAAAGTGAATTGACTTTTTTCAATTCTTCCTTTGCCCATGAATTGTTGGGATCAAGTTTTAGAACAGCTTCAAGTTCAGTTTTTGCGGCTGAATAATTCTTCTGTTTGATAAGTTCTTTTGCTGCAGAGATGTGTGCCCCCAGGGTCATTTCATTTTCACCAGGAAGTTTTTTCACTTTAAGTTTTTCACCACTCTCCTTAACTATCTCTCCTCTGAATTGTTCAGGGTAGCCAACATTTACTGTCTTGAAATGTTCGTTCTTTTTAACTCCATCCATGTATTTTAACAAAAGGTCTTCACTTAGTTTTCGCCAGGTTGTGTAAACAGATTTTCCTGCTTCTTTTGAATAATTTGTCAGGAATAACAAACATTCAGCTCTCGATGAAGAGAGAAGTTTCACCGCTTTTTCTTCCACTTCCTTTTGGCGAAGTAAAAATTGTCCTTCAAGTTGATTTTGCACCGTTTTGATATCATCTACCACAACATTATAACGGGGATAGGCAAAATTGGCAACAGCATTAAACACCCAGAAAGCAGAATCCCAGGTAAAATGAGAAAGTGATCCGAGTCCTTTTCTGTAGTTTTCAGGGATATCAGTTACTGCTGCGTACATTGGAAACCAAACAGTTGTATATGTATCATCAACACCATACCACAAAACTCCACCAACTTCATTGGGAAGATTACTGCGTGACTGACTTATGAACGACCATCCTGTTTGGGGAGTGGAAATTGGTCTTTCGTTAAAATATTCTTCACCATTATATTTCCATGTCAGAGGTCTGGCTCTCATAGGGTTACCATAAGGGCCTGCGCCGATACCGGTAGTCATGTCAAGTTCGGTTCCGTTATAGTGGTCACGCATCAGCGACATCACATCATGTACCGAAAGTTTTTTATCGGGTTTTATATAAAGTGGCATTCTCTCGAGAGTTTCACCTTTTATATAAGGCAGGTATTTATCCATCGTGGAGTTACATCTGCGGAAAAGTGACCAAACTCTACCATCGCAGAATCTTATCCCCCCAAAATCGAGTGGATTGTAAGCAGCAGCGAAATCAAAATCGGCATCTTTCCCTGAAAAATATCCCTTTTCTCTCGCAAATGTTATTACATCCGGAGCATAAAGGCAGTTGTCGGGGTCATTTAGATTTATTTTTGTAATTCTTGCCTGGTTAGCGTGACCCGAAATATATCCATCCGGAATTTTTACAGCCGCCCAGACTGCTCCCATAACTCCGGGACCTTTGCCCGACATTTCGAGTATCCATGCTTCATTTGGATCGGCAATTGTAAATGATTCACCCGAACTGTAATATCCATATTCTTCAACTAATTGAGTCATTATTTTAATAGCTTCTCGGGCAGTTTTAGCTCTTTGCAGAGTGATATAAATTAAACTGCCATAGTCGATAACACCTTTTGGATTTACAAGTTCATTCCTGCCCCCAAAAGTGGTTTCACCTATCGCAAGTTGATGTTCATTCATATTGCCGGTTACATTGTAAGTTTCTCTAACCTGTCTGATTTTGCCAAGAAACTTGCCTGTGTCCCATTCATAAACCTCAAGCAGTGCACCCTCGGGGTACTTTGCTGCGGGAAAATGGTACAACTCTCCATACATATTGTATGAATCAGCGGTATAGGTGATCATCGTAGAGCCATCAGTGGATGCCCCTCTTGTAACGATAAAATTTGTGCAGGCATAAATTGCTGCGGGTGAAAGGAATAGAATCAGCGTTATAAGCGTTGAAATTCTCTTCATCTGGTCTCCGGATATTTAAAATAATAGTCAAACAAGATAATAAAATCGATCAACCTAAACAGAGATAAATAAATGATCATTTTCAATTATATTTAGGATAAATCTATTTTAGAATCTTTATTTCCACTCATAACAAGCGATGAAATATGAAAAGTCTTCTTAATCCTGTTGATAAATCTGAAATGTTAAAAAGAATTGCAGAAGTTACACCAAAGGACCCCCCGTTATGGGGAAAAATGAATGTTCACGAGATGCTCGTTCATGCTGCAGATCAAGTGAGGTTGTCATTTGGCGAAAAACGCTCCCCTTATCGCGGAACCATGATGACTTCAACATTTGTGAAGTTTTTGATCCTCCTCGGAATGCCAATTCCTAAAGGTAAAATTGAAACCATGGATGAACTAAAACAAGGAGTGGGTGGTACAAAACTCACTGCTTTTGAGTTGGATAAAGGAATTTTAGCTGATATGGTGACTAATTTTGAAACCCGGTACGGTAATGAAGAGTTCAGAAAACACCCCGTCTTTGGTGATCTCGATAAACAGCAGTGGGGTCGTCTTGCATATCTTCACCTCAATCACCACCTTAAGCAGTTTGGGAGGTAAACTAACTCAAATGTATATTTATTTAAATTATTAATGAAGGTTAATTTTAACAAGTCTAAATGAATTTAATCTATCATGAAAATTAGAGACAATCAATTTATTTCATAACTTTAACCAATTAAACAATTACACTACCATCGAAACTCTTGCGAAAACCATAATAATCAAACTCCTTTATCTATTCTGCAATCGGAAAATAGGGATTACTTTTTACCCTTTTTTATTCAGAAATTTTGATAAGGTTTGAATGAGCATTGAATTTTAATTTTTATTCAATAGCTTTGAATTTCTTTGGGAGTAAACTATATCATGGGCCGATTGTTCCATATTTTTGTATTTCATCAGTACATTAATATGATGGAAGTATTTTTATATCCGATCAGGAAAAAATCCTCAATTTCATTTGGGGTCTCTTTCCTGTCATCTCTTCATGTTCCAAATAACAAAAATTTGGGATATCCAATTTTTTTGTGCCTTCTTGTAACTCTTCTCAATCAAAATCTGTATCCATTTCCGTCACCACAAAATAATTGTGAGGTAATCCTATGTCCACACTAAAATATTTCTTAACCCGATGTGGATTTTTGCTTCTTCTCGTTGTAATAGTTACAACAGAAACGAATGCCCAGTTTGATACGATAGTATTCAGCAAGGCGGGGTATTTCTTATACGAGTCAATAATTTATATGGGTGACCAGGATTCCGATGGGTACGATGATTTCATGATAACACTTAGTGAGACAACAAACCTGTTGGATGCAAGGGCTTATTTCTTCAAAGGTGGAGATCCCATTAATCAAAATGCTGCGTTTTCTATTCCCATTCTCCATTCGAGAGCAGTTACGGCTTGTGATTGGAACAGGGATGGGTTCAGAGATATTATTACGGTTCACTATTCGCAACCCGAATTGGTCAAATTTATTGTGTACTATGGTGGATCGGCGTTTGATACGATACCTGATCATGTTTTCTATTTTACATTTCAGAATCCTAATGACAATTTGCTATGGTTAAAGGGGCAGAACTGGCCAATTGATTTTAATGGAGATGGGTGGGAGGAGTTAGTTGCTTATCACCCTTTGAAACCAACCAAATCCGGGAGTATCGTTTTCTTTGAAACCGGGAACACAGATACTATACCCTCCTACCACATGCTTTCAGATTCTAACAACGCATATTATTATTCCGGTAACCATTTTGCGGTTTTTCAACAATTCGTTGACATAGATGGAGATGGTTGTACTGATATTTCAATGGAATACCAACCTGTGAACATCCCAGACAGAGAATTCAGGAAATTCTATTACGGTAATCCTTCATTTGCTTTCTCCGACACTTTTAAGATATATGATACAACACACATAAGAGCAATACCGGACATAAATGGTGATAATAAAGGAGAACTGATTACACTTAATTATGGCACGCCCTTTCCCTACTGGTACACAATAGTGATGTCATTTGGCACAAAACCTCCAAATCTTTCCCCTGATGCCGGACTAAACCTTCAAAACAGTGCATATACTTACATCACCTCGCCGGGAGATGTTAATCATGACGGATACAATGATCTGATAGTTCATATCTCTTACTATTCTGCACGATTGTTTCTTGGAGGTAATCCGATACCCACAGAGAAGGCGGATGAATATGCCTTTAGTGATAAAAGACCAAACTTCTCCGGAAGAATAGGTGATGTAACAGGTGATGGAGTTGATGACATTTGTATAGGAGAGGAAGCAGAGTACCAAGGGGGTTTTTCTCAATTTAACCGGGTATTTATTATGAAAGGTGTCAGAAAACCAACCGGTGTTGAGGATGAGTTTAACACACAACTATCCGGAGAGATAAAGATTTATGTGAGTCCAAACCCCTTCAGCGGAAGTACCATTGTCAAGTACACAATTCCGATGGAGGGAATGGTCGATCTTGCAGTTTATGACATAATGGGGAGGGAGGTTCATAAGAGTACCTCCTTCAAAATGAAAGGTGAACATAGAGAGAAGATAAATTTCAACTCACTTAATGTGTCAAGTGGAACATACATGATAAGGGTTTCTTCCCAAAAGGAGAACGGTCAAATGGCTGCAACCGTAAAAGTGGCCTATATTAAGTAACCATAGGAGAAAAGTAAAATGAAACAGACTAAGTTCTTTCTGTTTTTTGTTCTTTTTTCGTTTTGTGTTTCAGCACAGAGCAGACTGGGAATCGATTACTTCCCACATATCGGGTTCTTTGATTTTATCATTAACTATTTTGGTTTAACACTGCCTGAAACAGGAATAACAGGATTAACATAACAGCCTCGTAAAACCGATTCGCTCCAAATAAAGAGAATCTTTACCACATCTTCAAACCCTAAAACCTTCTTTTGATAGAAACAGCAAATCCCACACTCTAAAAGTTTATATTTTCCGTTTGAATGCGCAATCATTAGAGAGCACAACATTCTACATCAAAACAATGAAAGCTTTGTTACTTAAGTAGCGAAGTATCGAAGTAGCAGTGTAGCGTACAATACCAATAGCCTCCGAATTCATTCGGAGGAGTAGAACGCAAAATCTATAGTTAATTTATTTAGGCTGTCTCG
>Ga0209570_1001290_pt1 | contig 14796 bp, 21 predicted proteins | sample EBPBio172007_DNA_FD_185861 | JGI IMG/M metagenome (GOLD analysis project Ga0209570, IMG submission 185861) | Wastewater treatment Type I Accumulibacter community from EBPR Bioreactor in Madison, WI, USA - Reactor 1_9/17/2007_ DNA (SPAdes)... | ecosystem: Engineered > Bioreactor > EBPR >... | reverse complement strand
CGGTTTCGATCGTCTCCATGTCAGCGGCCCTCCGGCTTGCGGAGCAGGGCGCGGCCGTGATCGCCCTCGCGCCAGATCGCGAGGCGGTGGCGGATCGCCGGCATGTTCTGCTCGAGCCAGAGGCCGATTGCGGCGAGAACGAAAATCGAAGCCATCACGATCAGGACCGCGACGGCGAGATCGAGCGGGATCGGCGGCAGCGTCACCGCCTTTTGGGAGGGTAATTGCATGGCAGTCTCCGGCACGGCCGGCGCGGCGGGGTGCGGCGCAAATCAGTGGCGTGCGGGACTGATGATTATGGACAGATGGAAATCTGTCAATAGACCGATAATGCGTGACGACTGAATGCCGATAGCCTCTCCGTCGGTTGCATGCAAACCTAGCCTTCAGGCCAACGGGGCGGGGAACTTCAAATGCAGGGCGATGAAAGCTCAGACGCGCGCGACAATTTGCGCGTGCCGTCACGCAAAATCATTCTCGTGTTTCTGGCAGTTTCTGCCGCGGCGAACGTGGTGACCGCGCTCACGGTCCTTTATGTCGCAACTAGTGACAAGTTTCGGACCCATCGAGAAGTTTATGCCACCATTGGACAGGGTTATTCATCGCGACCGATTGAAGTGAAAATTGTTAAATAGGTTCAAGACTGCCCAGCGCGGAGCATTGACCTCACGACGCCCTTGATCATCACATTGTCGTTGTCGACCAGGCGCGGTTTGCGGTTGCCTTCGACCTGGCCGCTGACGATCAGGAATGGAGCCTCATACACCCGGAAGACAGTTTCGGTCTGTGCGGGGTTTTTCCAGTCGTAGAATTGCGCGCAAACGATGTCGCCCGCCTTGGCTACAGCGTTCAGGTCGACAATCAGGATGTCGCCGGGCTTGTAGCCCTCACCTTCGATCGCGCGTGAATTCAGGCGCCAGGGCACCAGGTGCGGTGCGCTGCCCGTCAAGGCGGCTATCGCGGGCGCGAGAGGGTCCTGCTTCTCGACAACATAGAGCGCGGCTTCCGGCTCGTTGAAGCCTCGTTGTGCGCCCGCCTCGAACTCTCCGAAAAGCTCGGCCGGCGGCGGCTCTCCCGTCATTTCGGCGATCGCCGCAATTGTCAGCGTATCAAGGGTTGAGCCCCGATCTTCGTCGTTCATGAAGCGGGTGAGAGCGGATTGATCGTGTCCGATCTCCCGCGAAAGCGCGGTCAGAGACTGCCCGCGTCGCTCGGAAATTGTCCGCAGCCAGCGCTTGTGTGCCTCGCGAAGGCGAGCCTTGCGTTCAGATTTGGTGTTGGTCGCCGTCTTGAACATACGTCCGTCCGCCCGTGAACAGACGGCAATATGTTTTCCAATCGAAACGGACGCACCTTGAAACAAGACCGTTGACACCCTGCCGCAAATCAGATTGCCGTCTGTCCATAGACCGATTTTGAGGCTTGAGCAATGGCGGATGTCGCGAACATCAAACGGCGGATGACGGCGTTGCGGCTTTCTCAACGCGAATTGGCCAGTCTTTCGGGGCGGCATTTCGACGCGGTCGGCAAGACGCTGAATGGCAAATACGACAGCCGCAGCTCAACAATCGAGGCACTGGACGCCGCCCTCGTCGCGGAAGAGCGCCGGCTGCTCGCCTATCTCCTCACGCTCCATCCCGATCTCGATCCGGGTGCCCCCTCGCACCCGGAAGCCCTGCCGGTCGGCCGCATCGCCGGCGGGGCGCCCTTTCTCAACGGGAGGGCTGCATGAGCGCACAAGGTCTTCCGGTTGCTCCGCTAGGCGTCGAGCCGTCCGCCTTTTTCGCGCAGATCGAACGCATCGTTGAGGATCGACCGATACAGGGTCTCGATCTCTTCCATAAAGCCGGCCCGCAAGCTGGGAACGAGGCCGGAGAGGTTCTCGAAGGCTTCCGCGATTACGCGCTCGTCGGCGCCGTTGCGGCCGGACAGCATGACCACGAGCAGCGCACGCACGGCAGTGACATGGCCGATGATGGTGTTGTTGTAGATGCGCAAGTCGTCCATGCGCCGCTCCAATGCGGCGAGACGCCCCTCGATATCGCTCATGACAGCCCTCCTGCTGAAACCGGAAAGCTTGCACCGAGTCGTGCGGCGCGCAAAGCGGAGCCTTCGGCATGAGCGCCGGTCTTCCCTCCGACGGGGCCGAGTTCCTCCGCACCGTCTACTGGCGCGGGCCGTCGATCGAGCGGCCGGGCCTCGAATGCGCCGTCGTCGAGAGCGACCCCGCGCGCGGCGCCTATGCGCTCTACGAGGGCAAGCCCGGCGAGATGACCAAGGTCTCGGTCGACGTGACGATGGACAAGGCCTGCGAGAAGGCGCGGCTCGTGCTCGCCGGCGACCCCGGCGCGCTCGCCGACGTGCGGGTGATGGTCGCGCTCGCCGTCATCGTCGCCGCGACGATGGAGAAGCGGCCGGAGACGCCGGGTTTCATCTCGATCAGGCCGAAGCAGACGGAGAAGATCCTGTGAGCGCCGCGATCGCCAGCACTCGCCGGCTTCTGCTCGGCACGACCGCGCTGTCCGGCGCGGACATGCGGCGCCTCGCACGGACCGGCCTCATCGAGCTCGAGGCCGCGATCGATCGGATGGCCGAGCGGCTGATCGCTGCCCGCGCAGGATCCGATCCCGATTATGCCGATTGCTGCCGTGACATGCTGATGCGGCTCCTCGTGCAACACCCTTCCCCCCGATCCCTCGAGCTCCGGCGCCAGCCCCCAGGCATGGCGCGGTCAACCGGCCCCGCGTCCGATGGAGACACGCGGCATTCTCTCCCTGAGACCCAGCCGGGCGGCGTATCGGCCCGGCTGGCGGGAGGGGGATTGGAGATGGCCTCACCATGAGCCGGGATCTCGTCTCGATCGACCTGATCAAGTTCGAGCTCAACGCGCGGCTCGACAGCCTCGTCATGCAGCTCTACCCCGCCGCGCGGAAGGACGGGCCGGAATGGCGGCTCGGCGATCTTTCCGGCCGGCCGGGGCAGAGCCTCGCGATCCACCGCATGGGCAACCGCGCCGGCTGGTGGAAGGATTTCTCCTCTGGCGAGGGCGGCGACGTGATCGGCCTCATCCAGCACGGGGCCTGCGGCGGCGACATCAAGCGCGCGATCGCCTGGGCGAAGGACTGGCTCGGCATGGGCAACGGCTCGATCGACCCGGTGGATCGCAAGCGGCGCGAGAAGGAAGCCGACCGGATCAAGGCCGCGCAGGCCGAGGAAGAGCGCCAGGCGCGTGAGAAGCGCCGCCGTGCCGCCATGCGCTATTACCTCGAGGCGCTTCCGCTGCCGGGCACGCCGGGCGAGCGCTACCTCATCGGCCGCCACATCGACTTGCGGCGGCTCGGCAAGGCGCCAGGCGCGCTGCGCTATCACCCGGAAATGCTCGACCGGGCGAACGGCGTCTATCGCCCGTGCCTGATCGGCAAGCTCGACGGGCCCGATGGCCAGCTGGTGACGATCCACCGCACCTTCCTGCACATTCACAGCGACGGCCGCGTCACCAAGGCGAGCGAGGATCCCGACTGCCCGATGCGGGATGAAAAAGGGCAATGTGCCGCGAAGCTCGCGTTCGGGGCTTATGCCGGCGCGTGGATCCCGATCTGGCGCGGCGTTTCGGGCAAGCCGATGCGCAAGATGGCCGACGGCGAATGGATCACGATCACCGAGGGCATCGAGGACGCGCTGACGCTGGCGATCGCCCAGCCGCAGCTGCGTATCGTCTCGGCGCTCTCGCTCTCGAACCTCGGCAATCTCCTGCTGCCGGAGCGCGCCGGCGGCCTGATCGTCGCGGCCGACAACGACGCCGGCGAGGATGCGCGGCGCGGCCTGGAGCGCGCGATCGCCAGGCTCGAGACGCGCGGCTTCCGGGTGCGCACCGTGCGGCCGCCGGCGCGCTTCAAGGATTTCAACGACTGGGGCAAGGCGCTGGCCAAGGCCGCGCCACCCGTGACCATGGGAGGGGCGGCATGAGCCGGCGTTTCATATTCGAGCTCGAGGCCGAGGCTTCGGAGAGCCTGCTGGCGCAGGCGGCGCGCCGCCAGCTCACCGTGCAGGAGCTGGTCGAGAAGATCCTCATCGAGGCGATGGCCAGCAACCTCTTGCCGGCGATCCTCGGCGAGGAAGACGAGGCGGTGGCGTGATGGCTGATCCTGTTGTCGGCAAAGTGCGGGCACTTCTGAGCTTCGCAAAAATCGCATTCGATATTGCGAATATCGACCCCGAGGAAACCAGTGTGACAATCGGCGCGACCCATCGCGAGACCGGCGAGGAACGTGTCCTGCAGAAACTGACGCTGGCGGAGATCATGAGGGATATCGAAGCTGAATACGGCTCGGATCTGTTCACATGACCGAGCCGGCCAACCCCGCCTTTCAGCCGATCGCCGAGGCCTTTGCCGCCGCCGAGGCCGAACAGCATGCCAAGGATGCGGCCGACGCCGCCGAACGCGCACGCCTCGAAGCCGAGGCGCAGCAGCGCACCGAGGACCGCGCCTATTTCCGCGACTGCCTGCGGCGTAACGGCGAGGCCATGGCGCGGCGCGTCGGCCGGACCTTCGGTTTTTCGGCCGAGGACATGGACAGGATGGTCGCCGCCCAGCGCGACGAGGACGAGGGCAAGGCCGAGAAGATCCGGGGTAAGCGCAAGAGGAAGGGCAGCGAGCCCGAGAGCTTCGCGGGCGGCGGCGGCGACGCCCCGCCCGACACGCCACCTGCACCGCCGGCCGGCGGCGAGGAGGAGCGGTTCCGCCGCGAACGCTCGCCGATCAAGCCGCTCCCGGCGAACTGCCCCATTGTGCCCGTCGGCTACCAGGGCACGACCTGCTATTACCTCAACCCCGGCAAGCAGCTCGTCGAAATGGCGAAGGGCTCGCACAATGCCGATGGGCTGCGCACGCTGTTCGGCAATCATCTCGACTGGCTCTGGGTCAACTACCCGAAGTTCAACGAGAAGACCGGCATCCAGTCCGGCTGGAAAGCCGACCGCGTTGCCGAGAGCCTGATCGCCGCGGCCGTCGCCAAGGGCGTCTTCGATCCGCTCGGCGTGCTGCGCGGGCTCGGCGGCTGGGTGACGGACGATGGCAAGCTCGCGATCCATTGCGGCAACGAGATCGTCGTCGACGGCGAGAGCCATGCGCCGGGCTTCATCGGCGATCACCTCTACCCCGGCGCCCGTGCCGGCGCCAAGCCGATCGCCGGCGCGCAGACCGACGAGCAGCGCCGCGAGGAGCGCGCGGCGATCGACCGGCTGCTGACCCTCTTCGACAGCTGGAACTGGCGCGACGGCACCGAGACCGACCAGGACGGGCCGAGCTGCTATGCCGCCGATATCGACGGCACGAAGCACAAGCTGGCCTCGATCCTCACCCTGGGCTGGATCGGCGCGGCGCGCGCGGGCGGCGCGATCCGCTATCGCTCGATCCTCTGGATCACCGGCGATGCCGGATCCGGCAAGACGACGCTGCAGGACCTCATCGAGGGCGTGATCGGTTCGGACGTGGTGAAGGCCTCGGACCCGACCGCGGCCGGCATCTGGCAGACCGTTGGCCAGTCATCGCGGCCGATCCTCGTCGACGAGGCCGAGAACGAGGCCGGATCGAACCGCATGCAGGCCATCGTCAAGCTCGCGCGCCAGGCGGCGACAGGGGGCCTCGTGCTCCGCGGCTCTTCCGGCCACACCGCGACCCAGTTCCGCGCCCAGAGCGCCTTCTTCTTCTCCTCGATCATCGTGCCGAGCCTGCTTTCGCAGGACATGAGCCGCATGGCGATCCTCGAGCTCGACGCCCTGCCCAAGGGCGCGGCCGGCGCCGGCGGCGACCCGGCGTTTCTTGCACACGTCGGCCGGGTGATCATGCGGCGGCTGTTCAACAACTGGCACCGCTGGGAGGCTACCCTGCAGGCCTATCGCGCCAAGCTCGCGGCCGAGGGGCACTCGGCGCGCGGCTGCGACCAATACGGCACGCTGCTCGCCATGGCCGACATGCTGCGCGGCGACGACATGGCGCACGACGACACGATCGACGCCTTCGCCAAGGCGCTCAACCGCGAGAAGCTCGACGCGACGCAATACACGCCTTCCAACGCCGAGGCGATGCTCAACCACCTGACCACGGTGCCGCTCGACGTGTTCCGCGGCGGCACGCGCATGACGATCGGCGCGCTCGTCGCCTGCGGCGCCGGCGTGCGCAAGCTCGACGGCGAGGGCGTGACGGCCAAGGGGTGCCGCGAGGCGCTCGAGGCCTGGGGGATCTATCTCGACGGTTTCGAGACCGCCGGCGGGCGATCGGGCTCGAAGGCCCGCGTCATCCTGCCGAACCAGAACGCAGGCCTGCTCCGGCTCTTCGCCGACACCGACTGGCGCGGCATGCCCGGTGCGAAAGGCGGCTGGGCGCAGGCCATGGCGCGCCTCGCCGGCGCCAAGCAGGAGAACAGCCGACGGCTCGGCGGGCGCGGCTGGAGCGTGCCCGTTCACACCTTCCTGCAGACCGAGGGGGAGGCCTTCTGATGTCGAAGCTGCTGGCGATGCTCGGAATTCACCTTTACCGCGACCGGTTCACCGGCGCCTGGATGGCACAGATCAACACCCAAGGCTTCGTGGTGATCATGGTGCTGGTGTTCATGCTCGGGCTCATGAAAGGGCTTCTGAGATGATGCACGTGAAGCATTCTCCAAGTCATTCCAAGATGACACCGCGCGCTCTCGCGGCTCTTCCTTGTATCCGTTGCTTCGCGAACAAGTTTTCGCCTTGGGCGGGTTCGGGCGCGGAAACGTTGCGGCGCGTTGCAGAAACGTTGCGGGACAAGAGGCTGAAAATGCTGATGTTTTCGGCTTCTCGCAACGCGCAACGCCTGCAACGCCGGATCTTCGCGTATGTGCAGGCGTGCGGAGGTGAGCGCGTGGGCCTGCGCTTGGCCGTGCGTGGATACGCGCGCGTGGCGTTGCGGGTGTTGCAGTGTTGCGAAAATGAAAAGACTATAGATATATCAAAGAGATATACTTGCAACGCTCTTGCAACGCCTGCAACGCGGACAAGGGGCGGGCACCTCTGCTATGGTCGCGCTCTCGCGGCTCTGACCGGCCGGCGAATTAAATATTGCCTTCAAATCATGGGCTTGGGGCCATGGGCAGTCGCGAGGCCGGTCAATGGGTAGTCCGTCGGCTCTGAAAGAGGTGCTTTCTGCGAGTGCGCGGCAGATTTCAGCCGGCGCGGCGGTCGACGCGGCCGAGCAGCTCGACCTCCTGCCGGAAGTCGTCTCGATCGACCGTTTCGACCAGGAGAAGATCCGCGCCAACGGCATCGAGGAGCGCCGTCGTGGCCGTCCGAAGGGCGCGGAAAACCTCGCAAGCCGTCAGGTTCGGGAGATGGTGTTCCGCGAATGCGGCATTCCGCTCCTCGAGCTGGCGCGCTGGGCGTCCCTGACGCCCGAGGAGCTGGCGCTGCGGCTCGGCTGCACCAAGCTGGAGGCCTTCGACCGCAAGAAGGCGATGCTCGCCGAACTCGCCAGCTTCACCCAGCCGCGCCTTGCGCCGACCGACGACAAGGGTCGCGCCGTCGTTCCGATGGTGATGGCCGTCGACAACCGCGTCGTCAACGGCGCGGAGGCGAGCGAGCCACCCTGGATGCGCCGCTTCCGCACGCTCGAGGGGCGGGCGACCGAGTTGGAGAACGAAAGCGAGGAAAATCAATGGGTTAGCCAAGTCGATCTTGATAAGTCGCACGGCGACAAGTCGCAAGAGGCCGAATAAATGAGCATCTTCAAACACATAGATGCTTTTAGCCCGCTGATCGGAAATCAGCGGGCAGCGCGCCCGGCGGGCGGTCGATCGGCTTTTGCCGCGCGGGTATGCCCCCCCCCTTCCGGCGCGACCCCACCCCCCGGATCGCGCCGCGCCCAGCACCAGCCGCGTAGTTTCTGCGATTGTCCGGCCGTTCCGAAAAATCGCGAAGAAAAATTCAGCTTACGTTGCGGGGCGAGGGCTCGGGCGCCTCTGGGTGCGGGCTGCGGGGCACGCCGGCCGACGGGCGTGGGGTTCGGGTCATGAGCCAGACAATGACCTTCGGCACGCTCGACCAGGCGCTCAAGGCTTATCCCGAGGGCGCGATGCTGCTGCAATCGGCCGGGCCGGTCTCGGATGCTTTCATCATGTCGGACGGCGCGCGGGATCTGCTCAATGGTCCGGTCGGATCCGGCAAGACGACGGCGTGCATCAAGCGGGCTCTGCGTTCGGCCATCGAGACCCCGCCGGTCAAGGGGCTGGTTGACGAGCGCGGCCGCCCGATCCGGCGCTACCGTCTCGCGGTGTGGCGCGAGACATACGACCAGCTCTGGGGTACCACGATCAAGTCCTGGCAAAAGTTCCTCAACCCGGACAAGGGCGTCGGAGAGTGGACCGGCGCGAAGCCGCGTAGCGCGACGCACCGGATCCTGTTCGAGGATGCCTTCGGACTGATCGAGTTCGAGGCGCTGTTTCTCGCCTTCGGCGACGATGCGGACCCCGACGATCTCGGCGGCACGGAATACACCGACGTTTACCTCAACGAGCAGGACAAGCTGCGCGAAGCGCTGGCGGTCAATATCGCGCGCTCGGTCGGTCGTTTCCCGACGCGCGGCGAGATAGGCCTGCCTGACGACGAGGACGTGATCCACGGCCGGATCTTTGGCGACTGCAACGCGCCGGCACCCGATACATGGGTCTATCGTGACTGGTGGAGCCCCAAGAAACCGCCGGGCTACCAGTTGTTCCGCCAGCCCGGCGGAATGCAACCGAACGCCGAAAACATCGCGCAGGTCGGGCGCGGTTACTACCGGCAGATGATGCGAGACAATGCGCACCGCCCGTGGTGGATCCGCATCAAGATCAACAATGAGCCCGGCTTCAACCAGGAGGCGGCCATGGTCTATCCGAAGTTTTCGGATAGCGAGATGTCGGTCCATGAGCCGCTCCAGGTGTTCCCCGAGATCCCGGTTATCATTGGCGTCGACGGCGGCAACACACCGGCGGCGATCCTCGCGCAGGAAATGCCGAACGGCCAGCTGCGCTTCCTGCATGAAGTCGCGCTCGATCGCGGTGACGAGCTTGACCTTGCGCGCGAGCTCAACCGCATCATGGCCCTGCCGCGGTTCCGGTGCTGCGAATTCTACCTCACAGGCGATGAAGCGACCTTCGCCGGCGATGATACAACCGGCGGCTCCTGGATCCATCGTCTCGGCAAGGCAATCGCGTTGACGCCGCACCGGCCGAGCCTCGGCAATCAGGATACAGAGGGGCGGCATTACCCCATGCGGCAGGCGATGGAGACACGTGTCAGCGGTGGCCAGCCCGGCTTCCTGATTGATGCTACCCATTGCCCCACAGTCCGGCGCGGCCTCAACGGCACCTTCCGCTATCACGTCGATCGGCACGGTCAGCCCGGCCGCATCGTCAAGAACCTCGACAGCCATGCCTGCGAAGCCGGCGAATACGCCGCCGGCGAAACCGGCCGGGCGCATGCCCGCAAGCGATCCGGCGAACGCCGGGCCGAGCGCGAGGCAAAGCGGCAGGAGAGCCGCAATCGTGCCGGCAAGCGCTACAACCCCCTCACCCGCAAGCGAGCATAGGAGAGACCCATGGGCTTCAACCCGTTCAAGAAATGGTTTGGCACCTCAGGCAAGGCCAAGGCCGCCGCCGCAGCCGCCGCCGCCGAAATGGAAAAGGCTCGCCGGCTGCAGGAGGCCGCGCTGACGAACCCGGAGGACAGCGATGCTGCCCGCCTCGCCGGCGAACGCCGCCTGCGCAAGCTCGGCGCCCTTCGAGGTCTGCGCGGGACCGGCATGGGCAGGCCGGGCGGGGGCACCGTCCGGCAGACCCAGCTGATGGGCTCGTAGTTTTCCAGCGAAAGCGGAGGTCGCGCCATGGACAGGCAGTCTATTCTCACGCGCCATGAGGAATTGCGCGGCATCCGGCTGCCGGAAGAGCGGCTGTGGAAACAGATCGCGGAACTCATCCGCCCCGAGGATCAGGATTTTCAGGGCGGAAGTTCCGATACGACGGCGATGGACGAGATCTTCGACAGCACGCCGCTCTATGCGCTCGACGATTTCACCGGCGGCCTGTTCGGCCAGCTCACCAACCCGGCGAACGACTGGTTCGGCCTCGGCATTCCCGACGAGGACCTGATGCTCTACCAGCCGGCGAAGCGCTGGTTCTGGCAAGTGAAAAACCTGATCCGCTCGACGCTCGGCTCGTCGTTCTCGAGTTTCTACACCGAGGTTCCCGGCTGGTTTTCGGATTGCGGCGCCTTCGGTCTCGGCGCGCTCTATTCCGAGGAGAACATCGAGCGCCAGCGCATCACCGATCGCGCGATCCCGCTGCGCGAGATCTTCATCGACACCAACGACGAGGGCGCAATCGACACCGTGCACCGCGAATTTACCCTGCGCGGCCGGCAGCTGCTCCAGAAGTTTCCCGGTTCGGCGGGCGTCGACGAGAAGAAGGATTACAAGATCATCCATGCGGTGTTCGAGAACCCGCATTTCCGGCCTGGTCGGCTCGGGCCGGAGGGCAAGGCATTCCTCTCGATCTATGTCTCGCCTGATCTCGCGACGCTGGAGCGGCGCGGCGGCTATGATGAAATGCCCTATTTCATCCCGACCTGGTCGCGGCGCTCCGGCAAGGTCTATCCGCGCGGGCCGGGCCATCGTGCGCGGCCGGATATGCGCACCCTGCAGGAGATGGAGCGCGCGCATCTCACCGCGGCCGAGTTCGCGTCCGACCCCATGAAGCTGGTTTCCGGCGAAAGCGATCTCACCGCGACGGATTTCTTCCCCGGCGCGCTCCTGTTCGGCGGCATGAACGAGCAGGGCAAGCCGATGGTGCAGGCGCTCAACCACGCCCAGACAATCAACCTCTCGCTCCAGCAGTCGGAGGCCAAGCGCGCGGCGATCCGCGAGGCGTTCTATTTTTCGATCATGCAGCTGATCAACCGGCCGCAGATGACCGCGACCGAGTTCACCGGCTTTCAGGAGGAGAAGCTGCGCCAGCTCGCGCCGAACCTCGAGCGCATCCAGCAGGGCGGCCTCACGCCCATGATCACGCGGCGCTTCCGCATGCTCCAGCGCGCCGGCCAGCTGCCGCCGCCGCCGCCCGAGATCGAAAACCATCTCCTGACGATCGACTATCTCTCCCCGCTCGCCAAGGTGATGAAGATCGCCGAGGGCCGCGCCACGATGACGTTGATTGGTCAGACGTTGCAGATCGCCCAGTTCAAGCCCGAGGTGCTGGATAATCTCGACGGCGACGCCGCCTTTGCCGTCCTCCATTCGGCCGGCTCCGCGCCGCCTTCACTCCTCATGGATCCGCAGAAGGTCGAGCAGATCCGCGCGGCTCGCGCCCAGCAGCAGCAGCAGCAGGTCGATCTCGAAAACACCAAGGCCTCGGTCGAGATCGCGGCGACCGCCGGGCACGCCCAGCAGGCCGCCACACTGGCGAAGGGCAGGGCGGCATGAGTGCTCCCCTCGCCAATCGTTTCCAGCACTGGTTCACGGCGCTCCAGAAAGGGCTGTGGTCCTCGGTCATGGCCGAATATCACGCGCTCGGCGCCAAATCGGCGCTCACGGCGGACATCGCCGTCCGCGCCCGGCTCTGGACCATCGATAGGCCGGACGATCCGGCCCTTGCCATGGCGTTCGACAACGGACGCCGTTCGCTCGCGCTCGAGATCCTCGAGCTCGCGCGCGCCGATCCGGCGCAGATCGACAAGTTCATCAAGTCCAGACTGTCCTGAAACCGAAAAAGGAGCTCGCCATGTCCGATCCGAACGCCCAGCCGAACCCGCCGCCTGGCAATCCGCCAGCTGGAAATCCTCCTCCTGGCAACCCGCCGCCCGCGGGCGCCGGCGATCCGTGGTTTTCCAAGGCCGAGCTCGGCCTCAGCCAGGAGCACCGCGATTATATCGCCCAGAAGAACCCGACGACGCTCGACGAGTTCGTGAAAAGCGCACGCACCTTCGAGCAGCTGGCGCGCGATCGCAACGCGATGACCGGCCCGCAGGAAGGCAAGCTCGGCGAGTGGGATGGCTGGGAAAAGCTCGGCTGGAACCCGGATGCGACCAAGTATCAGGTGCCGGTTTCCGAGAAGTTCAAGGAAGACGAAGCCTATGGCGGGCTCCATGCAGCCGTCGTCAAGGCCGGGCATGGCGCGAAGGTGCCGCCGGCGCTGCTCCAGCCGATCACCGATGCGATCGGCGCGCATATCGCCAGCCTCAACGAGGCCGACGATCGTGCCTCCGAGCAGCAGAAACAGCAGATGCTGGTGGGCCTGAAACAGAAGTGGGGCAACAGCTACGACGCCAACGTCGAAATGGCCAAGCGCGCGATGGCCTTCACCGGCATCCCCACCGACGCGGCCGATATTCTCGAGGCGATCACCGGCTACGGCCCGCTGATCGAGCATTTCCACAAGATCGGCACCATGCTCGGCGAGGATCGTCTCGTCTCGACCTCCAACGGTGGTCAGGGCGGCTTCGGCGCACCTTCGCCGATCGCCGCGCGCGCCGAGCGCCAGCGCCTCGAGGCGGACAAGGAGTTCATGGCCTCGCTCAACGATCCGCGTCACCCGATGCACCGGGCGAACACCGAGAAGCGCCGGCGCCTGTTCGAGCAGGAGGCCGCCGGCCAGAAGTAGTCAGGCAGTTCGGTCAGTTTGCCGGATTGCGCAATTTCACAATTTTGACGCCAGCAACAGGAGATCATCATGGCTAAACCGACGACCCCCATTCCCGACGTTGAAGCCGAAGCGCGCGCGCAGATGCAGGCGAAGGCCGAGGCGGAAGCCGCGGCCCTTGCGGAAGCCGAAGCCAAGGCGAAGGCCGAAACGGAAGCTGCCGACAAGCCCGCCGGCGCCACGCGCCCGGCTGCCGAGATCCTCGCAGACCCCGGCCGCGACCTCACCTATGGCGAAATCCTCGAGCTCGAGGCACGAGCCCGCACCGAGGCCGCTTGACAATCGGGCGCAAATCAGCAAGCCCTTGAAGCCTCGGGAGGGGAGTGCTCTGGCTCTCCCTTCTGTCCGCTACCCGGCGCTCCCGACCGGGCCCGACCAGGCGCCGCCCTGCAACAGGCCGTCGACCGCAGACGATAAATGACAGGCGGGCCCGCCATTCCAGATGGTTCCATCCCATCGGTCTGAGCCGCTACCCGGCCGAAACTGAACCCCGAATGTTCACTTTCGATGCCGGAGACAGATCATGGCTTTCGACGACGTTACCGCAGCCCAGCGGCTGGAATACACTGGCAACGTGCAGCTCGCGTTGCAGCAGAAGAAAAACTACCTCGAGATGTGCGCCACCTATCAGCCCAACCTCACGGGGCGCCAGGCGCGCGTAGTCGAGCTGTTCGGTGCACGCGGCTACAAGAAGAACCCGCCGCGCGGCGGCACGCTCCAGCCCACCGGCGGCACGATCGAGCAGGTGTGGTGCAAGCCCACCCATATCGTGACCGACGAATGGGTCCTCGAGGACGAGGACAAGTTCAAGAACATGACCGACTACCAGTCGTCCTATGTCCAGTCGGACGCGGCGACGATCCATCGCGCCAAGAACGAAATTCTCGCCGATGCGCTGATCGCGGCGCGGATCATCGGTGAGGATGGCACCGATACGGCCGCCTTCTCCAACCCGAACGGCAGCGTTGCGGTCAACTATGTGCCGACCGGCGCCGCGACCGACAGCGGCCTGACGGTGCCGAAAATCGTGAAGGGGCTGGAGTTGCTCGAGCTGGGCGAGGTCGATGTCGAGAACGAGGAGATTTTCCTGCGCTGCACCTCGACGCAGATCACCAACCTCTACAACGACCTGATGTTCACCAACAAGGATTACCGCGACCGCGCCGTGCTCGACGAGGCGCGGAAGAGCGTGCGCGAGATCCTGAACGTCAAGATCATCCGCCAGCCGAACGCGCTGGTTCCCAAGGCCTCGACCACGCGCGCCTGCACGCTGTTCGCCAAGAGCGGGCTTGCCTACGGCGATTTCATGCCGGTCGAGAGCCATATCGGTCGGTCGATCGAGCGGTTCGACCGCGTCGTCGGCTTCTCGGAAATGTGGTGCGGCGCGACCCGCATGGAAGATGCCAAGTTCGTCACGGTCGACTGCAAGGAATAATCCGCCATCGCCGGCGGGCGCGCCGCGCCCGCCTGTTCCGTTCAAGCCAATTGGAGATGAACCATGGCAATTTTCTATTCGCGGGGTATCCAGAACCCCAGCCTCAACAAGTCGCCGCTGGCGATCTACGGCAGCGCCCCGGTGCGCGGCATGCAGGATGCCATTTCGATGACGACGGCGATGGTCGTTGGCGATGTCATCGAGTTCGGCACGATCCCCTCCTCGGCGATCCTGCTGCCGGGCTCGACGATCGTTCACGCGGCGCTCGGCACGGGGGTCCAGCTCAACGTCGGGTTCAACGATGGTGGCGCTGGCTATGCGTCGAAGTTGGGTTCGGCGCTTGATGTCGCCGCCGCCGGCACCAAGGCCGGCCTCGCGGCCGTCACCACGGCCAATCTCGGCAAGCGGGTCTGGGAGCTGGCTGGCTTCACCGCGGACCCCAAGCGCGAGCTGAAGATCCAGGGCACGATCGCCGGGGCTGATGTCGGCAGCGCCGGCGTCGTCTTCTATCACTTCGCCTATGTGATCTGACCATGACGCTCGCGCGGCCGGACAATGAACTGAAAGCGGCGAATGGTGCTCTGGCCCATCTGGGCGAGACGCGCCTTTCGTCGCTCGACGAGAACCGCCCGGCCGCGCGGGCGATCAAGGATCACTTCGGCCAGG
>Ga0209570_1001289_pt1 | contig 14804 bp, 6 predicted proteins | sample EBPBio172007_DNA_FD_185861 | JGI IMG/M metagenome (GOLD analysis project Ga0209570, IMG submission 185861) | Wastewater treatment Type I Accumulibacter community from EBPR Bioreactor in Madison, WI, USA - Reactor 1_9/17/2007_ DNA (SPAdes)... | ecosystem: Engineered > Bioreactor > EBPR >... | reverse complement strand
CTCCCCCGATGTAAATGTTAAATACCGTTTTAACTGGAATACACCGATCTACCTCTCACCTTCACAAAAGGATGTATTGTACGCGGGTTCACAGTTTTTGCTTAAATCAACCGATCATGGCGACAGTTGGGTTAAAATTTCTCCCGACCTCACGACAAATGATCCTCAAAAACAGCGACAGGAAGAATCGGGCGGAATAACAATCGACAACTCAACAGCAGAGAATCATTGTACTATTTTCACCATCTCCGAGTCACCCAAAAACAAAAATATTATTTGGGCAGGCACTGATGACGGAAATCTTCAGGTAACTTCAAACGGTGGAAAAGAGTGGGTAAACACCGTAACCAATATTCCGGGTCTCCCAAAAAACACCTGGTGTTATCATGTTGAGGCAAGCCGTTACGATGAAAAAACTGCCTATTCGGTTTTTGACGGACACTGGAATGGTGATCTTAATCCTTATATATTCAAAACCACCGACCTTGGAAAATCGTGGACAAAAATCAGTTCCGGGACAATTGAATCATTTTGTTTCGTTTTAAGAGAGGATATTGTTAATAAAAATCTCCTTTTTGTGGGTACCGACAGAGGTTTATATCTCTCACTTGATGGAGGAATTAACTGGGTAAAACCGTCAGATATTCCCGAAGTTTCAATCAGGGACATGGCGATTCAACCCGATGAATCAGATCTGATTCTCGCCACTCATGGCAGAGGTGTGGTTATTATCGACGACATTTCAACCCTTAGAAGTCTTACACCCGGAGTACTTCAAAAGGAGGTAACATTTCTCCCTGCAAAACCGGCATTCATCAAGGCATCGGGATATCGTGTTAAAGAGACAGGTGATCAGGCATTTTATGCACCAAATGAATCGGAATCCGCAGTAATTGCCTACTACCTCAAATCAAAACATATATTTGGTGATATGTTTATTGAGGTGTTTAATGATCGTAATGAAAAAATCGCCGACCTGAATGCCGGGAAGTCTAAGGGACTTAACAAAGTGCTTTGGCCCGTGAGGAGAAAAGTACCAAATGTACCTGCAAACCCCGGTTTGATCGGAAAAGTGGCAGCTGGTCCATTTTATCCACCGGGAACCTACACAGTTAAACTAACTAAAAAAGATACCGTTTTTACAACGCAGATTGTGATAAAAGACGATCCAAAGTCATTACATTCCCCTGCGGAGCGTAAACTACAAATTGAGACTGTGGAAACTGCATATTCATTACTTGAAGAGATTGCATCATTTAACACTAAATTAACTGATTTGATCGCCAGACTCGATTCACTAAAAGAATCGGGGGTAAGTCCCAAGTTGGCAGGATCGATTAATATGCTTGTCACTACATTAAAGGAATATCAAAATCTGATAGCTGCCGATTCCAAAAGCCGCCTTTCGGGTGAATCAAAACTCAGAGAAAAAGCGGCAGATGTCTATTCCGGAATCATCGGATATCTCGGAGCCCCTACCACCTCCCAGATCGAAGCCCTAAAAAGCATAAAAAAAGAAGTCACCCGAATCAAAGATGACTTCAATAACTTCTCACAAACAAGTGAAGAACTGCTGAATAAAAGGCTCAAAGACGAAGGCAGACCGGGGGTGAAGTTTTAGGGGTATCTTTTTGAATTTATGTATGTTATTAAGATTTCAATTTCGACTTGGTTAAGACACTATATATGTGACAGAGCGAGTAAGTACTTCATGATCCAATAAGTTTAGTATAAGCTAAAATACAAATAAGAACTGATGCGTCTTATCGGTAAAATCGAGAGGTAACTAAAATCAACAATCAAAAGTGCCTACGAGTGAATTTGTTGCCTAAATATAGAAATGCGAGAAACAGGCGCAAAATATGTAAAATACTATAACTGTGAATTACTATTCAGTGCTCCGCATTAACTGACACCTGAAGTTATTCTGCTTGGAAGAATTGATCCAAGAATTGCGAAATAAAATTGGAGCCCAACTATCTAAATCTTCGAGAAATATTTATTAATGATATCATAATACCTACAAGTCGGAACAAATTATTCCACTTTTAAGTGAAACAACCGAGTATAAGATAAACACCAAACCGACACCTTGGAAATCAAAAAGTAAAATGGATGTCGGCTTGGTACTCAACTATAATTGCGTTAGTGCATCAACATCAAGCTTGCTATTGTAGAATACATCCACAACATTGCTCGTCACTAATACAGACACAACTACACATACCTTCAGAGATTTCGCTCAATTCGCAAAACTCCATCTCAACTTCTGCAAGAATTCCATCATCGTTCTTGCTTAATTGAAGAAGTTCGTTCTCTTCCATCTTTGTATTCCTTTTTGTTTGTTAGTAATTATGATTAAATTAATATATAAATCAATTATTAAACACCCTGTAATTTATTTTTTTAAGTAACAATTCTTCAAGTTGTTTATAGATCATGTATCTATTAAAGTTGCAACGAGAAAAGTTTATTCTCCTTAAATCCGGGCAGTCCCCAGCACAATGAAATTTTGCAAAACACGAATTACAACTTTCTGGAAGTTCACTTTTAAGTATATTACTCTTTATTTTTTCTTCACTAATTTGAACAAAGCCAGTTAATTCATCAATAAAACCATACCCATAATCTTTACCGTCCTGATCTCGATGACAAGCCGTTACTGTACCATCAGTACATACTGTAAATGAGGGAATTGACATGGCTCCACAGTATCTACCAATTAAATTCTTTATATTACTCCCTGAAGAAGAAACTTGGATTCCGATCTCCTCTCCTCTTTTTTTTGCTTTCCATAAATTGATCGCAAATTCCGTTTCACTAGGTGACTGAAGGGCATTATTTAGTGCTCTGCCTATTTGCACCATTGGTTCAAATGTCACAGAATAATTATTTCCAAATTTGATACTGAAATAATCTACTATTTCTGTCAAATAATTAACGCTAGATTTCGTAACTGTAGCTCTGACACCCACTCGTACTCCGCCATGATCAACAAAATACTTGCAAGTTTCCTCAACTACCGATGAGCTGCCTTTACTTGAACGATTCGGTCGATGCGAATCTTGAATCTCTGGATATCCATCAATAGACAACGTTAATGTGTCAAAATTCTCTGCAACAAATTTCCTTTTTGGTAATCCATAATAGCAATTGGTAGTCATGGATAAATATACTTTGTCCACATTATAATGATGGATTTTTTCAAATTCTCTGATTTTATTCACAGTATATGTAAACAAGCGCCAGTCCATGGTCGGTTCTCCACCGACAGCAAATGAAACAGTCAGCATTCGTTTGGGAGTCTTCCCTGCCTCTTGAAAAGAATAATCTATTGCACTATCAACTACACTTTTACTTATGGTTGTCTCCTTATTCGCATCCGCATGGCAATATAGACAACCTAAAGTACAGTTATTTGACAATCCAATCGAAAGGTGAAAAGCTTTGGGTCTTTCTATTATAGGAGTTATTGGATTATTTTTCCTTTTATTCAACTTCTCTCTAATCGCAGAAGGAAGGTTGCCCTCGCGAAGACTTTCGCTCAAAGAATCGTTGATTAACATTGATATTCTTAGAGTTGGGCAATAGAATATCTCACTTTTTGAAAATTTTGAGCTTAATAAATACCAATCGATATTTTCCCATTTACCACACTTGCTCTGTAACTCAATAGTTTCCACAAGGACCTCAGAATATTTATTAAATTTGTTATAATTGAATGATAACGCAAATATATTAAAAAAATCAATGCAAAAAAAATCCCCATTGAAATTGGTGTTTTACAGTTGTTTCTACAAACGAATTAAAACTTTCTACGACTTTATTTTTTGCTGTTGCTTAAATCGAAGTCATACGGGATAAATTATCGGGTCAGAAAAGCCTTTTCAGGATAATTAAAAGTGAAAATTTTCCTCTTCATTGCTATTCATCTTTCAACCCAATATTCTTATATATGTCAATCAACCTCCCATTCATCTCCAGAGTCAACAATCCATTTAATCCTTCAAATAATCTCTCGGATAATATTTTTTTCTCACGGTTGTATTCACCATTATCTTGGTTGTATCTTTCTCTAAAGCAGGGATTATCATCTAAAGATTTAATTACATTTATCATCATCTTTAATTTGTCACCAATAATGATAGACTTTCTCCCTTCATTTTGAATTTTAATTTCATCCGCCTCAGCTAATAATTTAGTAGCTTCAGCTTCATTTTTTTTTGCTTCAGCCATTAATTTAACAGCTTCTGCTTCAATTCTAATAGCAGTTGCATTATTAATTCCAATCTCTGCATCAGTCATTTTAGTAGTTTTCCCAAACAATCCAAAAAATTCTGAAATAAATTTTCTAGTCTCCTTTATGATTTCACAGCTTCCTTTAAAACTAAAATCTCCTGGCGACGCCATGTTAACTTTATGTATCCTCAATTTTGTGCTATCGTCTGCATAATCATGTAATTTCTCTAACACTTTCACGATTGTTAACCGACCTGATGAAAAAGAGTTTGTCACATTTCTCTCATACTCATTTACAATTCCCATGGCTAAAAATACACTGTAAATATTTGAAACGCTAACAAGACAAGAATCCCATTCTTGTACCGTCCAGTCAGCAGCAGTTTTGAATTCAATTATTTCCATAATTTCTCTCTTTGATATCTTACTTAAATAATAAATATTCCACTTTATGGTGAACCAGTAAAGTTTTATGAAGAGATTTTTAGATTTTTTGTATGCTTCTTTAATTATCCAATTTCAAGAAATAAAACTACTAATTTTTTCTTAAATATTCACTTTCAACTTGTCAAGATTCAGAAGTGAGTTGAATTCAATAAATATACTAATTCAAATATTCCTAAAATATCAATCCTAACCTTACACTCAGCAGCAACGGGTCCATGTAATATTACAAATATAAGATGAAATAATAGTGGAGATAAAGTCTACAAATCATTAACCTCACCACATAAACAGAACTGCAAAATCCATTCCGGAATCATCGGATATCTCGGAGCCCCTACCACCTCCCAGATCGAAGCACTAAAAGCCATAAAAAAGAAGTCACCCGTATCAAAGATGACTTCAATAACTTCTCACAAACAAGTGAAGAACACTTAAACAATCGACTTAAAGACGAAGGGAGACCGGGGATTAAGTTTTGATTGAAAATTCTCAGAAAAGACATTGGAGATTCTGAGGCAACCACCTAATAATTTAGATTAAGTAAGCAAATGATCTGTTAGTCCATTTTTTCGCTAAAGGCAGTGTTTTTTTTCAAATTAAATGATTAAATTTGAGAGATAACTCACAAGTCTTTTGATAAAAAAAATATTACTCTTTAATTAGTTGGTCAAAGAAATTTTCTTGCCGGAATATTAAAGGAAAACATATTAATAAGAATTACTAATGCCATCTAAATTTTTTACCAATACTCACGAACGAAATTTGTTCGATAAGTTTATCGGCATAATTCAGAATATGAAAGATATTTATGCTTTTCATGCGGTTGTGGGGTATTTTAGATCTTCAGGCTATTTCAAGTTACAACCTTATCTTGAAAATCTTGAGAGCATCAAAATTTTGGTCGGTATCAATGTAGACCAAATGTTCTCTATTGCACAGAGAAAGGGTATGATATTTTTTGGTGAAGATACCAAAACCAAAGAAGAGTTCTTAAATTGGTTCGTACAAGATATAAAAGATGCACAATATTCAGAAGAGGTTGAAAAAGGGGTTCTAAAATTTGTAAACGATCTTGTTGACGGAAGAATTGAAGTCAGAGCACACAATTCAAAAAACCTCCATGCAAAATTTTACCTGTTCCTACCACAAAACCATACAGAACATTCTGATGGCTGGGTAATAATGGGGTCCTCCAATTTATCAGAAGCCGGCTTAGGGATAAAAAAAACTCCTAATTATGAGATGAATATTGCATTGAAAGACTTCGACGAAGTTAATTTTGCGAAGAAAGAATTTGATTCTTTGTGGGGGCAATCAACACCAATTTTACCTGCCGATATTATTGCCTTTAAAATCAAGACTCATATTGATCAAATCTTTACGCCTTATGAACTTTATTTAAAATTTTTAGTTGAATATTTTGGGAAGAACATCGATTATGATCCTGACACTGTAGGTGATTTACCCAAAACCTACAAAAAACTCTCTTACCAAATAGATGCTGTGAACCAGGGTTTCCAAATGCTCCTGGATCATAATGGTTTTTTCCTCGCTGATGTAGTCGGTCTGGGTAAAACTGTTGTTGCTGCAATGATTGCCAAGAGATTCCTGTTGGCTAACGGCTCCCTAAATACAAAAATTCTCGTCGTCTACCCTCCTTCTTTGGATAAAAACTGGAAAAGCACCTTTCGGCTATTTGGCATCGATAAACACACCAAATTTATTACTAATGGAAGACTTGATAAGATTGTTGAGGGAACTGATGTAAATTACTGGGTAAAAGAGGATTATGATTTAGTTTTAGTGGATGAAGCCCACCGATATAGAAATCATACATCTCATGCATTTGGTTTGCTACAAAGAATTTGTAAAGCTCCTCGATTGAATGAAGGATTGGTTCACGGAAAAAAGAAAAAAGTTATCCTGGTCTCAGCAACTCCCCTTAATAACAGACCTCAAGATCTTTATTATCAACTATTACTATTTCAGGACGCGAGACGAAGTACTTTGCAGATTACAAATCTACAAAGCTTTTTTGGTCCTGTAATCCGAACTTATCGGGAAATAATCCAACAGGAAAATCCTGATATTAACCGTATTCGAGAAATTTATTCAAATATTCGTGAGAAAATCATTTCACAAATAACTGTGAGGCGTACACGAAGAGATTTAATGAATTATCCTAAGTATATGGATGATATGTTGTCTCAAGGAATTCAATTCCCCGAATTGGCACCGCCAATAACTGTGAAATATCTAATGGATACCAGACTTGGTAAACTTTTTTATCATACGGTGTTTTATTTAACTGATGATGATAAAATTAACTATTACCGTTATCAGGCAATCCGTTTCCTTAACCCCGAACTTCGTGAATTATATTATGACCAGGCAATTTTGGTTTCAAAGTCTTTAGCCGGGATTATGAAAACTCTAATGATAAAACGATTGGAAAGCAGTTTTACAGCGTTCAGAATTACCCTTAACAATCTTCTGAAATCAACCCAAAGAATGATTCAGATGTTCGAAAACAATAAAGTCCTAATCGCTCCTGATTTAAATGTTAATGATCTGATGGAAAAAGGAATGAATATTGATGAGATTGAATCTATGATATTGAAATTGAGCATCGAAAATCCGCGAAACAGTGTTTTTTTGGCTGAAGATTTCGACTCCAATTTCATTACAGGTTTAAGGAAAGATGAATTGTTTTTACAAGAATTGGTAAATGACTGGGCAAAAGTTGAGAACGACCCAAAGCTTGAGACATTTTTTAAGACTTTGGATGGACAATTATTAAATCCTGCAATTAATGAGACGGGAAAGCTTATAATCTTTACTGAGAGTACAGATACAGCAAATTATCTTACAAACCGAATAGAAGAGCATCTGAACACCAAAATTCTTAATGTCTTTTCCGGGAATCGCAGTGCCATATTCGAAACTATTCAAGAGAATTTTGATGCCAATTATAACGGGCTTCAAAAAAATGATTTTGATATTATGGTAACTACTGATGTTCTTGCTGAGGGTATAAACCTCCACAGGGCAAATGTGGTTGTGAATTATGACACACCATGGAATTCAACGAGATTAATGCAACGCATTGGCAGGGTGAACAGAATCGGGAGCAATGCATCTGTAATTTATAATTTTAATTTTTATCCATCACCTCAAGGTGATGAAGAAATAAAGCTGTATAACAATGCGTTAATTAAACTACAGGCACATCATACCGCTTTTGGGGAAGACGCGAAGATTTTTACTCCTGAGGAATTAATCGAACAATTTGAATTATTCAAGGAGGGAATGCCGGATGATGAAGATCGGAAATTATACTACCTAAGATATATCCGTGAATTTAAAGATAACTACCCCGGAGAATACAAAAAGATACAACAGCTTCCTGTTAAAGCGAGAACAGCCAGAGACAACAAATTTGCCTATGATGATTCGGTACAAAACTCAACCATTGCATTTTTAAAATCCCCCTATAAACTTGAATTTTATCTGGTTAATGCTCAAACTAAAGCAACGGCAATATCATTTTTAGAGGCAGCAACAATTTTTGAAGCAAATTCAGTTGAACCGGGTTTTATACTCCCCACTGAACATTATTTCCATGTTCAGAAAGCTATAGAAGTATTTGAAACAGAATTTTTATCAATCAATTCTGATACAGTCACATCGACGGATAAAACCGATGCGGTATCCGCTCAGGCCAAAAAGTTTCTTCGTGATGTTAAAGGAATGTCAACCCAATCTGAAATTAAGAATGCCTGTGCAGCACTTACAATTTTAGTTGAGAACGGAACATACGCAGCACTACCTAACGAACTTAAGAAATTAAGGCAACAGTTAGACAAAAAACAAATTACATTGGGACAGGCAAATAACATATTGTTATTAATTGCAAAAAAATATGATGCTCTGAACATTGAAAATGAATTCTATCCAAGTGATGATATAATTTTAGCTGAAATTTCACCCATAATTGTCTTATCTGAAACTTTTATCAATGTTAAGTAAATAAATCAATTTAAGCAATAAGAAAGTGATAAGCGTTAGTTTGCTCAAGAAGAAACAATGATTCCAACGAGTGTTACTTTCGAAATTTTCCGGAAATATTTTAAACGCGGAATAAGATGAATAAAAAAGAACTGAATGAAATCTTAAAGAATCCTTTCAACCGTCAAGACTGGCAATTGGTGCTTGAAGAATTTTTTGGCGCCAAATATTTCAGACAACAACCACTCAAAATTGCTCTACCAAATTATGAAAAGGCAGAGTCTGCATTTGAGCTTGGTAGTTTCAATACAATAGACGACCGCCTAATAGGGTTATACCATGTAAAAGTTAAACCTGGAGTGCGATTAGAAAAAAATAAAGTTGGGTTGCGTCAATTATTGCGATCTATTTATAAACACGATGTTGATGGTGCTCTGGTAGTCTTTGAACAGGATTTAAAATGGCGATTGAGTTTTATAAGTGAAATAAGAACTATTAATTCCAAAGGTGAGCCTGAAGAACTTTTAACCGAGCCAAAACGATTTTCGTATCTTTTAGGTCTTCATGAGAGTGTGAGAACAGCAACCGACCGTATTTACATTTTAAGATCATTTCAAGTATCATTGAACGATATCTATGACTCATTTTCCGTTGAGAAATTGAATGAAGAGTTTTTTAATCAATATTTAAGTCAATATAAAAAGTTTTGCACATATTTAATAGCTAACACGGAATTTCTTGCTCCATATCCTAGCAATTACACAGTAGAAAACAAAAATCAAGAAAAAATATCAAGAGATTTTGTAAAAAGACTTCTGGGAAGAATTGTTTTTCTTCATTTCCTTCAAAAAAAAGGTTGGCTTGGTGTGAAATCTCACATGGAAAATTGGGATGGTGGTGATAGAGACTTTTTATTTAATTTATTTCTCAACAGCCCACATCAAGAAAATTTTCTCAGTAAAACCTTACGATCTCTTTTTTTTGAAACCTTAAACCAGAAACGTGTGAATGATATCGCTCCAAGAGAAGTAGGTGAAAATGTTAAAATACCATATTTAAATGGAGGTCTTTTTGATAAAGATGAATTGGATTTCTCTAAAATAGACTTCCCAGTGGATTATTTTGAAGACCTCTTAAAATTTTTTCGTAATTACAATTTCACTATATACGAAAATGATCCATATGACCGTGAAGTTGGTATTGATCCGGAAATGTTGGGTCATATTTTCGAAAATCTTTTAGAAGAGAATAGAGAAAAAGGTGCTTATTATACGCCAAAAGTTATTGTTCATTATATGTGTCAAGAAAGTGTGATAAATTATCTCGGAAACTGCTTCCCAGAGATCAACAAAAATGAGTTTAGTCAACTTATACAACAAAAGATAATCTCCAAGGCTATTCTAGATTTACAATTAGTCCATCCAATACTCGAAAAATTGAAATCCATCAAAATTTGCGATTTGGCTGTAGGTTCCGGTGCTTTCCCGATGGGTATGCTTCAAGTAATATTCGATTGCAGACGATTATTATACGGCAGCTTGAATGATGATACAGATTTCAATCAGACTGAAATAAAAAAACAAATCATTCAAGAGAATATTTTTGGAGTCGATATTGATAATGGTGCTGTTGAAATAGCAAGATTACGATTCTGGTTAGCCTTGGTAGTAGAAGAGAAGAATCCTCAACCGCTACCAAACCTTGATTATAAAATTCTACAGGGCAATAGTTTATTGGAAAGTTATAACAATATAGATTTGAGTCTAATTACAAAAAACGATTTGATGATAATCGAACCGGAAGAAGATATTTTTGGTGAAATTTCTCTAGATCAACTTAAAACTACTTTCACCAGACGCAATTCAGTCTCAGAAATAAACAGTTTAATTCACAGTTTTTTTTCCCTCAGTGATATTGGCAAAAAAATCCAAATAAAAGATGCAATAAATAATTTGGTGATGGAACACATCTCTTGGAATATCGAATTAAAATTAAACCAAAAAATTCGATTAATAGCTGAATTAACGTCACATTCTGGCCGAAATATGAAGCAAGAAAAATTGCTAAAAGACTTATTGGATGAAAAATCTAAGCTTACTTACAGTTTACAGAATATAGAGAAGATTGCCAACAAACCTGAAAAGCCATTTTTCTTGTGGAGCATATTCTTTGCAGATGTCTTGGCTGGTGGAGGTTTTGATATAGTAATATCTAATCCTCCTTTTCTCAAAGAAATGGATAACGCTGAACGATTCAAGGCTGTTAATGAATCAGATTTCGGCAGTAAATGGCACGAAGGGAAAATGGATTACTGGTACTATTTCCTACATAAAGCAATTGATATTATAAAACATGATGGAGTAATTACTTTTATTACTTCAAGATATTGGCTGAATAGTAAAGGTGCCTCAAAATTAATCAAGAGAATTTCGACTGAATTATCTTTCATTAACCTTGTAGATATAGGGAAATTAAAAGTATTTGACAATGTATGTGGACACCATATGATTGCAATCTATTCAAAGAAAAAACGGGATGAATTTACGTATACAAAAATCTCAAACGACATAAATAGTATTTTATCGCCAATAATTTCCCCAAATCTTCAGATGGAAACACTTTCGAATAAGGAAGTATTTTCTTCCAAAAAAGAGATTATTCTCCAAAAAGATGTATTTAAATCAAAAGATGATACGATCAAAGAACTTTATGACATCTCTCAAGGAGTAATAGAAGCGGTTGATCGTGTTGTCTCGGACAAAAAAAATAAAATTAGAAACGAAATTGGGAGATTAGATGAAGGTGTTTTTGTGCTTCTCGAATCTGAAATCCTTTCCATGGATTTGAATCAACATGAAATCTCGTTATTAAAACCATATGTCTATCCTACCGATGTAAAGAGATATTATACGGATCTATCTACTAAGAAATTTCTAATATATGCAAACAAGGATTCACGATTATCTATTGAAAAAGATCCTAATTTTAAAAATATAAAGAAACATCTTCAAAAACATGAACAACATATTACCTCATCAAACGGCCCATTTGGTCTACATAGACCACGAGAATCCAGATATTTTGATTCCCCAAAAATAATCTTCAAAAGCATGTTTAGTGAACCTGAATGTAGCTACGACGATCAAAGAATTTATTTTGGTCTTTCTTTTTCTTCAATAATCGAAAAAAACGGCCAGCATGGGCTTAAGTACTTATTAGCCATTCTTAATTCGAAACTTGCTAAGTTCTGGTACTATTCTTATGGTAAATTGAGAGGTTCTGGAGTGGATATAGGTGTTGGTAAATTGAACCAATTTCCCATCAAGTTTAGTGATTTTACTTCAAAGGTTGAGTCGCTAGTTGACTCTATCATTTATTTATCCAACCCCATAATGCCTCAACTTATTACTCATACAAGCAACATTCAGATTAGTACGAAACTTGAAGAAGTTTTAAACTTTTTAATAATTGAAATTTATTTTAGAGAAGACATGAATAATTACGACCTCTGCATCAGTAATTTTCTTGAAATTGACGAAGTTAGCTCTTCCACCTGTGAGAAAAACATTCTGAGACTATATATGAGTTTGCAAGAATCTGAAAACCCAATTAGAAATAGAATTCTATTGTCTGATATCAGCAAACCAAAGATTTTTACTGACATTTTCTCTATTTAAGTAGGCATATCAATGAATAAAATAAAATCAATTTCCTTACAAAACATCAAAAATTTCCAGCAGCAGCTGGATATCAAATTGGATGGGAAAAATTTATTGATTTATGGTGAGAATGGGACTGGGAAAACAACTATCTCCTCAGCCTTAAATATATTATTTCGCTCATCATACGCAAAGAATGATGAAGAAATAACTCGATATTTTGTTAATGATAGTAAGTCAATAGATTGTTTTGTTAATATTCATACCATTAAATCAAATCCCATGTTAACGAATTACGATAGCTACATCGGTGTTATAACAGATGATGATACTCCGAGTGAATATAAAATTTCTGGGACGGATCTCGTTATTAAGGGAAATATTGAGGCACAAAAAACTTTCCGGGCTTCTGATTTTCTGAATTATCGTTTATTGATGAAGTTATCAAGTTTAAGAAATTCTAACGAAATAGACTTACAAGAAATTTTTATTGAAGATATTTTCCCATACGTTTTTTTCACTTCTACGGATTTGATTTTCAATGACAAAAAGTTCACTTTTTCCAACCCAATTGAGATATGGGATTTTATCAAATCCAACTTAACAGAATTTGGGGCTAAAAAAAAGAGCATGACAAAAGGACAAATTTCTGGTATGAATTTCAACATAAATATCCTCAAAGGATTATTGGGTTCATTTAATGAAAATTTGAAAGAATTAATAAGCTATATCAATATCAATGGGAAAACATATTTGAAACAACTCGGATATTCATTTACCTTCATTCTCAAACTTGCAAAGGATGCCGAGATAACAGAGGAAAATGCTTCCTTTCAGCTAGGCCCCTTTTCCTTAATCCTCTCAGTGGACAGTTATGAAGGATTAAAAGATTTGGATTTACACCCACAGTCGTTTTTGAATGAAGCCAAACTTTCTGCGATTGCGATTGCATTACGATTTGCAGTGTTGAGCAAAAAGCTTCATACCGATTGTCTTAAGTTTTTAGTTATTGATGACCTATTAATCTCCTTGGATATGTGTAATAGAGAAAAGGTTTTAGACCTGATAATTAAAGAATTTGTTCCCAAATATCAGACTTTTATTATGACACATGATATGAACTTTTTCAAATTAGTTGAGCATTACATTTCAAAACATTCCAATATTGAAGAGTGGAAAAAATTCGAACTTTATCAAGTTGAGGATACTGCTACAGGTAAATTTGACCCGATATTGATCGATGATGATAGTGATCATCTTGCAAAAGCAAATAAATATTATAGGATTGGGGAGTACACAGTCAGTGCTCTCTATTTAAGAAAACAACTTGAAAAACACATCATTGAGCGTCTACCCAAAGAGTACCAAGTCTCCTTGGATCGAAAGTTCAATGATCTAAGTTATCTTTGGGAAAGATGCATAGAAAGGTACTCTGCTCTTAAACGTCCAATTGATGAAAACACAAAAAACAGCTTTTCAAATTCAAAACTATTACTGTTAAATCCACAAGCTCATCATACTTTGTCCGCTCCTGTTTATTCTGAGGAATTAAAAAGAGCATTTCAGTTAGTCAAGAGCATAGAAATTAACTACCCAATAATTGAATCAATAGTGTTACTCAGTGAAGGAATGGTGTTACGATTCCAACATCCAACAGAAAACTACTCATTCGATTTTAAACTAAAATCAGATTATTTTTTTGACAGATTCAACGGAAAACTTAATATATATTATCCTAAATGTAAGGTTCTAGAATGGCAGCATAATGGAGTAGAATTCTTTGAATTTAAGACCGGACAGAGAATGACGCAGACTCAAATCGAAAGAGTTCAAGCAAGAGAAGACAGGATGGACAAAGTTATAGAAAATCTGGAAGTGGTTAGTCAACTAAATATTAACAGGATAATGTTCTCTGAAAATACTCGAATTATGAATGGAATATGGAAGTTAAACGAAATTCTAAATAAAGCGGGAGTTACTTTATAAGTTGGAGTTTAAAAAGTCCTTCTGAGGTTTCTTCCATTAAAACCTTTGCCAAATTTTTTGATTAATTTTGGCGACAGTGTCGCCACAATTTCTTTTGACATAGTAATTCTACTTATAGATTTTCAATTTCTTTGTAGGGAGATTCCTGGATATCATAATCTGTGATTTCCAATATTCAACTTCCTTCCTAAAAATAAGTCCTTTCCCTAAAGTTAACCCCAATTTCATCAACTGCTATGGAACGGGCTTTTTCTATATCCACATCGGGTATTCCAACAACGGATAAAACGACAGTCGGCACATACTTTTTTGCTTTTTTAGTGAAATCCAACATTTCTGCATACATCTTTTCATCCACTCGCATCAGTTCCGCATATTTTTTTGAGTCGGTTGCGTTTAGACTTACTGATATCGTATCAATCAGTCCCTCCATCTCGGGAGTGATGTCGCGGTGATTTATCACAT
>Ga0209570_1001286_pt1 | contig 14827 bp, 9 predicted proteins | sample EBPBio172007_DNA_FD_185861 | JGI IMG/M metagenome (GOLD analysis project Ga0209570, IMG submission 185861) | Wastewater treatment Type I Accumulibacter community from EBPR Bioreactor in Madison, WI, USA - Reactor 1_9/17/2007_ DNA (SPAdes)... | ecosystem: Engineered > Bioreactor > EBPR >... | reverse complement strand
GGGGCCACGAGCGTGCTCGAGCAACGACGGCAGTGGCACGTGCCAATTGACGAATATTGCGAATTACTGCAGGTCAGCGAATAAGCTCATGCTTGCAATTTGAACGTCAGATCTATTAAATGAGTATAAATGAGTCACGAAAACTTCGGTAATCCTAGTGAAATTGATGCGCGATTCAGGGAGATGATGCGCCAGGAGTGGCACAATAATGAGCCGCGCCTATGGGACAGAATCGACAAAGGCGTTCGAAGTCTTCTTGAGCGAGCAAAGGAGCTCGAGACTGAGTTTAATGCCCGTGGCAATATCGAGGCAGAAGACCTGCAGATAAAGCTGAGTGAATTGAATAATGAGTGGCGCAGTCTCGACTATCTTGATGAACCATGTGGCATTACGGGTCGTTTGCGCCTAGTCGAAGATATTGACGATAATGACATTATGGCGATAATTCTCGCTGAAGTTGGCCTGCAACCTAAGGCTATTGATGCATATGGTGAGTATTATCCGGCATACGGCTACCAGACACAGGTGATAGGGTTTTGCGCAGATGAGATTGACCAGGGTGCGCCCGGCAAAAAAATCAAGGTGAATCTAGAAGTTGCTCTTGACGATGATGCTGCGGACGAAGGTTCATTCATGGTGTACATAGAAGACCTTGAGTATATCAGCGTGCCAGAACCGACTCACGCGGGTGCCGAAGCAATACTCTGGGAGCAGTTTCCAGACCTCATGCAGCATATCTGCGATGTGCTACCTGATGATTGTGGTAATGATATGCAGATTATCCGTGCACTTGATGATTTTGCGGTGACGTTTGGGATCGATGCCCACGATACGGACCTAACGCGCGAGCAAATGCTAAATTATATCGAACTATATATTACTGATCGCCTGCAATTTGATGACAGCATGGAGTACACCATATCTGTCGATGGCACGATCTATGGCCTCGACAACAAGCGGGAGGTCGTGCCGCGTACCCATCGAGGCGATATGCCCTGCCGGATCGGTCATGTGCGCCTACAAGAACAGGCGGGGACTGACCCACAGGCAAAAATAAAAACCTACCAGCCTATTCTCGAGATATTCGTGCCATTAGGTGGCCGCGGTTCTCCGTGGACAATGCTGCGCGTGCCAATCGAATCAATCCGCAACCTGTGTAACAATCGCCCCAGCTTTGATGCCAGCTTGTTTGACGGTGAGACGGCAGTCTATCACCCCGATCAGCTGAATCCAGAGCTTGAGCTAGCAATGTTGCCCAATAGGCCCGATGCTGACAGTACGACGGTCGAAGTGGAGCGGCCTCAGCTATGTTCGCAGGAAATACTAGTCACTATAAACGAGCAGTTTACCTTGCTGCGAGCACGGGCCCTAGCCATCACTGCGCAACGTTTCGATACCAAGGCGGAAGCGCTGAAGGCCCGGGACGAAATCGATGAGCTGATTAGCGAATTTCATAGCAACTATCCGTTTGATCGACATCTCGTCCTGGCACTATCTGGCGAAGGAGTGATGTTTTGTCGCCCCGAGCTAACCATTCATGGCGACACAGACCAGCACGTCATCGACATTAAGATCGAGCAAGCCAGGATGCAGTACGGGGATATCACTACCCATGAACGCGGTCGTTATATGGGTGCGACTACCTCGATTGCCGAGGATAAGGATGGCAAGCATCTGGCATACGCATCGCTTATTTTTAATGCGCTTCACGAGCCTGATGGTGTGCAAGTTCAGGACCCCACCAATAGTTTTTCGCTGTTTCAAATGACCACCTCGCGCCTGGTTATGGTCGATCTGTCTAATCCAGACCTAGAGATTAGCTCTGTAGATCTGCAAAAAATCGAGGCTAGACAACGAGTGTTAGCGGCGATCGAAAGGGCGTCCCTGGACGCCGCACGCAAGCAATTTCTGGGTGAGCATATCGCGGCCATCGCCGAGGAATTCGATGCGGTTGATCCCGCCGTTATCAAGGATTTTGGCGCCATCACTTCGCTTAATGAACTGGCTATCGCTGTGGCGGGCGACAGCGTTCAATCTGAGATTGTCGCCGATGCGCTCTCGGTCGTCATTGGCACCGGCTATAGTGTGATCATTAGCGGACCATCAATTGATGCCGATAACTTGATTCGCGAGCTCGACCAAGAAGGCGCTCGCATCATCGGCGTCATATCGGCTCATCCACGACTGCGCGCACCCGAGCCAATATTCTTAGCCGAGGTTCGCACCAAACCCGACGAAAACGGCATCACAAGCCTCGACGATGTACGCCTGATACCGCTAAGCACCATAAGGGCAATCCAGCACTAAACCTATGAGCGAGCGATACTCCCCACCAGAGCCGGAAGATACATTTACCGCTTTGATGAAGGGTTTTGAATTGAGCGATGAGGCCAGACAGGATATAGCGGCTATGAATGATTTTGAGATATCTACGGCCGTCGATGCAGTGGCCTTCGATCCTATTCTTGAGATGTACTATACGCCTGTTGATGACGCCGTTCAGCGCTTGATCGACGCCTATATCGATCACCTCACCGCATATGGTGCCGGCCCGATCACGCCAGCATACTATAACCAGGTGATAAAGAATATGAACGTCACCGATATCCCACGGCTTGGCGATCTCGAGCCAGGTGAGTGGTTGGCCACAGACGGTGCCTGTACGATTATCGATGAATACATCGATGATGAGGGAGACGCCCTGGTAAGTGTCACCGAGATTCCAGATGGCGAATCGATCGTTGGGCAGTTTGCGGGCGTGGTGATCCGCGATGTGATGCCGCTCGATATCGATGCCATCGATGAGAACACGCTCATGACTAGCCTCTGTATTGCATTGGCTAATTGTCGCCTCGTTGATGCTAGCGGTGAGCCAGCGCTGCCGTTTGAGGGCGAGGTTCAATTCATTCCGATTACCGTGCCTAATCGGCCACGTTTTGCTCGGTATATCGTTCCACAAACAGAGGAGGAAGAAGATGAGTGAACAACTACCTGAGCCCGATGATCTGTTCGCACAGCTCGAGCAAGAAATGCACGAATCTGACTCATATCAGGCCTTACTGAGCGGGCTGGCCGAGGCGGCGGATGACGCTGCACGCATAGACCAGTATCAATTGATGGCGCTCGACCGCGACCATATTGAGCGCACTTTAGACACCATTGGCGCCTACGCGGGCGATGTTGATCGCCTGCAACAACTCTATACTGAGTATGCCGGGTCGCCCCATGTGCGGGTGCCACTCGATGACGATATTCGCGCGATTCAGCAGGATTTTTTGAGCCGGTATCAAGAGCTGCTAGCGGCCGATCCAGATGAAGAACTTAGCGCCATCGATGCCTGTAACCTGCTTGTCGCGATAGAAGTTTCCACGATGCGTTACCTCGAGCGACTCGCGGTAGGTGACACCATAGAGGTCGCCCCGCCAGCTGTGGTGATTGATCTGAGCGGCGAGATGATCAGCTTGCCCGCCGATATGCGGCTATACGGCAAGTTTACCGGCCTATCGCTCGGAGCCGCGCCAGACATGATGACATGCATCCTTCAGGAATCGACTGGCGTCGAAGATATCGCAATCGCGCTAGTGCTCGAGGATGCAGTGATTGTAGAGCCAGGCTCCGATCCAATTGTTCTCACCGGCGAGGCAGGGCCTGTCGTCACTATTCCGCTCAATGACATCTTGCCAATTGTACACAAAATCGTCCGCTAAACCCCTGTATCATCGCAGCTATTTATGGTATACTATTTCGTAAGCGCTGTTTTTTAATGGCAAAAATTCGTAAGTAATCATTAGCAAGGAAAGAGAGACGCCCCTATGGCAGACCCAAAGAATGTTCCCCTGCAGAACTTTCGCAACGTTGGTATCATCGCACACATTGACGCTGGCAAAACCACCACTACCGAAGGTATCCTATACCGCACCGGCATCAACCACAAGATCGGCGAAGTCCGCGGTGACGGCGATGGCGCAACGACCGACTGGATGGCGCAAGAGAAAGAGCGCGGTATCACCATCACCAGCGCGGCGGTCACTTGTTTTTGGAAGGGTCACAAAATCAACATCATCGACACTCCTGGCCACATCGACTTTACGGCCGAGGTAGAGCGCAGCCTCCGCGTGCTCGACGGTGCCGTTACGGTGTTCGACGGCAAGATGGGCGTCGAAGCCCAAAGCGAGACCGTGTGGCGCCAGGCCAACAAGTACGGCGTGCCTCGTATCTGTTTTGTCAATAAAATCAACCAGACTGGCGGCGATTTTTACAAGTCTCTGGAATCTATCCACAATCGCCTTAGCCGCAACGCCTTTCCTATCCACCTGCCAATCGGCTTCGAAAAAGACATCAACGGCGTCGTCGACCTGATCGACATGAAGGCCTACACTTACCAAGATTACACTGATCACGAGCTAGTGCAGGGCGAGATTCCTGCCGACATGCTAGAAAAGGCCAAAAACGCCCGCAGTTTGCTGGTCGAAAACGCTGTCGAAGCTGACGACGAGCTGATGATGAAGTTCTTTGAGCAGGGCGAGGAATCGATCACCGAAGCAGAGCTCAAAGCCGCCCTGCGTAAGCGCGTTCTGGCTGGTGATTTCTATCTGGTTACCGGTGGGGATGGCCGCGGCGTGATTGTCGAGAAAGTCCTCGACCTAATGGCCGACTACCTGCCAAGCCCGCTCGATATCGATGCAATTTGGGGCAAAAACCCAAAAACCGGCGAGGAAGTCAGCCGCAAGCCCGACGACAAAGAGCCAATGGCTGCCCTGGCGTTCAAGATCGCCACCGACCCATTTGTCGGCAAGCTGATCTTTATCCGCGTCTATTCGGGCGTACTGACAGCCGGCTCGTACGTGCTCAACACCACCACGGGCGAGAAAGAGCGCGTGGGCCGCATCGTCCGTATGCACGCCGACAAGCGTGAAGACATCGACAAGATCACTGCGGGCGACATCGCTGCAGTTGTCGGCCTCAAGGGCACCTTTACCGGCCACACGCTGACCGACGTCGCACATCCGATCGCGCTCGAGAGCATTACGTTCCCTGATCCTCCTGTATCGATCGCCGTTGAGCCCAAGACCAAGGCCGACCAAGAAAAAATGGGCATCGCCCTGCAGCGCTTGGCAGAGGAAGACCCTACCTTCCGCGTTCACACCGACGACGAAACCGGCCAGACGATTATGTCAGGCATGGGCGAGCTACACCTCGACATTCTGATCGACCGCATGAAACGCGAATTCAACGTCGAAGCCAACGTTGGTGAGCCACAAGTGGCATTCCGCGAAACTATCAAAAGCACTGCCGAAGTGCAGGGCAAACACGCCAAACAATCTGGTGGTCGTGGTCAATACGGTGATGTGTGGGTGCGATTCGAGCCAAACGAAACTGGCAAAGGCTTCGAATTTGTCGACGGCATCAAGGGTGGCGTTGTGCCACAGGAATACCGCCCGGCAGTCCAAAAAGGCATCCGCGAAACCCTCGAGGGCGGTGTCATCGCTGGCTACCCAGTGGTCGACGTCAAGGCCACGCTGTACGACGGTAGCTACCACGATGTCGACTCCAGCGAGTTGGCGTTTAGCCTGGCTGGATCTCTGGCTGCTCGCGAAGGTATCAAAAAAGCTACGCCAATCCTGCTCGAGCCTGTTATGCATGTCGAGGTGACCACCCCAGAGGAATTCATGGGTGACATCATTGGCGACCTCAACGCCCGCCGTGGTCGCATCGAGGCCATGGAAGACCTGATGGCCGGCGCCAAGCTGATCAAAGCTATCGTGCCACTCGCCAACATGTTTGGCTACACCGGTGACATCCGCAGCATGAGCCAAGGCCGTGCCGCTAGCACCATGGAGCTCGCGCACTACGAGGAAGTCCCACCAAACGTCGCCCAGGAAATCATCGAGAAGCGCTCCAAATAATCTTCTCTCCGACATGCAAATCCCAGCAGTCATCGCTGGGATTTTGGTCTGTAATCACTTTTCCATAGCCGTCGTCAAAAATATTTTGTTTTGCACCAAATACTCATTGTACATTTACTCAGCCTGATATATGATAAGTGTATCAATAGTTTTGAGGAGGGAACCCTATGGTTGGCCGCGTTGTTCGTGTGTATCGAAATATCAAACCTATCATACAACAAAGCTTACTAGTACTCACCGCAGCAGTCATGGGCGCTGGACTGGCGCTCCCAAGCGCGACGTATGCCCTCGAGCAGTCCAATGCCGCCAAACCTCGGCCATGGGCGGATAGCTTGCAGCCGCTGCCAAGTGCTCAGCCTGCCCGCAAGCAAGTCCTCGGCGCACCGGCAAATGGTGGCGGTACTACGGTCGAAAAGCCCGTCGATCGCACACCCGTGCGCGAAGAAACCGACAAGCGCAGCGCCTTTACCTCTACCTTCGTCAACCGCGACGGCACTCGCACGCTCAATTACTCCCCGGAGCAGCTCAACTACCAAGATGCTGGTGGTAAGTGGCAAAAAAATCGATAATAATCTTACTGTCAGCAAGGTGAATCCGGGCAAAAAACCTAATTTCGTTGAATCTCTTCTCGGCACCAAGGAAACCCCAGATGTACCTACTGAGCTAAAGGGTAAAGCGGGTACTATGGATGTCACCATGAATCCCGTACAAGATGGCGTCAAGATTAGTAGTGGTTCACGCACGGTGACGATCAAGCCTCAGGGAGTTACCAATATTCTGCCGGTCAAAAAAGACGACCGCACCGTCATTTACAAAGATGCTTGGCCCTATGTCGATCTCGAATACCAGTTGCGGGGTGAATTGGTCAAAGAAATTATCGTCATCAAGGACAAGCGTGCCCGCGCCACCTTCGATTTCACCGTCGATGGAGGCAAGGTTATTGTCCATCCCAAGCTAAAAGATCAGCTGACCATCGCTGGCTTTCCTGATACTTTTGCCTTTAGCCAGCTGAGCCTCGATGTTAATGAGCGCGGCGTCATTAGTGAGCAGCGTGTCACGCAAAAAGCCACCGCCACAGGTATCCAGGTGGTTATGGACAATGCTTGGATGCAGGCGCAGCCCGCGAGTGCGTTCCCGATGTATATTGACCCAAGCTTTGGACAAAGCGCTACCAGCTACTGGATGTACAAATCTGACGGCTACTACTGTGGTTTTGATAGATGTTACGCCAATATAGGCACTATTTGGGATGCGAATGCATGGCGCTCATGGCGTACATACGTCCAGTTTCCATATGGACAACTGGCAGGCAAGACCGTCATAAACGCAAATATGCATGGAACCTTTAAGTGGGGTATGAATGGGATTGGTGACGGCCGAACAATCTATATGGGACATGCAAGTTGTGTCGGCCCAAATTGTATAGGCAATTACGTAGGTCAACAATGGGTCAACCAAGATTTTGACATTAACTTCACAAATGAGTTACAAGCATCTGTAAACCGAGGGGACTTTGGTGCTGTCTGGAGCTTCTGGGGCGAAGAGGGGGTATACAAGAGCTATAAGCCCTATGATTATCTAACCGCATCAATTGTTTATGATACCCCGACGCCAGTAGCGCAGCCTATTTCGCCCGCGCACGAGCAGGTCACAGTAGACACGCAAACGACACTAAAGGCCACTCCTGTAATCGACCCTGATGGCGATGCGGTCAAATATTACTTCCGCGTCAGCACCAAACAAGACGCCGAGACAGGTGCAGTGATCAACTCTGGCTGGGTAGATACACCAGAATGGACGATTCCTGATGGCATTTTGCAAGATGGCACGACGTATTATTGGCACACGTATACGCTGGGCCAGCGTCAAACGAATCCGACGTGGACACGTTCGTTCAAGGTTAACCTTCGTACCGGCAAAGACAGCACGCAGAGTTATGATACGGTTGGTCCAGTCGGCGTAGACCTCGCCACCGGCAACGCATCGCTTGGTAGTGGCACGCATAGTATGAGTGCGCTCGGGGGAGATTTAGGCGTGAGCCTGAATTACGCCACGCCAAATCGCGCCAAAAAAGGCCTGATCGGTGAATATTGGAATGTCCCAGCCGGATACAGCTTTGCCAGTGGCGCACCTACGGGCACGCCAAATGCAACAAGGCGTGATGACAAAATAGACTTCAACTGGGGCACTGGCATGCCTGCGCCTGGTGTCACCAGCGACACCTTCTATTCTCGCTGGACGGGACAATTCGTGGCCCCTGTCACGGGTAGCTACCAGTTTGGTGCCAATGCCGACGACAATATGCGTGTTTCTGTCAACAATACAGAAGTAGTCAATACTGGTTATACGAATGGCGTGGTTGCCTATGGCGGTGCGGTTACCCTGCAGGCTGGCCAAGTCGTACCAATCCGCGTCGAACATCTCGATGCTCTCGGTGGCGCCTACGCCAAGCTCTACGTCAAAGGCGCCGTTACCGAACAAATCGTCCCTCGCGATTGGCTGTACGCCAATGTCACCAATGAGCCACAGCGCACCGGCCTGACTGGTCGTTACTACCTAGACAATGGCGATCACAGTATCGACACCGCCGCCAAAGACCCGATGCGCCTGATGTTTACTCGCCAGGACACCAACATGAACCTGCAATTTGGCACAGATGGCCCTGCGCCCGGCATGCAAGCAGATAACTTCATAGCGCGATGGACAGGCTACCTCACCGTGCCGACGAGCGGCAAATACACGATTGGCGCGGCCAGCGACGATGGTGTGCGCATCAAGACTGGCACCGGGCTAGCGGGCGCCATGGAAGAAATCACGACCAACTCGTGGGGAGTTCAGGCTGGCACCTACTGGGGCAAAGAGATTACGCTCGAGGTCAACAAACCTGTACCAATCGTCATCGATTACATGGAAGCGGGCGGAGGCGCGGGCATCAACCTCATTATGAAAGCGGCCGACGGATCGACGCAGACCATGCCCGCCACCTGGCTGGCGCCGCAAGCGAACGCACTACCGGATGCGTGGAAACTCGGCGTAGCAGTGGGCGGCGGTGCGGCGTATGAGCATCTGCGCGTTTCTAATAGCAGCGTCATCCTCGAAGATTCAACTGGTAGCACGCACGAATATACCTACAAAGATGGTGGTTACAAGCCCCCAGTCAACGAAGACGGCGTACTGACCAAAAACAGCGACAACTCATATACTCTCATCGACAAAGACGGTCGCACCTATATCTTTGACGCCGAAGGACAATTGACATCGCTCACGTCACCGACCGACGACCGTCAACCCGCTGCGCTCAAGTATACTTATAGTGATATGCCGTCACGCCTCACCCGTATCGAAGACGGCGTCACGAACACTCGCTATGCGACGCTCAGCTACAAAAACATCAATGATACCGATGGTCTCTGCGCACCTGCCGCAGGGTTCGACGATGTACCGAACGGTATGTTGTGCGGGCTCAAATCGAGTGATGGACAAATCACGCGACTCTATTACCGTGCGGGCAATCTCGCACGCGTCGAGCTGCCAGGTCAACGATACACAGATTACTCCTATGACGCATTCGGTCGTATCCAATCAGTACGCGATCCGCTCGCGGCTGATGCAGTTCGCGCTGGCATTCGTGCAAATGACGCGACTACGACTACGTCACTTAGCTACGATAGTCTCGGCCGCATCCAGTCGGTTACAGCGCCGGCTCCAACGGTCGGCGCCAAGCAGATTGTCCATACTGTCAGCTATGCGCCTGGCCAGACCGACCTGCACATCCAGGGTGCCAGCGAGCCAAATGGCTACAGCAAGCGTGTTGCCTATGATAGCCTCTTGCGGACCACCAGCGAGACTGATCTGACTGGCAAATCTGCCGCGACCGAATGGGATACCGTCAAGGATCTGCCACTTTCCAAAACTGATGCCACAGGGCTTAAAAGCACGACAATATACGACCAGCTCGACCGTGCCACCGACAGCTACGGCCCGGCGCCTAGCGCCATGTTTAAGGCCGATCGTACGCCGATTGATCCCGCTGCGGTGCCGCGTGCACACACGGGCTACGACGAAGGCATGAGCGGCCTCGACGTATCGGTGTATGACAATGCAAAGTTCCTGCGTGCACCAAAGCTGATCACTAACGCGATGAATAATTTGCCGAATGGCTCGTACGCGCTCGCGCTCAACAACCCTACCGTCGTACCTACCGACGGTTTGTCGATGCGCGCGATTGGCAAAATCCGCCTCGACAAAGTTGGCGTCTACACCTTTAAGGTGTGGCATGGCGGCGACGGTGCCCGCGTACTGCTCGACAATGTACCGATTATCGACGAAGCGGGCAACGGCACCGAGCAATTCACCAGCACTGGCACATACGACAACAAAATCGCCGGCCAACTCGTCTCAATTACCATCCAAACCGCCAAAAAAGGCGACAAAACCTCGACCGGTCGTTTAGTCGCCTCGCTCCATCAGCTCGAGCCAGGCGGCGCCTGGACTGAGGCGATTGGCGGCCAATTCACACCGGCCTACAATCTCGCTACCAGCACCACTGCGTACGACAGCGCGCTCGGTAACATCACCAGCACCACGCAGTATTCTAATCCTGCCTATGGCCAGACGAGTGGTGCTACGCTGGATCCGGCTGGCCTCAACTACCAATCCAAGGCCGAGTACGAAGCGCCCGGTACTGGATTTTTGCGTCAGACAAGCAAGACGCTCCCTGGTGGTGCCAAAACAACTTACCAGTATTACGGGGCAAACGATACCGCCGACAATCCTTGCACTACGACAGTCGAGGCCTATCATCAGGCCGGCCGCGCCAAGGGCAAGGTCGAGCCGACAGGCCGCACGAGCGAATCTATCTATGACGAAACCGGCCGTGTCGTTGCCGCCCGCTACAACGCAGACGGCTGGACGTGTACCAGCTACGATAGCCGTGGCCGCGCGACCCAGGTCACGACACCTACGCGCAGTGACAGTGGTTACAATTACACAGGCGTCACCGTCAAGTCCGACTATGCGGTCGGAGGTAACCCGCTGATCGTCCGTGTCACCGATGCGGCAGGCTCGATCACTACTGAGTCCGACCTACTCGGACGCACCGTCAAATACACCGACGCCCGCGGATTTACCACCACAACCACGCGTGACGACTACGGCAAAGTCACGCAGCGCGTCAGCCCCATCGGCACAGAGTCATTCGAGTATGATCAGTACGATCGCCTCGTCAAACAAAAGCTCGATAGCGTCACGTTTGCGACCGTTGCCTACGACGAATTCAGCCGCATTCAGTCGGTGCAGTACCCCGCAGGGCTGAGTCTACAGCCGGCCATACGTGACTCACTCGGTCGTGTCAGCAAAGTCACCTACAGTGCTAGTGGTACGAGCATCACCGATGAAGTCACTCGCTCAACCTCGGGATTGGTAGTGAGTAGCAGTCAGAATGGTGTCACTAAATCCTACACCTACGACAAGGCCGACCGTCTGACTGGCGCCACCATCGGCAGCAATACGTTCAAATACGAGTTTGGCGCTCAGGGTGACGGCTGTACTGCCATCCCTGGCTATGACGCCGGCCGCGATAGCAACCGCACCAAGATGACGTTCAACGGCAAAGTTACGAATTACTGCTACAATGCCGCTGACCAGCTCAAGAGTTCTAATGACCTCTGGTACACTGACGTTCGCTACGACAACCACGGCAACACCACACGCATGGGCGACCTCGCGCACCTCACACAGTTCCAGTACGATGCTCTCGATCGCAATACCGGCATAACCCAGACCGATTCAGTCGGCAATGGTACCGCTAGTTCATATACACGCGACGCCACTAGTCGTATCATCGCCCGCGGTGAGAGTACGATCACCAAATGGGCGTGGGGCAGTGGACCGAAGACGTACTACGGGTACACATCCTCCGGTGATGCAGCCGACTTCACGGCCGATGCCACTGGTAAGGTGCTGCAAAAGTACCTCAGCCTCCCCGGCGGTGTCCGCCTCACCCTCGACACCCAATCCACCTCCGCCGGCGCACAGACCTATAGCCTGTCTAACATCCACGGCGACATCATGGCCACGGTCAATGCTGACGGCACTCCGACGATCAACGCTCCTACCGGTCCCTTTGGCGAACAATTGCCTAGCAGCACCGATCCAAAAAATGCCGCCGCAGGCAGCACCTACTCCTATGTCGGTATCCACGCCAAACAAACCGAAACAAAGTTCACCATCCGTTCTATGCAGATGGGCGCACGTGTCTATGTCCCAGGCCTCGGCAGATTCCTACAGATCGACCCGGTGGAGGGCGGTACCCTTAATAACTATGTGTATGCGATGGATCCGGTGAACCAGAAGGATTTGAATGGGGAGTGGCTACAGCTCATTGCGATAGGAGTGCTTATAGCGGGTAGCGTTGCTCGCGCGTCAAAAGAGCTCCAAAACAATCCTGGCGATGGCATGAACTGGTTTAATATGGGCATGGCTACGGCAGGCGTATCTAGCTTCTCATCGGGTCTTCGTGCCCTTCAGTCCTCAGGCGCAAGAGCCGCCCCTCAAAGTATCTTAGGTACTCCATCCAGATCGACGGCAACTATTTCAAGAGAAGCGAAAGAAACAATCGACTATCTTAAACAAGTTAAGTTTTCATCCCCGGCACCGAACACAGCAGGCGGCTCAGTCTGGCGAAATGATGGGGGTAACTTCGGCCAAGTATTACCGAGATTTAGTAATGGAAGTGAAATCAAGTATTATGAGTGGGATGTGAGACCAAAGGTTCCTGGACAAAGTAGGGGCCTGGAAAGATTGGTTACAGGCACAGATGGATCTATATGGTACACTGATGATCACTACCTAACCTTCAAAAGAATTGAGTAACTCGAGTAATATGTTATAATTTAATTTAAACGGTAACAACCATCAATGGATAATGACTACAAAAACATTTTGACGAAAGCGGGTATTCTGTATGGAGACGGTCTGGATGAGCGTGCCATCGGTGCGATAGAGGCTGCCTTTAGGGTGCGTCTGCCAGTTGAACTGCGCATATTCTTGACAGAATGTACGCCAATAGGTCCGGGGTTTCCTGATTGGACAGCTCCGTCTGAAATGGCCCGCGGTACACTGGAATATATTTGCGAAGCATTTGAGTTTGATATCGAGCATAATGGTTACTGGCATCCACTTCTGGGAGAGAGGCCATCTAGTACTCTTCGGGCTATTGTTCAGGCTCGGTCAGTTGTCAATAGCCACCCCCTTCCTGTACCAATATACGGACACCGTTTTGTAATGACGAATGAGGTGAGCGGAGCTGCCCCTGTCATATCTATAGTGCAGCCGGGCGACACAGTAGTGTATAGCGAAAATATCAAAGATTATCTAAAGCAAGAGTTTTTGAATAAGCTACCCGACCGTTCCCCAATCACTACAAATGCTCCTTTTTGGTACGAGGTACTTGGCATCACGATGTAGCCGAGGAAGGTGGAAGTTGAAAGGCCGGTATTGAGCTAAGACTATATCCCGCCCTATCCAAATGGGCGTACGCGTCTACCTCCCCGGTCTTGGCCGCTTCCTACAGGTTGATCCGATTGAGGGTGGTAATGATAATAATTACGCTTATGTGGGTGATCCGGTGAATGGGTTTTCGATGTCGATGCGACAATATACACTATCTTGCACTCGCAGTCCCCATGACTTCTCTCATCTAAACATTGACGAACTGCACCTATAGGTATAATATAATCGATATGAAATTCCGCTTAAAATTGCCCAGAACCCGCAAATCTCTCTTCCTGATAACTATCACTGCTGTCATGATACTCTGCGTAAGTGGAGGTATAGCGTATGCATTGTATGGTCGCGCACAAGCCAAGCCCGCACAAACCGCCGCAAGACCAGCCGTAGAGACTCACAAACCACAGCCAGCGTCGCACGCCGAGCCAGCACCACAACCCACACCGCCAGAAGCAAAATCCAACGCAGCATCGCAGCAAAAAACACCCACAACCACTGAAGATCGCACTCGGGTTATTCGATTTTCTGACAATAATGTTGATATGAGCGAACGCCAAGTCAGGCTGCGCGCCTGCAACCAAAAATTAAATGATATGTACGCAGAGCATAATCGAATCACCGCATCACTAACTCAAAAGAAAGCAGCCGCCCTCGCCGAGTTAGAGTCGATGTACTCCTCTGGTGCATTCGCAAAAGATCCCGACGGCAACCAGCTCACCACAGACCAGCAATACCAAGCGTATCAGCTCGCTCGCTCGTATGCCAGCCAGATATATGACGATAAGCTCATGGCAGTCGCTCGCGAAAACGAGGCGGCTGATACTGCACAGTACGCTGAATGCCAGAAAATCTAGGTTTAAATATCGATAGGCGCCCTACGATAGCTACTTTCACTACTTATAGTGTCGGACAAAAGTAATACGTGTCGGCGCGATTGCGATAGGCTGCTGCTGGAGCGCTGCTACATTACCAGCTTGGCGCCACAGCCAACTCGGAGTATACTACTACTAATAACCGGAGGAATCATGGCCACACCAACTATTCGATCAAAATTGCTACGCTACGTAACGGCACTCTCGCTGGGGCTCGTCACCGCACTACTAGCCGGCCTGGCGCTGCGCTGGCAATATGCGCCACTACTGGGCTGGGACGTGTTTGCACTTACCATCGTCGGCACGCTACTATGGGACCTGCACGGCCACTCCGACCGCGACATGGCGGCATTGGCCAAACGCGACGACATGAGCCACTCGGCTGTCGACGTCATCGTTTCGCTCGCTAGCGTCATGAGCATCATCAGCGTATTTGTGCTACTATCTGGCAAATCAGACGACGCCACGCCACTCCTCTGGCACGTCTGCCTAGGCCTTGCGACCATTGTCAGCTCGTGGCTGCTGCTGCACACGCTCTAT
>Ga0209570_1001283_pt1 | contig 14870 bp, 13 predicted proteins | sample EBPBio172007_DNA_FD_185861 | JGI IMG/M metagenome (GOLD analysis project Ga0209570, IMG submission 185861) | Wastewater treatment Type I Accumulibacter community from EBPR Bioreactor in Madison, WI, USA - Reactor 1_9/17/2007_ DNA (SPAdes)... | ecosystem: Engineered > Bioreactor > EBPR >... | reverse complement strand
ACATCCAGGAAGTGCCCTCGCGGCAGGGCGTGCATTGGCCGCAGGATTCCTCGTAATAGAAGTAGGACAAGCGCTCCAGCGCCTTGACCATGCAGGTGGTTTCGTCCATGACGATCACCGCGCCGGAACCGAGCATCGACCCGGCCTTGGCGATGGCGTCGTAATCCATGGTGGTGTCCATCATCACTTCGCCAGGGATCACCGGCGCCGAAGAGCCCCCCGGGATCACCGCCTTGATCTTGCGCCCGCCGCGCATGCCGCCAGCCATTTCGAGCAGGGTCGCGAATGGTGTGCCGAGCGGGATTTCGTAATTTCCCGGGCGATTGACGTGCCCGGACACCGAGAACAACTTGGTCCCGCCGTTGTTCGGCTTGCCGAGATTGAGGAACTCGTCACCACCCATTTTCAGGATAAAGGGAATGGCTGCAAGGGTTTCGGTGTTGTTGATCGTGGTCGGCTTGCCGTAAAGACCGAACGAAGCCGGGAAAGGCGGCTTGAAGCGCGGCTGGCCCTTTTTGCCCTCGATCGATTCGAGCAGCGCGGTTTCCTCGCCGCAGATGTAGGCGCCGTAGCCGTGGTGGGCAAACAATTCGAAATTGAAGCCGCTGCCGAGGATGTTCTGGCCGATCAGGCCGGCGGCGCGGGCTTCGGCCAGCGCTTCCTCGAAACGCTGGTAGATTTCGAAAATCTCGCCATGGATGTAGTTGTAACCGCCGGTGGCTCCGATGGCGTAGGCGGCAATGGCCATGCCCTCGATCACCGCGTGCGGGTTGTAACGCAGGATATCGCGATCCTTGAAAGTGCCCGGCTCGCCTTCGTCGGAATTGCAGACAATATACTTGTCACCCGGCAGCGAGCGCGGCATGAACGACCATTTCAGGCCGGTCGGGAAACCGGCGCCGCCGCGGCCGCGCAACACCGACTTCTTGACCTCGCTGATGATCTGTTCCTGCGGAATCTGCTCGGCAAGGATTTTCTTCAACATTTCGTAGCCGCCACGGGCCACGTAATCCTTCAGCCGCCAGGCCTTATCGCCATCGAGACCGACAGTCAGCACCGGCTGGATCGCTCCGAAGATAGCCATTACTTGCACTCCCCGAGCAGTTTGTCGATCTCTTCCGGCAGCATGCGGCAGCACATGTGGTGATTGTTCAGCAGCATCACCGGCGCATCGCCACAGGCACCCTGGCACTCGCCTTCCTTCAGGGTGAATTTGCCGTCCGGCGTAGTCTCGCCCAGACCGATGCCGAGCTTTTCACTCAGGTACTCGACCGCATGATTGGCGCCGGATAGGGCGCACGGCAAGTTGGTACACACCGTCAGCTTGTACTTGCCGACCGGCTTGAGTTCGTACATCGAGTAAAAGGTGGCCACTTCCCAGGCGGCCACCGGCGGCATGCCCAGATAATTGGCGACATACTCGATGGTTTCCGGGGCCAGCCAGCCCTTTTCTTCCTGGGCAATGGCCAGGCAGGCCATCACCGCCGACTGACGGCGGGCAACAGGATACTTGGCGACCTCAAGGTCGAATTTCTGCAGGGATTCAGCGGATAGCATCAGCGGTCGATCTCGCCAAAAACAACGTCGAGGGAACCGATGATCGTCACGACATCGGCAATCATGTGGCCACGGCACATCTCGTCCATGGCCGACAGATGAACATAACCGGGCGGCCGGATTTTCAGGCGATAAGGCTTGTTGGCACCGTCCGAGACCAGATAGATACCGAACTCGCCCTTGGGATGCTCGACCGCGGCATAGGTTTCACCCGGAGGCACATGAATGCCTTCGGTGAACAACTTGAAGTGATGAATCAACTCTTCCATATTGGATTTCATCGCTTCACGCGGCGGCGGGGCCACCTTGTAGTTATCGGTGATCACCGGGCCCGGGTTTTCGCGCAGCCAGGCGATACATTGTTTGATGATCCGGTTCGACTGGAGCATCTCTTCCATGCGCACCAGATAGCGGTCGTAACTGTCTCCGGTCACTCCGACCGGCACATCGAATTCGACTTTGTCGTAGGCGGCATAGGGCTGCTTCTTGCGTAAATCCCAGGCGATGCCCGAGCCGCGCAGCATCGGGCCGGTAAAACCCATTTGCAGGGCGCGCTCCGGCGTGACGATGCCGACATTGACCAAGCGCTGCTTCCAGATGCGGTTGTCAGTCAGCAGGGTGTGATATTCGCCGTGATACTTGGGGAAACGTTCGGTGAAATCCTCAAGGAAGTCGAGCAGCGAACCCTGCCGGTTTTCGTTGAAGGCTGCCACCGCCTTGGCATCTTTCCATGGCGAAACCTTGTATTGCGGCATGCGGTCAGGCAGGTCGCGGTAAACCCCGCCCGGACGGTAATAGGCGGCATGCATCCGCGAACCGGATACCGCCTCGTAGACGTCCAGCAAATCTTCGCGCTCACGAAAGGTATACAGCGCCATGGTCATCGCGCCGACGTCCAGCGCATGACAGCCGAGCCAGAGCAAATGATTGAGAATCCGCGTCACCTCATCGAACATGGTGCGGATGTACTGCGCGCGCTCCGGCACCTCGATGCCGTGCAGACGCTCGATAGCCATGCAATAGGCGTGCTCGTTGCACATCATCGACATGTAATCGAGGCGATCCATGTAGGGGACCGACTGCACCCAGGTGCGGGTTTCGGCAAGTTTTTCAGTAGCGCGGTGCAGCAGGCCGATATGCGGATCGGCACGCTGCACGACTTCGCCGTCGAGTTCGAGCACCAGGCGCAAGACACCGTGCGCGGCCGGGTGCTGCGGACCAAAATTGAGGGTGAAATTGCGGATGTCAGCCATGCTTGGCGTCCCCGTAGGTATCTTCGCGCACGATGCGCGGGGTGTTTTCGCGCGGCGCGATGGTCACCGGCTGATAAATCACGCGCCCCTGCTCCGGGTCGTAGCGCATTTCCACATGACCGGAAATCGGGAAGTCCTTGCGGAAGGGATGGCCGATAAAACCGTAATCGGTCAGGATGCGCCGCAGATCGTCATGGCCGGTGAATGCGATGCCATAGAGGTCGAAGGCTTCGCGCTCGAACCAGTCGGCGCTTTTCCACACATCGGTCAGCGAAGCCACCACCGGAAAAGCGTCGTCCTCGGCAAAGACGCGCACCCGCAGCCGCCAGTTGTGCGTCAGCGACAAGAGATGCACGACCACTGCGAAACGTCTGCCGTCCCACGGACGGTTGCCATAGGTCGAGTAATCAACACCGCACAAATCGATCAGCAACTCGAAGCGCAGCGATTCAGAATCGCGCAACTGCCGCATCACCTCGTGGTAATCGGCGGCCGCCACCTCAAGAGTGACCTCGTCCAGCGCGCATTGTTGCGACAGCAGCTTTTCTCCAAGCTGCTCCTTCAAGTTTTGGCAAAGCGTTTCCAGCCTGGCAGAAGTCATGGGAACCGGTCTCTGTTAGCGGGCAATGGTATTGGTACGACGAATCTTGTTCTGAAGCTGAAGAATTCCGTAAATCAGCGCTTCGGCGGTCGGCGGACAACCCGGCACATAAATATCGACCGGGACAATGCGGTCGCAACCGCGGACCACCGAGTAGGAATAGTGATAGTAACCGCCGCCGTTGGCGCAGGAACCCATCGAGATCACCCAGCGCGGCTCGGGCATCTGGTCGTAGACCTTGCGCAAAGCCGGCGCCATCTTGTTGGTCAGCGTGCCGGCAACGATCATCACGTCCGACTGCCGGGGGCTTGGCCGGAAAACGATGCCGAAACGGTCCAGATCGTAGCGCGCCACGCCGGCGTGAATCATCTCGATGGCGCAACAGGCCAGACCGAAGGTCATCGGCCACATCGAGCCGGTGCGCATGTAGTTGATCAGCTTGTCAGCCGTGGTGGTGATAAAGCCTTCCTGCAGGATGCCTTCTATGCTCATTACCCTTGCCTCATTCCCACTCAAGCGCGCCCTTGGCCCAGGCATAGATGAAGCCGATGACCAACACGGTGATGAATACGATCATTTCGATGAAACCGAAAAGCTTGATCGAATCAGACGCGACAATATCCTTGAAAATCGTCGCCCAGGGGACCAGGAAGGCGATTTCAAGATCGAAGAGTATGAAGAGAATGGCAATCAGGTAATAACGCACATCAAATTTCATGCGCGCATCCTCGAATGCTTCAAAACCGCATTCGTAGGGAGAAAGCTTCTCGGAATCAGGTTTGCTGGGGGCTGCCAGCCAGCCCAGAGTGACCGGCAGCACGCCCATGGCGATGCCAACCAGCACGAACATCAGGATCGGAAAATAGTTTTCCATAACCGCCAAAGTCCAGTTGTTAACGGGAAAACCCGCAGATTGGTGCCGACGGCGAGACTCGAACTCGCACAGCTTGCGCCACTACCCCCTCAAGATAGCGTGTCTACCAATTTCACCACGTCGGCACTGCAACAAACCTAACAGCGATTCACCTGAGTACAACTTTTTTACTTCGGCACATCCTTCGCTTTGGAATCCGCACCAGCCGGAGCGTCCGGGGCTTCCACGGGGGCCTGAGAAGGCTGCGATTTTACAGGTTCCTGCATGACGCTGCCAGAGGTTTTCGGTTGATTCGAGGCCAAATAGGCCAAAGACAAACTAGTGACGAAAAACACCGTCGCCAGGATGGCCGTGGTCCGGCTCAGAAAATTGGCGGATCCGGAGGCGCCAAACAGGCTGCCGGATGCACCGCTGCCAAAAGCCGCGCCCATGTCGGCACCCTTGCCGTGCTGCATCAGCACCAACCCGATAACTCCCAGCGCTGCCAGGATGTGCACTGTCAATACCAGCGAAAAAATCCAGTTCATTTTTTTATGTCCATCAAACTGCCGAACGGCAGATTGCCAAAAAATCATCCAAAACCAGCGACGCACCGCCAATCAGTCCGCCGTCGATATCCCGCTGCGCAAACAACTCCGCCGCATTCTGCGGCTTGACACTGCCGCCGTACAACACACGCAACCGATCCGCCACACCCGCATCCACCGCCGCCACCTGCGCGCGGATGGCGGCATGAACTTCCTGGGCCTGCGCGGGTGTCGCCGTGCGACCGGTACCAATGGCCCACACCGGTTCGTAAGCCAGCACCGCACCATTCATTGCAGCCACCCCAGATGCGTCGAGCACGGCGGAAAGCTGCCGGGCAACCACCGCAACGGTCTGTCCGGCCTCACGCTCAGCCAGCGTCTCGCCGACACAAAGCACCGGAACCAATCCCGCCGCCTGCGCCGCCAGAAACTTGGCCGCAACCACCGAATCGCTTTCCCCGTAAAGGGCGCGCCGCTCGGAATGCCCGACCAGCACGTAACGACAGCCGAAATCGGCCAGCATGGCTCCGGCAATTTCACCGGTGTAGGCGCCCTGCGCATGCTCGCTGAGGTTCTGCGCCCCCCAAGCCACCGGCGAACCACTCAACTCGGCCTGCGCCTGCATCAGATAAGGGCAGGGCACGCAAATCGCCACTTCGCATGCCAGATCGGCCGCAGCCGCACGCACCCCGGTGAGCAATGCATGATTGCCCGCCAGACTTCCGTGCATCTTCCAGTTGCCGGCAACCAGCTTCTTACGCATGTTCGATCTGCAATTTCTGCCGCGAAAAACTTGTGGATTCTATCAATTTGGCCACCCTCCGGTCAAGGAAAGCCGCGCCGCAGCGTTTCATTCCACCGCCTGGCGCACCGCCTCGGCAAGCTCCTCAGCGACCGCCCGCACCGCCTGGGCATCCTCGCCTTCGACCATCACCCGCAGCAACGGCTCGGTTCCCGAAGCCCGCAGCAACACCCGGCCACGCCCGGCCAACTTGCGGTCCGCCATTTCCCGGGCAGCCTGGATGCCCGGCGCACTCTGCCACGGAAAACCCTTGACGATGGGAACATTGATCAACTCCTGCGGATAGAGTTGTAGATCGCCGAGCAACTCGCGCAGCCCGCCGCCCTGCTGACGCATCGCTGCCAGAACCTGTAAGCCGGCAATGATGCCGTCGCCAGTCGTGTGGCGGTCAAGGCACAGGATGTGGCCCGAGTTTTCGCCACCAAACAACCAGCCTTTGTCCAGCAACATTTCCACCACGTAACGGTCACCCACCGCCGCACGGGCAAACGGCACGCCCAGTTTGCCCAGCGCATGCTCCAATGCCAGATTGGTCATCAGCGTACCGACCACGCCAGCCACCTTGCCTTGCTGCTGGCGCCCCTTGACGATGGCGTAGAGCAATTGATCGCCGTCGTACAGGTTACCGGCGGCATCGACCATCTGAATCCGGTCGCCATCGCCATCCAGCGCAATTCCGAGATCGGCGCGATGCGCCAGCACGGCATCACGCAAGGCTTCCGGTTCGGTCGCACCGACACCGTCGTTGATGTTGAGCCCGTTCGGCTGCACACCCACGGTAACCACCTCCGCGCCGAGTTCGTGGAATACCGCTGGCGCCACCTGATAGGCAGCCCCATGGGCGCAATCGACCACGATCTTCAGGCCGCGCAGATCGAGATCGTTGGGAAAGGTACTCTTGCAGAACTCGATGTAACGGCCCCGTGCATCCTCAATGCGCCGCGCCCTGCCGAGCGCGCCGGACGGAACGCATTCCAGGGGGGCCTCGATGCCAGCCTCGATGGCTGCCTCGACTTCATCGGGCAGTTTGGTGCCCTGCGCCGAAAAGAACTTGATCCCGTTGTCGAAATAGGGATTGTGCGAGGCGGAAATCACGATTCCGGCCTGCAAACGCAAGGCCCGGGTCAAATAGGCGATCGCCGGCGTTGGCAGAGGTCCGACCAGACAGACATCCACCCCGGCGGCGGAAAAACCCGCTTCCAGCGCCGCTTCGAGCATGTAGCCGGAGAGGCGGGTGTCCTTGCCGATCAACACTGCCGGGCGCTCCCCCGGCGGCAGGTGATCTTCGGCCACCAGCACCTTGCCGGCAGCGTAGCCGAGTTTCATCACGAAATCCGGCGTGATCGGCGCTTTGCCCACCCGCCCGCGCACACCGTCGGTGCCGAAGTACTTTCTGCTCATCGCTCGCTCCCCGCCATTTCAATCGATCAAACCTTGCCACGAAGATCACGGAGCAAAAACCCAAATCATCTGCATTCCGCAATAACGCGACGGTCTATTTCCCAAATTCCGTGTTCTCCGTGCGCTCTGTGGCTAATTACTTTTTTTCAACCGCCGCCCACACCGCCAGCGCATCGCGGGTGGCGGCCACGTCATGCACACGGATGATGGCCGCTTTCCGCTGTGCCGCCAGCACGGCGGCGCTGACGCTCGCGGCCAGACGCTCCTCGATCGCCTTGCCGGTGATCGCGCCGAGCATCGACTTGCGCGACACGCCCACCAGCAACGGCCAACCCATTGCCCCCAGTTGCGGCAAATGCCGGAAAAGTTCGAGATTATGCAGAAGGCTTTTACCGAAGCCAAACCCGGGGTCGAGCAGAACGCGATCACGACTGATGCCGGCCGCCTCGCAGGCCGCCGCCCGCTCGGCCAGAAACGCCCCGACTTCGTCGACAACGTCACCGTAATGTGGCGCCGCCTGCATGCTGCGCGGCTCCCCCTGCATGTGCATGATGCACACAGAGCAATCGCTGCCGGCCACCGCCTCGATCGCTGCCGGATCGGCAAAACCGCAGATATCGTTGATCATGTCTGCGCCCGCCGCCAGCGCCGCACGCATCACTTCCGGTTTATAAGTATCGACCGATATCGGAACGCCGCAGCCACGTAATCCAGCGAGCACCGGCAGCAGGCGTGCAATTTCATCCTCGACCGAGACCGGCTGCGCCCCCGGCCGGGTCGATTCGGCGCCCACATCGAGCAGATCGGCACCCGCAGCAATTTGCGCTTGCGCGTGCCGCAGCGCGCGGTCGCAATCGGCCGCCATCCCGTCGCCGGAAAAGGAATCCGGGGTGAGGTTGACGATGCCCATCACCAGCGGGCGCGTATTCTCAAGCAAGTACTTACCGATGCGAAGGCTCATAACGAAAAAGGAGAGCCAGAGCTCTCCCGGGGCAAGGTTTCCAAAATCGGTCAGGCCGGTGCGGCAGCGCTGGGCTCGGCGCCCGGCGCATCGCCGGAACTCGGTTTCGATGCCACATTTTGCGAGGGCTTGGGCGGACGCGGCGCCTTTCCGGCCATGATGTCTTCGATCTGCTCGGCATCGATGGTTTCCCATTCCAGCAGCGCCTTGGTCATCGCTTCGACCTTGTCGCGATTTTCTTCAAGGAGTTGCCGGGCTCGCCCGTACTGCTCGTCGATAATCCGGCGAATTTCGGCATCGACCTTCTTCATGGTTTCTTCGGAAACACTCTTGTGCGTGGTCACCGAACGCCCCAGGAAGACCTCGCCTTCATTCTCCCCATAGACCATCGGCCCCATCGCGTCGGACATGCCGTAGCGGGTCACCATGTCACGCGCCAGTTGCGTCGCCCGCTCGAAATCGTTGGAGGCGCCGGTAGTCATCTGGTCCATGAACAACTCTTCGGCAATGCGCCCGCCGAACAGCACGGCAATCCGCGACATCAGGTAGGTCCGGTCATAGGCGTAGCGATCCTGCTCGGGCAACTGCATGGTCAGCCCCAGGGCACGACCGCGCGGAATGATGGTCACCTTGTGCACCGGATCGGATTTTGGCACCAGTTTGGCAACCACGGCATGGCCGGATTCGTGATACGCGGTATTGAGCTTTTCTTCCTCGCTCATGACCATGCTGCGGCGTTCGGCGCCCATCATGATCTTGTCCTTGGCCTTTTCGAAGTCATCCATATCGACCAGGCGCTTATTACCACGCGCGGCAAACAGGGCAGCTTCGTTCACCAGATTGGCCAGATCGGCACCGGAGAACCCAGGCGTTCCGCGGGCGATGATGTCGGCCTTGACGTCACCGGCAATCGGCACCTTGCGCATATGCACCTTGAGGATTTCCTCGCGGCCGCGGATATCCGGCAGCGGCACGACCACCTGACGGTCGAAACGGCCCGGACGCAGCAGGGCCGGATCAAGAATGTCCGGGCGGTTGGTCGCAGCGATCACGATGATCCCGGCATGGCCTTCGAAGCCGTCCATTTCGACCAGCAACTGGTTCAGGGTCTGCTCGCGCTCATCGTTGCCGCCGCCCAGGCCGGCGCCGCGGTGGCGACCGACCGCGTCGATTTCATCGATGAAGATGATGCACGGCGCGTGCTTCTTGGCGTTTTCGAACATGTCGCGCACGCGGGCCGCACCCACGCCGACGAACATTTCGACAAAATCGGAGCCGGAGATGCTGAAGAACGGCACCTTGGCCTCGCCGGCAATGGCCTTGGCCAGCAGGGTCTTGCCGGTACCGGGATTGCCGACCATCAGCACGCCTTTGGGAATGCGGCCGCCGAGCTTCTGAAATTTGGAGGGGTCGCGCAGGAAATCGACCAGTTCCTGCACCTCTTCCTTGGCTTCATCGCACCCGGCCACATCAGCAAAAGTGATGGTATTGGCCGATTCGTCCATCATCCGGGCGCGCGACTTACCGAAGGAAAAGGCCCCGCCCTTGCCGCCGCCCTGCATCTGGCGCATAAAAAACACCCAGACCCCGATCAGCAACAGCATCGGGAACCAGTTGATGAAAATGGTGCCCAGCAGCGAAGGCTCTTCTTCCGGCTTGGCCTCGATCTTGACGCCGTTCTTCAGCAAGTCGGAAACCAGCCAAAGATCCTGAGGAGCGTAAGTAGTGATCTTTTTGCCCTCGGTCGTCGTCGCTTTCAGTGTACGGCCTTCGATGATCACCTTGGAGATACGGCCTTCCTTGACCTCGTCGATGAACTGCGAGTATTCCATCGAAGCCGGCGCCGCCTGACGAGCGCTGAACTGGTTGAACACCGTCATCAGCACCAGACCGATCACCAGCCAGATCGCCATATTTTTGAACATGTTGTTCAAGACTGCACTCCTTCTGCCGCATCAAGCGTTAAAGTTCGATTCTAGCGCAATGTCCGGCCGAGCAAATAAAGCTCGGCACTACGATCCCGCGATGCTTTGGGTTTTCGTGTGGCCACCGTGGCGAAAGTATCGCGCATGGCCTTCACGAAGGCATCGTAATCACTGCCCTGAAATACTTTGACCAGATAAGCGCCATCCGGTTTCAAATGTTCGCGCGCAAATTCGAGACCGAGTTCTGCGAGATACATGCCGCGCGCCTGATCGACCAGCGGCACACCGGACATATTGGGGGCCATATCCGATAAAACAACCCCCACCCGCCGGCCGGCCAGCCTTTCTTCGAGAATTTTCAGCACCTCATCCTCGCGAAAATCGCCCTGAATGAACTCGACCCCATGGATGCCCTGCATTTCCAGCAAATCCAGCCCGATCACCTTGCCGGCCTCTCCTACCCGCCGTGCCGCCACCTGCGACCAACCACCGGGGGTACAGCCCAGATCGACCACCACCTCGCCCCGCTTCAAGAGTTGATCCTTGTCGTCGATCTCCATCAGTTTGAAAGCCGCGCGCGAACGCCAGCCTTGCTCCTTGGCCAGCTTTACGTAGGGGTCATTGACGTGCTCCATCATCCACGCCTTGCTGGTTCTCGTTCTCTTCATCCGGTAAAATATCGCTTTAAAAATGAAGGGTTATCAATGCTGCAACTCACTTCCGACGAGCGCCGCCAGTTGCGCGCCCGCGCCCACGCACTCAACCCGGTCGTTTCCATCGCCCAACACGGTCTCACCGACGCCGTGCTGAAAGAAATCGATGCCTGCCTGAATGCCCACGAACTGATCAAAATCCGCGTCTACAACGACGACCGCGAAGCACGCGAAGGGCATTGGAACACCATTTGCAGCCAGCTTGGGGCAGCCCCGGTACAACATATCGGCAAACTGCTGGTGATCTGGCGCCCGACACCGGACGAGCTCAAGACCAAGAAAGCTACTCCGTCGCGCCGAAAGGAACCGCGCCGTACCAAGCGCAGTTTCCAGGGCACTTAAACCGCAGTTCCTCATCCCCGGCGGGGGCGCAAGCCGACAAAGGCGCCAGAAAGCGCTAACAAAATGCAGCAGCGCGATCCCGACGCGGCGCGCCGACGCAGACAGTACATATCACGGCAAGGAGGCGCAACAAAGTCAGGAGCATTTTGTTGGCGCTTCCTATTCGTAGCGTACGTCCAGAATTTCGAATTCGCGTTGCCCGCCCGGTGCCTGCACCTGGGCAATATCGCCGGCGTACTTGCCGATCAAGGCACGCGCCATCGGCGACGACACCGAAATCTTGCCCGCCTTGATGTCGGCCTCGTCTTCGCCGACGATCTGATAAGTCACCGCCTCGCCGGAATCCTGGTCCTCCAGATCCACGGTCGCCCCAAAGACACAGCGACCATCGGCGTCGAGCAGCTTGGGGTCGATGATCTGGGCGTTCGAAAGCTTGCCCTCCACCTCCTGGATACGGCCTTCGATAAAGCCCTGCCGCTCCTTGGCGGCATCGTATTCGGCGTTTTCGGAGAGATCGCCATGCGAACGCGCTTCGGCAATGGCGGCAATCACCCCCGGACGATCAACGGTCTTCAGGCGATGCAGTTCGGCGCGAAGCATTTCGGCGCCGGTGACAGTCAATGGAATCTTGCTCATAGTATTTTCAGTAAAAGCAAAACCGCCGGGACTCACAGGGAGTCTCCCCGGCGGTTCCGGTCGGTGATTAATTCAGTTGCGAATGTAGCGTCTGGATAGGATACACCACCAGATCGCCGCAGTGGCGAATCCCCTCCGCCGCGGCTTCCGCACCCCAGATGGTCGTGTACATGGTCACGCGTTGCGCCAGCCCGGAAACGCGGATATTGCGGGAATCCTGAATCGCCAGACGTTTTTCCTCGACGGTATTGATGATCATCGCAATCTCGTTGTTCTTGATCATATCAACAATGTGCGGACGCCCCTCGGTGACCTTGTTGACCACCGTCACAGGAATACCGGCAGCTTCAATGGCCCTCGCCGTGCCCCGCGTTGCCAGAATCTGGAAGCCATCGGCAACCAGATGACGGGCCACCTCGACCACCTTTGGCTTGTCGCCATCCTTGACCGACACGAAGACCTTGCCGCCCTGAGGCATCTTGACGCCAGCCGCCAGTTGCGACTTGACGAAAGCTTCGGCAAACGTCACCCCCACACCCATCACTTCCCCGGTCGATTTCATTTCCGGCCCGAGGATGGTATCGACGCCGGGGAATTTGTTGAACGGGAAGACAGCTTCCTTGACCGAGTAATAGGGCGGCACCACTTCTTTGGTAATTCCCTGCGATTTCAGGCTCTTGCCGGCCATGCAGCGCGCGGCGATCTTGGCCAGTTGCAGACCGGTGGCCTTGGAAACAAACGGCACCGTGCGCGAGGCGCGCGGATTGACTTCCAGCACATAAACCTGCTCGTCCTTGATGGCGAACTGCACGTTCATCAGACCGCAGACATTAAGCGCCTTGGCCATCAGCTTGGTCTGGCGGCGCAGTTCGTCCTGCACCGCCTTGCCGAGCGAATACGGCGGCAAGGAGCAGGCCGAATCGCCGGAATGCACGCCGGCCTGTTCGATGTGCTCCATGACGCCGCCGATGATCACCTCCTCGCCATCGGACAGCGCATCGACATCGACTTCGCAGGCATCGTTGAGGAAGCGGTCGAGCAGCACCGGCGAATCGTGCGACACCTTGACCGCCTCGCGCATATAGCGTTCGAGATCCTTCTGCTCATGCACGATTTCCATGGCCCGACCACCCAACACATAGGAGGGGCGCACCACCAGCGGGTAGCCGATTTCTTCGGCCAGACGAATCGCTTCTTCCTCGGTGCGCGCCGTGCGGTTGGGCGGCTGCTTCAAGCCGATGTCGTGCAGCAGCTTCTGGAAGCGTTCGCGGTCTTCGGCGATGTCGATCGATTCCGGCGTCGTACCGATGATCGGCACGCCGTTGGCTTCCAGCGCCAGTGCCAGTTTCAGCGGCGTCTGGCCGCCGTACTGGACGATGACGCCGACCGGTTTCTCGACGGCAACGATTTCGAGCACGTCTTCCAGCGTCAGCGGCTCGAAATAGAGGCGGTCGGAGGTGTCGTAATCGGTGGACACGGTTTCCGGATTACAGTTGACCATGATGGTCTCGTAACCGTCTTCGCGCATCGCCAGCGCGGCATGCACGCAGCAGTAATCGAATTCGATACCCTGCCCAATGCGGTTAGGTCCGCCGCCGAGCACCATGATCTTCTTCTTGTCACTCGGGTTGGATTCGCACTCCTCCTCGTAGGTCGAGTACATGTAGGCGGTGCTGGTCGAAAATTCGGCAGCGCAGGTATCGACGCGCTTGTAGACCGGCCGCACTCCGAGTTCGTGGCGACGGGCACGGAAATCGGCTTCCTTGACCTTGGTCAGGTAGGCCAGGCGGCGGTCGGAAAAACCCTTGCGCTTCAGGTAACGCAGTTCGTCAGCGGACAGCGAGGCCAGTTCGCGTTTTTCGATCTGCAATTCGAGATCGACGATTTCCTTGATCTGCGCCAGGAACCACGGGTCGATCTTGGTCAGCTCGAAGACCTTTTCCTGCGACATGCCAACGCCGAAGGCATCGGCCACGTACCACAGGCGATCCGGCGACGGACGGGCCAGGAATTCGTCGATGGTTTCCGGATCGACCGACTTCAGGTTGAAGCCGTCGACGCCGACTTCCAGCCCGCGCAAAGCCTTTTGCAGCGATTCCTGGAAGGTGCGGCCGATGGCCATCACCTCGCCCACCGACTTCATCTGGGTGGTCAGGGTCGAATCGGCCTGCGGGAATTTTTCAAAGGCGAAACGCGGCACCTTGGTCACGACGTAGTCGATCGAAGGTTCGAACGAGGCCGGGGTCTTGCCGCCGGTGATTTCGTTGGCCAGCTCGTCGAGGGTGTAGCCGACCGCCAGCTTGGCGGCGACCTTGGCGATCGGGAAGCCGGTGGCCTTGGAAGCCAGCGCGGACGAGCGCGACACGCGTGGGTTCATTTCGATGACGATCATCCGGCCATCGACCGGGTTGATCGAGAACTGGACGTTGGAACCGCCCGTATCGACGCCAATCTCGCGCAGCACCGCAATCGAGGCGTTACGCATGATCTGGTATTCCTTGTCGGTCAGCGTCTGCGCCGGCGCGACGGTGATCGAATCGCCGGTATGCACGCCCATCGGGTCGAGGTTTTCGATCGAACAGATGATGATGCAGTTGTCGTTGCGGTCACGCACGACTTCCATCTCGAATTCCTTCCAGCCGAGCAGCGATTCCTCGATCAGCAACTCGTGCGTCGGCGAGGCTTCCAGGCCGCGCTTGCAGATGGCTTCGAATTCTTCCGGGTTGTAAGCGATGCCGCCGCCGGAACCGCCCATGGTGAAAGACGGGCGAATGATCGTCGGGAAGCCGATGACCGCCTGCACCTGCCAGGCCTCTTCCATGCTGTGCGCGGTGGCCGAACGCGCCGAGCCGAGACCGATCTTGGTCATCGCCGCCTTGAATTTTTCGCGGTCCTCGGCCTTGTCGATGGCTTCACGCGAGGCGCCGATCAACTCGACGCCAAACTGCTCGAGCACGCCGTGGCTAGCCAGATCGAGGGCACAGTTCAGCGCCGTCTGGCCGCCCATGGTCGGCAGCAGCGCATCCGGGCGCTCTTTCTCGATGATCTTGGCGACCACCTGCCAGGTGATCGGCTCGATGTAGGTGACATCGGCCATTTCCGGGTCGGTCATGATCGTCGCGGGGTTGGAATTGACCAGAATGACCTTGTAACCCTCTTCCTTCAGCGCCTTGCAGGCCTGGGCGCCGGAATAGTCGAACTCACAGGCCTGGCCGATGATGATCGGGCCGGCACCGATGATGAGAATGCTTTGAATGTCTGTACGCTTGGGCATGTTC